>ORMF010083608.1_pt1 | contig 15535 bp, 14 predicted proteins | sample 1779871 | NCBI WGS metagenome assembly ORMF01 (sample SAMEA104232316, study PRJEB22302) | groundwater metagenome | biome: forest; feature: aquifer; material: groundwater | place: USA | collected 2011-08-07 | depth 5.4 m | reverse complement strand
GATTCGAATCCCTCCGGGCGCGCCAACTTGTTGCTTCCGTGTTTTGCGACGCATTGTGCAACGCCAGACGAATTCATCGATGAATGAAACCGGCGCAAATCGCATTAACGTCGTAGCGGCTCTCATCTTTCAGGATGGGCGCCTGCTGGTCTGCCAGCGGCACGAAACTTCCGAATTTCCTTTGAAGTGGGAGTTTCCCGGAGGAAAAGTGGAGCCGGGCGAGCAGTGCGAGGACGCCCTCAAACGAGAGATCAAGGAAGAATTGGCGATTGAAATTCACGACCCGGTGAAGATCTTCAGCCATCGACATGTCTACCCCGGAGCATTCGAAGTCAACCTGGAGTTTTTTCGCGTGACCCGATTCAGCGGGAACGTACGCAATCAAGTCTTCCAACACATTCGCTGGGTCCCGGTGGGCGAACTGACAAAATTCGATTTTCTAGACGGCGATTTACCGCTCATTACGATATTAGCCGGGCCAGAGGGAGAGAGGCTGCTTTTGTGAAACCCGCCGCGGATTAGAGTTGAACGTTTCCAAGGCTGTTGTAAGTCCACGATAAACTGACAATTTTACTTGTTTGACAGGAAAAAGAGGAGAGGCTATTCTAGCGGAGACCTTGAGGGTGATTTGGATGACGCGGAGTTTCTTTTTTCTCTGTTTGTTTTACGTTTTTGCCGGGGCCTTTTTCCCCGCCCAGAGCGATGCGGACGTTTTCGTCTATAAGGACAAACAGGGCGTGCTCATTTTCACCAACGTTCCGACTCACCAAGGATTCCGCAGGGTCATCAGGGAAACAAACGGGAATGTTGCGCCGTTTTCTTCCACCAATGGCTACGAAGACCTCATCCAATCCGTTTCTGAACGCCATCAGCTCGACGCCGACTTGATCCGGGCGGTAATAAGGGCCGAGTCGAATTTTAATTCGGGCGCCCGGTCCAACAAAGGTGCCATGGGTCTAATGCAGCTCATGCCGGATACGGCGCGGCTGCACAATGTGGTGGACGCCTATGATCCGAACGATAATGTCGAAGGCGGGGTACGCCATTTAAAAATGCTGCTTGGGCGTTACCAGGGCGACCTGCAGTTGAGCCTCGCCGCGTACAATGCCGGCAGCCAGGCGGTCGATCGTCACGGGGGGATTCCACCGTTTGTTGAGACCAGGGAATATGTGCGGCGAGTCCTTCAGTACTACGACAGTTACCGGGGTGGCGGACTGCGGGTGCTTCAACAGGTTCAACGCCAGAGCGCCAGATAATTCTCCAACCCGTTTGACCTTGTCGTGATTTGGACGCTGCCAAATCTGCTGAGCCTCTTCCGTATTCTTATCATCCCCATTCTCGTCTATTTGCTTACTTTTAGCGACGCATCTTCGGCGCTGCTGGCCGGTTGTTTGTTCTTGTTGGCGTCGGTTACCGACTATTTCGACGGCTACTTCGCCCGGCGCAATCGAAGCGTCTCCGATCTGGGTAAGATTCTCGATCCGCTGGCCGATAAGCTCTTGGTCGCCTCCGTGTTGATCATGCTGGTTGCCATCGACAGGCCGGGCGAGCCGAACGTGCCGGCGTGGCTGGTTGTCATAATACTCGCCCGCGAGAGCGCGGTGACGGTCATCCGCGGCATCGCCCTCAGCGAGGGAATCGTGATGCAAGCGGAAACCCTCGGCAAGCACAAGTTGATTCTTCAGGTCTTCGGCGTGTTAGGTCTACTCTTGCACTTCACCTACTGGAGCATAGACTTTTTCGCCGTAGGACTCTATTTTCTCGGTTTATCGGCGGTGATTGCCATTTGGTCGGGAGTCAACTACCACGTGCAGTTTTTCCGCCTCTGGCAGTTGCGCGGCAGCCCCGGCTAAGAGCCGAGAAATTGACAATCCGAGCCGGTTTAGGTAGAAAACTTATCGGCGCGGGTGTAGCTCAGTTGGCTAGAGCGTATGCTTGCCAAGCATAAGGTCGGGAGTTCGACCCTCCTCACCCGCTCCATTCTTTCTTAACTCATCGCAGTTTTCCCGGGTAAACAAAATCGTTTTAACCACAAAGTCCCAGCCCGGCAGAGCCCCAACCAAAAGATAGTTTTCATCACGAAGATTCGTGTCGATGATGCCGACCCACATCGTTCCCGCGGTCTCGTTGTAGCCGCCGTAGGCGATGCGGAAAACCTCCTCCGCCCATGCGGACGAGCCGGCGAACCAGCCGAAGGTCAAAAAAGCCGCCGCAATGACCCAAATGACTGGGCGAGATAGATTCATGCGCTAATCTCCTCTGCTCATTTCGTTTCCCGTGGCGGATGGCTCCGCGTGCCGTGAAAAAGCCTATCTTTGAAGCCGATGACGCGTCAATCTTTTTCTTTATAAGACGTGCGATTCCTGTTTGAATCAGGGAGTAACCTGGGTAGAATGAGCCGGCGAATCGATTCCATCCAATCGGAGGGCAAATGAAAATCCTTTGGGGAAATGGTTATACGCGCGCTGCGGTGCTGGGTTCGGTTGTGCTTATTTTCCTCACGCTCGGAGACGATGGAATCTCCGCCGAGTCCGCCCGTCTGACTCCTCTGCGGCTCGCTTACAGCGCGATGACTGTCAATCAGGCGATTCCGTGGATCAGTGTGGAGGCAGGCCATTTCAAAAAACATGGGCTGGACGTCGAGGTCGTGCATGCCAGCAGCATCCTGGCGATGCAAGCGCTGCTCGCCGGCGAAGTCGCTGTGGGGCAATCGCTCTCCGATGCTTGCGTGAGCGCTAATTTGAGCGGCGCCGACACGGTTTTCATCGGCGCGATTCTCGACAAGCCGCTCTACAGCTTCATCGTCAATGCGAAAATCAAAACACCGCAAGATTTGAAGGGCAAGAGAGTCGGTGTTACGCGCTTCGGCTCCACGCCCGATGCCCTGGCCCGGTCCACGCTTAGAATGTGGGGTCTGGATCCGGCGACCGACGTGACGCTGATCCAACTGAACGAAATGGGTCTTCTGGTCCAAGGGTTGGTCAATGGCGTGATAGACGCCGCGCCGATCTCGCTGCCGAGTAACATTAGGGCGAAGAATCTCGGTTTCACCGAGTTGTTTGACCTGACCAAGCTCAACAAGACCTATATCACGGGCACGGTGGTTACTCGGAAGCGTTTTCTCGACGGCCAACACGACGTGGCCAAGCGTTTCATGCGCGGCTTTCTCGAAGGCATGAAGACTTATCTGGAAAACGAAGAGTTCAGCGTCAAGGTAATCCAAAAATGGACGCGGGCGAAAAACCGCGATGAAGTGAAAGAAGCGTACGCGCAGCAGGCGCGCCACATGCTGAGAGTGCCGCACACCAACTTGGACGGTGTGAGGTCGATTCTCGAAGGCATGGAAAAGCTACCCGGCGCCAAGGGCGCCGACCCGCGCCGCTTCGTCGATTCGAGCTTGCTCGATGAATTGGAAAAAGAAGGATTCCTGAAGGGGCTGTACAAGAATTAGCCGGGGCGCGTGAAATCTGTATCGGTCAATCGCAAATTATTAAATATAGATCAAGAATGCGTTGGATTGCCAGCCGTGGAGAAACCGATGGCTGGTTTCGTATCCAACGCCTTGAGTCGAACCGGTTTTGATCTCGCAACGCAAAGGAGTCGTCAATGATTTACCCACGAGGTTTTCGCGCCTGGCACACATGCCAGAATATTATTCTAGCAGGCTCGCTGCTTGCCGCGTTTGCCCCTGCCGTATCGGCGCAGGAGTTGAGCAAGCTTCCCTATGTCCCGACGCCTCAAGTGGTTGTCGACGAAATGCTCAAATTGGCCGGCGTCACGGCGGATGACTTCGTCATCGACCTCGGTTCCGGCGATGGCCGCATCGTCATCACCGCCGCCAAGCGATTCAAAGCAAAAGGGTTAGGCGTCGATATCGACGGCAAGCTCGTTGCCCTGAGCAACCGGAACGCGAGAGCCGAGAAGGTCGAGGACCGCGCAGAATTCGCCGAGCGGGACATGTTCAAGACCGGAATCAGCAAAGCGAGCGTGTTGACGCTTTACGTGCTGCCGGATTTTATGCAGAAACTGCGCTCCAAGGTTCTAGCGGAGCTAAAGCCCGGCACGCGCGTGGTGGCGCACGATTATCCTATTGATGAATGGCACCCGGACCGGGTCGTTACTCTCACGGTCCCGGAAAAAATGGAGGCCAACGGCACTGACAAGGCATACCTGTATCTCTGGATCGTGCCGGCCGGCGTAGGAGGCACCTGGCGCGTCGATTTTAATGCCGAAGAAAGAAGCGAAGAGATCATTGTTACCTTCAGCCAACGGTTCCAGGAGATCGACGCCGCAGCGGAGAGGATGCGCCGGCCGCTGCCGATCCAGAATCCGACGCTGACCGGTGCGATGGTCAAATTCTCAATGGCATTGGGAACAACGCAGTATCAGTTTTCAGGGCGGGTCAACGGAGATAAAATCGAAGGCACCGCGACAACGTCAAGCGGGAAAGGCCCTCTCAAGTGGCGCGGCACGCGGGTTGCGAAAGGAAGCTAAAGGGTCGCATGGCACTCAAACGACTCCCGGGCGGTCGGTCGATCCTCGGGTCCAGCCTTGGAGCGGTTCCCGCACTCTTGCCGGAGAGGCGCGGCCCGGTTGGTTTTTCCAGAGCCGGACCGTTAACCAGTTCCATTGGTCGGGATATTTTCGAATCAAAGATTCCAAGAAAAAAACCATCTGCCGTGTGTTGCGCTCGATATCCTCGGATAGATTTCCGTCTCGTATCATTTCGATCTCGGGTTCGATCACTAAATTCATCTCACCTTGGTAATTGCGCACCAGGTACATCGGCACGACCGGCGCGGCGGATCGCAACGCCAAACTGATCGGCCCGCGCGGTGATGGAACCCGTTGTCCGAACAACGAAGCGTCAATCCTGCCTTTTTTCAGGTTGTCACCTAGAATGTGAGCGATTTCGTTTCTCTTCAGCGCGTCGAGAATCTCCGTTACCGCAGTTCTCTTGGCCGCCGCCGAAATGACCGATTGATGATAGCGGGGCAAGAACTTGGCGATTAGTCTTTCGATCCGCGCGTTCGCTGGCATTCGAAACAGGGTGTGGAATCGATAGCCCTCGATACCGAGACGCGTTCCCACGAGAACAAAATTTCCGATCTGCGCGCCCAAGGCAATTACGCCCTTGCCTTTAGCCAACGAAGTCTGCAAATTCTCCGCGCCTCGGATCTCGATCGCTTTGCGAGCATGTTGGGCGTCGGAGAGCTGCCAAAAACAATCCACAAGATTTTGCAGAAAATGTTCCTGCACCCCTTTGGCAATCCTTTCCTTCGTTGGAGCGGTGTAACTGTCGCCGAACGCGGCGGAGAGATTTCGGATGACGCGTTTTCTGGGAATCGCCAGCCGAATGAACAGGCGCAGGAACGGACGAGATAGTTTCCTGAACAGCCAGCCGGGAAGTCGCCGCTGCATGCCGTAAAAGAAGAGAAAGCAAGCCTCGCAGATGCGATTGCCGACCTGCTGATGTGCCAAGTGAAACTTCATCGAGCCGTTCGTGATGATGCTAGAAGGAGTAACATTTGTCGCCGGCTCTTATTGGCCCTTTGACTATTACTTGACATATCAAATGTTAGCGTATAAAGAATTGTTGATCTATCCAGCATGCTGATATTGCAGAGATTTCCCGTGATTCACCGGCTTTCGATCAAGAAGGACGCAACTGGTCCGCGACCCTTCGAAGCGAGCCCTAGGCCCAGTCTCGGCCGGGGGCTCTCGCTCAGGATTTCGCTACCCAACGCGTTGATCATCGGGCTGGTCGTTTGGCTTTCGCTGATTCCGGTTTGGCTCGATGCCCAGACGCTAAAATCCCAGGCCAATCCTGAGTGGGACAAACTCGTCGACGCGGCCAAAAAGGAAGGAAAAGTTGTGGTCTCAATTCCCGCCAGCGCCGAGATGAGAAAACAACTGGAGGAAACTTTCAAGAAGCGCTTTGGAATCGAAATCGAATTATTCACGGCGCGCGGCAGCGCGGCGGTGCGGCGCATGGCCGACGAGTTCAAAGCCGGCGTCCGTCACTTCGACGTGCATATCGGAGGTTCATCTTCGGCGGTCTCGGGCATGTTGGACGAAGGAATCCTGGACGCGCTCGAACCCTGGCTGGTGCTCCCGGAGGTGAAAGATCCCAAACAATGGTGGGGCGGCCATATGTGGGTCGATAATGCCAAGAAATTTATTTACGCCTTTCAGGCCTATCTGACCGAGAGCATCTGGTACAACACCGAGCTGGCGAAGCCCGGCGAGTTTCGTTCCTACGACGATTTTCTCAACCCGAAGTGGAAGGGCAAGATTGGTTTTCTCGATCCGCGATCGCCGGGAGCGGGCGATTCCCATTGGTCGTTCATGTGGGACGTCAAGGGTGAAGCGTACCTCAAGAAATTTGTCGCGCAGGAGCTGCTTCTGGGGCGGGATCAGCGCGTGCTCGCCGAGAGCTTGGCCAAGGGGCGCGTGGCGGTGATGATGGGGCTTACCTATTATAGCTTTGGTCCCTTCATCAAGGCCGGCTTGCCGGTAAAACCGCTACCAGCTTTGAAAGAGGGGACCTACGGCACCGCCGGCAGCGGCAATCTCGCCATCATCAAAAATCCAGCGCACCCCAACGCAACCAAGGTTTTCGTCAATTGGCTTTTGTCGCGCGAGGGACAGGAGATCGTTTCCAGGGCGCTCGGGCAAGCGACTCGCCGTCTGGACGTCGATACTAAATGGCTGCGCGAGGGCGGCGTGATCGCCGCCAAGGATCAGATGTCTTTGCAAGAGTTCTTGAAGATTGAGAATCAGTCCGAAGAGAAACTCGACAAGGTGCGCGAGCCGGCGTCGAAGGTCGCGCAGGCCCTGTTGAACTAAGCAAAGCGATTCCCGAAGAGGAAATGTTCCAGATGCCGCAAGAATACTACTCCGACTTTCGCGCCTACTTAGGTGAGCTTGAAAAACGCGGCAGGCTGCATCGCTGGCGACGCCCCGTTAATAAGGACACGGAGCTGATGCCGCTGATGCGGCTTCAATATCGCGGCATCGAGGATGGCAAGCGGCGAGCGTTTCTTTACGAGAACGTGCGCGACGGCAAGGGGAAGCAATTCGACATCAGAGTCGCCACCGGGGTTTACGGTTCGTCGCGCGACGTAACGGCTTTGGGTTTGGGGTGTGACGACCCGCGCGATATTTACGAGAAGTGGCGCGACGCGCTGGCGCATCTGCATGAGCCAAGAATGGTCAGCAGCGCGCCGGTGCAGGAAGAAGTCTTCAGCGGCGCCCGGTTGAAGGAATTTCCCGTCACCCGGCTGCCCTCGCCGGTGGAAGAGCCGGGGTTCAGTTGCGGCATCCGCGTTACCGCTCCGTTCATCACCAAAGACCCAGAGACGGGAATGAGAAACGTCGGCATGTACAGCGGTCACTTCCGGGGCGACCACAAGCTCATCGCCGGCATCGCCCGCACGCACCACGCGCTGCTCTATCACCACCCGACCGCGGTGCGGCGCAAAGAGGCACTGCCGGTGGCGATCGTTTTGGGCAGCCTGCCCGACATCACTTATGTTTCGGCAGCCAATTTGCCTTACGGGATCGATGAGATCGCCGTGGCCGGCGGAATTCGACGGCGTCCGGTCGATATGGTTCCGTGCAAAACGATTCCTCTGGAAGTTCCGGCGGACGCGGAGATCGTCATCGAAGGCGAGATTTCCATCGACGCCATGGAGAGGAGCGAGCCGTTCAGCGACTATCCGGGTTATCTTATGGCCGAGCGCGCCTTGCGGCCGGTGATCGACGTCAAAGCGATCACTCACCGGCGCGACGCGATCTTCACGGCGATTCTGGTCGGCCTGCCGCCGAGCGAGTCCAACGGCATCTCGCGCACTTGCCGCGAGCTGATGCTTTACAATTTCCTCAAATACAGCTGCAACATCCCGGAGGTTCTGGAGGTCTGTTGCCCCGAAATGGGCGGTGGCTGGAACTGGTGGGTGATTCGCATGGCGAAGAGCCATCCGACCAAGCCGAAGCAGGCGCTGCAAGCGGCCTCGGGCATGGATACCACCAATAAGATCATCATCACCGTCGACGAAGATATCGATCCGAAGGACCCGGAGATGGTGATGTGGGCGATGAGCTTCGCCATGCAACCGCACCGCGACGCGCAAATCGTCACAGGGAAAAGTCCGCTGCTCGATCCCTCCGCCTACGCGCTGATGAACAACCCCGAAGAACGTTTTTTCCCTCCTCCCGTCGGCTGCTCCGGTTTGCTGCTGGACGCCACGCGCAAGGGCAAATATTCGGCCGTGGGTTTGCCCAAAAAGCAGTTCATGGAGCGGGCGCTGGAGATTTGGCGGGAAGAAGAAATGCCCGAGCTCAAGCTGCGCAATCCCTGGTACGGCTACCCGCTCGACCTTTGGACCGCCCAGGACGACGAATTGGCCGAGGCGGTGGCGCGCGGCGACTATTTTTATTCCGTCAAAAAGTAGGGTTCTTACGGGTTTAGTGTGAAGGAATATTCACCACAGAGACGCGGAGTTCGCAGAGAGTTTGTTAGAGATCATAGCCCTGTTCGATTTTTTCTCGGCGTACTCTGTGCCTCGGCGGTGATCCCTACGGAAGTCCAAAGCCCCAAAGATAGAAAGGGATAACTCTGCCCGTGGCAAAAAGAGCGACCAGTTACGAAGCTTGGCTGCGCGAGGAAGGGATTCCCGTCGTCGAAGGGTACGGGATCGAGGACGTGACCGCGCTGCCGCGCAAGCCGTGGCAGCGCACCGGCGGCAGCGGCGCCTACATCGAGCTTAAAGGGATGGAGGGATTCACCGGCATGTACGTCGGCGAGATCCCAGCGCGCGGCGCGCTTCATCCCGAGCATCACCTTTACGAGGAGCTGATCTATATCATCCGCGGCGTCGGCGCCACGGAAATCTGGTCCGCCGGCGATGAAAAACGCAAAATGCACTTCGAATGGCAGCAGGGCAGCCTGTTCGCGATTCCCCTTAACACGCGCCACCGCATGGTCAACGGCAGCAACGAGCCGGTGATTTTCCTGGCGGTCACCAGCGCGCCGCTGATGATCGACTTGCTGCACAATGTCCCGTTCGTGCTCGGTTGCGAATACAAATTCGCCGATCGCTTCGACGGGCAGACGAACTATTTCGTGCCGACGAACGATCGCAAGGAAGTCGGCGGCTTCATCAACTGGGAATCGAACTTCATCGCCGATGCGCGCGGCGCGCTGGTCGATCCGTCCGAGGCGAAGGGCTACGGCGTGCTCATCACGTCGTTCGACATGGGCGGTAGCACGCTGGTCGGCCACATCGCCGAGTGGCCGGTGGGGCGATATCACAAAGCGCATTTTCATCAAGGCGGCGCGATCCTGCTGATCCTTCGATCGGAAGGTTACACGCTTATGTGGCCGCAGGAAGCGGGTGTTCGCCCTTATCGATCAGGAAACGGCGCTAAAGTCGTGCGCGTGAACTGGCGCGAAGGGAGCGTGTTCAGCCCGCCGAGCGGCTGGTTCCATCAGCATTTCAACACCGGCAAAGAAAAGGCGCGCCAGTTGGCGTTCCGCTACAGCGGCCAGTCGGGAAAATATCTGCTCGGCTGTTGGCGCGCCATCAATAAGGAAGGCGTGCGTACGAGCATCCGCGACGGCGGCACGCTGATCGAATACGAAGATGAAGATCCGCAGATTCAAAAAGACTTCGACGCGGCGCTCAAGAAAACCGGAGTTTCGATGGAGATGCCGCAGTTCAATTACGCAGCCCTGTGAGGGCGACGGAGCAAACCACTATGAGTTGTTGTCGTATTTTCCTGGTTGGATATCTGCTGTTGTGGCCGGCACTCGCCGCAGCGCAGACAAATAACCCGGCTTGGCAAAGCGAATGGAATAAAACCGTCGATCTCGCCAAGAAGGAAGGCAAGGTCATTGTTTCAATGCCCACCAGCGCCGAGCTGCGCAAAGAATTCGACGGCGGCTTCCAGAAAGCTTTCCCCGCCATTGAGCTTGAACTCAACGTCGGGCGCGGCGCCAGCAACATCAACAAGATCGTCGAGGAACAAAGCGCCGGCGTGCGCGGCGTCGACCTGCACATCGGCGGCACGACTTCCATCGTCACCGGCCTGTTGGCGCAAAATCTACTGGAGCCGGTGATGCCGTCGATGCTGCTGCCCGAAGTCAGAGACGCAAAAAACTGGTGGGGCGGCCATCTTTGGGCGGACAACGCCAAGAAGTTTATCTACAGCTTCACCGCCTATATGACTGAAACCATCTGGTACAACGCGACGCTGGTGCGTCCCGAAGAAATCGTCTCATGGGATAGTCTGCTGGAGCCGAAGTGGAAGGGAAAGATCGCTATCTTGGACCCGCGCTCGCCCGGCTCCGGTGAATCCACCTGGGCGTTCTTGTTGCGGATCAAAGGAGAACCCTATCTTGCCAAACTCGCGGCTCAGGAGATGACCGTGGGCCGCAATCTGCGCCAGCTTGGCGAAGCCGTCGCGCGGGGTAAATCGGCCGTCTCCATCGGTCTCTCCTACTACACCTACGTGCCGTTCATTAAAGCCGGCCTGCCGGTCAAACCGATATCGGTGATCAAAGAAGGATATTACGCCGGCACCGGCAGCGGCAATCTCGCGCTGCTCAAGAACGCCGCCCACCCCAACGCGGCCAAGGTGTTCGTAAACTGGCTGCTGTCCAAGGAAGGGCAGACCGCTTTTACCAAGGCGTTGGGGCAGCCGACCCGCCGCCTGGACGTGGACACGAAGTGGACCCGAGAGTTCGGCCATACCTCTGCCAAGGAAGTACTGACGCCTGAGAAATTCGATGAGCTGGAGAATGGCTCCGAAGAGGTGGTGGTCAAATTTCGCAAGCCGGCGATGGCGCTGGCGGAAAGACTTTTCAGATAAGTGGTTCAGAGGGAATTCAACTATGAGTCCTATAAGGCTTATTGGTCTTATGCGAAAAAGCTTGGTCGCGGCGACGGTTGCGGCGGCTTGCCTGAACGCCGCTTCAGCCCTGGCGCAATCCAAGTCGGGTGAGTGGGACAAGATCGTCGAAGCGGGGCGGAAGGAAGGCAAAGTCGTCGCGTCGATTCCGCCCAGTGCCGAGCTGAGAAAGCTCATGGAGCTGACCTTCCCCAAGCGCTTCGGCATCGGCGTGGAGTTCGTTCCTGCCCGAGGCGGCAACAGCATCCGCAAGATGGTGGATGAAGCCAAAGCAGGGGCCCACTACTTCGATCTGCACATCGGCGGCACGGAATCGGCGATCACGGGGCTGCTGCCCGAAAACGTGCTCGCGCCGGTGGAGCCATTTTTCATTCTGCCCGAGGTCAAAGATCCCAAACAGTGGTGGGGCGGGCATATCTGGGCCGACAACGCCAAGCGCTATATCCACTCCTTCGTCGCTTATCAAACCATCAGCTTGTGGAGCCACTCCGATCAGTACAAGCCGTCCGAGTTCAAGTCCTTCGACGACCTGCTGAACCCCAAGTTGCAGGGCAAGATCGGCATCAGCGACCCGCGCACTCCAGGATCGGGCAACTCCATGTGGTCGTACATGCTTTCGATCAAGGGCGAGGAATACCTGAAAAAGTTTGTTGCACAGAAACTATTCGTTACCCGCGATCTACGCGTTCTCGCCGAGAGTCTTGCTCGCGGGAAAATCGCGGTGACTTCGGGCATCGCCTACTCCGAGTTCTTTCCGTTCATCAAGGCCGGATTGCCGGTGGCTCCGCTGCCGGTCCCGAAGGAAGGTCTCTACATCAGCGGCGGCTACGGCCACCTGATGATTCTCAAAAACCAACCTCACCCCAACGCGACCAAAGTGTTCGTGAACTGGCTGCTCGGACGCGACGGTCAAGAGATTTTTTCCAGAGCGATGGGAGTCGGATCGCGTCGTCTGGACATCGACACCAAGTGGCTCAGGGAATTCGGCGTGATCGCGGCCAAAGATTTCTTGACGTTGGAGCAGTATCACAAATACGAAAACCAATCGGAGGAGAAAGTTTACAAGATAAGGGAACCGGGGGCCGCCGCGGCACGCAGGCTTCTGGGGGAATAGAAAATCATTTGGGTGAGTTATGAAAAGAATCCTGTTTTTGATTTTGGCGCTGGGCGGGCAACTTGGCGGTCGGGTTGCCTTCGCGCAGTCGTCCCAAAGTGACTGGCACAGGGTCGTCGAGGCTGGCAAAAAGGAAGGCAAGGTCGTAGTTTCGGTTCCCGCCAGCGCCGAACTGAGAAAGGACATCGAGCGGATTTTCAAACAGCGCTTTGGCATCGAGGCCGAGCTGAACGCAGGCCGGGGGGCTGCCATCGTCGGGAAAATCCAGCAGGAGGTAAAGTCCGGCGTCTTTAATTTCGATGTCCACATGGGTGGCAGCGAATCGATGGTTACCGGGCTGCTCGCCGAAGGCATCTTGGAGCCGTTCGAGCCGGCGATGATCCTGCCGGAAGTGAAGGACCCCAAGCAATGGTGGGGCGGGCATATCTGGGCCGACAACGCCAAGCGGTTTATCTATTCGTCCCAGGCCTACCAGACCGAGAACATCTGGTACAACACTGAGTTCGTCAAGCCGGAGGAGTTCCGTTCTTTCAACGACCTGCTTCATCCCAAGTGGGTCGGCAAGATCGGTTACCTCGACCCGCGCACGCCCGGTTCGGGAGCCTCGATCTGGTCCTTTCTCTGGCAGCTCAGAGGTGAAGCCTTTGTGAGAAAACTGGCCGGCCAGAAGCTGTACTTGAGCCGCGATCAGCGGGTGCTGGCGGAGAGTCTCGCCAAGGGAAAGGTTTCTCTCGTCATCGGCCTCCCCTACTATTCCTTCGTGCCATTTCTTAAAGCCGGGCTTCCGGTCAAGCCGCTCCCCAACCCGCGCGACGAGGTCTATGTCAGCGGAGGCAGCGGCCACGTGACGATCATCAAGGGTGCGCCCCATCCCAACGCGACGAAAGTGTTCGTCAACTGGTTCCTCGGAAAAGAAGGGCAGGAGATTTTCAGCAAAGCGATGGGACAAGGCACCCGACGTTTCGACGTCGATACGCGATGGCTGAAGGAATTCGGCGTGATCGCGGCCAAAGATAGCCTGACGCCCGACCAGTATCCCAAGCTCGAGAACCAGTCGGAGGACAAGGTTTTCAAAGTGCGCGAGCCGGCGGCGGAACTCGCACGCAAGTTGTTGGATTAGGGAAGGGCTGGCTGAATGATGGACGCGCGGGAATCCCATAACGTCACGCTCAAGATCAACGGCGAAGTTCGTCACGTCGGCGTCGAATCCAACTGGACGCTCAACGACGTGCTGAGAAATCGTTTGGACTTGACCGGCACCAAGAGGGCCTGCGACTACGGCGGCTGCGGCTCCTGCACCGTGCTCATGGACGGTGTCGATGTTTACTCTTGCTCGATCCTGGCGGTGGAGGCGGAAGGCAAAGAAATCCTGACCATCGAGGGTCTTGGCAATAGCGATAACCTTCACCCGTTGCAAAAGAGCTTTGCGCTCTCTTACGCCGCCCAGTGCGGCTGGTGCACGCCGGGAATGATTTTGTCGGCGAAGTCACTGCTTGACCACAACCCCAAACCGACGGAAGCCGAAGTGCGCGCGGCGCTCTCCGGCGTGCTCTGCCGCTGCACCGGTTACACCTCCATCGTCAAGGCGGTGCTCGACGCCGCAAGCGTCATAAGAGGTGAGACGTGAGCCGGGAACTATTCACAGTCGGCAAATCGGTTGCGCCGGTTTACGGCATTGAAAAGGCGACCGGCGAGACGCGCTTTCCCGCCGACGTCAATCTGCCGAGCATGCTCTGGATGAAAATCCTGCGCAGCCCCTATGCCCACGCACAAATCGCCGCAATCGATGTAAGCGATGCGTTAAAAATGCCAGGGGTCGCGGCGGTGCTGACGCACAAGGACGTGCCTACAATACTCTTCGGTCCGTACCAAAACGAAATCTATCCGCTCGACGAAGAGCTGCGCTTTGTCGGCGACACCGTGGCGGCCGTGGCCGCGGAGGATTGGAACATCGCCGAACAAGCGACTCGCGCCATTCGCGTCACCTATGAAACTCTGCCCGCCGTTCTGGATGCGGAAGCCGGAGCCGCGCCCGGCGCCCCGGACGCGGTGCTCCATTATCCCGATCCTTCCGAGATCAAGCCGGGGGACATCAGGCCCGACCAGCTCGGCACCTTTGGCAATATCGTCGGTCTCAAAGAGGGCGGTCCGACGGTGGTGAACCAGCGCGGCGACGTGGAGCGGGGATTCGCAGACAGCGATGTCGTGGTGGAACGGGTCTTTCGCCAGTCCGAGGTTAACGCCGTCTCCCATGAGCCGCGCGCCTGCGTCGCGGTTTACGAGAACGATCGCTGCACGCTGTGGTGCTCGGTGCAGGATCCCTATCGTCTGCAGAACAGCGCCGCGCGGGTGCTCGGCTTGCCGATGGACGCCGTGCGCGTCGTCTCGACCAATCTCGGCGGCGCCTTCGGCGTCAAAGTCACCGGTCGCTTCGCGATTCTCTGCGCGCTCTTGGCGCGCAAGACCGGCCGTCCGGTAAAAATCTGGTTCACTCGGGAGGAAGAGAGCCTCGATTCGCACAACCGCTCCGCGCTCACGCATTACGTCAAAGCGGGAGCGAATAAAGACGGCTCCCTGACGGCGCTACAGGTGCGCACGTTCCAGGACAACGGCTACTGGCCCTTCAGTGGTCTCGGGCAAAACATCGCGTTTGCCATCTCGACGCGTCCCGTCGATCTCTACCACCGCTGTCCCAACGTCAAATGGGAAGTCTTCGCCGTGCGCACGAATTATCCTAGCACCGGCCCCTATCGCGGGCGCGCCGACGCCGAAAGCCACTTTCCTATCGAATCGGTGCTGGACGAACTCGCCCACCGCATCCATATGGACCCCATCGAGTTTCGCCTGAAGAACCGACTTCACGAAGGCGACGATCTCTGCTCGGCGCCGGGAAAAATCGTTTCCACCGTGTGGGTCGAGGAAGCGGCGCGCGCCGGCGCGAAGACGATCGGCTGGGAGCGTCGCTCTCCAGTCCCCGCCGCGAATCCCGGCCCACGCAAAACAGGCATCGGTATGGCGATGGTGATCCACAGCTGCGGCAGCAATCCCGTCGGCACCTCGGAGGCGGAGGTGGTCGTCGATCTCGACGGGCGGATCTCGCTTTTTTCCGGGACGCCGGACCAGGGCTCGGAGCAGCAGACGACGCTGCGCCAGATGGTCGCGGAGATTTTTGGCGTCGCCGTCGAAGACGTGCACGGCAGCAACGCCGACACCTCGACCTGCCCGTACGATTCCGGCCCGTTTTCCAGCCGAACCGTTTATGCCACGGGTATCGCCGTTAGCCGGGCGGCCGAGGCAGCGAAAAAGAAAGTGCTGGAGCAAGCGGCGAGTTTTTGGAAGCTCGGTCCCGGCGATCTGGCCGTTGGGAAAAATGCGGTTTGGGTCCGCTCGGAGCCTTCGCGCAAACTCGATCTCGGTGAAATAGCACGAGCCGCCGGCGAGCCCATCAGCGGCAAGGGTATCCACAACGGCAAGGACGATCGTCTTTTTGCCTACGGCTTCGCCGCG
>ORMF011348423.1_pt1 | contig 15538 bp, 13 predicted proteins | sample 1779871 | NCBI WGS metagenome assembly ORMF01 (sample SAMEA104232316, study PRJEB22302) | groundwater metagenome | biome: forest; feature: aquifer; material: groundwater | place: USA | collected 2011-08-07 | depth 5.4 m | reverse complement strand
GCGTGATGGGAGCCGTAGTCATTGGCGGGGTCAGACTTGCCGGCGGACAAGGAAGCATTCCCGGCGCAGCGCTTGGCGCCCTGATTGTGGTGGTTATGCAAAACGCTCTCGTACTCTCGGGGGTCAGTAAGGAATACTACGGTCTCGTGATTGCCGGTGTGATCATTCTTGCCGCTCTCGTCGAACAGGCAAGAACCTCCCGGCAGGAGTTGGCCGCTTGACCGGAGAACTGAAGCGGCGTACCGGACGCAGCCTGCCCGTTGAGACCGGCGTTTTTGTGCTTCTCGCGCTGCTCTCTGGCTGGCTCATGTGGCGGTTTCCACAGTTCCGAACGGGCGCCAACCTGGATGTCGTAATCACGACAGGCGCGATATATGCCATTGTCGCAGCTGGCATGACTATGGTCATCGCGACAGGTGGGATCGACATTTCGGTCGGGTCTATACTCGGATTTGCAGCCACGATACTGCTTACGCTGACGGGCAGATACGGTTGGGGACTGTACGCCGCGTCGTGTGCTGCGCTTATGTGTGGTATTGCGTGCGGCGCCGCAAACGGGATATTGATCGCCATCCTGCGAGTTCCGCCGATCGTCGCGACGCTGGCAACGCTCTCCGCTGCTCGCGCGAGCGCATATATCGTTGCTTATCTTGTCGGGACCGAGTCTTTCGCGGGACGTCTGCCGGAGTCCTTTTCGAACCTGTACTTTGGGAAATGGATGGGATTGCCCAATTCCGGCTGGGTTGGAGCCTTGGCGCTCATTTCCGCGGCCGTGATCTTGAAGAGGGCGGCATTCGGCAGGAGTCTGTTGGCGCTCGGCGGGAATCGTACAACGGCATTCATGAGTGGCCTATCTGTTCGACGAACGGAATTGGCGGTATACATGATCAGCGGGCTTCTTGCGGCTACCGCGGCAATTATCGTCGCCGCGCGAGAAGGATCGGTCAATCCAGATGCCGGGAAGTATCTTGAATTATCGGCGATTACGGCCGTTGTGGTGGGTGGGACACCCATTGCCGGCGGGCGCGCAACGGTCTTCGGAACGCTTTTGGGAGTATTGACCATCAGTGTCGTTTCGAATGGAGTGATCAGTTACGGCCTGACGGGACTATGGCAGCCACTTGTGCTCGGCTCAGTGCTGCTGGCCACGGTCGAAGTCGACCGCTGGCGGATGCGGCGCACGGCACGGTCGGCTGATTCACAAGCAACCCCAAAGCCTATGGCCGCGGGATAGGGAGGCAATCGACAAATGCGAACAATCCGGATCATCCTGATCTTGGCTGCGGTCTTGTGCGGACTCATTGGACCGACATCGTGCAACAAAGAGCAGAGATCGGACACGGGACCGGTCACCGGTAATAACATATCAACAGGGAAGACACGGCGAATTGTCTTCATTTTCAAAGTCGATGGACTCCTATATGGCAATGCCTGCAAGGCGGGTACAGAGCAAGCCACTAAAGAGCTGCCTGGCGTAACAGTCGAATATCAGGCGCCGGAAAAAGCTGAGCTCGGCAAGCAGATCGAGATCATGCAGCAGCTCATTGTGCAGAAGGTGGATGCGATCGTGCTCTCCCCTAACGATGCAAACGCCATCGCTCCGGCAATAAAGCAAGCGATGGACGCCGGCGTAAAGGTCTTCACCTGGGATTCCGATGCTCCCGGATCGCAGAGAATCTTTTACGTTGCCGCGGCCGACGATGTCGGTATTGGAGTGGAGATTGCCGATCATCTGGCCGCCGATATGGGAAACAAAGGAAAAGTGCAGATAGTTAGCGGCGGCCGCGTCGCGGACAATTTGAATCTGCATGTAAAAGGCTTTGAACAAGGATTCAAGAAACACGCAGGCATCACACTAGTGAAGCCATACATCTATAACGATGACGATAACGAGAAAGCGCGCTCCTCGGCCTCATCATCGCTCCAGAAAGACCCGGATATCGGTGGCTTTGCGTGTGCCAACTCGCCAAGCGCGCCTGCGGTCGGTGAGGCCCTCACTCAGCTAGACAAAATCGGCAAAGTAAAGGTATGGGGGCTCGCGCTGCCAAGCGAATCGAGCAAGTACTTGAAATCTGGCGCCGTTTCAGGCGTGATTCTGTGGGATCCGTCAAAACTAACGAACTTTACGGCACACCTTGTAAATGACTACCTCGACAGCAAGCCTCCGGTAGATGGCGCGGAGTATCCGGGAGTTGGCAAGATTTCCTACAAGAACGGCGTTATCCTCATGGGGACGACAACCTTCACCAAGGAGAACATCGATCAATTCAAATTCTGAATTGTGAAGGAAAACGCGAACAATCTGAGCCGATTCTACGTCCTGGTATTCGAACGTTTCTTGGCTCTCCGGTCATTCGTCGGGTATAACTGAGTTCAGCTAGACTCGGTGCACCACTAAGACGCGCGGTGATTTGTCCGACAAGAGTTGATCGAAGTTGACCCCTTAAACCCAATCGATTCAGCCGTGGCAGTCTGCCGCCAACAAGCGCGGTACGCGCGCAAACACTGTGCAATTCCCTGATGGAGAAGTAGGCCCCATGCCCGAAGACTACGCAGTTCCCCCGAGCGAGATCTCGATCCGGGATTACCTGGACCTCGTTCGTCGTCGAAAGACGGTCATTATCCAAACCCTCGTCGTGGTTCTCGTGTTAGGCGTCGTACTGACCCTTCTTTCGAAGCCGGTCTACCAGACGAGCGCTCGCATTTTGATCAACTCGCGCGGCGGGATGCAGATGAATCAGCTCGATCCCGGCAACGTTGTAGGTCAAATCTTGACCAACGGCGTTTCAGAGGATATTGCAACTCAGATCGAAGTGCTGCAAAGCTCGAGCATGCTTGAGGAGGGCTTCAAGCAAGCCGGCGTAAACCCAGGCGCCGCTCGGCTCTCCGTCAAGCCCGTGGGAAACACAACGATTATCGAAATCACGACCGAGTCCGGCGATCCCATTGCCGCCGAGAAGCTCGCCAGAAAGATGCCGGACACATACCTGAGCTACATCAAGGCCAATCGAATTAGCCAGCTGACCAGAGCATTGGATTTCGCGAAGAAGAGCCGAAAGGAGACGGAAGGCCGCCTTGACCTGGCGGAACTCAAACTTGATCGGTTTCGACGCGACCGCAAAGTGCCGGACGTCCAGAAGCAACGCGAAGAAGATATCAAACTCCAGGCAGAACTTGAAAAGAACGTTCGCATTGCACAAAGCGATGTCGCCTCCGTTGAAGCAAAAATCGGCCAGCTGAAGGCTGAGAAGGCGAAAACCGCAAAGTACATAGTGACTCCCACGGAAGTATCGAACAATGCGACTATTCAACAGCTCGAAGATCAAATAACCAAACTTCGCGCTGAACGGAGGGCGCTACTCGTCAACTATCCGCCTGGGTATGGACCGGTCAAGCTGCTGGACGAGCAGATTACAGAGCTCGAACGCACGAAGACCACAACACCTCCAACAATCAAAACTAACGTAAAGGCGCCGAATCCATTCATCTCCACACTTGACCAGCAGATCGCTCAGGCAAATGTAGAACTGTCCACAAAGAAAAAGGATCTCCAGAGCGCCCAGATTGCGCTGGGCAAATCAGACATATCAGTCTGGGGCGGACTTGAACGAGTCGAGTCCCGCATGAAACGCGACGTAGAAACAAACAAGCTGCTTCTGGGCGGCCTTACGGCAACGGTGGACAAGCTGAGTATGCAGGTGAAAGCAAGCGAAGATCCCGGATCGGTCATACAACCGGCCGGTAATGCCATCCAGGTAGCACCGAGGACCGCAAACAATATCGTTTTCGCAGGCATCATCGGCCTCGTTCTCGGCGTGTGCTTCGCGTTACTTCAGGAGTACCTAGACGATCGGATCAATACTCCCGACGACGCGCGCAAGATACTGGAAGCGCCGATCCTCAGTTATGTGCCGATGGTGGAGTCGCCCACAGCCCGCCTGATTTCGCCGGCGCATCCTGGCGGTACACTTCTGGAAAGCTACCGGGTCATGCGGGCAAACGTTCAGTTCGCTTCAATCGACACCGATTTCGAAAGCATCGTAGTTACGAGCACGTCGCCGGGGGAGGGCAAGTCGATTACCGCGTCCAACCTTGCGATGGCAATGGCCCTGGACGGCCGGCGCGTTATCCTCGTGGACGCCGATCTTCGGCGCCCCACTCTTCATGAGAAATTCAGCGTGGATCAACGGCCAGGGCTTACGAACGTTCTGGTCGGTCATACGCGTTTGGAGGACGCCCTCAACGAGACGGAGATACCCGGACTTCGCATCCTGACCGCCGGACCTTTGCCGCCCAACCCGGCGGAACTGCTTAATTCCAACGCTATGCGAGCAGTCCATCGGGAGCTTCGGGATATGACGGACATGGTGATCTTCGACAGCCCGCCGTTCCTTGCCACTGCTGACGCCCAGGTTCTTGCCGCAATGGCGGACGGAATTATTTACGTGGTGCAATTCGGAGAAGCCAAGAAATCGGCCGTGCGTCACGCAATGGACCTAATCAACCAGGCCCATGCCCGAATTCTAGGAGTCGTTTTCAACAAGATCGACATCACCTCGCGGCGCGATGACTACTATCAGGGATACAACCGCTATTACACCTACTATCACCTGCCCCAATTGGAGAGCGGGGACCCACGAAATCGCCCGACATCGGAGTTTGAATCCCTTCTAACGGTAGAAAACGGAACCTCGTCCCCTGGAGATACCGCGGTTGCAAGCGTCAAGGAAGACCGGAAGACGGAGGAAGTCGTATGAAGTTCTCAATACGATCATGGTTCGCCGTGGTGGGCATGCTATTTTGCTTCCCAGCAGACGGACAGGATAGAAAACCCGGTGAGTACATTCTCGCCCCGGATGACGTCATTCTGATTTCTGTACCGGGTTACGACCTGTTCTCGCAGAAGATGTTCGTTACGCGCGACGGACGCATCGCTCTTCCGGAGATCGGCGCTGTGATGGCGGCCGGCAAGACGACGCGAGAGCTCGAGAAGGACCTTCAGGCCAAGATCGAAAAGGTCCGCAATAACGTCAGCGTGAGCGTGCTCATGCTGGAGACTGCTTCGCGTAGGGTGCATATCCTCGGTCCGGTTAAGGTGCAGGGTCCCCTGATCATGCGGTCCGGCTGGAAACTCCTCGACCTCATTGGAGCCGCGGGCGGATTGACGACAAAGCCTGAGCTAATCTCGGCGAAACTCGTACGAAACAACCAGACGGTCGAGCTGAACTATCAGGAGGCGAACGATAAGCCTGAGTCCGAGGCCAACATCGCTCTGGTGCCCGATGATTCGATCGTGCTAAATGAACGCGAGCGCGTCCACTGGTTCGTCACGGTGACCGGCGAAGTGGCCAAGAAGGGGGTTGTCGACCTGACTCCTGAGACGGACGTTCCGCGTTTAGTCAATATGGCAGGTCCGACGGAACTTTCTGATCTTTCGCAGGCTCACGTGCTGCGAGGAAACGAGGTATTACCGCTCAACCTGGAATCCATCGCGTTGGCAAAACCTGATGAAAAGGTACAGAGCTTTAAGCTAAAGAACGGTGATACGCTCTTCATCCCGATGATCAAGACCAAATTCTCCGTACTCGGCGCAGTCGGAAGACAGGGTGTCTTTCCTCTTCCCGCAACCCGTCCTATAAAGGTCCTTGATGCGTTCAATCTCGCAGGCGGCGGTCCTCAGGCAGATCTGGGTAAGGCCGGCATCGTTCGACTGGAAGGCTCCGAATACAAGATCATAAAAGTCAATATCGAAGCGATGCTTAAGAAGGGCGATATGTCGGGGAACATCCCGATGAAGGATGGCGACATCCTCTACATCCAGGCAAAAGGCAGGGGCGGATTTAAGCTGGAAGACCTGCTGACGCCGCTGTATCTTTTCCGATACTTGATCCCCTAACCAGGAATTTCTTGACAATCTTAACTCTGTTACGCCAAATCACATGCAATTGTCGATAATCGTTAAGCGCATATCCAAAGACTCCTCGTATCGATCGCGTGCCGGGACAACCGACTACATACGCATACTAAGTCAGGCCGGGAGTCTGTCATGACCACCAAACCGGCCCAATCCGAGCTTGGCCTCCGCGCGTCTGACGCAGCCAGAGCATTGCTCAAACCGCTTCAGGACCGCTCCGAGGACGGGCGCGACATACTTGTTATTCGTCCGTCGAAGGGCTGGACCGGACTGAACGTGGCCGAGCTGTGGCGCTCCCGTGAGCTGTTCTACTTCCTCACGTGGCGCGATGTAAAGATTCGCTATAAACAGACGGCGCTCGGGGCTTCGTGGGCGATCCTCCAACCGGTGATGACGATGGTCGTCTTTACGATCTTCTTTGGACGATTGGCGGGTCTCGATCAGCGGACGGGCGGCATTCCTTATCCGATCTATGTCTTTGCCGGACTCCTACCGTGGACGTTTTTCGCCAATGCGGTAACCAACGGCGGAAACTCCCTCGTGGGCAGTTCGAATCTTATCACGAAGGTCTACTTTCCACGTATCGTAGTTCCGCTCGCGGCCGTTGGGGCGGGACTGGTAGATCTGGCGATTTCATTCGGCGCTTTGCTTTGCATGATGGTGTGGTATCACACCGCTATGTCGTGGCAGTTGGCGATGCTGCCTATCTATCTAATTGGAACTATCCTTGCGGCCGCCGGTGTCGGCACACTGCTCTCGGCGCTTACGGTCTCTTACCGCGACTTTCGATACGTCGTGCCGTTCATGATCCAGATTTGGATGTTCGTGACGCCAGTGATCTATCCGGCAGCGATCGTACCGGAACGCTGGCGTTTGATCTTTTCGCTCAATCCCATGTCCGGATTGATAGAGGGCTTCAGAGGTTCGTTCCTCGGTACCGCGATCGACTATAAGGCAACGGCGCTTTCGCTCGCCGTGTGCGCCTTTTTCTTCGTGTTCGGCGCAATCTATTTTCGTCGAGTCGAGCGAGGATTCGCGGACATTATCTAGACGCAGCGCGTACGGCAGCTTTTGAATTGGATCGGAGAAAACCAATGACGCAGCAGAAACGCGTTCTCGTGACGGGCGCAGGTGGATTCATCGGACACCATCTTGCCACCTATATGAAGTCACTGGGATACTGGGTCCGCGGAGTGGACCTCAAGTACCCGGAATATACCAAGATCGACGTCGATGAATTCGAGTTGCTCGATCTGCGGCGATGGGACAACTGTCTCCAGGCGACCCGCGGAGTCGAAGAAGTATATGCCCTCGCAGCCGACATGGGCGGCATGGGCTTCATTTCCGCACATCATGCCCAGATACTGTTTAACAATTCGCTCATAAACCTGCACACAATCGAGGCGTCCCGGGTCAATGGAGCGAGCCGACTTCTATACACCTCCTCCGCCTGCATCTATCCGGAATACAAACAGACCGACGCAAACGTAACACCCCTCAAGGAAGAAGACGCGTATCCGGCCCAACCCCAGGATGCATACGGATGGGAGAAGCTGGTCACTGAGCACCTTTGTACTCACTACCGTGAGGACTACGGTCTCGAAACTCGCATTGTCCGGTTCCACAACATTTTCGGTCCCTACGGAACATATGACGGCGGCCGGGAAAAGGCGCCCGCGGCAATGTGCAGAAAAGTCGCATATGCGAAGCTCACCGGTAACCACGAGATCGAGATCTGGGGCGACGGCGAACAAACGCGTTCCTTCTGTTACATCGACGACTGCGTATTTGGGATACACCGTTTGATGCGATCCGACTATTCGTTGCCTCTGAATCTAGGCCAGGACCGGCTCGTGACGATCAATGAGCTTGCCGACATGGCCGCGGATGCCGCCGGGATTTCCATTCGCAAAAAGCATATTCAGGGTCCGCAAGGCGTGCGCGGCAGGAACTCCGACAACGAGCGCCTCCGCAAGGTACTCGGCTGGGAGCCCGAGGTTTCTCTGGAGGAGGGATTGGCGAGGACTTATGCCTGGATCGAGGCGGAGGTGCAGGCCGGATTTGAAGTCGGAATCGCGGAAACCGCCGCCGTCCGATCGCTTGAAACTGCGAGTGCGGCATCGTGCTAAATATGGAACGAGGCGCCATCAAGGTAAGAGGCCTCTCCAAGCGATATCGGATCGGAGACGGCGCTCCAGCATATCGAACGCTGCGCGATACGCTGGCCCAATCCGTTTCAGGTCCATTCAATCGCTTCCGCGGTAAGGATCAGCTTTCCCAACGTGGAGAGCATTGGGCGTTGACCGGAGTATCCTTCGACGTACCACCAGGACAGGTTTTCGGTGTGATCGGTCGAAACGGCGCAGGCAAGAGTACCCTCTTCAAAATCCTTTCTCGCATCACCGAGCCGACAGAAGGAGAGGTTGCCATAAGGGGCAGAGTTTCGTCCCTGCTCGAGGTCGGCACAGGGTTTCACGCAGAACTGTCCGGCCGTGAGAATATCTATCTGAATGGGGCGATCCTCGGGATGCGGCGGAAGGAGATCGACCGGAAGTTCGATGACATCGTGGAGTTCGCCGGTATCGAGAAATTTGTGGAGACGCCGGTCAAACGCTATAGCACCGGAATGTATCTGCGGCTCGCCTTCGCTGTCTCCGCGCACGTCCAGCCAGACATCTTGATCGTCGATGAGGTGCTGGCCGTAGGGGACGCGGAATTTCAGAAGAAATGTCTTGGGAAAATGGACGATGTCGCGCGGGAGGGCCGCACGGTCCTATTTGTCTCGCACAACATGCCCGTCATTCAGCGACTCTGTCATCGCGCGATCCTGCTTGACCAGGGAAGGATCGTTCATGACGGACCTGTCCAGGAGACTGTTTCGCACTATCTGACTCTCGGAATGGAGCGAATGGGAGAACGGTCATGGCCGGACACGGATCATGCTCCCGGCGATGACGTAGCCAGGCTGTGCTCTGTTCGTGCGATCGATGCGGGGGGAAAGGTGTCGTCCAGCTTTTCCGTTCGCAACGATTGGCGTCTGGTCACGGAATTCAGGTTACGCGAGCCAGGCCATCGGCTGAATCTGAACGTTTATGTTTACGATGAGACCGGCGCGCTCGTGTTTGTCACGGGCGATTTTCAGACCGATCGATGGCAGAACGAAAGCCGGCCCGTTGGGATCCATCGCAGTATCTGCCATATTCCGGGCGATTTCCTGAACTGCGGCAGGCATCGCGTACTCGTGGCATTGGTGACACCTCCCGCCACCTTGCGCGCGATGGAAGAGGATGCGTTATTCATCGACGTCATGGAAAACGCGTCTCCTGATGGAGCTCACGGACATTACGCGGGCCCATGGCCCGGAGGTGCGGTCAGGCCGCTGTTCAAGTGGGATTATGAGTTCGAACCGGATGCGGGTCCGGCGGAGGTTGTCCATTGAAAGCCCTTATTACCGGGGTGACCGGGCAGGACGGCGCGTACCTTGCGAAGTTTCTCCTGGATCGTGGCTATGACGTCTATGGGCTCTATCGACGCACCTCCAGCCCCAATCTCTGGCGGTTGATGAGCCTGGGGGTTCATGACAAGGTCCAGCTGATTCCCGGCGACATGACCGACATGGCGTCGCTGACGAACGCGGTTACCAGCTGTCGGCCGGACGAAATATACAATCTTGCCGCGCAAAGCTTCGTCGGTACGTCTTTCGAACAGCCTCTCTTGACGGCATCTGTGGATGGTCTTGGTGTCGTTATGCTTCTAGAAGCGATCAAACAGACACATCGGGAGACCCGCCTCTATCATGCGTCTACGTCCGAGCTGTACGGAAATACTGGTCAGAACGGCAGCCTAAACGAGGACAGCACCTTCTGGCCAGTCTCCCCATATGCGGCCGCGAAGCTCTTTGCCTTCCACCAAGTGCGAATCTATCGCGAGGCGTACGGCATCTATGCGGTGAACGGAATCCTTTTCAACCATGAATCGCCTCTGCGAGGCCTCGAGTTCGTGACTCGGAAGATCTCCAATGCCGTGGCACGTATCAAAATGGGCGTGCAGGAAAAGCTGCTGCTCGGAAACCTCGAGGCCCGGCGAGACTGGGGATACACGCCGGACTATATCGAGGCCATGTGGCTCATGCTGCAGCAGGACCAGCCGGAGGATTTAACCATAGCAACCGGTACAGCGCATTCCGTTCGTGAGTTCGTTGACCTGGCATGCCGATGCGCCGGGTTGGAATGGCGCGATATCGTCGTCGAGAGCGAGTACTTGAAACGACCGCTGGACATCAATTGCCTGATTGGAGACACCGCCCGGGCGAAGGCAAAGCTGGGCTGGTCCGCCAAAACGGACTTTGAAACTCTTGTGAAGATCATGGTGGAGAAAGATTTGGAGCGCTGGCGCGACCTGCGTGAGGGTCGGCCGTTCCCGTGGGATGCCATGGCCGCACCGGTAACTTGAACCTCAATGGAAGCCGACGAAATGCCGAACGAAATCTGCTCTGAAATCTGTGCGTGCCGAATCTGCGGCAGTTCTGAATTGGCGCCGGTCATCGATCTTGGCGACCAGTACCTGGCGAATCATTTCGTGGGCGACCGCATTCCCCGGTTTATGTGGGAGCGATACCCGCTGCAGGTTATACGGTGCGCGGAGCCGAAGGGATGCGGGCTCGTTCAGATCCGACACAGCGTAGCCCCGAGCGCACTCTACTTCAACTATGGTTATCTTTCCGGGATCAACGAGAGCATGCGGTCCAATCTTCGCGACATCGCGACGAACACAGAGCGAATGGCCGAGCTACAGCCCGGTGATACTGTCCTGGACATAGGCTGTAACGATGGAACCCTGCTCTCGTCGTACCAAGCCAGCGGTTTGGACCGACTCGGCATAGATCCCGCCGCGAATGCAGTGAAGCTTGCCAGAGAACAAGGATTGGAAGTCGTCAATGACTTCTTTTCTCAATCCTCGTTCGAAACCGCGCGTCCCGGAGGTAAGGCGAGGGCCGTTACGAGCATCGCCATGTTCTACGATCTGGAGCGACCGATGGAGTTCGTTTCAGGCGTGGGATCTGTGCTGGCTGACGATGGCGTTTGGGTGATCGAGCTCTCTTACCTGCCGTTTATGCTTCGAAGGGGTTCATTCGATACTATCTGTCACGAGCATCTCGAATACTATGCTCTGCGTCAAATCGAGTGGATGCTCTCCCGTCATGGAATGGCAGTTCATCGTATCGAGCTTAACGACGTCAATGGCGGCAGCTTCCGAGTCTTTATCCGCAAAGATGGAGTTGGGACCGCAGCGCCGGAAGATCGCGCATACGTGGACCGCCTGAGAGAAGAGGAGACCTCGATGGAGCTAGATTCAGATGCTCCATATGCAGCTTTCCGCGAGAGCGCGTCGAGGATAAGATCTGAACTATCCGCTTTGTTGAAGAAACTGACGACCGATGGCAAAAAGGTATACGTTTATGGAGCATCGACGAAGGGGAACACGATCCTCCAGTATTGCGGGATCGACCACAATGTGATTCCTTATGCCGCCGATCGGAACCAGGAAAAATGGGGCAGACGGACCTTGGGAACGGATATCCCAATCATTTCCGAAGAGCAGGCGCGAGCGCAGCGTCCCGACTACTTCCTCGTACTTCCCTGGCATTTCATGACCGGTTTCCTCGAACGCGAACGGGCATTTTTGGATCGCGGCGGCAAATTCATCGTTCCGCTGCCCCAGGTTCGGGTTATCGGCAAGGAAGACCTATGATCGACCAAAAGCGAGAGCGGACCCACGACTATTGGGAGCGCAATATCGGCAACTTCGGCCAGTTCTATGCCGACATGTCCCGTGAGGAATTCGACGCGCCCAGCTGGTTCCAGGGGATTTATCGACGGACTGTCATGCCGCTCGAACAGAAGCTGATGAAGAAGCGCTATGAAGTTACGATGCGCTTTATCGACGAATATGTCATCGATGGAGTGACGGCCGTAGACATCGGCTGTGGGACGGGAATCTTTACCGTCGAGATGCTTCGCCGGGGCGCGAATGTCATCGCGTTGGACTACGCGAAGAGCGCGCTCGACCTGACGCGAGAGCTTGTCGATCACGTCCTGCCTGACAAGTCGTCGAATGTTGAGTACCTGCACGCCGATGTGACTGAAGATCGGCTTCCTGAATCGGATGTCGCAATTGCAATGGGGGTCACTCCATACGTTGCCGATCTCGGCGTGTTCTACGAGCACGTTCTTCCAACGACGAACACGGTTTATTGTCTGATCGTCGATCCGGCTCACTGGGCGAACCGGCTACGGAAGGTCTTTCCAATTCTCAACGTACGTCGGATGCACTTCTTCGACCGCTCGATTGCCGACCGTCTACTCGATCAATTCGACTTCAAGCTTATCCGCAGGGAGCCGTTTGCAACGGGATATCTCGATCTGGCGGTTAGGAAATGACCCAGGCAGCCGTCATACCGCCGGTGGCCGGTGCATCGGAACGGACTCGACCGGGGAGAATCCCCTGGGCGCGGCCGGATTTCTGGGGTAACGAGCAGGATTACGTCTGCGACGCGCTCCGCTCGACGTGGATCTCGGGCGGACCATACGTCGAGCGATTGGAAGCGGAAGTCGCGGAGTACTGTGGTGTGCCTTACGCTCTCGCGGTTTCCAATGGCACGACCGCGATCCATCTCGCCTTTCTCGCGCTGGGCATTGGGCCCGGCGATGAGGTGATCGTTCCCGGCTTCTGCTTTATGGCGGCGGCAAATATGGCCCTGCATGTTGGAGCCAGACCGGTATTTGCGGAAGTTGATCCGAAAACGTGGTGCCTCACCGCCGAAGAAGCGGAAAAACACATTTCTCCGCACACGAGGGCGATCGTTCCAGTCCATACGTATGGAAACGTCTGCGATATGGAGCCGATACTGAAGCTGGCTCGAGAGAGGTCGATCGTGGTCGTGGAGGATACTGCCGAGGCGTTCGCAACGACATATCGGGGAATGAAGGCAGGAGCGATCGGAGATATCGGCACTTACAGTTTTCAAGCAACAAAGACGATCACAACAGGCGAAGGCGGGATGGTAGTAACCCACGACAAAGCTCTGTTTGAACAGATGATCCTTTTCCGCAGTCACGGGATGAACCGAAGGCGATACTGGCACGAGGTCGCCGGGCATAACTTCCGCCTGACCAATCTCCAGGCCGCCCTCGGCTGCGCGCAGATGGAAAAGCTCGATTCCATCACTGCCCAACGTCGGCGGGTACATCGCCGGTATAAGAATGCGCTGGGAAACTCGCGCGGTCTCATATTGCAGTGGTTTGACGACGATATCGATCCCGTTCTATGGGCAATGGCTGTCCGCCTTGAACCAGAATCGTACCCGCAGGGCAGAGACAGCGTCATCGAGCAGCTCATGGATGCGGGCATAGAAACCCGGCCGGGTTTCTATGCAGCAAGCCTAATGGACGTTTACGATCACCCCGAAGTGCCGATATGTGAGGGACTGGGCCGAGAGATAATCAGCTTGCCGACGTTTCCATCCCTGAGCGACGAAGAGGTAGTTTCTATCTGCAAAACTCTCGAGGGACTGCGGAGTTAAGCCGTAGTGCAATTCAACCGCAGCGTACTCCTACAATATATGGCATCCGCACCATTCGCGCTTGCTTTCGAACGAAGTCTGGAGTGCAAGATCTACGAGAGCTTGCGATTTGAGAGACCGATCCTGGACGTTGGGTGTGGCGAGGGTCTTTTCGCAAAGATCGCATTTGCCGAAAGAATCGATACCGGAATCGATCCGAACGATCGAGAGATCGAGCGAGCAAGTCAGCTCGGGAGCTATGATGAGCTAATCACCTGTTGGGGTAATGAAGTACCCAAGCCAACCGGATACTACAAAACGATTCTTTCAAATAGTGTTTTGGAACACATTCCGGATATAAAGCCCGTCCTGGTCGAGATCAACCGATTGTTGGCGCCCGATGGAATGTTCTACATGACGGTCCCGTCTGACCGGTTCGATCAATACACAGTCCTAAACACGGTTCTAAGTGGAATCGGCCTTCGCGGTCATGCAGCTCGGTACCGGAAGTTCTTTAATTCGTTTTGGAAGCACTATCACTACTATTCTCTCGAGTGCTGGCGGGAGTTGGCGCAAAGCTGCGGTTTCACGGTTATGGACGCATACACCTACGATCCTAAACGCATCTGCCTCATGAACGACTTCCTCGCGCCGTTTGGTGCGTTCGAGCTCGTTGTCAAGCGACTGACGAACCGGTGGGTCCTCTTTCCCACTGTTCGCCGTCTCTTGGTTTATCCGGCATATATTGCTTCGAAGCGCATTCTGAAAGGCGGCGAGCGAGCAGAAAACGGAGGACTCGTATTCCTAGCAATGACCAAAGGAGCGGCCACATGAAGCTGTCGGTCATACTGCCTACATATAACGAAGCCGCCAACATTGTCGAGTTGATTAACGCGATTATCGAACACATTCCCGAACCGTGGGAGCCAGAGATCATCGTCGCCGATGACAATAGCCCGGACGGCACTCTGCACGCGGTGCAGCAGGCATTTCCGAGCGACCCGCGAATCGTAACGATTTTGAGAACGAAGGACCGAGGTCTCGCGAGATCGATACGCGATGGACTCCTATTGGCGACGGGCGAACAAGTTCTGGTTATGGACACCGACTTCACCCACGATCCCGTCGAGATACCCAGACTACTTCATGTCGCCCAGATATACGACGTGGTGACCGGTTCGCGGTTTTGTGCGGGCGGCAACATGGAGGACACGTCCCATTATTTGGCCAGTCTCTGCTACAACTGGTGCATGAGACTCATCCTGCGTACGCAGATCCAGGATAATCTCGGCGGATACTTCACCATCCGGCGAGAGGCGCTCGAAGTTCTGCCGTACGACGAGATCTTCTACGGATACGGCGATTACTACTTTCGCCTACTACACTTCGCCGAAAAGCAAGGTTACACTCTCGTTGAGCTGCCGGCCCAGTATTTGACGCGTCGAAAGGGCGCAAGCAAGTCGAACTTCTTTCGGCTTCTTCTCTCATACACGACGGCAGTGGTGAAATTCCGATTTCGTGTGGCGAGAAAACTGCGCGCCCAGCCTCGGCGAGTCCCGAAGCCGATCCAGATGTCCGATCGAGCCGCCGTATTTGCGAGGGATACCGAGACGAGCGTCGCCACGAAATCGTCGGAGCAGTCTTGACCGAGTCGGGACTGTGCGGCAATAACGGTCAATTCAACTGCGTTCTAACCGTGATCTCCTCGAGTTGATAGAGAGAAGCTATTTCAACCGATGTCGGTTCAGGCACAATCTGCCATTCGCCAAGTAGGGCGCCGATACTGCCCGGTCTGGGTCCGCAGCATCCTGCTACAGGCCGGCGCGTCGGTTATGACATTCCTCCGGGCGCCATATTATGCAGTCACTACGGTCCTCGGTCAGTTCATTCTTCCCCGTGAGGACCCTGCGGACGAAGTCGTTGGACATGGGGCCGGAAAAGCTGTTGGGGGGCTGGTCTATTGGCTCATGATAGCCAAGAAGGCCCGCAAGTTTGGACTATTCGGTCTCGCCCACGATTGTTACATGGGTATGCCGCTTTCCGTCCACAACTGGCCACTGTCT
>ORMF012036024.1_pt1 | contig 15540 bp, 16 predicted proteins | sample 1779871 | NCBI WGS metagenome assembly ORMF01 (sample SAMEA104232316, study PRJEB22302) | groundwater metagenome | biome: forest; feature: aquifer; material: groundwater | place: USA | collected 2011-08-07 | depth 5.4 m | reverse complement strand
AGCTGGTTTATATTATATTGCCCATAATATGAGAAAGATATATTATAATAATCTTCAAATTCAAAAAATTAATTATCCCCCTTAAAAGAATTTGAAATTTTTTTATTCTAATGAATAAAATTTTTGTTTTTAGACAGCCCCCGTGCCGTGAGCATCCAAAAAACAAGTGCCATTCAAACCACACCCCTCAAAAATCTTCTTACTTTTGATTTTTGATGGCCATCAAGAACCGTAGTTCTTGAGGTTTCAAGGTGTGGTGGCACATTGTTTTTTTGATTATTAATTGTAAACTAAAAATTTTCACTAAAGATTTTTTCTAAATAGAATGACCCGAGTCAAAAGTCTTTCTAATTCTCAATACAATAGGGTTATTTTTATCAGGATTATGATACCCATGCCAAAGTCCATTTATTCCAGAAGCAATCGTGACAAACTCTTGACCTGGCGAATACTCTCGAACCTTATCGCTAGCTTCTGATCTTGCCACACTAGAATCATCTTGAAATTTATATAATAATTTAGGACTATCAGTTTCTCCTACTATTGACCCCACGTAATGAACTTTTTCACCAACTTCCCTTTTATGTTCCATAACACTGGTGCCAAGATCAGGGTATAATATTAGGATTAAATTATCGTTACTCGTAAACAAAGTCCTTCCTGAAACAATCTTGGTTTTAGGATTTGTAAAATCTATAGTCCTTGCTTTCGCGTAGTTAAAATTAATGTCTCTCAACATCTCTCCAAAATGCGCATTTTTATCAGGATTACATAAATCATCAATTGTCATAAATAGAAATAATGTAAGTCCTATTTAAAACCTTGTTACTATTTTTTTCCAGCAAAAAAACAAAAACTATTAAATACTAAAAAATCTTTATTCATTCATGAAAATACATAATGAAGTTATTTATTCAAATATTAACATATTAAAAAACTTAAAAAGAATTAATCTTCCCCATGTCTCGATAAAATCAAATATCCCTGGACCTAAAATTTGTTTAACTGCAGGGGTTCATGGAGATGAAATAGGCGGTTGTGTAATTGTTCAAGAACTTATTAATAAATTGCATAAAAACCAAATAATTAGAGGAGAACTTCATGCTTTTCCAATGCTAAATCCTTCAGGATTTGAAGAATCGACAAGATTCCTAAATGGTGAAGACTTAAACAGAGTATTTCCTGGAAAAGAAAATGGAACAATGGCACAAAGAACTGCTTATTTAATATTTAAAAAAATATTGGAAGATAAACCAGAATTAGTAATAGACATTCATAACGATTGGAGAAAATCTATTCAATATGCAGCAATAGACCCAAAACCGAATTCAACATCAAAAGAAATATATCAACAAACAGAAAAATTTGCAAAATCTCTTGCTATTCCATTAATTTTAGATACAGACGGAATAACTAATTCTCTTTCCTATCATCTCTTAAAAAATAATATCTCCTCCATAGTTTTAGAACTTGGAGCATATCAAATAGTAAAAGAAAGGGAAATTGACCAAGGAGTTAATATTTTACTTAAGATTTTAAAAGATTTTGATATGATTGAGAAAGATATTGGAACAATTGAAGAAGATAATAGGATTAAGGGGAAAATATTAAAGTATTCTCAAGAACCAATGCCAAAGAGAAAAGGAATTGCAAGGTTTTCCATTGTTCCTGGGCAGATTGTCAAAAAAGGGCAAATTCTAATAAAAATCTACAGCCCTTTAGGAAATCTTTTGGAAGTTATCAAATCTCCATATAACGCCCTTGTCCTTGGTTATTCAGATTCTTCTCTCGCCCTTCCAGGACAACAGTTAATTGCGCTTGGAGTAATTAAATAGAAATAACTGGTTATTATCCTTAATAGATTTGGAGGATATAAATGTTTATATACAACTCTAAATTATTAAATAAATGAAAAAAGGGCGGACTCTTTTATTTCTTGCATTATTTTCCTTACTGATTATGATATCTTATGTTTCAGCAATGCCTTGGATAAACTCAAGTTCAAGAAGTAGAATTGGGAAAGATAAATTTGATCCTAGAGATGCTCCACCGGAAAATAGCATATATATTATATCAAGTGGACTTCCACCTAACTTTTATGAAGTAAATGTTTCTGTTACATTAGATAGAGTTTGGAACGACGGAGATGCAATTATAGACGTTACTCCAGACGGACCAAATAAATTTTTTAGTAATGCGTCTGGTGATACTTACTCTACAAGTTCTGTTTGGCGAGGTCTTAAAAGAAACGATTCTGGATTTTATGATGTTGTTGTAGATGTTGATGGAGATGGTAGGTTTAATAAGAGCGTAGATGCTGTTGATGGAATGACGGATCCTGGACTAGAGATTGTTCAATTTAATTACACAGAGTCAAATTACAGTATCGATGCTGCAACGGTGTTTTCATCAAGCGGCGGTATATACTTTTCTTTTTATGGGCATAATCCAAAGATTCCAAAGCCTGTAGATAATATAACAGACTGGAAATGGTGGACACCAGAAGGAGATAGTGTTCAGATAATTTCTTCTGACTCTCGTGGAGGCGATTCTTCAATATCTTTTGATAGATCTACAGGAAAACCTGCAGTAGTCTGGGTTTCAAATAATAAGGAAATTTTATATTCTGAATGGAATGGCAGCGAGTGGACCAATCCTGAAGTTGTTTATTCTTCAGCGATTGAAGAGAATTTTGATAGAAATCCAGTACCAGTAATTATAATTGATGTGAGTGGAACTGTATTGGTTGCATGGTTGGAAATTATAGAATCAGGAACTAACGCAAGAATACTATCGAAATATAGACAAGGAGGCGTTTGGGGACCATTAGAGGTTGTTCAAAATCTACAAGGAGAGGGGTATGCTTTAAGCTACACTTCAATTGATATGGCGTTTTCTTCAAAAATCGTTAATGGCATAACAAGACACGATGCATATCTTGGGTACTATTATTTGTCAGGATCTTTTGACGTAATTTGCTCAGGTCAAGTGATTTCGTTTCCACATTATAAAGCATTCTATAGTTATTGGAACGGAACTGGCTGGAGTGAAGGTAAAGAAATAGATGGGCAACCAGATCCTCCGCCAACATATAATATTGATATTAGAGATAGAATGGGAATTTCATCAGACAAATTCGGGAATGTTACTGCAGTATGGGGTATAAAAGAGAAGACTGATCCGTGCTCTTTAAACTCTGTTTCAAAAATCTGGACATCTACCAAACAAGTAGATAATCCTTCATGGATTAATACACAAAGTTTAGCTGAAGGATATAATCCAAGTATTTCTTTTACAGAGGATGATATTGGAATAGCTATATATAGCGGCGGTGCTTTAAAAATGATAAATGGAACTTGGACAGAAAGCAACATCCCAGGACTTTGTGTGGGCAAATCTGCTTCATTACATAAAGATAAAATTATGACTGTGGGAAGTTCTTCTAGTGGTGTTTGTTCTGTTGCAATGAATAGTAAGAATTTTACGTTAGAGCAACCATTTATAATCGGACCAGGTGGCGGTTTGGACATTGAAGCTAATACTGGCTCTCCTTCTAATCCACATGCGGAATGGACATTTATGGAATATAATGATGCTGACGATGGTGATGGCATTGGTTTAGGTGTAGAGGCAAATAGATTAGAAGCTAAACAAATAGGATCGACAAATTTGATAAATGTAATATTTCAAACAGATAGACCGCGTACAAATCCTTCAACAAGAATTTTTTATGAAAAAAAAGGCGATGAAAAAGTGATCAAAGACTATAATATAAGTGTAAATATGGGAAACGATACTACTCTTTCTGATTTCGTTGCGTATTCTATAGAAAACTATCCAGCTAAAAGATACTGGCTTACTTTAGATAATCATGGTGGTGGATATAAGGGTATTTGTTGGGATTTTACTTCTGGTCGCGATCAATTAACAATGCCAGAATTGAGAAAGGCATATTCTGATATAAATAAAAAATTTAATATTATAAGTTATGATGCGTGTTATATGGCAATGTTAGAGGACTTGTATCAAGGTAAAGAATTTGCAAATTACTTTACTGCATCTGAAAATGTGGTTCCTAATGCCGGATATAATTATGTTGATTTAATAGGAAATTTGATATCATATCCATTTGAAAGCGATGAGTTTCATGCAAATAAGACCGTAGAAAGTTATAGCATGCAGTATGCTACGGTAGGGGCAACGCTTGCAGCAATAAAAGGTTCTGAAATAAAAAATCTTGCTGATAAAACTAATGATTTTGCAAATGTAATTCTTGATAATCTTGAAAATGAGACTTTTAGAAAATCAGTAATTAATGCACGAGATAATGCACAGAGATATGATGGATCAATTGGAAGTATAACAAGAGATCTTTACGATTTTACCCGATTAGTAAAAGAAAATACAACTATCCCTGCTGTTGATACGGCTGCAAATAATCTTATGACTCAAATCAATAAAACCGTAGTTAAAGAATGGCATAGCCTTTTTCCGGGCTCTCACGGAATTAGTATATATTTTCAGCACATTAGATTAGAAATTCTTAACGACTTGCTATATAGCGATACGCTTTTTGCTAAAGAAACAAACTGGAGCAATTTAATATTGAATATTTCTGGATCTTCTTTTATAAAACTTCAGCTAAGCGGAACCCCTCACGCATTTTTAAATGTTATTGATTCTAACGGAAATTCTGCCGGAGGGATTGATATCTCAATGTCAAAGTGTGGTGGCTTCTGTACTGTTACAATTCCTGAAGCTCAATGTTCCGATGAAGCTAAAAAGATAATAATCCCAATAACTAACTTTACATGGTATGTCAATGGAAGTTTATTGGAGAATACAACTAATTTCAATTTAACAATTCAAGTAATAGAGAACGATACTTTAATACAACAACAGCTTATTTCAGGAACAATAAGCTCAAACGAAACAATTTCAGGGACATTTCCTTCATCAACGCAATTGCATCCTAACCCTCCATTATCAGAACCTTCTCCCGTAAACAAAAATCGTTTTATTTCCTTAATCCCTGGAAATCCAGGAAAGCAAACCGCTCTTAGAGTTAAATTAACTAGTTTGCATCATCCTGCTCCTCCTTATACGGGAGGAAATACAACAAACTTTTCAGCTTATGAAGGGCAGTACCGTTGGGTTCAAGCTCCTCAAACTTTTGTTGAATCTAACGCGAATCCAACAACATTTAAAGCTTCTCAACTAGGTTGTACTCCTTATTACACTGATTGGAGCAACATAAGTTTATTGAATATTTATGGAGCAGAAATTGTTCCCTCATCTTTATATGGGGTGCAGGCAATCGAGATAGGATGCGGCATTAACTCTCCTACTTGTTATTCTTCTTCTCTAATTATAAATACATCAAGATGGGGGGATGTTGTTGAGCCTTTCAATCCTCCAATAATGGGACAACCAACTTTCGCTGATATTTCCGCGATCGTTAATAAATTCAAGAACACACAAGGAGCAATTTCAAAGGTAAGGGCAAAACTTTCAAATGTTATTGTTAATCTGAATACTGATGTAAGCTTTGCAGACATTTCTGTGGATGTTGATGCATTTAAAGGCAAGGGTTATCCTTATAGCATTAACACAAATTGCGGAACAATTCAAAGTAAAACAACTCTTAGCACAACTTCAGTAGCAAAACAATAAAATAGAAATAAAGTGTGGTCTTAAAGGCACAGAAAGGTTTTTCCTAAAAAACTTTAAAGCTTTGCCCAAAGCTTTAAAAAGCATATTTATCTCAATAAAATATTCTAATAAATTTTAGAACTTTACATATATGGTTGAGAAAGAAACAAATTTAAGCAAAATTCAAAGATTAATTTCCAAGCAGGAAACAATTAGAAATGTAGCCACGTCTGCACACATACATCACGGAAAAACCGCTTTTACCGACAATCTTCTGGCTGCAGCAGGAATGATGGCTTCTAAAAATGCAGGAGATTTAGATGAAGGAATGGCTACCTGGCAGCATAAAGACGAACAGGAAAGATTAATGACTGTTGATGCTGCAAACGTATCTATGGCTCACGTTTATGGAGGACAAGAATACCTTATTAACTTAATAGACACCCCAGGACACGTTGACTTTGGTGGAAATGTAACAAGAGCAATGAGAGCAATTGACGGAACTTTCGTTCTTGTCTGTGCAGTAGAGGGAATAATGCCTCAAACAGAAACTGTTTTAAAACAAGCCATAAGAGAAAGAGTAAAGCCCGTATTGTTTATCAATAAAGTAGACCGTTTAATCAAAGAATTGAAACTAGGTCCAGAACAAATGCAGCAAAGATTTCTAAAATTAATTACTGACTTTAACAACTTAATAATCCAAATTGCAGAACCTCAGTTTGTAGAAAAATGGAAAGTTAATGTTGAAGACGGTAGTGTTGCCTTTGGTTCTGCAAGAGAGAACTGGGCCTTGTCCATTCCATTCATGAAGAAAAAAGGAGTAAGTTTCAAAGACGTTTACAATCTATATCAAATGGAAGAAGAAGCAAAAAAGAAATGGGTCTGGGAAAAAGCCCCTTTGTTCGAAGTAGTCCTAGACATGGCAGTTAAGCACCTTCCAAATCCATTAGAAGCACAAAAATACAGAATTCCAAAAATCTGGAGAGGAGATCCAGAAAGTAAATTTGGACAAGACTTAGTAAACTGCAATAAAAACGGAGAAGTAGCATTCGTTATAACTAAAATAGTCATAGACCCAAGATCTGGAAAAGAAATATCTGCAGGAAGATTATATTCAGGAACAATTAGAAATGGCATGGAAGTCTACGCAAACATGGCAAAAAAGAAAGGAAGAGTCCAGCAAGTTCTAGTTTATAACGGGATTAAACCAGAACAGCTTGAATTTGTTCCTTGTGGAAATGTTCTAGCACTATCAGGTTTAAATGTGGATGTTGGAGAAACCATAACAGAAAGTGAACAAACTCCTTTTGAAGAAATAAAGCATATATTCCAACCAGTTATCACAAAATCTATTGAAGTAGTCCGTTCTGCTGACTTGCCAAAATTAATTGAAGTTTTAAGAAGAGTAGGTAAAGAAGATCCAAGCATTAAAATAGAAATAAATGAAGAAACTGGAGAAAACCTTATTTCAGGAATGGGAGAATTACATTTAGAAATCATAGAAGGCAGAATAAAAAGTGAGAAAGGTCTTGAAGTCAAGACGGGCTCGCCAATCGTTGTTTATAGAGAAACAGTTGCAAAACAAAGTAAAGTTATTGACTCAAGAACACCAAACGGACATAACATTTTATTCTTTAGCATAGAACCTTTAGAAGACGAAGTTTATAATGCCATTGATAGAGGCGACCTCCCAGAAGAAAGATTAAAGAAAAGAGCAGAGTTAACTTGGGAAAAACTTGGAAATTATGGAATAAGCAACGAAGAAGCTCGCCAATATAGAGAAATTTACAAAGGAAATGTATTTCAAGACAGAACAAGAGGGATAGTTCTTTTGCCTGAAGTTATAGACTCTATAATGGATGGTTGGAAGTTAGTTATAAATGGCGGGCCGCTTTCAAAAGAACCTATGATGAAAACTAAATTAGTCCTTCATGATGCTAAACTGCACGTTGACCATATGCACAGGGGCCCTGCTCAGATTTATCCGGCGGTAAGATTAGGAATGTTTGAAGCAATGAAACTAGCAGACGCAACTCTTCTGGAGCCTGTTCAGACTCATTTAATTGAAGCCCCATTAGATTTCATGGGAACAGTAACATCATTAGTCGGCAGTAAAAGGGGAGTATTAATAGATGTCCAGCAAGAAGGAAGCTCCATAATGATAAAAGCAAAAATCCCCGTAGCAGAAATGATTGGTTGGAGCAATGATTTAAGGTCTTCAACAGAAGGTCGAGGCGTTTCCAGTTTAATGGACCAGGAATTCCAAAAAACACCCAGAGAACTACAAGCTAACGTTATAAGAAAAATCAGGCAAAGAAAAGGTCTTGCTGAAAATCAGTAAGTAATATAAACTCCTGAATAATTATCCCTAAATGGAAAGTAAAAAAGAATTAAAAGTTTGCGTAGATTTTGATGGAGTAATTGCTAAATACGACGGATACAAAGGCGGCGAACACTATGGAGAACCAATCGAAGGTGCAAAAGAATTTCTAGAAAAGTTAAAATCTTGCGGATTAAAACCGGTCATATTCAGCGCAAGAAACCCTGAAAATGTAATAACTTGGTTCAAAAAATATAGTTTTCCCACTAACCTTGAAGTTACCAATGTAAAAATCCCGGCGCCAGTTTATATTGATGATAGGGGCCTTAAATTTAATGGAGACTTCTCTAAACTACTTAAAGACCTAAAAAACTTTAATTGCTATTGGAGTAAGAATAAGATTTTTAAGAGTTATATTAGATAAAAAATATTTGAGTTTTACTTTATTAACAATATCAATCTGAACTAAGCCCTATAATTCCTATAGGTTCATCTGAAGAATTTTCATCCAAACTTCTTAATCTTTCAATTAAACCATTTGTTTTTCCAGTCAATCTAGTAAGTCTGCTCTTTCCCGCATACAAAGAACCATATCCTTGTTGTACTAAAATAAACGCCCCGGCAGTTGCAATAGCCCCGCACCCTGAATCTGACAGAGGAGCATTGCAATAATTAACAAAAGCGGCATCAACTCCTTCTTCATTAAACTTAACTCCATCAAAAATTGTTGCTGAAGTAGTCGCACAATTACGAGTGCCTAGATTTGTATTTGACCTTATGAGCGAATATACTGTAAATACGTCTCCTACAACCCCGTCCAGTGAATATGCTCCTCTCTCTCCCCTTATTATTTCTCCCAAAGATGAAACGCCCTGTTGTAATATCCCCCTTCCTGGAAATTGACTATAATCTGTACTTATGCGCAATTGAGGAGTTTGATTAAACCATCTAAAACTGCCTCTTGCTAAGGGACCTTGTGTAGGAACCAATTGAAGTCCATCTACAATATCATAACTCTGCGCAATATTCGGAGGATCTCTGCTCCTGGAAAGAAATAAAGGATAATCTGCCATACCTGTTTCAGCTATTCTCGATCTAAGTTGAGATAAAATTGAAGAAACTTCACTTCTATTTAAAAAATCTTCTGGTTCTGTAAAATTAGCAGGATTTATTTCTGAATTATCTCCAACATTTCCTCCAGAACCGCCATTATCAACATAAACTGGAACAGGCACACATCTTAATAAAACAGCTCCAAGACTTCCAACTCCAGCCATTATTAAATTTCTTCTAGAAATATTGTTTACCATTTATTACAATAAAAACATATCTTTTTAAAGATTTATATGCCAAATTATAAACATTTAAAAAGAATTAAATTATTGAGTAACTATGCTCTTATAGTCTAGTGGTCAAGGACACGGCCCTCTCGACTCCATCAATTCGCAAGAATTGAGGGGATTAAGAAATCGCAAGATTTCGGAAGAGCCGAGGTTTAATTCGACTAAAGATGATAACCTCAGTCCTCCTTTGGACAGGTACTTTCAATTTTAGTGCAGAAAGATTTTCTCTTTCGGCACGGAGAACGGCCGGAACCCGGGTTCAAATCCCGGTAGGAGCATATATCCCTAATGTCTCTTTTGAGGAGACTACAAAATATATACAAGTTGCTTAAAATAGCATCTTGTTTTGTAGTCAAATGAAAATCGATCCGTACAAACACAAAGAGAGATGGGAAAATTGGAAGGAAAAAACAAGAATTAGCAATCCTCACGCGATAAAATCCAAGTATAGAAATGTTTAAATAATAGTGGAAATATAAAATATTAATACTTGCGAGGTGCTGTCTTCGGATGGCACTGACGCTTCTTATTTCTGCTTTTCGTTTAACTTTCTGATTATTTTACTGAGATTTACAGAAAAATCACATGATTGTCTTAGCTTATATGATGATGTTCTTCTAAAGAATCCGTTCCCAACTTTTTTCTTAAATCTCTTTCTTAATGTATTAATTACTGGAATAAAATCCGCATCGCCGCTCATAATAATTGCAGCATCATATAAGTTGTCAAATGCTCCAATTAAAAGATCGTGAGCTAAATAGATATCATCGCCTTTTACCTCGTATGAAAAACTTCCATCTTTATTTTCTATTTTTCTAACATCGCATAATATAACCTTGAACTTTGGAATTTTTCTTAGAACATCGAGAAACTCATTGTGCATTTTATATGTTTCAGGGTTATGCTTTTCGTCCAACAAAGCGTTATAGTAATAAACAACAATGAGTTCTCTGTTTCTCACCAATTCGTAAACAACGTCTTGAAGCTTTATCACAAAACCCTCTTCCTTAAATTTCTTTGTACTATGATAAAAATTTCTCCCATCAATAAAGATGGCAATACGCTCTTTTTTATTTTCCATTATAAAAATAGAAATCACAACTTTAAGTATTTATTTATCGACAATTCTGTTGGTTAATATACAAAAAACAGAATTGTCGTATTATGGAATTCTGGCAAAATAGCAGAATAATTATCAGAATTACCTATAATTTGCAAAACAGAAAGATAAAATTGTAAGGTAGATTTAAATAGTTGTTTGGATTAACAAAAACGTGAATTTATTATTAAGTTTAAGCATCTTAGTAAGTGTGTTTTCACTTGCACTGGTCTTAATAGGGATACCTGCCCAAATAATAAAAAACTATCATGAGAAAAGGTCAGGACAGCCTTTAGCAACAATTTTAATTGCGATGGGTTTTTATCTATCGCAAATTGCTTTATTTTATGTTACAAATAATTATCTTCCTTTAATTTCATTTTCAGTCGGGTTTGTTATGTGGGGGATTACGCTATTCCAACTTATAATTTACAAAAATAAATAATCATTAATTTTATACATATTGCCCCAAATAATTACAAAAGGTTTAATTTTCGGTAGGAGCATATGTAATTCTTCGAACTTAATTTATCTCTTCTTATCCTTCCAGGCAACAAAGCCAAGAGCAATTAAATAAAGTATAAATCCTAGTTTAGGAATAATCAATGAAAGACTAAACCATCCAGGATATTTTCTCTTCTCAAATATTCTCCATATTGCAATTATCATCAATACAAAAACAGCAATCCATCCAAATATGGGAATCAACAAAAGAAATATCCATCCCCATGGAAATCCTCCTAATTGTAATATCATGACAAAATTTGCAAAAGGTATCCATGCAAGCCAGGATTTTTTATATTTCATCTTCTTAGCAATAGTCATCCATGCGTATGCAAAATAAACATAAACTACGGCAAAAAATAAAATAGCAATCATTATTCCAAGGGCAATTAAAGCTCCAAGAATCCCGCCTGCAAATGCATAACCTATTGCCTCATTTTGAAAACTGCTCATCCAACTAATCATTTAATTAAAAGTTAAAACATGTTTATAAATATAACTAAAAAATAATCAAGACAAACTTTCGCATGGAACTCCATCTTTATCGCTGTCTAATCCATTAATATCATTTTCAACCCCTCCGCAAGCATCAAAAGCTTCTTGCGCTTCCTTCTGTGTCCTAAAATCTCCGCAATTGTAAGCATTCGAATTACAGATATAACCTAAATTATTTTTTGTAACATTCTTGTTATTCTCAGAACCGTTTTTTAAAGTATTATTCACCACATCTATTTTCTTGGCATTATCGGCTAAATTATTCTTTTCTGCCCAGCTTACTTGAGATTTTCCACTCCATTTGCACCCAAGTTTATTATCTCTAGCATTTGCCTCCGCCTCTAAAATCTCTTTTTTGTATTTTTGATTTTTCGGAGAAAACCTGGAAACTGCAAGTCCTTCTTCTACCAATTGCAAATTAATGTTCTTCCCATTCAAAAAAATATATCTCAAATACCTGCCATATTGGTCTTGGTCTTCAACATCTTTTTCCAATACAACTTTCTTTCCTAATATGAACTCTTCAATTCTTTTCTTAGCGGCATTAAAACAAGGGTAACCTCTTTCATCGGTATCCATTCCTAAAAGCCTTATGCTCTCCCCTTCGATTATCACAGTATCTCCGTCTATAACTTTTCCAACATATTTTTCCTCTAAACCTTCAGCTTGAGGAGAAAATTCATCTTTATAAACAAGACTATAATTTTCATCTTTTTCATCAGTATTGTCTATAACTTTTCCAGTAAAATTAAAGAAATAAAAAATTGTAGCAAGATTAATAACCAGCAATAAGATAATTATTAAAACCAATAATTTCTGTTTTGTCATAATTATTAATAGGATAACCAATTTAAAAACAATTATGTTACGGAGTATAATGGAACTACAAGACCATATTAATCAACAGTGCCGCAGCAAAAATCAGGCAAACATAAAATATTGTGGTATCTATTGGTCCGCCAGTCTTTATTCTGCCTTCTACTCTAACTCTAAATGGCCAGAAAGGTCTTATGCCTTTTGGAGTAAAAGAATCAAGAATTAAGTGAAATGAATATCCTAAAAAGAAAGGCAAAGCAAATATTGGATAAAATAAAGCAAGTAAAACTGAAATAGCAATGCACATTGTGTAAGTATGAAAAATTCCCCTATGACTTGAAAACATCTGGACAGGCCTAAAGATTTTATGTTTTCCAATATTTGAATACCCTGTGTCTATATCAGGAAGGGCACTTGCCAATAAAACAATAGGCACAAAAATTACTTTGTTTACAACATGCGGCAAAAAATAAAGCGCAGCAACAAGCCCCACTGCAGTATGAGTTCTTAATAGCATAACAAGATAAATTATTCAAGAAATATAAAGGTTTCTAACTCTACTATCTTGCCAGAAATCTCATCAGCATCCTTTCAAATATCCCACAACCTTATTTGTCACATCTACAATTCCTGTCTGCATATCTACAAATTTCTTTAGCTCTACATTTAATTCCCCTTGCGTCATACATTCTGCTTATTTTAATCTAAAATTAAATTTCTATTTCAACCTCAATATTATTCTCTTCAATTAATTTTCTCGCTTTTTCTGTAAATCCTGATTTAGAAATAAAAAACAATCTCTTCTTTTTATCTTTAAATTCTGGCCTTCTGACCTTCTCCAAAAAGCGATTAACATCCTCATAATTTGCTAATTTATTTCTATGCTTAATCTCAAAAATATACCAAATATCTTTTTTCCTCCCAACTAAATCAAATTCCACGTCTTTATTATAATTTTCCAATTTTAAACCAAACTCATCTTCTAGTTTAACTTTCCATTCATATTCCTTTGCTTTTCCCAACTCTGTTTAAACTCTTAAATATTTCTCTTCCAATTGAGAAAATAATTCCTCAGTATTCTTGCTGGGCGTTTTATTATCAATATCTATACCTAAAAAGAATGTCCTGACCCATTTCCTTAACAAGCCATCCCTATATAAATAGTATCTTCCTTCTTTAATTATTAAGTCTGTTTCCATCAATCTCTTTAATAATGTCTGTATTTCTCCTGCTCTTTTATTTAAGTCGAAACAAAGCTCAACATTGCTCGCCCTCTCCCTATTTGCTATTTTTAATAATATAGATTTTAAACTAGTCTTTCCTCTTGCTTTTTCCAATGAATTCTCAAAAATATAATTAAAATAATTATAAAGGCGGGCATTTTTATTTGTCAATTCTATCAAGAAAGCCCTTTTAATTAAATTATCATCTATACCGAAATCAAAAAGTTTTGTTAATTCAATTATCTTTTCACAAACAATTGTTAAATAAAAAACATGCCCCCTAGAAACCTTAAAAATCTCTAATAATATATTCTCATTAGGGGCTTTCACCCCTTCTCTTTTAAATATCTTATTAATTAATTGGAATGAATCCTCTTTAGTAAAATTATATAAGCTTATAACCTTGTCCAAATGTAAAAATAGGGCAGATTTATCTTCCAAACAAATCTTTTCCATAGTCGTTATTATTGATCCAGTTATAAAATAAAGCGTGTTTGATTGAGATTGTAAAGCAGATCTAAAAATATCTACAATGTTATCTATCCCGCCATATTTATTTGCCCCCAAGATTTCCTGAAATTCATCTATACAAACAACAATTTTCTTGTCCAAATGTTTAGAAAGAAGTTCTGGAAAAGAAAAGGCGAAATTAATTAAATTAAAATTATTCCTTTCTTTTACGTCTCTTAAAAATTTGTTTAATTGATCAAAAATATCCTCGTTTTTTAGCTTATTTACCAATACTAACAGCTCTTCTTCTTTTTCATTAAGTGTCCATTGCAATATTTTTTTAATATATTCAAGAGCAAAAAATTGCGGTTCCATGCTTGTTTTCTTTAAATCAACATAAACAATAATTACCTCTTTTTTATTTCTTTTAATATATTCAAATAAAATTAAAGATTTTCCAATTCTTCTCAGTCCAAGAAAAGCCAAATGTCTTCTGACTCCTTTTTCTACAAATGATTCTATAACTGACTCAATCATAGCTAACTCTTTTACCCTATTAGTAAAAAGTTCTTGTTTGTCTTTTGCATAAACATCATTGATTAATACCATACGGTTAAGTAACCAATTGGTATATTTAAACCTTCCGATTCATCATCCCAAATACCCCTCAACCTTATTCGACACATCCACAATTCCTATTTGCACATTAACAAATTTTTGTATTTGAGTGTTTAACGATGTTTGGGTTATACATCCTGTCTGTGAAGGATTGAATTCATACGTACCAATATCCCACTCAGCATTTCCATTATTATTTCCATCTAAAGGTCTTAAAGTTCCTTCAATATCTTTCTTTATATCCCCCCCCATACAAACCATAATACAAATCAGAGATATTTTCAATTAAAGTTGAATTTCCAGAGTCTATTGCCGGACTCCCTGATTGCAAGTGATAATCATTTGCTAGTGGATTTACAAATTTAGGATCATTTTCTGAACAATTATTACATTTTCCATACAAGGAATTAAACTGACCCACATTCTTGCATCCAAGATAATTCATATCTGTTATGATGCAAATGTTTCCATTATTTTGATAAAAAAGATTATTATTTATTGTTGAATTGCCAATAATATAGAAACGCAACCAGATATTACCACATACTCAGTGTATTTTTCAAGTATTCTTAAAAACTTTAAAACAAATATATTTAATTCGCTTGGTATTTTTTCTAGAGTATATATTTTATTTCCTTTTATAGTCTAGGACTTATTTAATTGAGCAGTTTGTCATAGACTATCAAGGGAAAAACATACTATTTGCTCAATTATTTATGTTTTTCACTATAATTACATGTAATCTACAATAATAAAGAGTTTAAATTATTATATAACTTCTTAAGTATTAGAACAATATATTGGGCTAAACCCTATTTATTAAGACACTTGACTTAATATAATTAAGACATCTGACTTAAAAGAATCTATAGCGAGAGACCAAAATATTTCCCCAAAGTTTTTTGTTCTCTCGAATACCTCAAGAATGCTGACAGTTGCATTCTTGATGGCCCCGAGAACCAAAACAAAAGCTGGAGGGTTCTCGGTGTAGCAACTGACAATTTGAGGAATTACTTAAGT
>ORMF010673689.1_pt1 | contig 15540 bp, 14 predicted proteins | sample 1779871 | NCBI WGS metagenome assembly ORMF01 (sample SAMEA104232316, study PRJEB22302) | groundwater metagenome | biome: forest; feature: aquifer; material: groundwater | place: USA | collected 2011-08-07 | depth 5.4 m | reverse complement strand
TTCCCCAGCGCGAGCTTCAGCGGCGACCGCGACGCCTTGTAGGACTCGCTCAGGACGATCTCCTTCAGCCTCACGTCCTCGCGCCTCGGGTTCGGCACTTCGATCCCCACCACCGACTTCCCCGGAATGGGTGCCACGATGCGAATGCTGATCGCCTTGAGCGCCAGCGCCAGATCGTCGGCGAGGTTCACAATGCGGGCCACCTTGACGCCGGGAGCCGGCTCGAACTCGTACATCGTTACGACAGGGCCGACGTGCGTCTGAATCACCTGGCCGTTGATGCCGAAATTCGCCAGCGCCTGGGTAAGAATCTGGGCCTGCGCGCGAATCTCCTCATCGCTGAGCCGCTCCACCGTCGTCGCGGGATCGCCGAGCAACGTCACCGGGTCGGGCAGCATGTACCCGGGCCCGCCGACTACTTCGGGGAGCAGCACTGGATCGGGGAGTTCTTCGCGGCGTGGGCTCTTCCGCCGTTTTTTACGTTCTGACTGGACCTCTGGACAGGCGGCCTCCTCCGGGGACATCTCCACAGGAACGATTTCGGCAGAGCTGATCTCGCTGGCGGCCTCGCCGGCCGGCACGATCGGCTCGGCCCGGATGATCTTGACCGCGCGCTCCTTCGGTTTGCGCGGCTTCTCAACTGATCGGGCGCGAAACTGCGCCCACCGCTCCTGCGCCCACTCGCGCAGCGTCGCCGCACCCTCGGCGATCTGCTGGGCGATCGTCACCAGCGACACCGGCGTCGCGATCAGAAGGGAGAGGACCAGCCCGGCCGTGACGACGATGTGCGCGCCCACGGGCGCGAAGTACGCCACGAGCAGCTCGCTGAGGAATCCGCCGATGTGGCCGCCGGCGAGGCCGAGCTGCACCCACCCGCTTCCCAATGTCGGGATGCCGCGCAGGCGAAGCGCCAGCAGCATGGAGAGGAACAGGAGCAGCACGGTGAAACCTCCCGCGCTGCGGAGGGTGATGTCCGTGCCCCCGCGCAGGAAGCAACGGAAGCCCAGCACGCCCAAGGCGATCGGCAGGAGATACGCGCCCCCGCCGACAGCCAAAAAGGCGCCCCTGGCCAACGTCATCCCGACCTTGCCGATCCAGTTGTCTATGGAATCGGAATGAAACGACTCTTCGAATAGAATCGGGTCGCGGGGCGAGTAGGACAGCAGCGAGAGGCCGAGCAAGAGGGCCATGGTGAGGAAGATCACCCCCACCATCTCATGTCGGTTCTCCGCCGCACCGCTTTTGGTGGTATCGGCAGCGGCCATATTATCGGGGAGACTACCATATGCAGTGGAGAGAGATCAATGATTCCACTTTACATTGGGGCGCAAACGAAACGGGCCACTTCCCTTGGGGAGGTGGCCCGTCGTGGCGCTTGGGGCGCCGTCTAGTCGTTATGGGCTCGCCTTATTGTGTGGAACCCGCCTTCGGCGGAGAGTGGCACGCTTCCGTCGGTGATACGAACCGAGCGCCTCTACCCCTTGTCGGGGTTCCTCTTGCCCAGCCTTGTCCGTTTATAATCGCCTCGGCGATCTCGTGCCTTGAGGCACCGGACTGAAGGCTTATACGAGGCGGCTCGGCACCGCGCAGAAGGCCCACTGTGGCGAGGCATACGCCACCGTCGGCGGGCGTACATGATCCGGCGGAGTAAGGTCTTCCATAGAACACCTCCTCCTTTCGAAACGATGCTACACCCGCCTCATTGAGGTGTCAATCCTAGTGGGAACAGCTAGAGAAAGAAACGGAGCCGCAACGGGGAATCATCTATCAGGAACGGGCTGCGCCCCCAACCTCAGCCACATGCATGGGCCGGACGCAATGCGCGGCCTCTTCCCGCCGACCGCAATTGATACAGGCATAGAAATGGGCCACCAGTCCATCCAGCATATCAAGCACGCGCTCCGGAAACATTGAACCCTGGCACTTCTTGCACTTACGCATCTGATCCTCCAATTTTTCACACGAATCCTAACATAATAAGGCACGGATCGGATTTTTCCAGCTTTCCGGTCAAGTTTTTTGACTTTTTTTATCGGGAAAGAAGAACCGCCCTGCCTTCCAAGCCAGGGTCTTTCGGGGCTGACCTCAATATGTGGGATACCTTCTTGAGATACTATACTGCCGGCGGGGCGAACGCTCTCCGTATTTAAACGCCTGGGGTGCCGCGAAGCCATCGCGCATATTGCGCGACGCCTTCTTCCAACGACGTGAACGCCGCGTCGTACCCGGCTTTTCTCGCTTTGTTCATATCGGCCTTGGTAAAGTACTGGTAGCCGTCACGGAATCTCTCCGGCGTCGGCACCCATTCAATGTTGGGTGCTAAACCCAATGCCTTAAACAAGGCATGGGCCAGATCGAGAAAACTCCGCGCTTCGCCCGTGCCACAATTGTAGATGCCGGAGGCCGGCTTCCGCTCCAGGCAAAACAAACAGAGCCGAACGGCATCATCCACGAACACAAAGTCGCGCTTTTGCTGACCGTCGGGAATGCCGTCCCGGTGGGACTTGAACAGCGTCATCTTGCCGGTTTTCAGGATTTCATGAAACCCATGGTAGATCGTGGACGCCATCCGGTTTTTGTGGTTTTCGCCTGGGCCGTACACATTAAAGAACTTGAGGCCGTGCCAGGCAGGAGGCGTCCGGGATTCTTTCAGCGCCCAGAGGTCAAAATCGTGTTTGCTCCGGCCGTACAGATTCAGCGGCTGGAGCCCGGCAATCAGCGCGTGGTCGTCGGAGTAGCCGTGCTCCCCGCGGCCGTAGGTGGCCGCGCTGGAAGCGTAGACCAGCGGGATGGGTTTCTCCGCGCACCAGCGCCACAATTGTTGGGTGTAGCCGGTGTTCCACTTCTCCATGTACGCTTCATCGGTTTGTCCCGTGTCCGTGCAGGCTCCCAGGTGCAGCACCGCGTCCACGCCCGCGAGGCCCGGCAATCTGTCGAAGAGCTCAGCCCGGTCAATGAACGGAAGGCCCTCCAGCCCTTTCGCGCAATCACGCGTGCGCAGGTAGTCTGGGGCGTCGACCAGAATCAGATCCGTCTTGCCCTGCTGAAGCAGGGTCCGGACGATCCGATTTCCGATAAAACCGCAGGCGCCTGTTACAAGAAGGCTCATGTGTCCCTAGTAAAGCATATCTTTTCGGACGTTTCCATTGCCGGGACGGTCTCCCTGCTCCACACAGAGCGCATCGGTCAGCGCCGCGAATTCCGCGATGCTCAACGTTTCGGCTCGCCGCCGAGGATCAGTGCCGGCGGCTTCAAGCGCGGCGGCCGTTCGCACCGCCTCGAAGCCTTCATCGCGCAGCGAATTCGGCAGGGACTTGCGCCGGTGGGCAAACCCCCCGCGCACCACCTTGAAGAACAAACCCTCATCACGGACCGCAACCCTCGGCCGCCCCAGAGGGGTCAGCGCCACGACAGCCGACCCGACCTGCGGCTGCGGGCGAAAGCACGAGGCCGGCACCTTGAAGGCCACGCGCACGTCGCACCGGAACTGCGCCGCGACCGACAGCACGCCGTAGTCCCTCCCTCCGGGCGCCGCGGCGAGGCGCGCGGCCACTTCCCCCTGCAGCATCAGCACCATGCGGTCCACCCGTGGACCCTGTTCCAACAGCCGGAACAGAAGCGGCGTGGAGACATAGTACGGCAGATTAGCGACCACCAGGAACGGGCTCGGCACCTGCGCGTAATCGAACGTGACCGCATCGCCTTCGATCAGCCGAAAATTGGGGCGCGCGCCGAACGTCTCGCGCAGGTGGGCGCACAGCGCGGCGTCCAACTCGATCGCAACCACCAGGCCGGACGCCTCCAGGAGGGCTTCCGTGAGAATGCCCCGGCCAGGCCCGATTTCAAGGACCGTCTCGCCCGGCTGCAACTGCGCCGACCGGACGATCTTGCGGACGATGTTCTTGTCGATCAGGAAGTTCTGTCCGAGGGGCTGTCGCGCCATTAGCGGGATGTGTGCCCGGCGAACGTCGCGGCGAGACGGATTGCCTCGATAAGGCTCCCTTCGTCCGCTTTCCCTTGGCCGACGATGTCGTAGGCGGTGCCGTGGTCCACGGAGGTCCGAATGATCGGCAGTCCCACCGTGATGTTGACCGATGTGCCGAAGGCGGCGAGCTTCAGGGGGATCAGTCCCTGGTCGTGGTACATGGCTACCACCGCATCGTACTGGCCGCGGGCCGCCTGCCCGATGAGCGTGTCCGCAGGCAGCGGCCCGACGGAGGGAAATCCCAGCGCGCGGGCTCTCGCAACGCCGGGCCCGATGGCAGTGTGCTCTTCAGTCCCGAACAGCCCGCCCTCGCCGCCATGGGGATTGAGGGCCGCCACCGCGATCCGCGGCCGCTTGATGCCGAACAGCGTGGTCAGGCCCAGGTGACACAGCCGGATCGCCCGCTCGACGCGTTCGGGCGTCAGCAGCTTCGGCATATCCTTGATCGCGACGTGTGTCGTGGCAAACAGGAAGCACAACGGCCCTCCGACGATCATCATGCCGACCTCTTTGGCACCCGTCAGCTCGGCCAGCATCTCGGTATGGCCCGGATAGGGATAGCCGGCGAGGTTGATCGCTTCCTTGTTGATGGGCGCGGTCACGATGCCGGCGATGCGCCGGTCCAGAGCCAGCCGAACCGCTTCCTTGATATAGAGAGCCTGGGCCGCACCGGTCTCCTTCGAGACGCGGCCGGGCGTGAAGGGACCGAGCAGTTCCGACAGCGGGTCCAGAACGGAAATCACGCCGGGCGGCGTCGCAACATTCAGGACAGTCGCGGGGCGGATTTTGACCCGAGCCTTCAACTGACCAGCGACCTTGGCCAGCACCTCAGGCGAGCCGATCACCACCGGCCGGCACAGCCGCCGGACCAGCGGCCGCGCCAGCGCCTTGACGATCACCTCCGGCCCGATCCCCGCCGGATCGCCCATCGTGATACCGAGAAGAGGTTTCATGGAGCTCATTGCTTTCATTGTACCGATTTTTCCATTCCAGTACCTGCCAGGTCTAATACCGCACCGGTGACGGCGCGGGCAACCCTCTCCATGAACTCCAGATTCAGCGTGTCGAGGCGGTCGGTGGAACGGTGATAATGCGGATTGCGGAAGTCGGCGGTGTCGGTGAGCATGACGGCCGGATAGCCGTAATGCCAGAAGGCCGCGTGGTCGCTCCGTCGGGTGTCGGGCAATAGCTCGCCGTTGCCTGGAACCGTCAAAGCGACCGCCTTGAGATCCGGCACGCGCTCCCTCGCAGCGCCTTCAACCGCCGCCGCCAGCGCGGCGGATGCGGTGTTCCCGACGATCGCCAGAAAGTCGCCCACAGAGGGCACCGCGATCGGCATGCCGGGGGGCACTTGCTGTGAGCCCTCGTCGGACGTCGCGTATCCCACGCATTCGAGCACAATGGCGCCGCTGACCTCCTGCTTGGATTCACGCAGCCACGACACATACGCCAGGCTGCCGAGCAGGTCTTCCTCCTCCAGACAGAACGCGATGAAGCGCACGGCCCGGCTCAGGGGAACATCCAGAAGACAACGGGCGACTTCCAGCATGACCGCCAGCGCGCTGGCGTTATCATCGGCGCCGGGGGAACCCATGACCGTGTCGTAATGCGCCGCGATGATGAGCGGCGCATCGCTCTCCGGCGAAGGATTCGAGGCGGAACGCGTCCCGATGACATTGCGATAGGTATCCCCCAGCGCTCTGAACGGATGGGTCGAGACTTCCAGGCCAAGAATCTTGAACTGCTCGGTGAGATAGTCTTCAGCGCGATGCAGTGCGGTCGGGGAGGAAGTCGGATGGCGTTCGGCGATCAGCGCGCGCAGATGGGCCAGCAGCCGCTCACGCATGGTCCTCCGGTTCCACGTGCACCACGACTTCGGCCACGCCGGGGAACGCCTGCTTGAGTTGGTCTTCCACCTGGTGCGCGACGGTATGGGCGCCGGCGATGGCCATCGCTGGGTCCACGTGGATGCTCAGGTCCATGAAAACATGCCGGGCCATCCCACGCGTCCGGATGTTGTCGCAGCACCGCACTCCTTCCACTGTCAGCGCCACCCTGCGGATCGCCTCGACGTCGATCCGCGCCCGGTCGGCGAGCGATTGCGACGCCTCTTTGAGGACCAGCACGCCCGTGTGGCCGATGAAGCCCGCAATGACCACGCCCGCGATCGGGTCCAGGATCGGATAGCCCGCCGCGACGGCCGCGAGGCCGATCAGCACCGAGAACGAGGAGAGGATATCGCTCGCCGTGTGGAGCGAATCGGCCACCAGGATCTCGCTCTGCAGGGCTTCGCCGCGCCGCCGCTCCCAGGTCATGACCCCCCAGTTGACCGCCATCGTCCCGAACATGATCGCGAAACTGATGGCGGTCACCTCCGGCACGACGCCCTCGCGCCAGTGGAGATAGCTGTTGCGGAGGATGTACAGACAGGTCCCGAACAACAGCAGCCCGATCGCAGCCGCCGCGAAGGTCTCGTATTTCTTGTGGCCGTAGGGATGTCCCGCGTCCGGCGGATGGGCGGCGACCCACAGGCCGATGAGGCCGATCACGTTCGACATGCCGTCGAACGAGGAATGGATCCCGTCGGCCTGCATGCTGACGGAGCCGGTCATCCAGCCATAGATCAGCTTCGCCGCCGCCACGGCCCAGTTCAGACCGAGGATGACCCACAGGATCAGGCGCGTCTCCTGTCCAGCCGTATCCTCGTTCACAACACCGCTCCTGTCTTTGTCTCACGCAGGCGCATGACCGAGGCTCACCGGAGGAACAGGTACGAGATGTACCCGACATACAGGAAGGAAGTGAACATCAGCGCACGCGGCTGCCACTTTCCGGTCATGCGAATCTGGGCGAGAAGGAAGGCCGTCGCGACGATCGGGAGCGTGACACTGATCAGCGACGCCTGGTCGAGGTTCCAACCAGTGCCCAGCAAGCCCACCGAAACCGGGAATGTTCCCTGGAATACCATGGCGCCCGTGATATTCCCGACCGCCAGCGTGTCCTTCTTCTGGTAGATCCAGAGCAGGCTGTTCATCTTTTCCGGCAGCTCGGTGGCTATCGGCGCGACAAGCAAGGAAAGGATCAGCGGCGAGACGCCCATCCCAAGCGCGACGTCTTCCACCGCGTGCACGAACAGGTGCGCGCCGACGACGAGCATGCCCAGCCCGACGACAGCCTGGGCCGCAACCAGCGCCGTCGCCGGGTGGCCCGCCTTGCGCGAGAAATACAGCGGCTCGAGCTCCATTTCGCTGACCTCGCCGCTTGCGAGATGAATCCTGACGTACCAGAGATACATGAGAAAAAGCCCCGCCGCCGTCGCGTAGCGCAAGGCCGGAACCGGCATCAGGGCCACAAGAAAGGCCATGCTATAGGCCGGCAGAAAGAAATTCAGATCGAGGCGTACCGCGTGGTAATCCAGGGTGAAGTGATCGGCCCGCTTCCGCATCCTCGCAAGGAGCAGGAGAAACCCGGCCATCAACGGAACGGTCAGCGTGCTCAGCATCAACGGCGCGCCGAGAATCGCGCCGGTCCCGATATCGGCTTCGGCCTTGCTGTCCCCGAAGAAGATCGCAATGATCGGAATGAGCGTCTCGGGCAGCGCGGTGGCGACGCCGGCCAGAATGCTGCCGATGGCGCCGTCGGAGATGCCGAGCCGGCGGCCCAGCCATTCCACGCCATTCGTGAAGACCGCGGCACCGCCGAGGATGACGCCGATCGCGAGGAGGATGAGGAGCATGGAGAAGAGCATGGGGCGCATCTTAGCAAAGCGCGCCCGCCTTTGCCATGCGTTGACAGTGGGTGCCCGCTGTGCTATTCAACCTCGTCCGCTCATGGTCCACCCGCGCGCAAACCAGCCCCCAATCCTTATGCGACAACGGATAACAGCAACGCAGGCCCTCTGTGCAGCCGCGGCGATGCTGTGCCTTCTGGCAGCCGGGGACGGGCTCAGCCATGCCGCCAAGCCCAAAGCCAGGGCCCATCCTCCCAATCTGAAGATCCTGTCCGTTGACCCAATGCCCCTCCCATTTGTGGTGACCGAGCGTCCGCTGACACTGACGATCATGGTGGAACTGCCGAAGACGCTTCCGGAAGAGGCGCTCCTCAATGTGACGACCCTGATCACGTCCTCGTCGAAGTCTTCGATCCGGGTTCTGGAAAGCCGCCGGCCGCTCACGGACAAGACCGTGACTGGCGCCGCCATCGAGAACGGCAACCCCCGCCGGATCGAGGTCGTGCAGGTGTGGGACGGCACCGACCAGACCAAGCGCGTCGTGTCCGACGGCACCTACGATTATCAGGTGGTGGCCAAGCTGATGGCGCCGGGAAAGAACGGGCCGCTCACGCGGGAGACGTCGTGGAAAAGGCGGGGAAGCTTCGAGGTCAGGGAGCGGTAAGGTGTTGTCAGGCCCGGTCCAACTCAGGACGCGCGGCCCGTTCCATCAGGTCCATGGCGGCTCGCCGGGGGGCCTTGCCGTCGAAGAGGACCGCGCACACTTCCCGTACGATAGGCATCTCCACCTGATGGCGTTCGGCCAACGCCAGCGCGACCTTCGCAGTGCCCACCCCTTCCGCCACGGTCCGCGCGCCGGCCAGAATATCCGCCAGTTTCTTGCCCTGGCCGATCTGGACGCCGACCGCCCGATTGCGGCTGAGCGCCCCGGTACAGGTCAGCACCAGATCTCCCATCCCGGACAGTCCGGCGAAGGTCCGCGGGTCGGCGCCCATCGCCACGCCCAGGCGGACCATCTCCGCCAGGCCCCGCGTGATGAGCGCGGCCCGGGTGTTGTGCCCGAGGCCGAGGCCGTCCACGATGCCGGCGGCCACCGCGATCACGTTCTTGAGCGCGCCGCCGAGTTCCACACCACACCGGTCTTCGCTCAGGTACACGCGGAAGGTCGGAGACATCAACAGACTCTGCAGCGCGGAGGCCTGCGGCCCGGAAGGCCCCGCGAGGACGACCGCCGTGGGGAGGTGCTTGCATACTTCCACGGCGAAACTCGGGCCCGAGAGGGCGAACACCGGCCCGCGGCTCGGCGGCAGCGTCTCTTCAAGCAGCGCCGACATGAGTCGCAGCTTCGCCGGTTCAATCCCCTTGGTCGCAGTGATGACGGGCACGCCGGCCGGCAGGTGAGGCGCGAGCGCGGCCGCGACTTTCGCGGCCGCATGAGACGGCACCACGAAGATCACCGCCTCCACGCCGAAGACCGCTTCCTCCAGCGACGTAGTGGGTTCCAGAGCGGCCGGCAACGCAACGCCCGGAAGATACAGCTTGTTCTCATGCGCGGCGGCGATCCCGGCGGACACTTCGGGCTCGAACGCCCAGAGCCGGACCCTCTCGCCTTTCCCGGCCAACAGCGACGCCAGCGCCGTCCCCCAAGCCCCGGCGCCGATCACCGCAAGCATGCGGCTCATTTCAAGACGTCCTGCAGCACTACGAGCAGATCGTCTTTCAGCTTGAATGCCACGGGCGTCTCGATCCGTTCGGGCACCAGCAGCGTCGCGTGGAAGGAGACGTGGCCGAGTGGAAGGGTCTCCTGCTGGGACACCCCTTCGGCATCGGCGTCGGGTTTTTCAGGCAGAATCAGCTCGATCTTTTCAACCGCGGGCACGATGCCGGCGCTATCGTACTTGCCGTACGCCCTGACGATCTCACCGATGATGGTCGCGACTGTCTCGTTGTGCGCATGGCCGGCGACGGCGGAGGGAAACACCTTGACGACCGTTTCGCCGGCCGCCGTGAGCTTCCAGACGGCGGGGTCTACAAACTTTTTAGCGCCAAGCGCCAGGAAGTCATCCTGCAGTTCCTTGCTGTAGCCTCCGTAGGCGTAGCGGAAGAACCGGTAATGGAACCCCTTGGCCTGCTTGCCGAACAACTGCAGTTCGGAGAGGAAGACGAGCTGCTGAAACTTGACGTCGCCGTCGATGCCGAAGGGCGCGGCCACCTTGAGGAGGTAGAGCAGGAGCAGCCGGTCAATCGTGATGTCGGTGGGCGAACGCACGGCGGATTATGGCCACACCCGCGCGCGCCTTGTCAACGGGACCAAGGCTTGACTGGACCGGCTGGATACGGTACTAATAATCGTTCTCAATTGCTGAAGGAGCGCGATGAAGCACGCGAAGGAATTGGAACTCCTGCGGGATCACCTCGCCAAGCACCATCTGAAGGTCACGAAGCAGCGCGAGATCATCCTGGACACGTTCCTCCAGTCGGAGCACGTCACGGCCGAGCAGCTCTACCGGATGATGGGACGCCACAAGCCGCACATCGGCCTGGCGACCATCTACCGGACCCTGAATCTGTTATGTGAATCCGGCATCGCCCTGGAGCGGCACTTCGGCTCGCAGACCCACTACGACAACGTCGTCCATAAGCGCCATCACGACCACATGATCTGCACCCAATGCGGCGCCATCATCGAGTTCGAGAACTGCGACATCGAACACCTGCAGGACCAGGTCGCGGCGCGGCACGGCTTTACCATCTCGACCCATAAGCTGGAACTCTACGGCCGGTGCAGGCAGTGCAAGGGTTAACGCTTACCGCAGCCTCGTTGCTGTTGTGCATGGTCGGGAGCCTGTGCCCGCTTCCCGCCGAGGCCGCTCCGGACCGCCTCGTTATCTATTCAGGCCGCAAGGAAAAGGCCATCAAGCCGGTCGCGGACGCCTTCACGAAGCAAACCGGCATCCAGGTGGATCTCAAGATCGGCAAGGTCTCCGGCTTAGCCAACGAGATCCGGATGGAAAAGGCGCACCCGCGCGGCGACCTGTTCATCTCCACCGAGGGCGGGATCATGGAAATGCTGGCCAAGGAGGGACTGCTGGACCCCTACCAATCCGCCGCAACGAAGGCCGTCCCCGACGACTTCAAGAACGCCACAGGGTCCTGGGTGGGCATTTCGGGACGCGCGCGCGTCATCCTGTACAACAAGAACCTGGTGCCCGAGAAAGACGCGCCCCGCTCCGTCCTTGAGCTTGCAGACCCCAAATGGAAAGGCAAGCTCGCCATCGCCGGGACCAGGGAGCGGACTTCCCTGGCGTGGGCGGCGGCCTTGGTCGCCGTCAAGGGCGAAGCCTTCGCCAAGGATTACCTGACGCGGCTGGAGGCGAATGGCCTCAAGATCCTCACGGACAACACGGAAGTCTGGCAGGGCGTCGGGCGCGGCGAGTTCACGATCGGCCTGACCAACTCTCCCAACTATTACCTGGCAAAGAAAATGGGCCTGCCCGTGGGCGTGGTCTACCCGGATCAGGATGCCGGTGGACTCGGCACACCGATCAATCCCAATGCCGCCGCCGTCATGAAGGGAGCGGCGAACCCCGAGGCCGCCCGCAAGTTCATCGACTTCCTGTTGTCGCCGGAAGGCCAGCGCATTCTGGTCGGCCAGGACTATGAAATCCCACTGATCCCCGAGGCGGACCCCGGCGAGGTCCTCCCTGCCAAGTCGATCAAACGTCCGGCCGTCAGCGCGCAACGGCTCGCCGAGCTGGAAGAGCCGACGCTCAAGCTGCTGACCGCAATCAACCCGAACTGGTGACATGGCGCAGGCGGGAACCATCGCGTTGCTGGCCGGCGTCAGCCTGCTGATTCTCCCTCCCTTGCTCTACCTTGCCTCCTCGGCGGTGCAGGCCGGCACGCTCGGCGCGCTCTCGATCGGGTCGCTGGCGGGATTGGCCCTCACGACGCTGTCGCTAGCCGCACTCGCGACCCTGTGGGCGATGGCGCTGGCTCTGCCCCTGGCGTGGCTCGGCGGCCGCACCGATATGGCCTTCCGTAACACGTGCCGATGGCTGGCCGTGGTCCCGCTCGCGATTCCGTCGTACATTGGCGCCATGGCCTACATCACATTTCTAGGGCCGGTCGGGTCGGTCAATACGTGGCTGTCGTCGCTCACCGGCTCTCACCCGCAGTGGCTGAACATCTACGGCTTTGGGGGCGGAGTCTTCGTGCTGGGCCTCTTCACATACCCATATATCTTCCTGCTGGTGAGCGCGGCGCTGGAGGCTACCAATCCGTCCGTCGAAGAGACCGCCCGCTCGCTGGGAGAAAGCCCGCTGGGCGTGCTGCGCCGGGTCACACTGCCGATGCTTCGGCCGAGCATTCTGGCGGGAGGACTACTGGTCTTTCTCTACGCGCTGTCCGACTTCGGATCGTTGTCTCTGCTCCGCGTGCAGGTGTTTACGACCGCCATCTACCATCAGCTCAACACGCGATTCGATCAGGCCGCGGCCGCCATGCTCTCCTTCGTGCTCGTGCTCATCACCCTCGCCGTCCTTCTCTCGCAGCGCATCCTCCTGAGCCGGCGCTCGTACGTGACGATCACCGGCACAGCGCGGGTCGCGCATCCCATCCATCTCGGCCGGTGGCGCTGGCCGGCCGCCGCGCTGGCCGGCGGTATCCTGAGCCTGTCCGTCTTCATTCCGATGGGAGTGCTCCTCGCCCAAACCGGCTCCCTGGAGCAGTTCACGGACGTGCTCCGGGAGCAGTGGGCGTTCATCAGGAACAGCCTCGCGCTGGCCGGCACAGCCGCCACCCTCGCTATGATCATCGGATTCCTCATCGCGTTCAGCGCCACGCGCGCCAAGGGACCGGCCGGCGCGGCGCTCACGGGAACGATCCAGGTCGGCTACGCGATCCCGGGCACGGTCCTCGGCTTGAGTTTGATTCTCCTCTACAACACGTACCTGCCGTGGCTGTACGGCACGGTCGGCATCCTAGTCCTAGCCTATCTGATCCGTTTCCTGACCCAGTCCGTCCAAGGGATCGACGCGGCGCTCGCCGGCATCAACCCGCATCTCGAAGAGGCCGCGCGCGCGTTGGCCGCTTCGCCGGCGACCGTGCTGCGCCGCATTCTGGCTCCCCTGGTGCGCCCGACCCTGTTCGCCGTCTGGACCCTGGTGTTCATTTCCGCCATGAAGGAACTCGACGCCACCCTGCTGCTCAGGCCGGCCGGATTCGACACGCTGCCGGTCCGGGTCTACATCCACACGGTGGAGGCCGAGTACGCCAAGGCCGGCGCGCTGGCCCTCCTCCTGATCGCGTTCACGGCGCTGCCCTGGCTCGTGGTGACGCGCCTGCGGGAAAAGAAGCTCGTATGACGCTGATCGAACTCTCTCGCGTGTCGCTCGCCTATCCCAACGCCGTTGAGCCAGCGCTCCACGATCTCTCCCTCGACGTCGCCGAGGGCGCGACCCTGTCCGTCCTGGGCCCCAGCGGGTGCGGCAAGACCACTGTGCTCCGGGCCATCGCCGGCTTCGAGCATCCCTACTCGGGAGAGATCCGGATCGCCGGACGAGTGGTGTGCAACGGAAAGCAGTGCGTTCCGCCGGAAGAGCGCGGCGTCGGGATGGTCTTTCAGGACTACGCGCTGTTCCCCCACCTCACCGTGGCCCGGAACGTCGCGTTCGGGTTGCGACGCCTGGAGCCACAGGCGGCCGCGCGTATGGTCGCGACGACGCTGGACCTCGTCGGTCTGACAGACCTGAAGGACCGGTACCCCCACGAACTCTCCGGCGGCCAGCAACAGCGCGTCGCGATCGCCCGCGCGCTCGCGCCCAAGCCGGTCGTCCTCCTGCTGGACGAGCCGTTCAGCAATCTGGACCCGGACATGCGGGGGCAGATGCGCGAAGAAGTGCAGGAGATCCTCCGGCGAACCGGGATCACGGCCGTGCTGGTCACGCACGATCACGACGAGGCGTTCGCGATGGCCGACCGGATCGCCGTCCTGAACCGCGGCCGGCTCGAACAGATCGACGACCCGGAGTCCATCTACCACACGCCTGCCACCCCCTTTGTGGCGAACTTCGTCGGGCAGGCGGACTTCCTCTCCGGCCGCGTGGAGAACGGCAAGATCCACACGGAAGTGGGTGTCTTCAAGAACGTCACCGGCCATCCATCCGGCACGGCGGTCGAAATCATGATCCGGCCCGACGACGTGCACTTCACGCCGGCTTCTCCGGGCACGGCCCAGATCGCGGGACGGCAATTCCGAGGCTCCGAGAATCTGTACACCGTGCTCCTGGCGTCCGGGCAATATCTCCACAGCAGCGAAGCCTCCACCACGATGTATCCGATCGGCACCTCGGTCGAGATCAAGATCGTGGCTACCCACATCGTCACGTTCGTGAAGCGCTAGCGGTTTCCCCTCTCTGAATCGCCCATTGCGTGCCCATTGAGGCCAGCAAAAACACTCTTGACAGGACACAGTCAACTAGGATACTAATAATCGTTCTCAATATCATAAGTTTTCAAGGCAATATGACTGCTCTGACGAAACCAACGTTTTGCCGTCCGTGAATGGGCTCTTTTTTATGCATATTAATTGAGAACGAATCGCAATTACATTCTCATCACGATATAAGTATAAGGAGGAACATATGCGGCGACTGGCAATCATCGGGGTCCTCTCAGCCTACCTGCTGGGCGGCGCCCCGCTCGCGGCGATGGCCGACGAGAAGACCGAGAAAGCATTGGAGGAACGGATCCAAAAACTTGAGAAGATGGTGGAAGCGCTGACTATGCACGAGGCCAAGGAAGCGAAGGAGGAGGGCAAGGAGAAAGACAAAGAGAAGGCCAAGGAGACGAAGGACGGTGAGAAACCCCCTGCCTATACTTTCTCCGGTGCCGGCGGTGGTAAGTCCATCTATGCCAAGCCGTTCGTGTCGGCTCCCAAAGCGACCGTCGGCGGCTACATGGACCTTCACTACCGCTCGTTTAACAGCAGCAACAGCACCGGCCCCGGGCAGCCGGGCACAGGCTCGAGCAGCAGCTTTGATCAGCAGCGCTTTGTGCCGTTCTTTTATTCTGACATCACCGACCGTCTGAAGGTCGCGGCCGAGCTTGAGGTCGAGCATGGGATCCGGTCGAAATCGAATACGGGATCGGGCATCGAGGTCAGCCTTGAGTTCGCGACCATTGACTACTTGATCAACGACAAGATCAACTTCAGAGCCGGTATCATCCTGCTACCAGTTGGCAAGTTCAATCTCTTGCATGACTCTCCGCTCAACGATCTCTCGGACCGGCCGCTGGTGGCCACTGCCATCATTCCCTCCACCTTGTCGGAAACCGGCGCGGGGTTCTATGGGACGTTTTACCCCACCCGGTTGTCGAAACTGGATTATGAGCTGTACGTCACGCAAGGCTTCAATGGGTACAACGGTACGACCCCGCTGATTACTGCAGCCAGTGGACTGAGGGATGCGCGCCAGCGGGTTTCGACCGCTGACGACGGATTGGACAACAATAATGGCAAAGCGGTGGTCGGTCGAGTAGCCTTCAGCCCCAGACTCGGCATCGAGGTGGGCGGCTCTGGCTACTTCGGCTCCTACGATCCGGCGAGCAAGCGGCCGCTGAGCATCACGGCAGTGGACTGGACCCTTCAGCGCGGCCCGTTCGAATTGATCGGTGAAGCGGCCTGGACCTATGCGCGCGACAATCACCGCAATCTGAATGGGACGTTTGCCTTTGATACGTCAGCGGGTGTTCCGGCTGGAACCCTGCTCCCGCGCCGCAGTGACGGCTACTACGTGCAGGGCAACTACCACTTCATGCCGCA
>ORMF010652954.1_pt1 | contig 15543 bp, 15 predicted proteins | sample 1779871 | NCBI WGS metagenome assembly ORMF01 (sample SAMEA104232316, study PRJEB22302) | groundwater metagenome | biome: forest; feature: aquifer; material: groundwater | place: USA | collected 2011-08-07 | depth 5.4 m | reverse complement strand
GCAATATGTTCCTCAGTAAATTGATGCTTCATCGCGTGAGAACCATCCCGCAGCGTAGAATCACTTATTAAAATATCTTGCATGAATTAGTTATTAAAGTAATTTTCTTCTAGCGAATTCTTCTGCTACTTCAATTGCCGCGCAATTAATAATATCTAAATTACCGGCATAAATTGGTAAAAAATCCCCTCTTCCCACAACTTCAATCATGGTTGTCACGCGATCACTTTCAAATACTGGACCTAATATTAATCTGTATCCCGGAACATATTTCTGAATTTTTTTAACGATTGAGTTTATTTCTATTTTAAGCAAATCCAAATCAGGTTTTTTGATTTTAGCATAGATGGTATTGTGCATGAGAATCGGCGGTTCCGCAGGATTAAGAATGATAATGGCTTTTGAACGCGGCACATTGGTCAAAAATCTAATTCCTTCACCGGTGGTTTGGGTGTATTCGTCGATGTTATCACGAGTTCCTATACCTGCAGATTTCGAAGATATAGATGAAACAATCTCGACATACTCAGTTTGAGGATGAACTTTCATGATTGCCAAAATCAAAGGGGTAGTTGCTTGACCGCCACAACTAACCATATTTACTTCTTCCTCTTTAAGACACTCTTCCAAATTAATCGAAGGAATACACATTTTACCGATACGTGAAGGCGTCAGATCAATGATAAATTTCCCCATCTTTTTCAAAACGGGAGAATGTAGTACATGAGCATCGGCCGAAGTGGCATCAAATACTATTTCGCAACTGTCAGGATTGGATATAATGCTTCTTATGGAATCGAATGAGGTCGAAACTCCCATCGCCTGGGCTCTTTTGATACCTTTTGATTCCTTATTCTGTCCGGCGAAGATACCGCATTCTAGGATATTTGATCTTTGCAGTTTGATAAGAAGGTCGGTACCGATATTGCCGGTTCCAATTATTCCTACTTTTATTTTTCTTTTTTTCATAGGAAAATTAATAAAACTAGTATATCACTAAGCATTTTTTGCCACTATATCATGTAATTGTTAAATAACTGATTGGCTAATTATCTTTTTTCTATCAACTAGATCCAAACGCTTTCCATACCACTTATACAAGTCACTTATTCCTTCCTCTATTGAAGTGAATTTAAAATCCTTTATTTCTTTGGTCAATCTGACATTTGAAGCTGTATATTCCTTATTTAGTCCTTGCTTTCTGATTATGACTTTTGATTGATATGGAGAAATAGCGTTAATTTTTCGAGCTAAAGTAATTAGATCTATTTTTATTCCAGAAGACACATTATAAAAATTGTACTTTGTTTCATGGTTTATAAAATAATCGATGATTCTGATAAGATCATTAATATAAAGATAATCAAAAAAAACATTTTGATTGATATCAATAGGAATTGATAATAAATTTTTTACGATCGCATTTGAAATAAACCTCAATAAGTAATCTTCATACTTTCCGTATATACCAAAAAGCCTAAGATTAACTATATTTTTTTCTCGTTCTATAAGTCGAGAACAAACATATTTATAGAATCCATAATCATCAACTGGTACGCTTTTATCAAAATTTGATTCTTTCACTTTCACCAATGCCTGATCTTTACCATATTCCGCTCCAGATCCGAGAAAAATCATCTTTTTATAATATCTCTTGCATCTTAATAGATTCAAAAAAATCCTTAAATTAATTGAAACGATATCATCCAGTTGAATGGTATTCCTTGTTCCGCCAACATTGGCGCAATGTATGACTACATCAATTTTATTTTTTTTGAAAAATCCTTCTACTTTTTTCTCGTCAGTTAACTCTAAATCTCGATGAATTGGAGAATAAATTGTGTACTTAGAAAAAAGATGCTCTTTGAAATTTTGACCGATAAAACCGCTCCCGCCGGTGATTAAAATATTTTTTTTCATAATACGTTTTTTAGATTTCGTATACTATCATTTAAACTAATATCTGTCACTTTATTATAGTCTTGAACAATATTTCTTAACCTGTTCCATAAAAATTTAGGCATTAATAATGCAACCGTAGTATATAAATACAAGCTGGGCATATAAACCAAACTGCTATTAAACTGCAACATTCTTTTAATAAATAATAGAAGGTTATTATTATTAGAATAAAATTTGACACTAGGTAAAAGAGGAACCATTTGTATTAATTGGTTATTGATCCATTCCCTTTTCTCATCAACAGTTAATTCCTCAGACATTAAATTCCAGCTTTTCTCTACATATATTTTATTATCCACTACATCATAAATACCGGGCGTTTTACTAGAGGCACCTGCCGGATTCTTAGTTTGAATTATCCATTTGACTAAAATAATATCATTTGTATCAAAATAGGCGCCATATTTTTGAGCCTGACGGAAAATAAACTTTACCCAAAAACTTTCCATTAGAAAATCAGAATCTGATGCTTTTTCCAGAGCCGGAATAGAAAAAGAGTTCGAGTTTAGAAAAATATTTCCTGAAATCATAGAAAAATTATATCTATACATAAAATGTAATGTTTCCATACTGCTACTTCCTTTTTTCAATATCTTTATTGCGTTTTCAGGTGTTTTATTAAAATCAAATATATGATCCATGTTTTTATGATATAAAAATTTTAATCGGATATAGCCGAAGTGATTTTTCTGAAATATCTTATGTATATTCAATAATGAATCCGGTTTTAAAACAAGATCATCATCCCCGAATAAAAAAACGTATTTACCTATAGCTTTCTTTATTGCTTTATAAAGATTTCTGGCAAAACCGATGTTCGTTTTGTTTCGGGAATATTTTATTCTTTTATCTTTAAAAGATTTGCATATATTTTCCGATTCGTCATTTGAGGAATTATCAGAAATAACAATTTCAAAATCGGTAAAATTCTGTATCAAAAAACTTTTTACGGCTAACTTGAAATCCTCTGGTCTGTTATAAGTGGGTATGGCAATAGAAAAAAAGGGTTTCTTAGTCATCTATTTACGAGGTTAAACCTGGTTTTGGACTGTTATAACGGTTTAAAAAGTCTTTTAATTTAATCTTTACATATTCCAAACGCTCATCATTTATACCGGGATAAACCCCGATCCAAAAAGCGCCGTTCATTACAATATCGGCATTGACTATTTTTCCGGCTGTTTTATATTTTAAGTCCTGATAAGCAGGATGTTTCAATAAATTTCCGGCAAAGACATTACGAGTGCCGATTAAATTTGCTTCCAGATATTCCGTAAGTTCATTTCTTGAAAAAGGAGCGTTTTGTTTAACAATGACAGGAAATCCAAACCAGCACGGATCCTCTTTTCTAGTTGTATTCATAAGGATAAAATACCGTTGGTATCTTTTGAAAAATTCATATAATTTCCTAAAATTTTCTTTTCTTATTTCTATAAAAGTGGGCAGTTTCTTAAGCTGAGCAACCCCAATTGCTGCCTGGAAATCAGTCAGTTTCAGATTAAAGCCTATTTGAGAGTAAATAAATTTATGATCATATCCGAAAGGCAAATCACCCATTTTCCAGGCAAATCTCTTTCTGCAGGTATTATCTTTTCCCGTATCGCACCAGCAATCTCTTCCCCAATCACGAAATTGGCGGATAGACCGATGAATCAGGGAATTATTTGTGATTACCGCCCCACCTTCTGCCATAGTAATCTGATGTGCGGGATAAAAACTGTAGGTGGCAATGTGACCAAAAGTACCCACTAGTTTTCCTTCGTATTTTGATCCCAAAGCATCACAACAGTCCTCAATCAGCCACAAATCATACTTTTTTACAATTTTTAATACTTTGTCTAAGTCAAACGGTTTACCCAAAGTATGCGCCATCATTATAAGTTTCGTCTTTTTAGTGATGGCTTTTTCAATTTTAGATACATCAATATTGAGCGTATTTATCTCTGCATCTATAAAAATTGGCGTAAGTCCGTATAAAATTCCGGGGTTTAGTGTTGTGGGAAATCCTACAGGAGTAGTGATATATTCGTCGCCTGGTTTTAATCTTTTCTCGCCAAATATTTTCGAAGTAAGTGAGACTAAAGCTACCAAATTAGCAGAAGAACCTGAATTGACCAGGGAAATATATCTAACTCCCATAAATTTGGAAAAACCCCTTTCAAATTGCTTTGCAAATTCTCCTTCAGTCCACCAGCCGTCGCGGGCAACTTTGATAGCATTGTCAATCTCTTCGCTATCGAATACTTTGCCGGTTACAGGAATATAACTCTTTCCGGGGATGAATTTTTTCAAATTATACATTTTCAGTTTTCATGATTCCAATAGAAACTTTTGTCGATAATTTTTTTTGATAATAATCGGTTTAATACCGCCAGTCTCGTATATCTACCACTATAGTAGTCTTCGGAATTAAAATTATTCTCTCTAAGTTTACTAATCATATTTTCTATGGATTTGGTCAATGACCACATCTTTCTAATCTGCGGAAATGCTTTATGGAATTTATCAAAATTCACTTTATAGGTTCGAACGTCATTACCATGTTCACCAGTAAAAACGATTTCACAACTTGGCAGTTGCTTTTTAATAAGATGTGCAATGTCTCTTACTTGCAGGTTATTTTCATTAAAACCGATATTAAATACTTTACTATTTATCTGGTTTTTACCCGCTTGTAAAAATGCTATAAAAATATTACTTAAATCCCAGACATCTATCAGCGGCCTCCAAGGGGTTCCATCGCTTTTTATGGTTAGTTTATTAATGGCTAATGCGCAGGTTACAAGATTGTTGACTACCAGATCATTCCGGAAATTAGGTGAATAACCATAGACAGTCGAGTTTCGCAGTAATCCAACACAAAATCCACTATCTGCTAATTTTCTAAGATCACGTTCAGAGGCGATTTTCGCTTTCGCATAGGGTGTAACAGGATTAATAGGAGATTTCTCATTTACTGTTCCATTTTTTGCTATGCCATAAATACTGCATGATGATGAAAAAAGGAATCTTTTTACTCCGTGTTTTTTAGCTAACTTGGCGAGTTTGACTGTGGAAAAAAAATTTATGTCTTTGGTTAAAACCGGCTGTATATCCCCGGTAATATCGTTGGAAAGGGCAGCCAGATGTATTACGGCAAAATATTCATGTAAGTCTAAGCCGTCTAACTTTCGAATATCTTTTTTTATTAACTTATAATTTCTTTTACCGGATTTAATGTGTGAATCTTTAAAAAAGTTAGTGTCTAAACCCGTAACTTGATAATCTCTTTTAATAAGTTCATTTGCTAAAACTGTACCTATATATCCTTCTGAACCGGTCACTAAAATTTTTTTTCTCATAATTACTTTCCTTCAAACTATTTTAGGAACTTAAAGTTATGAGTTAATAAATATCTATATCTGACGTTGATTAATTCTAGGTTGGGTATGTTTTCAATCTTATTATTAATCCTGTGATAAATCAATCTTGCTCTAAGCCAAATAAACTTAGGCGTAATAAATGCGATAAAAAACATTACCCATAATTTAATATCGTTTTTTAATGTTGGTACCAGTTGTATCAACCGTCTGACAAATCTGATTAAGTTTCGATTTGTGGTATAGAATTTTATAACTGGTAATAAGCGAATAAAATTTTTATAATAATTTAATCTAAAAGACTGCTGATGATTCTTTGGTATAAATTTAAAAAGCGCCCTATCATAAGGCTCAAATTCTAAACTTCCATCTTCTCTAACTACCCATGATGGTTGTTGATTTGTAGCAGCAGTCCAAGTAATTACCATATAATTATTTGCTGAGAAGTAAGCGCCAAATTTTTGGGTATTTTCTATCACGATCTTAAACCAGGGGTAAGTCTCGCAAATAATAAATTTGCGGGGCGTGATGTCTTCATTTCTGAAGATAATTCCCGACATCATACCAATATCAACGGATTTGTAAAAATTCAAAATTTGAGATATATCTGTATTCTCAGAAATATATTTGTCCTGACTTATATTCATCAACTTTCTTTGTAAACCTGATCCGTAATAATTACGCTCTAATATGTTTAGCCTGACTATGCCGTAACTTGTTTTATCTAATATTTTTTTTATTTTAGATAATGCATCGTTATATAAAATAAAATCATCGTCGCCCAGGGTAAAAATGTATTTTCCAGCAGCATTTAACATTGCCTGCTTTATGTTTTTGGGGAAACCAATATTTTCCTTATTCCTTATATATTTAATTCTTTTATCATTAAATGATTTAACTACGTTAGATGTTTCATCATTTGAAGCGTTATCTGAAATTATAACCTCATAATCCCTAAAAGTCTGTTGGAGTAAGATTGATAGATTAGCCTTCAGAAAATTACAACGATTATAAGTAATGATAACTACGGAAAAAAAAGGTCTTTTCATAATCTTTTATCTAAAATCCTGTAAATATCATACTTTTCTGCCAATTTCGTGGCATTATTTCTAAGAAGTGAATAAAATTTAACATCCGCAAATAATCTATCAATAACTTTATAGAGTTCAATACTATTCAATTTGATCACAAATCCTGCATCAGACTTTTTTATATCCTGAGCAGTTGATGATATATCAGTCATTATTACCGGTAATCCGCATGCAAGGTAATCCCGTGCTTTCATAGAGTCTGAATAATAAGTCCAGCTAAATTTATTAGTGTATAAAGCTAAACCTACAGAAGCTTTACAGAAGATCTTCAATAAGCTTTCATGGGGCATACGCCCGGAAAAAAGAACGTTTTTATCAATGCCAAGTTTAGCAATCTCTTCTTCAAATTGATCTTCCCAATTATCCAGACCTATGACTCTCAATATAATATCCGGATATTTAGAGGAAAGCTTTTTTAAGGCCTGAAAAATTACCGAGAAATCAGTAGACTTAGCAGAAGTTGTCACAAACACCAGTTCATGTTTATTGATCTTATCAATATTTAAGCGTTGAATTTTATTAAACATGGGAGAATTTGGTATAAAATAATTCTTTACTTTCGGTACTCCCTGTTTTTTTCTTAAACCGGTTATCCTTGTTGAAACATTCCAAACTTCATCAGCTTTTTTAAGCATTAATCTGTCAATATAATGGTAAATTGAATTGAAAATCTTATTTTCAAACCTGGAAGGAGTATAATCAGCGGTATAGAAAACCAAACGTTCCACTTTTCCTAACTTTTTTGCTATCCATCCAAAGAAAGCATTTAAAGGATCGATGCCGATAAAAATATCAGGTCTTTCATACTGACTGAAAATTATCCTTAGAGTGATTATTAATTCCTGCAGTGATTTCAATGGCAGACTTGTACTATTTACAGATTTATTTACATAAGTAAATTTTTTACTTTTTAAAAAACCATCAGCTTTCGTCTTTAATCCTCCATAAATTGGATGTTTGATATAGATATATTGAATCTTTTTATCACTCAAGAAGTCTGCGATCGATGAACCTGTACCATAAATATCATCTCCAGTTTTATTGAATAAAGTATGACTTGATATCAAAACAGTTCTTATATTATTTTTCATTAATCATTAAATTTAATCCATCTCGTATAGATAGAGGGATAATTTTAAGTTCTTTTTCCATCTTTTCTGTTTTAAAACAAGTATTTTTTGGACGCGGTGCTATTGTTTTGAAAAAGCTGCTTTTGACGGGATTGATCAATTTATTATCAAGTGAAAAGACCTCTGCCACCTCTAAAGCTAACTGATAGCGGGAAATACAATCACGTCCCGCAACATTATATATTTCATTCCATTTTTGCAGTTTAATGATCTGTAAAACTGTATCAACTGCTTGACCTACATATAAATGATTATTGTAAACATCATCGACAACATTCATTTTGTGATTTTTCCTCAATTCGTCTATTATCCAGGTAACAGGATTGTAACGCTGATTCTTATCATGCCATCCATACATAGTCATAAGTCTCACAATAACCCATGAAATTTTACTTTTTTTAATATCTTCCTCCGAAATTTCTTTTGTCATCCCATAATAATCGATAGGGTGTCTTTCTGCTTTCTCATCAAAAGGCGGTTTTTCACCGTCATAAACTGCGTTTGTTGAAAAAAAGATAAGTTTACTGCCTGATAATCGTGCCGCTTTAATAATATTTCGTGTTCCCCCAACGTTTACCTGCCATGCCTCTTTTTTGTGCTTTTCGCAGTAGTCAACATTCCCGATTGACGCGGTGTGAAGAATAATATACGGACTAATATTCTTAATTATATCTATTATTTTTTCTCCATCTGTGATATCAACCGGACAGGTACTTTGTCTTCTGCTTATACCCGTAACGGTAATTTTATTGTTTTTCTTCGTATTGGAAAGAAATGCGGATCCGAATAAACCAGTAGCACCTGTCAATAATATTTTAAGGTTCATATAATGATTATTTATTAAACTCTGCTTTTATTGCTTTTTGGGTAATTTCTTTCGGAAACCTATATTTTATAAATTTTGCCGGAACTCCTCCAACTATTGAATAAGGTTCAACATCGGAAGTAACAACCGCGCCAGCTCCTATTACTGCACCTTTACCAATTTTTACATCAGGTAAAACTACTACATGAGTTCCGATCCAAACATCATCTTCTATAATTACTTCATTGCAGTAAATTCCTTGTTCAGAAATAGGCTTTTTCCAATCATTGGTCTGATGAAGTGCCGTTATAATCTGACAATACGGCCCAATCATGACGTATTTACCGATTTTAAGCCCTCCCCTGCCGCCTATATCTGTATGATGATTGATTCCGGAATAATCGCCTATTTCTATGCGCTTTGGATTTAATATCTTGCATCCTTCCATAATATAAACACCACGTCCTAATTTTTTCATAAATATTTTCCAAAATAACGCTCTTATTCTTGCTATTTTAAAAGCGACCAGATTATAAACATTCTGCATAGTATCAACAAAAAAAGAGTAAATTTTGCTCATATATTGATAATTTCTGCAATCATATCAACTTGAGAAATTTTTAATGAAGGGTAGATGGGTAAACAGAGAATTCTTCCGGAAATATCTGAAGCATTCTTATAATCATCTTTTTTATAAATTTTTTTCGTATACCCAAAATCACAAGTCAGGGGATAAAAATATTTTCGGGGCTTAATATTATTTCGTATTAACTTTGCATAAACGTAATTCCTCGTCTTTTGATCTTTGAAACAAACGGGCATATAACAATAATTATGTTTCGACGATACTATTTTTTGGAATTTAAGTTCAGGATTATTCTGCAAAAGTGTAAGGTATCTATAATAGAGTTTCTCTGATTTTTTGATTTTTCCCTTAATCTCTTTCAGATTACATAGACCAAGAGCGGCCTGCAATTCATTCATTTTCGCGTTTATCCCAGACAGTACTATTTCCTCTTCTGACTTTATTCCAAAATTCCTCATTAGTTTTAACTTCTGGTATAAATTATCATTTTTTACTATGATCGCTCCCCCTTCAGCGGTTGAAAAAATTTTTGTTGCGTGAAAAGAAAGGGTAGATATATCACCATAATTCAAAACTGATTCTTTCTTATAATCTATGCCGAATGCGTGAGCCGCATCATAAATAATCTTCAAATGATATTTATCGGCAATTTTCTGTAATCTTTCCACATCACACGGATTACCATAAACATGAACAGCTAAAATGGCGCATGTTTTTTTGGTGATTTTTTTCTCTACATCTTCAGGATCAAGATTGAATGTTTCCGGATCAATATCAGCAAATACAGGAGTTAATCCTTCCCAAATGAGAGCATTGGTAGTGGCGGCAAACGTAAATGATGTAGTAATAACTTCACCTGTTAGGTCTAATGATTTAAATGCCAATTGAAGCGCCAGTGTTCCATTGGTTACAAGTAATAGATGTTTCACTTTAAAATATTTCTCTAGTTTTTTTTCCAAATTTTGTACCAGTTCTCCGTTGTTGGTTATCCAGTGGAGACGCCATATTTTTTTAAGATATTTAACGTATTCATTTATAGGAGGCAACTCTGTTCTTGTTACATTGATAATATTTTTCATATTTTTGTTAAATCAATCTCTCCCAATCCTGATTTTTCATTTTTCTCACCGGTTTTGCCGGTACCCCCATACAAAGAGTATTATCGGGAATATCTTTAACCACTACTGCACCTGCTGCGATAAAACATCCTTTACCGATAGTAATATTATGTATCACGGTTGTACCAATCCCGACCCAACTTCCTGCCCCTATACTCACGTTTCCTCCGATATGTGAACCAGGACCGATGGTCACGAAGTCACCTAAAACACAATCATGATTAACGTTTGAATTTATATTGATTATGGTATGTTTCCCTATTTTAATATCACACGTCAATACTACACCTTTACTGATAATACAGCCTTCTCCTATATTCACACTGTCCCATAAAGAAACTGAAGGATGCACTATTGTAGTAAATTTATAATTTTTCTTTTCTAATTCTTCTATCCAGTGCCTTCTTTTGGCAGAACCGATAGCTCCAATGAGAAAAGAACTTTTGGGAATGTTGTTTATGTCTTTACTATAAATGATTTTTTTTCCGTATAATTCATTTGAGCTAACTTTATGCGTTTTATCAGATGTCACTATAAAACCACGGATATTATTTTCTAACCGGAGATCCTTGCAGATATAATATGTCTCGCGCGCCATATTCCCGGCACCTAATATATATAAGTCTTGTTTTGTAATCATAAAACCTTGGCCTTTAATTTATTTAATATATATACATAACCAACCAGTATTTTGGAAAAATATAATATTATAAATAAATATAAATTCGGAAGGAGCAACTTCAACCATTTGCCATTTTCTGTAAAAACAAAAAAGTATCTATATAACGGGCTAAACTGTTTTTTGACAATATTTTCGTATATTGTAGCATTTTTCTCCTTCCATTTATCTTTATACTGGTTACTGCCATTAATATAAATACTTTTTTTGGTTATATGTTTCCAAAAAGACAGACCTTCCTCATGATGATAAATGCACTCTTTGAGTGTTTCAAATTTTGCACCGTAAAGGCGCAGTTGAATATCCATATCCCAGTCTGCCGGACCACCGGATAGATTCAGATCATACCTTTTTGTTTTTTTAAACCAACTTGTTTTAATAAGACGGGCAGCGCTTATTACAGTATCATCGTAAAATCTTTTCTCTAAAGTTCTTACTTTACTAACAAGTGAATCTGAAGCTATAACAATCTCAGGGATATACCAAGCATCTATTTTCTTCTTTGTCCTCTCGATTTCGACTGCAAAACGTTTAAGAAAATTTTTTGGCAGTTCCATATCATGATCTAAAATATATATGTAGTCTCCCTTAGCATGTTGAGCTCCCAAATTTCTCTGCCGGCATACTTGAGGAGGAGTACCGCGACATTTGATTATTTTCACAGGATATTTTTCAGCTAAGGAAACGGTATTATCATGACTTATGTTATCAACTAAAATTATCTCAAACTTATCTCGCGGATAATCCTGAAAACAAGAAGCATCAAGACATACTTTAATTATTTTTGCGGAATTGAAAGTTGGAATTATGATGGAAACTAAAGGATATTTCACTTAAATGTTCAAAATTTTTTTAAACTCCCTGAAACTAGTCTCCCAGGAGAAATGACTCGCCCATTTGACTGCATTCATCTCAAGTGCATGTCTCAAACTATCGTTATCAATAATCTTTGACATGCATTTTACCAATTCTTCTATTGTCGGATTGGCAGAAACTATAAAACCGGTCTTGCCATCAACAACAGAATCTCTCAATCCTGTCACATCTGTTACGATAGAAGGAGTACCGCAGGCTGCCGCCTCTGTCACCACCATCCCCCAGCCCTCCTTAACAGACGGCAAAAGAAGCGCCCAAGCTTGCCTTAACAGCTTAACCTTTATATCTTTATGATGTTTTTCAAAATACAGATTATCTTTATTAACTATTTCCACGTTTCTTCCCAAATGATTGGTATGTATTATTTTTCTTAAACGGGACTCGTCGGGTCCGTATCCGACGATTGCAAGTCTTGCCTCCGGGTGTTTTTCTATAACCTGCTTTATTGCCAAAATGCATAAATCTGCCCGTTTCATTTTAACCAGACGGGCAACGAAAACAAAAAGAGGTAAGGCGGATTTAGCACCTGTCTTATATCGGAAATGGTCAAGCCCTAATGAGAAATTAGAGATGTTTTGCACAGGAATGCCCAAAGTTACTAAATCTTCTTTTACGCTTTTTGAATAACAGATAAATTTAGTCGTCTTATATGTTTTATATTCCCAGTTCTCTAGATGATAAGCAATAGAAGATAGCGGTTGTGGTAATTCATAATAAAATACTTCTTTTGCCAACTGGTTAACATAGGCAAATCTTCTTTTCTGATCTACATAAAGAGGAGTCTGCCAACAGATGGTATTAATTGAATCAATTACTTTATCCGGTTTTGAGGTCAGGCTTTTATAATATCTCCATGCCTCAAAATAAGTACTCAGTTTATTTCCTCTTCTAATTATCTCTATACCGTCAATAACCTCTCTCTCAACACAGTCTCTAAAGCTTCTACAAAACCAGGTAACTTTATGTCTTTCTTTGACCAATCTTTTGGCAAGTTCCAAAAGTATGACTTCTGCTCCTCCTACTTCCGGATTTTTTATATCTTTCCAATTCAAAATCAAGATATTCATATTTTGGTCCAATTTTTTTTATCATAGTACCGAAGAATATGAAGGCGGTAAAAAATTGCTAAAGTATCAATAAGAATTTTATAAATCATCCTGATCGTTGAAGCGTGAGTCAAATCTGAAAAATTGTAACTAAGTTTAATAGGAGCCTCATAAATTCTTTTAAAACCCAAACGACTGGCAACCGTAAGTATTTCCAAATCAAACGCGTACTGTTTCACAAGCAATCTAGGTAATATTTTCTCCAACACCCTTTTTCGAAATATTTTTAAACCTGCCTGGGTATCACGTATTTGTAAATTAAACATCAAACGAATCAAAAGCTGGTATCCAAGACTCAGTATTTTCCTGCTTAAAGGATATTTAACCTGTGAAGCAGGGTGCCTTTTGGAACCGCAAATAATATCCGCGTTATACCATTCCAGATGTTCCAAAAGCATCGAAATACCGTTCGGATCAATCTCCATACCAGCATCTATAAAGGCTATATAGTCACCTGTTGCTTTTGTCATACCAATTCTAACCGCGTGACCTTTACCCTGATTTTTCATGTAAACCGTAACTTTTATATTAGATGATCTTAATTTTTTTGCTTCCTTATAGGTTCCATCTCCATAACCGTCAACCACAACAATAATTTCGTAAGGATACCTTATTTGTGAAAGTATGCGTTCAATCCTTCTTATATCGCGAACTATAGTCTTTGCCTGTCTGAACGCCGGCACGATCACTGAAAGTTTGTGGTCTTTTTTCTTATCTTTCATATGCACTTCTTGTAATAATTACTGTAAGTAATTTAAGGAAAACTATTGATTCCTTTTTCCAAACGTAATAAGTAACGACAAATAAATATATTATACTTGCGATAATATTTACCCAGATTACTTCATATATTGATTTATGGAAAAAATAAATCAGGATCCCCTGCAGCATAGAGGTAAAAAACAGTTTTGACATTGGTTTATTGTATGAGACGGAAAGCAAAAAATACGTAAGTATGGAATTAATTGTATGAATAGTAATAAAAAATGAAAAAAGGCCCAAATAGGGAATAACGCCGTAATAATGACTGCCGTATAAAATACCAATTATTAATTTCGGGGCGAAAAAATATATGAAAATAATTAAAAAAGAAACGGCCAAAGATAAAGCGAGCGTTCCCAAAAGCGGCAGGACATAGGGCAGTCCTGAGTTGATCCTGCTCGTGATTAACGGAAACATGACAGTTATTACCGGTCCGACTGCGTAGTAAATGATTTTACCCGTGGTTGATAAGGCAACGTATTCTCCGGATAAATTTGCAGGGAAAAAGTGTCTGACCAATACGATATCTAGGGTAAAAAAAATAGTTAAAGCAGAGAAGGCAAAAAAAACAGGCATAAAAAGAGCTAGTTGTTCTTTTAAGTCAAAGGTTGACTTATTTCTTTTTTCTCCCAGAATAATCCGAAGTTGTACAAGTGTAAATAGGTATACAATAACACCTCCTATCAAAGGACCTAATAGCGCGCCTACTAGCTGGAAATTAAGATAAACTAAGGTTAATGATAAGATAAGTTTTAGAACTGTTTCCAAAAGTCCGCTTATAGTCAAAGATGAAAATGAGAGACTCCCCTGAAGGGCTGCCTTATTCAAAATGCTGGGGCCGCTAAGAATGAAGGAAACGGCAACCAGTAAAAAAGGCAGGTAGGAATCAAAACCCAAAAACCTGACAAAAAATGAGCTACTTGTGATCAATAAGACGCAAATTACGACTCCGATTATAAACAATCTCGGCGTAAAATAGCTGAGAAAGGAAATAATCGATCCCTTATCTCTTTTTCCCCAGTAAGCGGAAACTGTTTTTACCGCATAGAGATTTAGAATTCCCAATGGTAAACCTAGAAGAGCGCCTAATGAAACAATGGCTCCAAGATCGCCATACTTTTCTACTCCAAGCATTCGCCCCATTAATAGATTGTAGAGAAAATTACCGAAGTTAATAAAATTGTTGGTAACAAAAATGAGAAGGGAACCGCGAACCAAAGTGCTTTTTGTAAGACGCTTAATCAGCCACATGATAACTTCACATTATAACCACTGGCTAATTAAATTGCGAGAGGTATTAAAGATATAAAATTATCTTGACAAACCGAGGGCTTTCAAGACCCAATCCCACCAACTGGTCTGCTGTGGTTTGGTAGTAGGTGTAGCAGTTGTTGGCGGTCTTGTACCTGTTTGCGATTGAGGTCTAACCGTCGGTTGCTGCTGATTAACCTTCGCAGGCGGTGCTGTAATACCCTGAACTGCGGTTGCCTTGGTAGGTTCTACAGTTGGTAATACTATCGTATTTGAACTGGACGAGGGTGATTGCTTAGGTGTAGCACCTGTTGATTTCTTCACCGGGGTGAATCCGGTTGCAGCTGCCAAAGCTGTACCGCCTCCGCCAGCACGACCGGCCCATTCATTGGATAGAGCTCCTGCAGCACAGCCATTCTTTGCCTGAACTGCAAAATAATATGTTTTGCCTGCTAAATGAGTAACGGTGAAATTATTGGTGTCTCCAAGATTCGGCGCGGTATAAATATAGTTTTTTGGTGATAGTCCGTAATATATATTGTAACCGCTTGCTCCCGGAACTTTATGCCAATAAAGTACTACTTCGCCTTTTTTGGGTTTTTTCGGTAATACCGGATGATTTGGCTGGAGTAAAACCGGTGCTTTATTAGGTTTCGCGTTACCGCATTGAGGCGCACCCTGATTGGAAAAATCAACTTGAGGACTCCATCCATAAGGCTCTGCCAAAGCTACCGGAGCTAGTGTCAAAGCTGTAAAAGAAGCAAGTGATAAACCTATCCCTATTCTAGTCAAAGAGACTTTTTTCATATTTATTTTTT
>ORMF011714675.1_pt1 | contig 15564 bp, 11 predicted proteins | sample 1779871 | NCBI WGS metagenome assembly ORMF01 (sample SAMEA104232316, study PRJEB22302) | groundwater metagenome | biome: forest; feature: aquifer; material: groundwater | place: USA | collected 2011-08-07 | depth 5.4 m | reverse complement strand
GTCGACGTTGCCCGCATCATTGTTGATGCCCGGGTGCTCGACGACCGCGGCAATCCTGTCCCCGGACTGACCGCTGACGATTTCAAGGTGAGTATCGACGGCAAGGCGGCGCGGGTCGAGACGGCGACGTGGGTGGGCGGGCGCGACACCGATCTCGACATTGCGCCGCTGGAATCCACTCCGGTCCGGGACGCCGGCGCGCCGACAGCTCCTGGACGCCTCATCGTCTTTCTCTTTCAGAAGGATTACGAACCGTCGCGCATCTTCGGCTTGATGAACATGCTCCTGAAGCCGTCTCGAGATCGGGACCGCGCTCACGCGCAAGGTACGGGTGATTCCCGTGCTGGTCGAAGGGGCGGCCATGCCGACCGCTGCGGAACTCCCATCCGATCTCGAAGGGCTCACAAGACGGCAGGCCGTCGAGTTGCGTGATGCCCGCTGGAACGCGGACGTCGAGAGCCTGACGGGGGTTCTGGATCGCATACTTGGGCCAAGGTCGACCGGGAGCGAATCGATCCGGAACCAACCGCGGCGTGCGACGTTGTGGGGTCTCGCTGCGGTCGCACTGATCGGCGCGCTCGGTGCTGTGGTGACGCTCGTCCCCCGTGGCGGTGCGACGCCTTCTGCGCCCGCGCCTCAAGCTGTATCAGGCACCCAGACCCCTGCAGAGCAGCGGTCCGTTGTCCAAACAAAGCCGCCAGCTTCCGCGTCGTCCGAACCTGACGCCAGAACGAATCCGGCGCCGGCCACGGAACGGCCGACCCGCACGCCGGCGCCGCCAGTACCGCAACCCGCGCCGACGTCTGCTTCTCCAGCACGCTCGGCGCCCACTGACGTCGTGCCGCCAGGCCCGCTTCCATCCACCACGCCGGTGAGCGGCGGCTGGTTCGGCGTGCAGCTCGTGAATGGTGATGCTGATGCGAGCGGCGCTGGAATGCGAGGAGCGATCGTGCGGTCGGTCGCGTCCGAAGGACCCGCTGCGAACGCGGGCCTCTTGGCGGGAGATCTGATCGTCGAGTACGGCGGTACGCCGGTCAGCGACGTCGCCAGCCTCATTCGCCTCGCGGCCGCCAGCGCCACTGGCGACTCCGTCCTGATCCGCGTGCGCCGTGGGAGCACGGGAAGATCGATAGAGGTTGTCGTGGGCGACCGTGCCACCGCACCCGGCACGTCGGGCACCGTGCTGGTCTACTACGCGGCCGACGACGATTACAAAACCGCAGCCGATCTGGCCTTCGCGCTGCGGAAGTCGATCAATGACCCGCGGTACGCTGTTCGAGCGTTCAAGACATCGCGGGGCATCGGTGGCGAGGGAGAGGTCCGCTACAGCTCGTCTGGTCTTTCGACGCTGGCCGAGGCCCTGGCCAAAAACGCGGGATCGTGGTTGTCTCGCAAGTACGGCCGACGGGTCGCTTTCACGCCGACGGTGGAATCTCATGTCATCCCGACTGGCGTGATCGTGATCATGCCTGGAAGGGCGTCCGCACCCGCAGTGCCGCTCGTCGATCCGGTCGTCACCATCGTCTACCCGGCGTCAGACGATCCGAGAATGGCCGAGGATCTGGCCAACTTCTTACGCACGCTACGCTCAGGCTGGAAATACACGGTGCGGACCGTCCGAGCGACGACGGGCCCCGCGAAGGAGGGCCAAATCGAGTACGACAACGAACGCATGGCTGCGTTGGCACCAGTCCTCGCCGAAGACACGGCTGGTTGGATGTCGCGAGCCTACGGACGCCGGGTTGTGCTGCAGCCAACGCTGACCGGTAAGATCGGCGCCAATACGGTTGTTCTCTGGCTACCAGGCCGGTGAGCGACTAGACTATCGATTCCTCACTCTCGCGATCCGATACCGAGATTGAAGATCGAGAATTTTTTGGTCCAGGAGTCTTGCGATGCCCGTCCTCGTTACAGTCCTTGCCTTCGCCCTCGCCCTCGCGCTGCCGGCTCAGCGTACGGTGCTCGCGCCAACCGGTTCTCTGCGTGCATCATTCATCGCTACGAATCCAGTGCAGGGTCGGGTCGACGCCAAGACAGGGGCCATAACAGGGCCCGGGCCGGATCTCGTGCGCGAGCTTGCGCGCCGGCTGGGTGTTTCTCCCGTCATTACTCCTCTGCCGGATGCGGGCGCGGTCCTCGAAAGTGTGAGGAGCGGAAAGGTGGACATCGGCTTCCTGGCGATTGAACGGGAGCGAGCCTCGCAGGTGGATTTCTCCGATCCGTACTCGAATTCGGGAGCTGCGTACGCCGTGCGAGCGAACTCCACGTTCCAGAAGTCTGCCGACGTCGATCGCGCGGGCGTCACGATCGGCGCGATCGCCGGGCAAAGCCCGGAGGTCTACGTTCGGGAGCACGTGAAGAACGCGCGGGTCGAATCGCTGCCGGCGGTGCCGCCCAACAACGAAATAGGCAAGATGCTGCTCGACGGCAAGTTCGGTGCGTTCGCGGCCAACCGCACGCGCATGGAGGAGGTCGTGCGCGAGGTCCCGGGCGTGCGGGTCCTTGCCGACGATTACATGGTGACGAGCCAGGCGATCGTGGTCCAGAAGGGAAACGCCGCCCGGCTTGCCGAAATCAATCGCTTCCTCGCCGACGTCCGCGCCTCGGGCTTCGTAAAGGCCTCGCTCGATCGGTCGAACGTCGCCGGAGTCAAAGTCGCACCGGAGCCGACGCGTTAACCTTAGAGCCCCGTCTACTGCGACTGCTTCGGCGGAGGCGGCAGCGCTATTCTCAGATGGTCGCCCTTGTCCGGCCTTCGAAGATCGCGATAGACGAGTTGGGTTGAACTCAGGCGCGCTCCAGGCTTCTCCCAATACACAGTCGAACCCCCAAATGCCCGGAGGACTTCGGCCGTGGGTCCAGCGCCGGAAAGGGTCACCGTATAGACCTGCGTCTCCGCGGCCGCAATGCGCGGAACTTCCCAAACGGCCACGTCGCCCGCCAGATCAGGCTTCGGACGCTCGGGGATTTCCGTAGTGAACGCACCTGGCGCAGCCTGCAAGGCCGGTGTCAGCCCCAACTGTGCGAGCGGGCGCACGCCCTTGTAACCCGTGCCCGTGGCGCTGACCACCGTGGTGCCCGGAGGGACCCGCACGAAAACCGTCAGGTCCTCGGCCGTCGGCCCCTTCGCCCGGCCGACGTTCGCGACGGTGAGTGTGTAGGTGGTGTTGGCGCCTCGCTGCGTTCCGACCGCAAGGGCGGCCTCCATCCGTACGCGTAGCCCCGCGTCCAGCATGAAGCGATAGATCTCCCGCAAGAGAACTTCCGGCAGTCGATCTCTCGAGAAGCTCCCCATTGTCCCCTTCGGGTACTTCTCGCTATGGTCGTAGACCATTTTGGCGAAATACGGAAAGCCCGCGTCCTTGCTCACGCCGAATTCCGCGTCCGGTACTCCACCGGGCCGGTCGTTCGCCAGGAACCACGCACGAGGCACGAGCAGCTCAGGTCCATGACATTGGCCGCAGCCAAAGGTGCTCTGGAGCCGCTGGCCCTCTGGTGCGCCAGGCGGCGGATGCCGCCAGCGCGGCGGGCCGAGTTTCTCCACTCTGGGAAGGCCAGTGAGAAACGCATGGAGATCGGCGATGGACTGGTCGCTCACCTGTGTATCGGTGTACGAAGGCATCAGGCCCCAAGGCTCACGAAGCGCCCGTTTGAATTGCGCGAAGGTGAGCGCACGACCGGCGAGATCCGGTCCCCAGCCGCCTTCGCCCACAGTGCCGTGACAGAAGGAACACATCTGCCCCTGCCAAAAGACCTTGCCCGCATCGGCCTTTCCTGCCGGGGCCGGCTCGGCCTGAGGCATGGGAACCAGCAGCAGCAGCACGACCAACCATGCGCTCATGTTCTGACCTCGCTGACGTGAACAGTGCTGAACGACGGTTCATCCTGCTTCAAGGTCACGATGGAAGGCAAGAGGATGCGCCGCGTTGCAGAAGGATCAGGCGATTGATCAGAAGCGCGACGAGCGGATCCAGGTGTCCGCGCGCGACCAGCTCGCCGTGAAATCGGCGGTGGTGTCGGGCGAGTCGATGCCCTTACCCTCGAGAGCCTGCTGCAGGCCGAGCAGCGACCAGCCGTTGTGCGGATGATCCTTCAGGTCGGCGCGATAGGCCTTCTCGGCTTCGTCAAAGCGCCTGGCTTCCAGAAGGGCGGCGCCGAGCCAGTGGAACGCCGAGAATGGCAGCGGCTCCGGCTCGTCGTAGACAAGCGCCTCCTGGACATCGGCGGCACGCTGGAACGAAGCAATGGCGCCGCTGTGATCCCCGGCGGTCCCCAGCATCTCTCCCTCCAGAATACCGGCCGCGATCGTGAGCAGGTTCTTCGCCGTGTGGACGCGGAATCCGCCGGTAGACGTCTCAGCGGCCTTCTTGACGCGCGCCAGATAGAGCGTGGCGAAGTCGACGTGCCCCTGCTTGAGATGCGCATAGCCCTGCGCGAAGTCCCATAGCCCGCCCTGGATATCGGGCTTCGGCCGGTTCGTCACCTCGAGCACCTCATCGAAACGGCCGAAGCGAATCAGTGTCAGGGCCTCGTAAAACGACTCGCCGGTCAGCTTTGTGTAGTCCTTGCCGGCGCGCATCGCGATCGCGCCCTGGCCGTCGTACGACGCCGCATACAGTAGCATGTGCAGATTGTGCTCGGGATAGATCGCGAAGCCCTGGCCCACGGCTGCCTTCTGATCCGAATGCCAGGCCTCGAGGTTGGCGCGCACCGAGTCGCCCCAACGGCCCACTTCGTTCCAGGTATGCGACGGCATGTGGTTGATGTGACTGGCGCCGGGAATCGACTGACCCAGGAACTCGGCGCATGCTTCAGCACGGCCCGGCACGGTGGTGGACTCGGTGGCGTGTACGTAAAGGTGACAGGCACCGGGATGATGAACGTCTCGCGCCAGGATATTCTCGAGTACCTGATGCAGCCGGTGGACGTTTGGATCGCTTACGTCGCGCGTCCCGCGGCGCGGCTCGAGTAGAAAAAGGGCATCGGCATACAGCGTGGCGATCTCGAGATCGTCGGGATACCGTACTGACACCTTCTGCATGGCGTCAGCGTAGGCGCGATCCTGCTCGATCCGCCTGGCCGCGTCGAACTTCTCGACGTAGCGCACCGCCATCGCGTCGATGAGCAACCGCTCCTTGTCTGTGGCGCGGCTCTTCAGCGACAGCGCTTTCTGCGCGGCGGCATATGCGTGCGGCGCTTCCTCAGCGTTCATCGGCGCATTGAGGTACGACCCCCACGCCCACGCTTCGCCCCAGTAACAGATCGCGCAGTCGGGATCGCGTTTCCACGCTTCGCGGAACGACCGCACGGCCTCGGGCTTGGCGAAGGAGTACATCATCTGAAAGCCCTGGTCGAAGAACGACTGCGCCTCTTTGCTGGTCGAGGACATCGGCCTGGTAAAAGTGCCGAGACCAGTTTTGAAAATCTGAATCGGCTCGGTGTAACGGTCGTACAGCGCGCGTGGTTGCGCCGTTTGGGCCGCCGCTGACGAAGCAAAGCAGACGCAACCGATGGCAAGGACGGCGGCGCGAAAGTGCGGACGAGTAGTCATGGAGGCCTAGAGTAGCAACAGTTGGACTAAACGGCATCATTGCTCGACCGTGCCAGCAGCTGTCCCCGATTCTCGACCAGGTCCGACAGTTCTCGAAACATGTCAGGATTCACTCGCTCGGCATGCGGAAGGACGTAGGCTCGGGTTTCCTCCAGGTACTTCTTGACGAACGCGACGTCGTGGACGAAGCCCAGGGCCGTAAGATTGCTGATGCGATCCGCGAGCTTCAGGATCCGGGCTCGGGGGCTCCCGCTTTGGATGATGCGAAGCAGGTATTCCGACTTCGGTTCCCGGATTCCGTCGATGGACCGGATCGTCACCTCCATGACCAATGCATACACCGCCAGGCCGTCCTCGTCGAGCCGAACGATCTCGTCTTCCGTGACTCCCGGCATCGCTGGCGCGTCCTCGAAGAGATCGTGAATGACCGAAGCCTTCAGCAGAACGGGATCGATCATCTTGTAATCGAGCAGGATCGCCATCGTGCTCAACTGATGGCGAAACATGTTGCTCCCACTCCGGCGCTTGACGCCGATCAAGGCCATTGCCTTGACGATGTACGGCGCCAGCGTGAGGCTGCTGAGTGACTGTTCGAATTCATGCATGATGTCCATTGCTCCGGTCCCGCCCTTGGGACACGCGTTGTCCGGTTCCACGCCATCCTAGTGCCGGCTAGTATCCTAGGGCATGCCGATCCCCCAACCTTCGGCTTTGAATGGACGATCTTCGATGAGACACCGCGCGAGTCTGCTGGCGGCCGTTGCCGCAATCTGCGTGATTGGGAGCGCGGGCGCGGCGGCTTTCAGCGTCGAGACGATCGATACGGCGGCGCGGACCCTCCCGCGTCTCCATAGCCTGCTCGTCAGCAGACACGGTGAACTGATTTTCGAGCGCTACTACAACGGCACGCAGCCGAGCCGTCCGGCGAATATCAAGTCGGCTGCCAAGAGCATCATTTCAGCGCTGGTCGGCATCGCGATCGAGCGCCGGGCGATTGCCGACGTGCGTACGCCGATCGTGAGCTTCTTTCCTGAGCTCGCTCGCGATCGCGATCTGGCCAAGCAGAAGATCACGGTCGAGGATCTGCTGACCATGCGATCCGGCCTCGAGGGAACGAGCAACCGCAACTACGGCGCATGGGTCATGAGCCGCAACTGGGTGCAGCACGCGCTGGCGCGCCCGATGTTCGCGCCTCCAGGCGGGATGATGGAATACAGCACGGGCAACACCCACCTGCTCTCGGCGATTCTGACAAAGGCATCGGGCCGCAGTACGTGGCAGTTTGCGAACGAGGCGCTCGCGAAGCCGCTTGGCTTCATCCTTCCGCAATGGCCGCGCGATCCGCAGGGCATTTACTTCGGCGGCAACGACATGCTCATGACGCCTCGACAGATGCTGGCGTTCGGCGAGCTGTATCTGAACCACGGCCGCGCCAACGGTCAGCAGATCGTGCCCGAGCGCTGGGTGGCACGATCGTGCGAGGGACGTGCGCGCGAGTTCCGGCCCGGGGACCGCAGGCTCGGGCCGAGTCAAGGATTCGATCCCATGCGCGATCGTCGCTACGGCTATAGCTGGTGGGTGTATGAGATTGGGGGCTACGAGACTTGCTTCGCCTGGGGCTACGGCGGCCAGTATGTCTTCGTCGTGCCGAAGCTGGACCTGGTCATCGTGACCACGGCGTCCCCGGACGTGAGCGAGGAGCGCCGCGGGCATCGGCAGCTCGTCTTCGACATCCTCTCCCGCCACATCATCGATCCGATTGCCGCCGCTCGCGTGACGAACGCACGCTGACGTCGAACGATTCCATCAGCTAACTCATCTCACCGCCGCGGAGCACGTCACCTCCGGGGCACGATGACCCGTGTGCGACGCCGGTCGCCAGCACGTGAGAATCAGAGCAATTGCGTTCACGCGTTCAGAAAGCCGGCCTCCATCGTTGATACAGAGGAAGACGGCCGTTCCACTGCCCCGCCTGGAGCGCGTCGTGAACTATCGACGGGATGCTTCCTGTCAGGAGGACAGCAGTGCCAACGCAATCACGCCCCGAGCGCCCATCCACGAAAGATCCCAAATTCGCAATCGCAGGTCAGGTGCGACTCGAACACAAGGAAGCGTGCAGTGATGATCTGCCTCTTCGCGCGTTCGCCTATGGCGCGCGCGGCAATCTGATCGGCACGAGCGATGTGTCGGCGAATGGCGATTTTGTCATTGCCGCAGAAATGAAGGAACCCGAAGACGTTGAGATCATTGTCGGCCCGGCTGTGGACGCCGATCTCGTGCGCCAGGCCGAGCCCCCGTCGCTGCACTTCACCAGTAAAGACTGGGTTCGCGCCGAGGCGGGGTTTCGACTGAATCCGAAATTTGTACTGCCCAAGCACATCTGGTGGCCCTGGTGGCCCATTCGTGTGTGCGTGCGCGGGCGCGTTCGCAAGGTCCAAGGCCAGGGCGATCCATGCCCCGTGCCTTTCGCTCAGGTCGAGGTGTTCGATGTGGACCGCGAGGGTTGCCTGTGGCCAATCCTGCAGCCGCGGTTGCCCAAACTTGTCGACAAGGCGGTCATTCGTCTACCGGAGCTGATCAAGCTTCCCCCGATTCCTGACCCCGATCCGGGCCCTCTTGCCGGCCTTGCCGGACGACTGGATCAAGTGGCGCTCAACCCACAGCCCTTGCCGCCTGGCGAACTTGTCGGGTTCAATCCGCAACCCGAGCCGCCGTCTCCCCTCTTTGCGCGTCCGCAGTTTGCGCGTGCCCAGTCCACGCGGGTGGGTGAAGTCGCACAGTTGCCGGAAAGCCTCGCGGCGCGCCTGCAAGACCTGACAGTTACCTCGCGTGTCGCACCGTGGCTGCTGTGGCCGCGATGCTTCTACAGCAAGGCACTGGTCTGCCAGACGGAAACCGACTGCGATGGACGTTTCCGCTGCTGCTTCTCGTGGTGGCCGTTTCATATCCGCAACGGCCGTCTGCGCTTCGATTCGCGTCCGGACATCATCATCAAGGTCACGCAAACGATTGGTGCCGTGACGCGCGTGATCTACCTGGATCCGTACACAAGCACTCGCTGGGATTCCTCGGGCGCTTACATCGATCTGATGCTGGACGATGAAGACGTCGTCTGCGGAAGAGGTTGCTCGCCTCAGCCCTCGGGGACGACCACGCACTTCGTCCGCGTCGGTAACGACGAGGTGTATCAGATCAACCAGGCCACCGGCGCATTCGACCTGACTCGACCGGGACTGATTGGCACGATCAACAACATGGCCTACGGCGGGGGTCTGAACCTGCATGCCGTCTTCGGCGACACGCTCTCGACCGCGGCGCCGCAGTTCTACTATCGGCTCTCCATCACGGGTCCTACCACTGGCGGTAATTGGAAGGACATCAAAGCCAAGCTCACGGACACGCGCGTGCACAAAGTCACGCACGTGAGCGAGGATCACGACCTCGGACCGTTTACGGTGGGGGCGACGCACAACCTGTACGAGGTTCGGAACACAGCCACCTACAACTGGTACAACCAGGATTGGATCGGTGTCTGGGGCACGAGCTCGGCCAGCGACCTCGACACCTACGTGCCCGATGAGGGCCTGTACACCGTGCGACTGGAGGTGTTCGACAACGCAGGCGTCAAGCTCACTTCCGCCATCGTGGACTATCGGGATGGCACGGTGATCCCGCCCGCGTTGCTGCCGCCGATGGTCGACGCGTGCTACCTGGTGATGCAGATTGACAACAAGCCCGCAACCGTGGAGCTGGCGTTCCCGTCCGTGGTGAACAGCTGCGGCGCAGTGCCGATCACTTCTACGCCGTTCAACATCACGGCCAAGGTCAATCAGGAGAACGGTCGGCTGAATCAGTGGGGGCTGACCTACGTCAAGGGACTGAATATCGCATCGGGCACGCTGGACAGCGACAGCTCCGATACCGGCCTGGCCGTCCCGGTGAATCAAGCGGTATCGAGCGCGCCGATGACAGCCGGGTTGACGGGCACATGCGCCTTCTCGCTCACCATCGGCGCATGGGCACACATCCGCAACGGCTATGGCCTCGTGTACCACACGTCGAAAAGCTACGCATTGGCTGTTGACGCGTGCGCGTGCCCCTAGGCGGTTGGGGGATCGGAGTGTTTATCCTCGGCATCCTCGGTGTGTGGCGGATTACACATCTGCTGCACGCCGAGGACGGCCCAGGCCAGCTCGTGGTCAAACTGCGGCGAGCGGCCGGGGACGGCGTGCTCGGTCAGGCCATGGATTGTTTTCAGTGCTCGAGTGTCTGAGTATGGCTGGCGCGCATCGCGCGCGACGTGTGCGATAGTGCGAGGTTGATGGGGCGGACGGCTCGGAGATCAAAGAGAGTACGAGGATGGCAGGTGATCCTGCTGATCCTGGGTGGGAGTGCGGCCGTGGGTTGTTCGTCGCCGCGCGTTGAGGAACAGACTGTTGGGGGTGCCACGACCCGCGCGTCGGGCCCCCAGATGGCTGCCGCTTCCCTGCGACGAAGCCAGTTGTCGCTGGGCGACAGGGCCGGCTGGCGTTCGGTGCTCAATTGGCCTGATGAATGCGAGGAGGCGTTTCAAGCCAGCCATGCCGGCGACGACGCAGGCCTGGTGTTCAACGAGCTGGCGCCCGGGATCTCGTTTGTCGAGGTGCTCTGCGCCGCCGGCTCGTATCAGCCTTCGTTCGTTTACGTGCGATTCGACGAGCGTTCGACGACACCGATCGCGACGTTGCTCGTCTTTCCTGTTTACGAGTCGTCAGACGGCGTGTCGATTGAGTCGGTAAAAGCGTCGGAAATATGGGGCGAGCCGTTCGTCTCGCCCGCACGACGGGAGCTTGCCGTTCTGAACCTGGCCCGTCAGACCGGCGATTGCGGCATCTGGACTCGGTATAACATCGGCGGCGAACTCCCGCAGATACTCGACGCGCGAAGAGCTCTCTGCTCGACACGTCCCGGAGCGCCAGCGACATCGAATGACGGCGAGCCACCGCGCGGATGGCAGCCGGTGAGTACACGGCAGTGAGGACACCGTGATTATCGACCATACGGCATTCTTCAACGGGTACAGGGCGGAGTACGGACGGCTGACACAGAGCGTGGTCTCCGGACTCGAGCTGCTCGGTCGCAACATGGAGGTCGATCCCGATCTGAAGAACCTCCAGTGGGCGGCATACATGCTTGCCACGGTGAAGCACGAATGTGCAGGAACGTGGCAGCCGATCGTCGAGCGTGGCCAGAGGAGCTACTTCGACAAGTACGAGACAGGCACCCCGATTGGCCGGCGTCTGGGCAACCTGGAACCGGGCGACGGCTGGCGCTTTCGCGGGCGCGGTTACGTCCAAATCACGGGTCGGGCCAACTATGCCCGGATGACGAAGGAGCTCGGGCTCGCGCCCGATGCGGATCTGGTGCAGGACCCTGAGCAGGCGCTCCGACCAGCGATCGCCTATCAGATCATGTCGGTTGGGATGCGTAAGGGGATGTTCACCGGCAAGAAGCTCGGTGACTACATTTCGGCGAGCGGTTGCGACTACAAGAACGCGCGGCGGATCATCAACGGCGTCGACCAGGCTGCACTCATCGCGCAGTACGCTGGAACGATCGAGGGCATTCTTCGGGCTGCGATCGTCCGCTGAAGAACGACCATCCGCGTGCGCTCAACGACCTTGAATCGGCGGCTCCGGGGGCTCGGGCTCGTTGTGGTTGATGAATGGATAGCGGATCCTCACCCCGTTCTTATCGAGCCATCCAAGTCCCTGCTGGAAGATCGTCGGCGGGGGATAACCCTTGGGCACGGTCGCCTCAGCAATCACAAGCCTGTTCGCGTGCATGTAGATTGAGGCAAAGGTGCGGGATTGATCGGCGTTGTTGGTGAGCTCCACCAGCAGTCCTGGAACAAGGTCCGCAAAATTCGCCATGATGTTCGTGATCCTGGCGTCTCGGTCCAGGTACTTCGACGCTGCATAGACCACCGCGCTTCGCACGTCCGTTTTCCAGTATCCAAGGCCATAAACGTGGATTGCCAGATCGAGTGCGGGCAGGGTCCTGGATCGCTCCGTGAGGAGGCGTTCGATCGGGTTGTAATCGACAACGGTCACCGAGTAGCGGCCGGGACCTTGTGTGCCGCTATACACACGCGCCGGGAGGATGGCGCTGAACTGCGACGTCCAGGTCGTTTCCGTGACCTTCGGTTGACCCGGGAAGGCGATGGTGAAGTGATCCTCCCGGCTGGAAAACTCGGTCCAGTCCTGGGCGTACGACGTTCCCGACATTGCCAACACCAGGGCGGACGATAAGAGCGGCATCAGGCGCATGATTTGTTGGTCTCCGGCGTCGCGACGGGATTCAGTTCCTGAACTCGACGGTCGTCTTCAATGTATTGCTGTCGATCCCGGTCGAATCGGTGACCCGCACCTGAAGATCGCATCTACCGGCGGCCGGGGTACCACCACCAGCCGCTTTGCGCAGGTTGGGAACGGCGGCGCGTACGATGCCAGCGCTCACCTTGCCCTTGACTGCGCCGACGAGCGGTTCACCGCCGCAGCCGGCCGTAAACCAGACATACGGTGAGTCACCAAGATCGCCAGCCGCGTCAGCAGCAGCCAATAGCAGTTCGAACGTTGGCTGATTCGGCTGTGGTGGCACGATCCTGAGATCAGAGATGGTGGGAACGTGGGTCGGAACCGAGATCGTTGTGGGAGCGGTACGACCCATCCGCATCACGAGTACCAGGGATCGATCTCCCGGCGCCGCGTCCTTCGCAACGTCGAGGGTGATCTCCCACCACCCAACAGCCTGTTCAGTCTCGCTCCCGCTCCCCTTGATACCGGACACCGTGACACCAGTTGAAGGCGAGATCTCGGCAGCCTGGACTGTGTCCCGGCTGGGAATCGCCACGTTGATGACGGTTGTCCGACCACGTGCCACGTGTCGTGGATAGACAGTCTCGATTCTGATCTGCGGCTGCGGCGCGCCTTGTCCAAGAACGGAAACAACGGACAGGAGGGAGACGAGCGCGGCCCGGAGCAGGAGCGGGGTCTGGCCGGGATCAGATCCGCGTGTCTCTGAAGCAGTCGACATTGTCCGCCTTTCTATTGCCGCCAGGTCGCCCAGACTTGCGTACGATAGTCCCCAAATCAGATATTCAGACTTGACATCTTCTGCGAGACCGTATATTCGGTCGGCGCTGGGCAAAAAGCAAGAACCCTACTAGGGGGAGAGTAGGCATGCGGGCCCTCACTCGAGTCCGCACTCCTCGCGCTCGTCAGGATCTCGTGACGCCAGTGAAATGACCATTCGGTGCCGTGTGCGCCGACGTCAAGGAGGGCATCAGTCATGGACATTACGGTCGGCAGATCCCGGAGGCGACGTGTCCTTCTCATTCTCGTGTTGCTGTTGTGCCTGGTGCCCGCCGCCAGCTATGCGCAGGAAGCCGTCATCCTCGGGCGGGTGACGGATGAAAGCGGCGCTGTCATGCCCGGCGTGACGGTGACGGCGACCAGTCCGGCGCTACAGGTTCCACAGGTGCTCGCCGCTACCGATGAGCGCGGTGAATATCGCCTGGCGTCTCTGCCAATCGGGACGTATTCCGTTGTGTACGCACTCGAGGGTTTTGAGACCGTGCGCCGGCCGGACATCCGGTTGACGATCGGGTTCCAGGCGAAAGTGGACATCGTACTGAAACTCGGCGCGCTTTCAGAATCCGTCACGGTGACCGGGGCCGCGCCCGTGGTGGACGTGACGTCAACGACCACTCGCACCCAATTGACGAGAGAGACCCTGGAGCTCATTCCCACCGGCCGGAACAGCATCGTCGGCCTCATGATTCAGGCGCCCGGGGCGCGCCCGCAGTTGGACTGGAGCTTTGTCACCGGCAACCCGTTCTTCAAAGTGTTCGGAGAGCTCGGCGAACAGTGGGTGGCGCTCGAAGGAGTGGTGACCAGCGGGCCGAAAACGGGCACCCAGGGCGGCAATCATTATGATTATGCAGCCATTGAGGAGTCCACGATTTCGACCGTCGGCAACACGGCCGAAGCCCCCACCAAGGGCCTTCAAATCAACGTCCTCTTGAAGGCGGGCGGCAACGACTTTCATGGCAGCGGCTTTTTTTCCGACACCGGCCACCGTTTCGAAAGCAACAACCTCGATGACAAGCTGAGGGCAAGAGGCATCACCAGCGGCAATCCGGTGAAGTCGCGGTGGGATGCGAGCGCCGAGCTTGGCGGCCGGATCATCCCGAACAAGCTCTGGTTTTATTACTCAACGCGCCGGCGCGAGGAGAAAGTCCAAACGTTGAATTCGTTCCAGGACAATGGTTCACCGGCCGCGAGTGATCAGTTTCAATATTTCCATACCGCAAAGCTGTCGTATCAGATGAACCCGGCGAACAAGTTCATCGGCTTTGTCCAGTACGACCGCCAGGGGGGTATGACCCCCGGGGATCAGTTCACGAGCTGGGACGGCCGCATGTACAGTCCCACGCAGTCCACCACGAGCAAGATTGAATGGCAGACCATCAAGGGCAACAAGTTCGTGTCGCTGCAGGTTGGGGCGTGGATCTGGAACGTGAACCGTCAATGCTTCTCGAACAACGTCGCGACGATCGATCAGCTCACCAGCCGGGTGACGGGATGCAACACGAACTACGGGATCGATTCCTTCGAGGGGAGAAACCACAGCAAGGGCACGATGAGTTGGTACAAGCCCGATCTGTTCGTCGGCAACCACGACATGAAGATAGGGTTTGACTATGCGGCGGCGCATGCGGATCGGAAGATCAGTTCGCGCGACGGTTCCAAGAACGCGGCAACGGGGTTGCCGACAGAGCCGGTCGGCAACTACCAGCTCATTTTCAGAAACGGAGTTCCGTTCGAGATGGCCGCCTGGAACAACAGTTACAAGGACGGCCAGCCGGACAGCGTACCGAAGGATCTCACCCATACGACATGGATCTATGGGCAGGACAGTTGGACACTCGCGCGCAAGCTCACGCTGAACCTCGGCGCCCGTTATGCGCACGCGGTCGGGTTGATACCAGAACAATGCCGCCTGGCTTCGGAGGCTCCGCTGGACACCGTATACCCGGCGCAGTGTTTCCCGCGGATTCAGTTCCGGACCTGGAATTCACTGGTGCCTCGACTCCATGCGGCCTACGACCTCGCCGGTGACCACAAGACCGTGATCAAGGGCGGCTGGGGACGGTTCGCTCACAACTGGCACTCTGACGAGCTGCAGATGGCAAACGGGAACGTCCACCTCCGTACGCTGTTCCTGTGGCATGACATCAACGGCAACAAGCTATTCGAACCCGGCGAGATCAACTTCGACCGGAACGGGGCGGACTTCGTTTCCACGAGCCTCTTTACCGGCGGCGAAGACGGGCTCGCCGGTGCCGTGCCCAACCCGAACATCAAAGAGCCGCTCAGCGATGAGTTCTCGCTCTCGCTCGAGCGAGAGTTGATGCAGAATTTTGCGATCCGTGCCACGGGGATCTATTCGCGACAGCAGGTCTTCCGGGTGCAGAACAACCTGCGGCCGTACGGCGTGTACTCGATCCCGATCACGAATCCGGACCCCGGCCCAGATGGCAGGGTTGGAACGGCCGATGACCCGGGGAAACTGATCACCTACTACGACTATCCCGTCGCATACAGGGGACGAAGCTTCCAGCAGCCGATGCTCATCAACGGCAGCGCCGCGGACGATCAGAAGTTCAAGAGCTTCGAGCTTGCGGCGAGCAAGCGACTCTCCAACCGGTGGTCGTTGCTGGCGTCCTACTCCACCACGAAGGTCTACATTCCCCACGTCCAGAACACGGCGAGCACGGGCAACGATTTCACCAACCCCGGTTTGCAGGTCTTCCTGGCGACGTTCGACCCCAACGCGGAAATCAACACGCTCATGAACCTGCGGGAGTGGCAAGGCAGGCTCGACGGTGCCTATATCCTTCCGCACGATATGCTCGTGTCGGCGAACTTCGAGCACCGGAGCGGCGCGCCGTACGCACGAACCGTGTCCTT
>ORMF010631159.1_pt1 | contig 15572 bp, 17 predicted proteins | sample 1779871 | NCBI WGS metagenome assembly ORMF01 (sample SAMEA104232316, study PRJEB22302) | groundwater metagenome | biome: forest; feature: aquifer; material: groundwater | place: USA | collected 2011-08-07 | depth 5.4 m | reverse complement strand
CTCCCCAGTGGGACCTGGCCAGGAACGTCCACCCGATTTCGATCTCGCTTTTTTTCATGTCGTATCCGTGGAATCGCGACGACCCGATGACCTGGCCATCTTTGGAATCAATGGCGATCAACGCTCCCCCCGACTCCAGGGCCTCGCGGAAGAATACTTTGAACACCTCCTCTTTGTAACGGTCTCTGACCGGATGTTGTTCCCAGATGAGCGGATCTGAGGCCACTGCGTACAGTTCATCCCAATCCTCCGGCCGAAGCGGTCTGAGTTGGAGGAGCTCGCCTTTCAAAGTGGGTTGAAGGTCAAACGGCATTCTTGATTCTGTCCTACACTCGCCTCGAGTGTGCCCCACGTGCGGAGACAGGCGGCCGGTATGGCCTTGGACGTGATCTTTTTTCGCTCGGCTTCAGAGTTCCGGAGGTGGCTCGAGAGGCATCACGAGACCGCGAGGGAATTGTGGGTCGGGTTCTACAAAAAGGACTCAGGGAGACGAGGTATTACGTACGCCGAGGCCGTGGACCAGGCGCTCTGCTACGGCTGGATTGACGGTATCAAGAAGCGGATCGATGAAGAAGGGTACACGCACCGTTTTTCGCCACGCACGTCGAAGAGCGTATGGAGCAACATCAACGTCAAGCGCGCTGGGGAGCTCGCGTGCCTCGGCCTGATGCAACCGAGTGGCCTCGAGGCGTTCGAAACCCGCGATCCCGCAAGGTCGGGGATCTACTCTTTTGAGAACCGACCGAAAGCCCTCGCGCCGGCACTCGAACGGCGGTTCAAGGCCAACAAGAAGGCGTGGCTGTTTTTTCAAGCGCAGCCGCCCGGATATCGCCGCTTGATCATCTTCATGGTGATGAGCGCAAAGCAGGACGAGACACGAGAGCGACGCCTGGACCGCGTGATGAGGGCGTCAGAGAAGGGGCTGCGCGTCATCTGATGAGCCCGCGCAGAACACCTGGGTCCAGAGAACTCGAGACACCTCAACCGTTTTCTGACAATATTGCGCGGCCGGGAGGCACATGTCATGCGCACGAGTGCAATAGTTTTCGCGCTGATCCTATTCGTGTCCGGGCCTGCGTTCGCCCAGGATTGGACCGAATACCAGAGCAATCAGGATGGCTTCAAGGTTTCCTTTCCGGGCCAGCCAAAGGTGACGGAGACGACTTGGAAGACACAATTCGACTACACGCTTCCGGCCCGTGTGTACAGCGCGGAGCGGGGCCGCGAACGGTATTCGTTGACCGTTGTCGATTACAACGGCCTCGAACCGCAGGGCGTCGCGCGACGGAAAGCGTGCCCGGCTGGCGCCGAACCCTGCATTGGCAGCGATCTCAGCGGCCCCGGCTTCTGGAAGCATGATGTACGAGGGGCGTTGACCTACGCGTCGTTCAAGTTCATCCAGCGGGACGCCAAGGTGACCCACTTCCTGTGGAGTCACGAGGACTTGGTTGAAGGACTTCAGCTTCAACTGACCAACAACGCCGATCAATCACGGACCTTCGTCTACATCTCCATGCACGAGATGAAACTCTACGTGCTCGAGGGAACGGTGCCGAAGGGGTATCCGCCGCCGGCCTTGATTCAGCAGTCGATGGGTTACGTCGACAAGGACGGCAACGGGATTCGCTATCAGACGATCTATTCCAATGAGATCTACGGTCTGAGAGACCGCGAGCCACCCTCACACGGTGGCGGTGGCGCCGGTCGTGGCGCCGGCGGTGCTCCCCAGGGACAAGGTCGTGGCGGCGGCCGCCGGGGCGGTGGCGCCGGCAACGTCGAGCAGCCGTAAGCAAACGGCGATTCGGAGGAGCGGTCTGATGCGCCCAGTGAAACTCGTGCTGCTGGCGTTCGTTGTCTCGACGGCGCTGCTGACGGCCCAGGGCCGGAAGACGTTGGACATCTATTCGATCGACGTCGAGGGGGGCGGCGCCACGCTGTTCGTCTCGCCTTCCGGTCAGTCACTCCTCGTCGACTCTGGAAATCCCAGCAACGGCCGCGATGCCGACCGCATCGTCGCCGCGGCGAAGGATGCCGGCCTGACCCAGATCGACTATCTGGTGACGACCCACTTCCATGGCGATCACATGGGTGGGTTGTCCGAGCTCGCACCGCGGTTCCCGATTCGTCACTACGTCGATCACGGGGACAACATCCAGCCGGATGGTTCAGGGGCGAGGTTCTTTGCCGGCTATCTGGAGCTGGCGGGCAAAGCGCAGCGGACGTCCGTCAAGGTCGGCGACAAGGTGCCCATCGCCGGATTGGACTGGCTGATCGTGGCCTCCAACGCGCAGCTCCTCCAGAAGCCGCTGCCGGGAGCGGGGCAGCCGAACCCCGCGTGCGCCACGTTCCCGAGGCAGGTCGAGACCAACTTCGAGGATTCGCACTCGGTCGGCAGCCTCGTCTCGCTTGGGAAGTTCCGGCTCGTCCACATGGGCGATCTGACCGTCAACTTCGAGTATGAGTTGATGTGCCCGAACAATCGAATTGGCACCGTTGACGCCTGGATCGTATCGAATCACGGCCAGGTGAGGTCGGGCTCGGCTGTCCTCGCGCATGCGTTGCAGCCGCGGGTCGCCATCATGAACAACGGCGTGCGCAAGGGTGGCGTGCCGGACACGATGAAGATCATTTATACGATTCCCGGTCTGGAGGATCTGTGGCAGGCGCATTTCTCGTTGCTCGGTGGCCAGGAGTACGCGGCCCCAGGCGCCTTCATCTCGAACACGCTCGACGAGCAGCCTGCGGCGGTTGAGGTCGCGCCGATGCCGCCAGCCACGCCAGGCACGACGCTTCCTCCGGCGCCGACGCACAGCGGGCCGGCGTATTGGATCAAGCTGTCGGCGCAGCAGGATGGATCGTTCACCGTAACCAACAGCCGGAACGGGTTCACCAAGACGTATCGCGCCCGTCCGTAACTATTCGAATCGGCGACTCAACCAGAGAGTGTTTCGAACGTGTTAGAGAACGGGTCGCGCTCCCACCGCCATACGGGTCCGTCCTCCGGATGAATGACGCCCCCGAGCCAGCGAAATCAATCTCGACGACACCTTCGCCATCCGGCGGCGCGACGAAACAACAGGTGCCGACGATGGTGTTGGATGCGCGATCCACAGAGAGGAATCCGCTCCAGGGCTGTGCTGTGACACCGGTTCGCTGAAACAGGGCCAGGGTCTGTTCCGCAACTCCGCGAAGGAAACTGTTCTCAACTCCGAGTGCGAGCTGGTGCGCGTAGGCAAAAGCTTCAGGGTCTGCCGCCACGCGTTCCCAGTCGTTGCGGTGTAGACCGAGCAATTCGATCGTCATTTCTCCGATCAGCTCACGAAGCGCGCAGAGCGGGCGTCAACGTACACCCAGGCCCAGGAAGCCCGTCTCTGTGCCATTGGAACAGCCTTCCGAACGTAGACAGTTGCACGTTTCCTTGCTGGAGGGTGCCGTAGGAAAAGACGAGCGGCATGGCGAAGCGCGGCAACGTGGATCGTAGTCCGAGTTGGGCAATGTTCACCCAAGATCGGGGCGTAAATAGATGGCGACGAAAGATCGAAGGCGGCGGGCCCGCCCGGTGACATTGACGGGATAGCGCTCAAGGCGTGAAAATACGATCCCGTCGCGATTCGTTGAAGGAGCGCAGGGGCGGATCAGGCGGATCCGCCTGTGTCCTGTGGTAACGTGTCAGGGCACCAGCATGGAGGTCGGCGATGACGAAGCTGCTAGTACTCGCGGGCGTCGCGTTACTCTGGGCGGTTCCCACCGCCGCGCACCATTCCTTTGCCGCTGAATTCGACGAGCAGAAGCCGGTGACGTTGAAAGGCAAGCTCACCCAGATGGAGTGGGTGAACCCTCACGGATGGCTGCACATCGACGTCACCGAGCCGGACGGCAAGGTGGTCAACTGGGCTATCGAGGCGGGCGCTCCGAATGCGCTCGTGCGGCGCGGTCTGCGAAAGACCGACTTCCCGATCGGCAGTGAGATTATCGTCGAAGGATACCGCGCCAAGAATGGATCGCCGACGGCCAACGGCGCGAACGTGAAGTTCGCCGACGGCCGGAGCTTTTTCCTGGGGGCGTCTGATCCCCCACAGGCGACTCCCGCTCGATAGCGGTGTTCGATCTGACAATCTGCTAACGCCCGCGCCAGGTGTCCCCGAAGTAGTACTGGAGCCCTGTCTCGCGAAGACGTCCTAGGTCGCGCTCCCCTTCCCGGCACGCCTCTTCCAGGAGCTCGAACCCGGGCTCCTTCTCGCGCACGAGGGCCCACACCATCGTCCACGGCCGGGTGTACACCTTCGGATCTTCGAGCCTGACTTCGAAATGGATGGTGTCCCGGTCGATCATCGTCAGGCGTTCGACGAGGTGCGCGGCGTCGGTATAGAAGTTTCCCGAGTCGTCGAGCCAGTTGTAGCCGTTGAGATTATTGACGTCGATCACCAGCGTATTCCCGTCCCAGCGGCCGCGCGAGTCGCCGACGGTGAGCTTGATGTTTCCTCCGAGCGGCGGCCGTCCGTCCATCGCGATCGCGCGCTGGACGTGGTGATCCTCGAAGAGCCAGAGCACGTACTGGTCGCCCGAGGGCTGAAGGATTTGATTGGCATCCTGCAGCGCGAGGCGCGGCACGCCGCCCGGGCCGCATGCAGTGCGCGGATCGATGTACTTGTCGTGGTTCACCCCGATTCTGCCGATCGGGACCGCCCAGGGCTGATACGGAATCTTCCTGTCTGGCGGGTCGACGATCATCGGTGGCGCAATCTCCCAGGGCATCACGCGGCTTCCCACGAGCGGTTCGGATCCCGAGACGCCTTCATTCGAAAAAGCCTGCGCGAGCTGGGGGCGCCAGTAGCCCTGCAAATCGGGCTTGCCGCTCGGTGTCCGCGGCGGTCTGAAGGTCCTGGCTTTCTCGAGCGCACATCGGTGGAAAGCCAACGGGTCTGTGGGACACCCGCCAACTGTCGCCGGCGTCGCCTGATTCTGGGCGGCCAGGGGCACACCGAACACAACTGCCAGAGCGAATAGCAGACCTGAATTACGCACGCGCACGTCGGCCTCCTTGGAATGTCTCAACCTTGGTTCCTATTTGCCAGGTCCTCGCTCCCGTTCTGCCTGCGCCTCGTCCAGCAGGCGCCCGGGGTCGTACTCGAGCACCCGCACGTTCGGCTCCTTCCGGCGGTACAACAGCATCCGCATCGTCCACGGTCTGGTAAACACCTGCGGATCCTCGACGGTGACCTCGTAGTTGATGTGATCGGGCCCGACGGGCGTATAGCGTTCGACGAGATGCAGTGCGTCGCTGTGGAAATTCCCCGCGCGATCGAACCACGTCTCATCCGTGAAATAGACGACGTCGACGACGAGCGTGTCCCCGTCCCAGCGGCCGCGAGAATCGCCCAGCCACCAGTTCAGCGGACCCCGCGGATGCGGAGTTCCGTTCGTATAGATCGTGCGAACACCACGGTCGTACTCGAAGACCATGACCACCTGGTCGGTGGCCTGAAAGATCTGAAACGGAAACGGCATGTACATGATGCGAGGCACGCCTGGCAGGTAGCCTTTCGACTCGGGATCGGCGGTCGCCCGCGCTTCGAAGTTCGCACGCTTTTTCGCCAGCGCCGCGGGTTGGTACGGAATCTCGTTTCCATCGACCACGCCCTGTCCGGCGGGCACGCCGAGCCGCGCCTGATGATCCTGAATATCCCATGCGGCCGTGTTCAGGACCTGCCAGATGCCCTGCAGATTGGGCTTGCCGTCGCGTGTCCGGGATGGCGCAGACACCTGCGCTGTGGCCGCGGTTGCCGCGAGCGAGAGAAGCGCCGCAATCAGCGCGCTCGTGAACCCATGTGGCATCCGGGAACCTCCTTCCAGCGTCGCGAATAGTAGCACTTCCGCTTTTGCCTTGACTGGGGCCTGTCGTACTTCCTAGGATGCCGGCGAGCTTCAGGGCGCTTGTATGACGACCCGGCTGATCGGAATTTTCGTTTCGGCGGTGGCCATCGCGGCGTTCGCGCGGCCCGCGGCAGGCCAGGCGCTGCTGCGCACGGCCGATGGCAAACCCGACGTGTCAGGAATCTGGCAGGCCGTGAATACCGCCAACTGGAACATCCTGGCGCACCCTGCCGAAAAGGACGTGCCGGCCGGCCTCGGAGTCGTCGAGGGTAACGAGATCCCGTACCAGCCGTCGGCTGCGGCAAAGCAGAAAGAAAACTTCGCCAGCCGCGTCACCGCGGATCCGGAGTCGAAGTGTTATCTGCCGGGCGTGCCCCGCATCACCTACATGCCCTATCCGTTCCAGATTTTTCAGACGCCGGGGCACATCGCGATCACCTACGAGTACGTCCATGCCGTCCGCCGCATCTTCATGAACGGGCCCCATCCCGACGGCATCGAGTGGTTCATGGGTGACTCACGTGGCCGCTGGGAGGGCGACACGCTGGTTGTCGACGTCACGAACTTCAACGACCAGACCTGGTTCGATCGAAGCGGCAACTTTCACAGCGAGGCCCTTCACGTGATCGAGCGCTACACGCCTATCAGCGCCAATCAGATCAATTACGAGGCGACGATCGAAGACCCGAAGGTATTCACCAGACCCTGGAAGATGAGCATGCCGCTATATCGCCGACTGGACAAGGGCATGCGCATCCTGGAGAACGAATGTTACGCGTTTGGCCTCGAACACACATGGCTCAAGCCCCCGCAATGAAGAATTGCATGCGCGCGTCGATCGTGCTCGCTGTCATGGTGGTGCTGGCGCAGAGCCCGCCCGCGATCGGTGCTGCAGACCAGGGCGCTCAGCGCTCGACGGCACCCGCCGGCGCGTACGCGCCGGCGCGGACGCCGGACGGCCAGCCGGACATACAGGGCTTCTGGAACCCCATCGGCACGTTCTACAACATCCAGGACCTGGAATTTCAAGCGGTCTATCAGAATTTCAAGTCTGACCCCGCGCGGCGCGGCAAAAGTCTCATCGTCGATCCGCCGGACGGAAAGATCCCCTATCAACCATGGGCGGCGGAAAAGGTGAAGCAGGTCCTCGAGCACCACGCCGATCCGACGCCGCAATTCCTCGATCCCAATGCGCGGTGCTTCATGCACGGCGTCCCGCGCCACCTGAACAACCGCGAGTTCGAGATCTTCCAGCCCGCCGGCTACGTCGTCGTCTTCAACATGGCGCACCACACGTATCGAGCGATCCCTCTGAATGGCGGTCCGCACATTCCGGAACCCATCAAGCTGTGGATGGGCGATTCACGCGGACGCTGGGACGGCAACACGCTGGTCGTGGACGTCACCAACAACAACGATCAGCCATGGTTCGACGTCGTCGGCTCGTTTCACAGCGATGCCATGCGCGTGGCGGAACGCTTCGTCCCCATCAACGCCGATACGATCGAATACACCTCCGTCATCACCGATCCGAAGGTCTACACGAGGCCGTGGACGATGAAGCTGACGTTCCAGCGCATCAAGGATTACGGGTCCGAGCTCTACGAAGAGGCGTGTCTCGAGAGCAACGCGCCGACGCTCGAGCTCATGCTGACCAGACCTGGACGCTAAATTTAACCCGGCTACGTGACGCCGGCCTGGTGCCGTGGCCGCGTCCCATGTGTTTGCCCTCCAGTTCCATGACGCCGCTTCGATTCGGCGTGACCAGCATCCTCATGCCATGTTGAAGCTGTTGGCCCGACGGCATCACCGCCAGGATGCCATGTGACAGCGGTCGATCCGCCGGCATCAGCCTGACGATTCCCTGTTGCCACGGCGATAAGCCATTGCGACCGGCGCTCGTTCAATGGTATCGGGGCGATGTGATGAGCGTTGCCATGATGCGAGGCGACGATTCCATGGCGTGCGGCGCTGTCAGCATACATTTCGTGTGTTATCGCTTCCGTCTGGACGCGATTTCATTTCCGCGGGTCCTTATACGCGCAATCAGCTCCGCGGTCGCATGCAATCCGGGCGTGCTCAGCTTCAGTGTCTGCCTTTTCCCTTGTCCGCCGAAGACGAACGACGCCTGATCCTCTTTGAGACATGCGGCCATGTTGGCCGAGTCGTAGCAGCCATGGGCCTTGCAGACGTTCTTGATTTCCGTGAAGCGCGCCGTGTCGCGCTGCTTCAGCGCCTGCAGTCCGTACAGGTACAACTTCGCGCCGTTCACGGCTTTCTCCGCCTTGCTCGAGCCGGGGAGCGGCCTCAGAATCTGCACGCCCGAGTCGGTGGCCTCAAAGATGTCGTTGAGCTCGGCGTCACGAGAGGGCGGTGCGCTCGCGGCGGGCTGCGCGTCGCCGCCGGCGCCGTTGCTGCCGGCGTCGGTCGTGCCGCCACCGCCGCCGCCGGGCGCGTCGTCCGCGATCGGCCGCTCGCCGGCGAGCGCCGCCTGGATGATTTTCGTGAACTTCTCGACCTGACTGGTGACGAAGCTCTCCGACCCTTCGAATTCGAGCACCCCGTCGATGAGCGATACGCGGACTCTGGCTTCACCCATATGCGCCTCGCGGAAAGTCTAGGGGAAAGTGCTAAGCCGCGGGAGGGTGGGCTGCACTGTTTTTCAGCGCGGTTCTCGGGTTGCTCTGGTGCTCGGGTGCTTGGGTTCGGTTCACGGGTGCCTAGGTTCGACGTGCCCCGGTGGTTCTCGGGTTGGCTCTCGCGCGTATGGCACCGCGAACCCGAGCACCGGCGAACGACCCGAGCACCCCTGAACCCGCGCACCCCATGAACCGGAACCCAAGCACTCGAGCACCAGAGTAATCTGAGAACCGGTTCAGCAGAGCAAGCGCCCCGGATCGGTTACGCCATCTTCCGCGGCCGCCCCCCCCCAGCCTTCCATTTTTCCGAGACGTGCGCGCCTTGCGCCGGCTTCGGCCAGTGCCGAGCAGGGCGCCCACGCCAACGATGTGCACGTTCGAGCGATGGGCGCCGGAGACGCGGGCGACGCGGACGTCGCTCGTCGGCACGCTGTCGGGATGCGCCTCGAGATAGCACGCCAAGGTCTCGCGAATCGCCTGCTCGGCTTTCGCACGCGTGTCGGCAGCCGCATACACCGGCAGGCCAGGCACGTAGGCGCTCACGGCGCCGCTCGCCTCGGTTTCGATCACAATCGGACAGTAGGGGGTCACGATATTTTTTTCAGGAACTGCTGTACCGCGGGATGCTGCAAATGGAATTCACGCGGCGATGGGGCGCCTTTGCAGGAATTCTCGTCAGCAACCTGCTGTACACGTTCGTGCAGCACTACGACTACTTCGGGTCCGCTGCGTCATTGGCGGTTCCGATGTTTGCCGGTGTCTTCGCGATCGGTCTCCTGTTCGCAATGGTCTTCTGGCGGTCGGGCAAACTTGTGGATCGTCGGTGTGATGCATGCGTTCGGCAATGCGTACATCGTCACCACCTTTGGCAGAATCCACTGACATCACGAACGTCCGGCGCACGGATTGGCGCCACGAAGCAGACGTGATCAATGAGAGAGTTGGGTGCGGGCGACACCGACCGGCGCGAATGTCTACGGCGTACGGCGTTGACACATTGAGCGCCGACGCCAGCACCGATGCTCGGGCCGAATCCGTTCCACGAATACTGTTTGCGTGAGCTACGCCGGTAGGTTAGTCGGATTCGGTTGAAGGACGGGAGACGTACATCTATTGCGCGGGCAGTGGTTCACCCGTGGTAGTCATCGAGTCCGGGTTCAACAGAGATTCACTGCGCTGGTATCTGACCATCATGTAACGAAATTGGGCTCATCGTCGAGTCTTTGGCCTGAGCCCCTTCGGTGGGTATCGTCGTCGTCGAACCTTGCTGGGGCCGGCGCCTGTACGCATTCGGTCTTCGTTGTCCTCCCATTCATAGAGCGTGGGGCGACTGATACCGAGCACCTCTGCCAGCTTGGCTCGATTCTCATGGCCAACCGACTTTCTTGCCTGACCCAGGAGAAAGAGCTGCAGCTTCCTGCGCCAATCGTCGTAGATAAGATCCTCGCGCTCCCCTGCGCTGATGAAGAACGAGGCGCCACCTAACTGCGCTCTCGCGTCCTTGATGAGCTCGTGAACCATCGCCGACTCGACGTGCCGCCCAATACTCTCGGCCCGGCGAAGGGCTTCCTCGGCGGCGGCGTTTTGCCTCAAGCCCGCATGCGCCTTCGCCAGATGCAGGTAGCACACCGCTTGAAGCTTCCGGTTCTCGACGCCGAGGCCCCGAGCCCTTGCCAGGAGGCGCGCGGCTCGCGAAAAACTCTTGATGGACAATGGCTGTTTGCCTTGCGCGACTGCGCCCCATCCTCGGGCGCATTCGGCCTCCCCGAGCGCGATGAGGGCTTCAATCAGCCAAAGGGTTTCCCGGGCCTGCTCGGCTTCGTCTAAAGCCATTTCGGCAAGCTCCACTCGCCTGTTGCAATCGCTCTGCACCCGACTCTCAAGAATGAGTGCCCGGCACATGTGTGCATGATCCGCGCGCGCCGTTTGCTTGACCTCTTCGATGTACTTGAGCGCAGGCGTAGGTTCGCCGGCGTGGAAGTACGTGATTGCCAGCTCGAACGCTGCCCGGGCCCGATAGCCTTGGTGTCCCCACTCTGAAAACATGGCGTAAGCGCCCTTGAGGTCCTTGATCACCTCGGCAAGGTCCGACGGGTTCCGTCCTGCGCTCACCCGCCTAATGGAAGCCTCGGCCATCACCGCATAGGTCAGGCGAATGGTGTCCTTGGTGCCGCGGAGGAGCGCGAGGCCCGAGCGGACTAAGTGTTGAGCGCTCGAGATTTGTCCGCGAACTGCGTGAATCCATCCAAGACCCGAGACAAGACACCGGGCCACGAACCACTGGACGTTCTGAATCTCCAGGGCGATGTCAACAGGCGCCAGATTGGCGCTTTTCAGCAGGCCCGCGAGACGTGTATCGGTAAGGTCAATCGCGTCAGCGAACGCCTTCGTCGCGGCTTCAAGTTCGTTCAGTTGGCGATAGGCGCGCCCCCTCGCGTACTGGAGTGTCGCGCGGAGGGCTAAGGCTCTGGTGTCAACGCCGTCAAGCCTCGTCAAGGCGCGACCACACTGGTTCACCAACTCAAGGCTCTGCTGATAGTCCCCCTTCCAATAGACACAATCGGAGTAGTGGACCAGAAGCCAGATTCGCTGCTTCCAGAGTTCACGCGCCACAGTGGCACCTGTGGGTTGAATCTCCGGCAGCATTCGAAGCGTCTTCAGCGCTTCCACTTCGATGATGCGATTGGCTTGGTTGGGCCGTCCGAAGTAGTCGAAGGCCCCAGCGATTGCCGAAAGAGAGCCAAGGAATTCCAACTCATCGGGCACGGCCACCCGGTTGCACCGAGGAGCAAGCCTCGTCGCCCTGGCCAGCAAGCTCTTGTCGAAGTCACCGTGCCAGAGTTCGTATCGGAGCGCCTCGAGCTCACGGCGCAGAACCAACGACCGACGTTTTGTGCCGGACATGTAATCTTCTAACCTTAATTTAGTGCCTCACCGGCCTACGACCGACCCACGTGGTCATGAAACGGGGTACATTGTCGCGCGGCGGCGCGGGCACAAAGGTCGGCCGAGCATTGGTGCGACAAGCCCGTAATTTAGACTGCTGTAAGATAATGTTACGTATTCCCTAAGTGTTAAGCACACTAACACAAGTGTAAAGCTGCCTTGCATCTGATGTAAACATCTGTGTACGCTGCTCATCCAATTCGCACATGCACAGCGCGTTACCCGAGCGGACGACATAGCGGTGGCACCCAAAGTGACGGAAGCACCCGCCGACGAAAAGGCGGAACCCGGGCAGATTACTGTCACGGCAATTCCTGCATCGGCGCGCAGGCGTGTGCATGGAGCCGGAACGCATCCGGCGCGTGGCCCAGTTGGGACCTATAGACCAGCTAGATTCTCTCGAAAATGGCTACACTGGTAGGCGTGGGGAGATTCAGGGCGACTTCCGAGTGTCGGTCTGCGCCCACCCTCGTGACGGCCTTCCTGATGTGTGTCGTGCTCGCCGTTCCCGCCATCCGGGTTGACGCGGCCAGCACCACGACAAGAAGTCTCATATCTCTGATTGGCAAAGACCCACGAGAGGCAGCCAAGGACGAGAGAGAAGTGCTTGTCGCGTGGGGGATAGTGCAGCGCCAAACACGGGCCTCCGGCCATGTAGTGTCGGATCTCGAATTGAAGAACGGCGGCGTCCCGTTGCGCGGCCAGACTCCCACGAAGATCACCACCATCCACATCAAAGAAACCATCGACGCGATCAAGGCTGCGCCGGCGCTATCCGAGCGCGAAGAAACGGTGGTCTTTCTCAAGGAAGTGCCGAACGCGTTCACAGGGACATACGAGATCGTCGGCGGCGAGTCTGGACATTTCGTTGTGTCGACGGCTTCGTGCACCGATGCCCCTGCCAAGACCTGCAAGAAGATTCTGAATGACGTCTTCAACGCCGGATTGTGGCGAGGTGACACGTTCTGGCACCTCTTCCTTCACGAATCGAACCTCCCCAACGTTGTCGACAGCGTCCGCGACAGCTTCACCGATATGGTGAATGCGCATTTCAAGGCGGCCGACGAGCGAGCGCGCATCCTTGAGGGCGTAGAGAAGAGCCCGAACGGACCCGTGCCTCTGGAAGTGCTCCAGGCCTTCATCATGTTCGTCGACACAACCCGACCACCGCGCACAGTACAACCCGCGCGATAGCACGAACGCCGGAACGCCCTGTGCCTCGTTACCTGGGACCATGGCTTGTGACGGCTGTGTTGCTCGCGCAGGCGACATATGCCATGGGGCCGCTCTTCGTGAAGGGTGGCAACGCTCCTACCTGGCCGCGCCAGACCGTTCTCCGGGTGCAACTCGAAGCGGAGGGTGTCGACGGCCTCCCAGACCCAGCCCAGGTTCGGCGGGCCGTCGAAACGGCCGCCAATATCTGGAACGAGACGGCTAAGCAGTTGCCTGCCGCGGATAGTCCACCCATTACCATCGAATCGGATCCAGCGCCCAACATTCCCGATGGAGAATTTAGCAAGTACATCGTCGTTCGCGAGAACGGGAGCTTTGATGTGCCGAGTACGGCGATCTCCAGCCGTATCATCATCGAGGATGTGGCGGGCGCTATTCTTCAGGCACCTGGTGTTAATCAGAACAACCTTATCGGGAACACGTTCCCATGGTCACCGGAGGATCCGTCTGCAGGTCTCACGGGCTTCGCCATCGTGATTCGCAAATCCAACCTAGAAGACGGCAGATCGTTCGACTGGGACGAGGACGGCTTGGTCGCGGTTCTCGTTCACGAATTTGGCCACTCGTTCAATCTTGGGCACAGCGAAAACCCACATGGCATCCTGAACCCTCTTCAGCCTGACGAAAGAGCGCCCGTGATGTACCCTGTCGTCCATAGAAGGACTATCGGAGAGGACGACAAGGCGTCACTAGCGTTGCTGTACCCAAGCGCGATCGTCGCTGACACGTACGTTCGGGTGTCTGGAAGGGTCGTGACGGCGGACGGGACCTTTGTTCAGAATGCCAGTGTGATTCTGGAACCAGTTGGAGCAGGTGGCATCGGCAGCTATTCTGCTTTTACTCGTAGCAACCGAGAAGGGCGACCAGGCGAGTATGACCTGCTCGTGCTCCCGGGCCGCTACAGCGTATTCGTAGAGAATCCGCGCTTTCAGCAAGAACGAAGAACACAGCCCAGGATTCCTGACAACGTTCCGGAGCTGCAGGTCGACAAGGGAAAGCCGATCCTAAATCACGTCATTCAGTTGCCCTGAGTCGGCGCCGCAGACAGTTCGGTCCCTCGACGATTACACGCCAACGCGCGCCAGCACGCCGGAGGCAATCAGGCCACGCAAGTGTTCACCCAGTTGGCGCGATTGGGCCTGATCGGATTCGGTGGACAGGTTGGTTAAGTCGATCGACTGTCAGGTACGTCTCGTAGAGTCTCTCCCTTTTCTCTCTCAACGGGTGAAGAAAGTCGACAGGCACTCGATGGCCTGCCCGTCGTCATCTGTCGCTGGGGCAGTGGCTGCCACCGAGCGCCCCACAGTGGTCCTCATGCAGCTGTCGCCCGTCGTTCGAAGGCACCGTACCTCAACCCTCGCCTGCTCTCAATTCACGACCGGATGAATCGCGACTGCTGACTGAGGGGACCGGGTTTCTCGGACCACTACGAGGGTGAGTCTGCGGCCGTTGCGAGCACCCTTTGAGCGAATTCCCGAGGGCTGAGGCCCTTGAGAGCTCGGTGAGGATGATGCTCATTGTAATCCCACCGAAACGCGTCGATCTTCTGTTGCGCGTCCTCGAGCGACGCGAACCAGTGCACGTTCAAACACTCTTCCCGAAAACGTCCGTTGAAGGATTCGATCGTCGTGTTGTCCGTCGGCTTTCCACGACGACTGAAATCCAAGATGACCTTGTTCGTGTACGCCCAGAGGTCCATCGCCGCGCTGACGAACTCCGTGCCGTTGTCGCAGTAGATCCGTTGCGGCAACCCACGCTCGAAGCGCAGCCGCTCCAAGGCTGCTGCGACATCCTGACCGCCGAGTCCTTGTCCGATGTCGATCGTGAGGCACTCGCGGGTGAACAGATCGATCACCGTGAGCGCGCGGAACCGGCGACCATCCGCTAGTTGGTCCGCCACAAAATCCATGCTCCAGATGTCGTTGCGCGCGAGGGCCGGACGGCGCTGCTCGCGATGCACCGCGGTCGTGCGCCGCCAGGGACGTTTGCGCCGCAGCGCCCAGGCCTTCCTCGGTATACACGCGGTAAAAGCGCTCTTTGCCGACCTCCCAGCCTTCACGCTGCAGCAGGACGCCCAGCCGGCGATACCCGAACCGCACGTGCGTCTGCGCCAGCTCGCGGGCGGTGCCGTAAGGCAATCAGCGGATCCTTCCGGCTGCGGTAGTACACCGACGATCGCGTGGCTCGGACCACGAGACACGCCCGCCGGGTGCTGACCGCGCAGCGGCCCATCAAGTACTGCATGACCTCACGCTGCTTGACGGGCTTTAGAACTTTTTTTGAACGACGTCCTGGAGCATGACCTTGTCGAGCGACAGGTCGGCCACGAGCCGCTTCAATTTGGCAATCTCGTCGCGCAGCTGCTTGAGCTCGCGGGCTTCACTGGGCGGCATCCCTCCGTATACCTTTTTCCAGCGGTAGTAGGTCGCTGGCCAGACAATGCAGGCACAAGCGCGGCGAGCAGAGGCGCGACGCCGCAACATGGCCGCTGAGCGGGCATGGAAACCATCGGACCATCCGGCGTGGCTGACGGAGCAGACCTACGACGAGCGAATACAACCACGGCTCGCCAGAGTCAGCGCATCGGCATTGGCGTCTGCGCTCATTGTATCAACGCCGTACGCAGTAGACATTCGCGCCGGCAGTTGTCGCCCGCACCCGCGCCATTGGCTGACGCTGGCGCGGCTTGTAGGTATTCATCCGACAGCGGGCGTTAACACTGAAAGCATCGTCATCCACTCCTAGTCCCCTGGATCGGTGATTCTTGTTAAAAGTTCGATCATTAAGCGTGTACCTGCTGCGTGCGAATGCCGAAGCGCCGCATCTTGTCGAGGATGTCATCGGCGGTCTTCGTCCATCGGAACGGTGTGCCGGTCTCGT
>ORMF010849428.1_pt1 | contig 15578 bp, 21 predicted proteins | sample 1779871 | NCBI WGS metagenome assembly ORMF01 (sample SAMEA104232316, study PRJEB22302) | groundwater metagenome | biome: forest; feature: aquifer; material: groundwater | place: USA | collected 2011-08-07 | depth 5.4 m | reverse complement strand
GTTCAACCGCTTTCGCAAACTGCTGGTGCGCTATGAGAAACTTGAGCGTAGCTTCCTCGCGCTCAACCATCTCGCAGCTGGCATCATCGCGTTCCGAAAAGTGCATCTCACGATAAACATTATTTACGGATAACTTCTTAGTCAACCTGCGGCGTCTATTGCAGTCGCTCGTCGCGCTTTTCACCGACGCCGACTTCGCTCCGATCTGGGAAGAGGTGCGCGACCGCCTGCGCGAAGAGCTCGACTACGTGAACGAGGCCGAGAACCTGCGGCGCATGGCAGCGCTCTGGGCCGGAAGCGACCAAGTGGTGATTCCCGGTGTCATCGACGAGGCGTCCTCCCGCCGCGTCCTGACGATGGACTACGCGGCTGGCTACACGCCGGACGAGGCGTGCGCCGAGGCACGGCCGCAGGCGCTGCGCGATCGCTGGGGCGCCGTGCTGTTGGACTTCCTGCTGCGCGGCCTGTTCGAGCACGGGTTGATCCACGCCGATCCGAACCTCGCGAACTTTTCCTTCCTCGCCGATGGCCGCGTCGTCGTCTACGACTTCGGCTGCGTGAAGTCGGCGCCGCCGAATATCGTGCAAGGCTACCGCGCGCTCTCGCGCGCCGCGCTCGACGGCCGCAGAGGCGAAGTGCCGGCGCTACTCGCCGCGATGGGCGTCGGCACGGGTTCGGGTGCGCCCGTGTCCGCGCAACTCATCGCGCCCGCGCTCGATCTCATCTTCAAGATGCTCGATGACGCGCGCCCCTACCGCTTCGGCTACGACGACCAGCTCTTACGCCAACTCATCGACATGCATGTGAGCCGGTTCGGCGAGATGAAAGACCTGCGCTTCCCCCACCACATCATCTTCATCAACCGGACCGCGGCGGGCCACTTGGGGAATCTCTCCCGGCTGCGCGCTGCAGGACCGTGGCGCCGGATGCTGGAGGCGCGGATTTCCTAAGGTTGTATACGCGGACGTTGGTGTCGAAGAAGGATCTTATCGATCGTGAAGATCGTCACGCGTCGCCTTGGCCTTGCCGCGGCCTGGCCTGGCGGCAATCGAACGGTTGCTCGGCGCGGCCGAGCGCAACCTCGCGGACGCGCAGCTAACCGGCTTGAGACGTCAGCTTTGCATCCACGGATTGAAGCAAGGCGCGCCGCAGCGCTCGAAATCCGCAATATTGCGGGTCGCAATAACGAGGTCGTGCGCGAGTCCGGTTGCTGCAATCAGGCCGTTGATTACTGGAAGCGGCTCTCCGCGCGCCTCGGCTTCACCCGCGAGCTTACCCCACGTGGCAGCAACCGTGCCGTCGATCGCGAGCAAGCGCTCGCGGAAACGATCCGCGAGGTCGCTTCTCACCCAGGTCTCAAGCTTGGGCCTCACTGCGCGGCAACTGGGCCTTGGTATTGCGTGGGATGAATCGGCTCAAGGCACAGCGCGTGTTGCCGGCGCGCGAGCGCCATAACCCCGATCAAATGCTCAGCACGATCTTGCCGAAATGGACGTTGGCGCGCATGTGTGCAAGCGCGGCCGCGGCCTCTGCGAGCGGGAAGCTGCGGTCGATCGGCGGGCGCAGCCCCCCCGCCTCGACCGCGCTCCACAGATCGGCGCGCATGCGGCGGTTGATCTCGCGCACTTCCTCGGTCGAGCGCGTGCGGAAAGTGACGCCGATGTAGTCGATGCGCTTCAAGGCGTGCAGGTCGTAATCGAATTCGCCCTTGGCGCCGCCCAGCCTGCCGACGTTGACGATGCGCCCGAGCACGCGCGCGGCGCGCATGTTCGCGTTCGCGACGGGGGCCGAAACCTGGTCGATGATCAGATGCACGCCCTTGCCCTCGGTCGCCGCGAGCACCGCGTCGGGCCAGGCGGGATCGGTGGTATCGAGCGCGAGGTCCGCACCGAAGTCCTTCAGCTTTTCGCGCCGCATCGCATTGGTCGAGGAGCCGATCACGAGCGCCGCCCCCATGTGCTTGGCGATCTGCATGCCCATGAGCCCCACGCCCGAGCTCGCCCCCTGGACGAGCACGCTCTCGCCCGCGGCGAGCCGGCCCGCGGTCACGAGCGCATTGTGCATGGTCTGCAGTGCGACCGGCAGCGTCGCCGCCTGCTCGTAGCTCATGCTCGCGGGGATCGGCGAAGCGCGCCCCCAGTCCGCGGCCGCGTATTCGGCGAAACCGCCGCCGCCCGAGCACATCACGCGATCGCCCGGTTTGAAGCCGCTCACCTCGGCGCCGAGCTCCGCGACTTCGCCCGCGAACTCCATGCCCACGATCGTCCCCTGCCCGCCGACCGTGCCGTGCATGCCGCCCGCGGCGACGCCGAGGTCGGCGCGGTTCAGGCCACAGGTGCGCACGCGCACGAGGACCTGGTTGCGTCTTGGGACGGGCGCGGGCACTTCGCGCATCTCGAGCCCGTTTGGCGTTACGACGGCTGCTTTCATGTGCGTCTCCTCATCGATCGAGGCTGCACTTTAACCTGAAGGGGGGAATGCTTGCATGCGGTGCCGAGTGGACAGCGGCTACGATCCCATGCCACGTATCCGACGCGGCATGGGACGGGCGTAATCCGGCGCATCAATCGCGCGCGACTACTTCATCTTGGCGCTCGCGGCCTTGATCACTCTGCTCCATTTATCGGTATCGGCCTTGAGGTAGTCGGCGAACTCGTCGGGGCCTTTGCCGATTGCGACCGCTCCTTGGCTCGCGAGCTGCGCCTTGACATCCGGACGGCGCAGCGCCTTCACGACCTCGGAGTGAAGCATCGAAACGATATTCTTTTGCGTCTCCGCAGGCGCCCACATGCCGAACCAGGTATCGGCTTCGAAGCCGGGGAAGCCGGACTCGGCGACCGTGGGGATCTGCGGCAGCGCGGGGGAGCGCTGCGGGCTCGTGACGGCCAGCGCGCGGAGCTTCCCGTTATTCACGTGCGGTATCGCCGATAGCATGTTGCAGAAGAACATCTGCACCTGGCCGCCCAGCAGGTCGACGATGGCCGGCGCGCTGCCCTTGTACGGCACATGCACCAGATCGACCTTGGCGTCCAGCATGAAGAGCTCCGTGATGAGGTGCGGGGTCACCCAGTTTCCGGTGGATGCGAAGTTGATCGTGCCCGGCTTCGCGCGCGCGAGCGCGATCAGCTCGCCTAGCGACTTGACCGGCATTCCCGGATGCACGACGAGCACGTTCGGCACCGAAGCGATGATCGAAATCGGAGCGAAATCGCGCGTGCTGTAGGACACCTTGCTCACCAAAGGCTGTATGCCTACGTTGCCCGCCACGAGCAGATTGTAGCCGTCGGCAGGCGCCTTGGCCGCAGCCTCGGTGCCGATGATGCCGCTCGCGCCGGCGCGGTTGTCGACCACGAACGGCTGCCCCAGGGATTCGCTCATCGCCGGGGTGATCGTGCGCGCGGTGATGTCGAGGCCCGCGCCGGGTGGAAACGGCACGATGACACGCACAGGCTTGTTGGGATACGGCTGCTGCGCAAAGGCAGCGCTGGACAGCAGACAGGCAAGAACGGCAAAACCCACAGCGACCGCACGTAAAGGCATCATGGATTCTCTCCTCGAGTCGATGTTGCTTACATCCGTTCTTTTCGAAATGCGTGGGCGCTCCGCGCGTCCCCAGGCTGGGATCGCCTGCGGCAGCTACCCCGAGCGCGGCGAGCGCAGCTTGGGCGCCATGCGGCATGGCGCGTGCGCGATCCCCGTTTTCTCCTCCTGTCTCGGGATGCGTTGTCGATGAATCACGTCCCAATCTAGCTTATGCCCTGGAACTATGCAACCTTTGGCCCAACGAAGCGCGAGCGTCGGGTCGGCGCGGTTCATGCCATAGGCATGCGATTGGCGTGAAAGCGTCCGGTTGCTATAGGGGCAATTTCATCGGCTAGATTCTGCAGCTTTGCGGACCCTGCGCGCCTTGTCCAAGCGCCGCGCGAGCTTGCCGAGCACCGCGGCCGCCGGGACATACTTGCCCGATTTCCTGGCCGCTGTGCTTGAAGCCAGTCCGCGCTTGACGAACGCTTTTTGCGCGGAGCGAGCTGAGGGAATGGCGGCGTCTTTCAATCGGCACCTCGTGCATTGCATATATAAAGAGAGGACGTACGGAACCGGGATGTACGGCGAGGCCGTCGCTCAAAACGCCTCGCGTCAGGCCGCGAGTCGCGTTTTCCAGCCGCCTTTCGCTTCTTCGGCGATGATTTGCTCGCGCCCCTCCGAGTCCATCGCGTTGATGCGCTGTATGGTGGTGCGAATTGGCGCGTTGCCCCGGTCGTGTTCAACGTAAATCAAGCGCAGCAGCCGATCAGCGGTCTTCGGCAGCCGGCCTTTGCGTTCCCACAGAGCCACCGCCTGATCGCTCACGCCCAGCAGTTCCCCTAGGCCGCGCTGCGACAGCCCCATTTCCTTGCGCAGAAAACGCACCTCGGTTCCGGTCAGGCGCGGCTTGTTGGACAACGCCCGCGCCAAAGCACGATGCAGCCCGTCTACATTGCGGATGGCTACGCCTTCACCGTATTTGGTCTTTCTGAGCGTGTAGCCGTTCGCGAGCCAGACATTCGTCAGGCCGCTTTCAGTGTATCGGTATCCCTTCTTCATCAGTCACTCCTGGTCATTTCATGACCGTCACAACCACGGCAAGCTCGCCGTCTTTCTCTCGTACTATCGCCACGGCAACCCGTACGGTTTCGCCGGCGTACCGATGCTCGAGCGTCGCCATCCAATCGCCATGGATCGTCACGTGCGCGGGCTCGCAGATCCGCCCTTTGCGCAGGCATTCCATGACCTGGCGCAGGTTGATGCGCCGCTCCCTCATACGCTGCTTTGCGTGCCTGGTCAGGACGACAAGATGACTATCCTTGACGATCGCGCGCAATATCTTGAGGAACGCGGCATCGTTAAGCCTGATAGGTTTGACCGTTCCCATACCCATAAAGTTTATGGGTTCGGGCCAGAATGTCAATATTGAGATATCTTTGCGTTCTTGTATTCAACGCCGATCCGAGACGCACGCGTGCGCGAGGGCACTCCGCCGCTGCGCGACCATTGCGGCGAAGTCGCTAACGCCAGCGTCAATTTGTTTGCCAAGCAAGATGCTGGCGAATGGGTTAGACCGTGGCGCGATGCAATTCGAATCAGCCCTCGGTGAGTTCCAGCTCGAAAAATCAATTTCGAATCCTCCGCGGCAATTCTTTGGCACTCACCTGACCTTGCGCTGGAAGACTTTTGCGACCTTCAGAGCAAAGAGAGTAAGAGTGAGGTATCTCGGCTGTCGCACCTTCTAGCTTTTCCAGGCCTTCCTGGTCGCTTTGAACTTACGCCCTTTCCGTGAACTACTTGGCGTCTCTCCGGTAAGGCGTTGACGCCGATGATGTTGCACGAGCCGCCGAGCTTCTAGTGCTCGTAGTGCAGCGACTGCGCCTGGATCCTGCCGCGCTGATTGCCTGTCTCCATCGCGCCGAATACGCCGCCGCGTATTGTAGGAGGTCGAGGTGAGCGCTTGCAGCGTCGTGCTGATGTCGTTGAGCGCGATCTCCCGCGCAGACAGCGACCGCCCGCTCGCCTGCGAGCGGTACCAAAGGAAAGTCGGCCCTAACTTCTTCCTTAGTTCACGGCAAAACAGTAGAGCAAACCAGCGCCCCCGGTCTTCACCAGCGCGGGATCGCTGCAGCCGGCCGAGGCGTGAGACGAATTCCACGAGCGCGAGGCCTCGTCGTCTCGCAGTCCCATGCGGTCGTGGTGTCCCACCATCGCGGCACCCTCTCCGCTCTTTGTCCAGTTGCCGCAGGTGCGATCTTCGCCCTGGGGAAACGCGGTGCCGTCGGGCTTCGAACCGGTCAGGATATCGTGCTTATTCGGTCCCGGCGGGTTGTCGAGCCGCGCCAATACGCGATCCCCCTTCTCGGTCAGCGCAGTCTCGCGATTGATGTTGCTGCCCAAGTGCAGTTCTTCGACGGTGCGCGCGACGACGACACCCTTGGCGTTTTGCCACGGGCCCTTGCCGATGCGCTCGCGCGCATTCACGGCGTCAGGGCCTTGCGTGCTCAAGTAGGCGTGCCAGGTCTTGCCCCCCGCCCCGGCTGCCGCAGCGAGCCCCTGACAGTGCTTGTCCGCACCGTTGAGACCGCCGAAGTCCGCGCCTTTGCCGGAGCCGGTGCTGGTCACGAAGAATGTCATGGTCGACGACTGCGCCTGCGCCGCGCCACCAAACGCGAGCGCGCAAGCCCCCAGCCCACCCGCAATTTTCCAACGGAATGTCTTCATCGCGACTCCCCAGGTTTAGCTGATTAGAGACTTAGCGTGAGCCGTATCGCCAACGCAATTGACTGAACAGCTTGGACGCTGGCTTTATTCCAGCCATTACGCGGAGGCTGGTTGGCGGACCAGCCGCGATTACACAAGCTCCTGCGGCAAGGCTCACCGGCCGGCGTAGCGGCCGCTACCTGCCCTGATCGCGCATAGTCCCACTGAATGAAGGGGCGGATAGTCCAAAATCCGTTTGCGCAGAATTCCGGGCTGCGGTCAAATTGACCGTTCCAAGACGGAGGCATCTATGGCAACTCTTTCGACACGGCTCACTCGCAGCCTCAACCTTCGGCACCCTATCGTCTCCGCGCCCATGGCGTTCGCAGGCGGCGGCGCGCTCGCGGCAGCCGTGAGCCGCGCGGGCGGCTTGGGGCTCATCGGCGGCGGCTATGGCGATCCGACCTGGATCGAAGAGCAGTTCGCCGCGGCCGGCAAAGAACGCATCGGCCTTGGCTTCATCACCTGGTCGCTCAGGAAGTCGCCCTCCCTTCTCACTGACGCGTTGCAGCACCGGCCCGCCGCAGTGATGCTCTCGTTCGGCGATCCGCGTCCGTTCGTGGACGAGATCCGCGCCGCCGGCGCGAAGCTCATCTGCCAATGCCAGAACATGGAGCACGTAGAAGACGCGCTCGATGTCAAAGCCGATGTCGTCGTTGCGCAAGGCGCGGAAGCGGGCGGGCACGGCGCACTGCGCGGCACGCTCACCATCGTTCCCGAAGCCGCTGATTTCGTCGCCCGCCATGCTCCGGACACGCTGCTCCTCGCAGCAGGCGGCATCGCCGACGGGCGCGGGCTCGCAGCCGCGCTCATGCTCGGCGCGGACGGCGTTCTCGTCGGCACGCGCTTGTGGGCCTCCAAAGAAGCGCTCGTGAAAGAACGCCATCACCAGGCGATCCTCGAGACGAACGGCGACGGCACCCTGCGCACGCGCGTGCCCGACATCGCTCGCCAGATCCCCTGGCCGCGAGGATTCACGGCGCGCATCCGCCGCAATGCTTTCACCGAGCGCTGGCACGGCCACGAAGAAGAACTCGAGCGCAACCTCGCCGTTGAGGGGCCGCGCTATCGCCAGGCGTTCGAGGCGGGCGACCCCGACAACGCGGCCGTGTGGTTCGGCGAAGCGGCAGGGATGATCGACGCCATCGAACCGGCGGCTGTGATCGTCGAGCGCATGGTGGATGAGGCGGCGCAGCGGCTCACGCGTCGCGGCGGCGCGAGCGTTGGCTGAGGCGTGCCAAGGCGATCAGCAGCGGCGCGTTTGACGATCGCAAACTTCGCTGCCTCCACCTTCTGCGCTCGCCATCGTTGCAACAGCGGACCACGCAGCAGACGGCGGTTCGCTGGAACCGTACAATTACGCCTCCACGCACAAGAGCTGTTCCGAGGATGCGTAGAGCACTGACAAAAAGGAAACACTGATGCCCCTACCTCTCGATGGCGTGCGCGTGCTCGACCTGACCAACGTGATCGCCGGACCCTTGGCCTCCTATCAGCTTGCCATGCTCGGCGCCGAGATCATCAAGATCGAAGTGCCTGGCGTGGGTGACCTGGGACGCAAATTTGGCGCAGATCCCGCGCTCGGCAAAAAGGGCATGGGGGTTTCTTTCTGCGCCATCAATGCCGGGAAGAAATCGCTCACGCTCAACCTCAAGCGCGAGCAGGGCAAGGACATCTTCCGGCGCCTGGCCAAAGATGCCGACGTGGTGTTCGAAAATTTCCGTCCCGGCACGATGAGCAAACTCGGCCTCGATTACGACGCGCTCAAGACGATCAATTCCGGCCTCATCTACTGCGCCATATCCGGATTCGGTCAGACCGGCCCGCTCGCGCAGCGGCCGACCTACGATCAGATCATCCAGGGGTATTGCGGCCTCATGAGCCTGACCGGAAATGCGAGCACCGCGCCCACGCGCGCAGGCTACGTCGTGTGCGACAGCATGGCCGCGATCACCGCGGCGTTCGCGATTTGCGCAGCGCTATACCGCAAGCAAAGCAGCGGTGCCGGGGAAATGATCGACGTTTCCATGCTCGACGCCTCGCTCGCCTCGATGGCAGCGTGGCCGGTTTCGAATTTCTTGAACGCCGATCGCGTCCCGCTGCCACAGGGGAACGAGAATCCGTCATCCAGTCCGTCGGGGACCTACCGCACGGGCGACGGGCTGCTCAACGTCGTCAACAACGAGGACAAGCATTTCGAACGGTTATGCGAGGTGATCGGGAAGCCTGAGCTCAAGGCCGATCCCCGCTTCACGGAACGCAACACCCGAATCGCGAATCGCGAGCAGATGCGGATAGTGCTCGAGCAGGCGCTGCAGGCGAAAAGCGCAGCCGAGTGGGAGCGATTGTTCGATGCGGCCGGGGTGCCCGCCGGGCGCATCCTCACGGTGCCGGAAATCATGCAGCACCCGCAGATCGAGGCGCGAGAGCTCATCAAGCGCTTCAAGGATGTGCCGGGGACGGGACGCGACATCGCCGTCACGCGCCTCGGGTTCCGCCTTGCGAACGGGCAGCCCGACGTCGATCGGCCGCCGCCCCAGCTTGGCGAGGACACTGCGGCCGTGCTCGCTGGCATCGGCTACAGCGCAAGCGAGATCGAGGCATTGCGCAAGCAAGGCGTCGTGTGAATGGCGGCGCGCGCGTGATTGCCAGTTGCTGCAAAAAAGGCGACAATCGCTGCTAATTATGCAGCAGACGCTTTCCGCCGTCCTTTTCCCCGGCTATCGTCGCCGCGTGCTCGGCCTGCTGCTGTTGCGCCCGGAGGAGGCGCTGCACGGTCGCGAGATTGCGCGCCGCACGGGCCTGCCCTCGGGCACGCTTACGCGGGAGCTAACGCGCCTCGCGCAAGCGGGTCTGCTAAAGCGCGAGAAGCGCGGCAATCAGCTGCTCTATAGTGCCGAGCGCAAGTGCCCCGTGTTCGAAGAATTGGCGAGCATCCTGCGCAAGACCTCCGGCGTCGTCGACGTGCTCGGCGAGGCACTCGCCCCTGGCGAAGACCGCATCCGGACCGCCTTCATCTTCGGATCCATGGGCCGCGGCGAGGAGCGCACCGGAAGCGACATCGATCTCGCCGTGATCGGCGACATCAGCTTTGCCGAAGTGGTGAAACTGCTGCACGCGACGCAAGGCGCGCTCGGACGCGAGATCAACCCCAAGGTCTACTCGGTGAAGGAGTGGACAGCCAAGCGCGCCGCGCCCGATGCCTTCCTGCGTGACCTGCTCGCCAAGCCGAAGATTTTCGTGATCGGAACCGAAGATGAGCTTGCAAAACCTCGTCGGGCGAAGCCTCGAACGCATCGCGCCTGACGCGGCGACGATCGAACGCTTGCTGGCGGCGGCCGAGCGCAACCTCGCTGATGCGCGGCTCACCGGCTTGAGCGCCGAAACCCGCTTCGATGCAAGCTACAAGGCCATCATGCAATGCGCGATGGCGGCGCTGCAGGCCAATGGCTTCCGCACGCTTACGAGCCAGCCCGGCCATCACCAAACTGCATTGCAAACATTGCCGCTGACCATTGGTTTACCGAATGAGCGGTTGATCGTGCTCGATGCCTTGAGAAAGCAGCGCAATCTTGCCGACTACCAGGGCGACCCCGTGCCCGAGCAAACAGCAGCGGAGTGCTACCGCCAGGCGCAGCAACTGCTCGCGGAAGTGAAGGCTTGGCTAGCGGTCCATAAGCCAAGACTCGCGTAAGCATGACCATGGCAGGCTACAATCGGTATCTGCTGCGTGGGACGAATCGGCCCACAAGCCACTAGCCATACGGTTTTCCGGGCTGCTAGCCATCTTGCGCAGCGGTCAAATAAGCGATTCCAGCCCTTTTCGGTCGAGCAGGTCGAGCAGTTTGAGCGACGGGCCGCTCGGATGCTTGTCGCCGATCTCCCACTGCCGCACTGTCGACAAGCTGGTGTTGAGCACAGCCGCCAGCACCGCCTGGCTCAACTTGTGGCGCTCGCGCAAAGCGCGAATTTTCTGCCTCGAAAATGCAGGGATCGGCTCAAGGCACAGCGCGTCGTACTCGCGCATCCGGCGTTTGTCGATGAAACCGGCCGCATTCAGCTCGCGTGCAGTTTCATGCACCGCCTTCAAAATGCGGCTCTTCGCGACGGTCTTTGCTGTCATCGCATATCTCCTGTAGTGAGCCTGTATCGACCTGGGCGTCCAATTCTCTCGCGGACAATTTCAGCAAGTCGGCCGCGATGGCCTGCAACGCTTCGAGTTCGCCGGCCGAAATGTTTGCGCGCTCATTCTTCTCGAACCCGAACACGAAAAACCATCGGTCGCCCCTGTTCGTGGCGACCAAGGTGCGGGCTCCGCCGCTCTTGCCGCGTCCAGAAAGCGGCACCCGCTTCTTCGCCACTCCGCCGCCGAGATTGGCGTCGATCAAGCCTTGCTCCATTTCCGCTACAGCCTTCCAGAGCGCTGCTTCGGTCAGCTCTGTTTTACGCATCCAACGGCTGAAGTGGCGGGTCTTGAAGACTCGCTTCATGATCAAAGTATATCACTAAGTGTGATAGCTTGAAAATGGGTACATTCCCCTGCGAAGCAGGCGATAGGCCGCACGTTACCGCAAGACAGCCAAGCGCGCCGCGCCCGATGCCTTCCTGCGCGACGTGCTCGCCAAGCCCAAGATATTCGTGATCGGAACGCAGGATGAGCCTGCAAGATCTCGTCAGGCGAAACCTCGAAGCCGTCGCGCCTGACCCGGCGGCCATCGGAATGCTAAAACGGCACCGCCTAATGCAAATCGGCCCGAAAGCCAATAGCCACCCGGCTTTCCAGGCTCGTGCGCCGTGAAACGAGGGCAGCAACTCGCTGCTTGACTATACGCACAAATATACATATATTTATCCCATGCGCTACACCTATAACCCGAAGAAGCGGGTGGCCAATCTGAAGAAGCACGGCTACGACTTCAAGGATGCGCCGCAGGTGATCGAAGGCACCGCCAGCGTGACCTTCGAGGACCGGCGCTTCGATTACGACGAGCAGCGGTTCATCACCTTGGGGATGTTGCGCACAGAAGTGGTGATCATCGCCACCGCCGAGACAGACGAAGAAATCCGCGTGATTTCCATGCGAAAGGCCGAACGCCATGAAGAAAAGATCTACTACAGCAACCTTTGACGACGAAGCACCCATCACCCAGAGTGACATCGACGCCGGAAAACTGGTATTGCGCCGGCGCACGGCGGGGCGGGTGGTGCAGCCCAAAAAGCGGGTGACGCTTTACCTGGATGCGGTACTGGTGGAGCGGTTCAAGCGTATAGCAGGCGACCGCGGCTATCAGACGCTCATAAACGAGACGCTGAAATCATCGGTGCATCAGGCCGATCTTGCCGACACCCTGCGGCAAATCATCCGCGAGGAAATGCGCGGCAAGAGAAAGACCGCATGAGAGTCTGACCGCCGCCCGCGGCGCCGGCCACGCTGCTCCCGCCCGAAGTGACCGGCGTGCTGCGGGCGCTGCGCGATCGCTGGGGCGCCGTGCTCTTCGACTTCCTGCTGCGCGGCCTGTCCGAGCAGCGCATGATCCAAGCGGACCCGAACCTCGCGAACTTCTCGTTTCTTGCGGATGGCCGCGTTGTCGTCTACGACTTGGGCTGCGTGAGCTCGGTGCCGCCGACTATCGTGCAGGGCTACCGCGCGCTCTCCCGCGCCGCCCTCGACGGTCGGCGCGGCTAAGTGCCGGCGCCACTCGCGGCGATGGGCGTCAGCTCGGCCTCGGGCGGTCCCGTGTCCGCCGCGCTCGACCTCATCTTCAAGATGCTCGATGCCGAGCGCCCATATCGCTTCGGCTACGACGACCAGCTCTTGCGCCAAGTCGTCGAGACGAACCTGAGCCGGTTCGGCGAGATGAAAGACCTGCGCTTCCCCCACCACATCATCTTCATCAACCGGACCGCGGCGGGCCACCTGGGGAATCTCTCGCGGCTGCGCGCTGCGGGGCCGTGGCGCCGGATGCTGGAGGCGCGGCTCTCCTAGGCGCCCGACTTACCCCCACCGGGTCGCGCTCGTCCATGTTGCAGGCCCGGAGCCTGCGCGGGAATGCATCTCCCACGGCTTGTCTATAATGAAACATGTCCACTGCGCTATGGAGATCGTCATGGGAATCGCAATGAAACTGAGTGATTACCTCACCGCAAACGGCGTGCCGTACGAGGTGCTGAGCCATTCCCACAGCGGCAATAGTATGCAGACCGCCAAAGCATCAAATGTGCCAGCGCGCTGCGTGGCCAAGGCGGTCGTACTCGAAGACAAGACCCACGCCGTGATGGCTGTGCTGCCGGCATCCCGGCGCCTGCAACTGCGCGCATTGCAGGCAAGCGACGGTCACGAACTCTGTCTCGCAACCGAAGCGGAGCTGAAATATCTGTTCGAAGACTGTGAACCGGGGGCGGTCCCGCCGGTTGGCATCGCCTACGGCATCGAAACCATCTGGGATGACAGCCTGATGGAGCAGTCCGAGACATGCTTCGCGGCGGGAGACCATGAAACGCTGGTGCACATGAAAACGCGCGACTTCATCGGCCTGATGAAAGGCGCGCGCCACATGGCGATCAGTTCGCCGACAGACGAGGAGCGCCGCCCGCTTTTCTGAGCATTCAAGCGCTTAGCGGATAAAGGAGGTCGGTATGCCCACCTACGAGTACCGTTGCAAGGACTGCGGCCATGAATTCGAGCGGGTCGAGCACCTAAGCGAGCACGAGGCGAAACACGAATGCCCCAAATGCGGCAGCCAAAATACGGAGCCGGTAATGGCGGGGTTCTTTCCCAAGACGTCGCGGAAAAGCTGACTCGCGCCGGTTGGATCAAGGGGGTGCGCGCGCTCCCGCGCAGGCACGCCGGTCGCATCATCGATAGGACTGGAATGCGTTGCTTTCGCGCGTGAGGAGCGTCATCAGCTTCGGGTGGACGAAGAGCTTTTCCTTGCCGAAGGTCTGCTCGCGCAGCACGCCTATCGCTACGAGCGCCTTGAGATAGCGCGACGCAGCCTGGCGTCCGGCGATCCCGGCCTCGACCAGATTCGCGATGCGGCAATACGGCTGCTCGAAGATCACATCCACCAGTTCGCGGCTGTAGATCTTCGGCAGCTTCGCGCGCACGTACTCCGCGGTGCCTGCGGCGAGCTTGCGCACTGCGCCGATCCTGGCCGTGGTCCACCCCGCGGTGTCTTCGACTGCACGCAACATGTAGAGCAGCCACGGCTCCCAGGCAGCTTCGCGCGTGACGGCGAGCAGCAGGCGGTAATAATCGGCCTTGTGCGCGATGATGTAGCGGCTGAGGTAAAGGATAGGCAGCGGCAGCAGGCCCTGCTCGACCAGGAATAGGCTGTTCAACACGCGCCCGGTGCGTCCGTTGCCGTCGGTAAATGGGTGGATCGCCTCGAACTGGTAGTGCGCCGCCGCCATCCGCACCAGCGGGTCGAGCGTTTCCTCCCCGTGCAGAAAGCGCTCCCAGTTGGCGAGCAGATCGCGGATGCGCGCCTCGCCCTCGGGCGGCGTGTACACCACTGCGCCGGTGGCGTCGTTGGCGAGCGCGGTCCCCGTCACGCTGCGCACGCTCATCTGGACGCCTTTGATCCGCGTGCAGATTGCCTCCGCCGTGCCGGTCGTCAATGGCCGGGTCTTCAACGCCTTGACGCCTTCGAGCAGGGCGCGCCGGTAGCGCAGCGCCTCCCTGGTCGCGGGGTCCGCGCCACTGTCGGCCTGCAGGTGCCGGAACAGCTTGTCGGCGGTGGTGACGACGTTCTCGATTTCCGAACTTGCCCGGGCTTCGAGCAGGGGCAGCGTGTTGATCAGCATCGCGGGGTTCGGGATCAGTTCCGCCGCCTGCTTCAATTCGGCCAACGCCGCGCGCGCCGTCACGCACTGCTTCAACACCGTTTTCGTCTCCAGCTCCGCGGTGGGAGGGAGACGCGGCAGGTCGTTGTAGGGGCGGTGCGGCTGCCAGCCGGCCAGACGGGACATGTCGCCAGAATTCACTTTTTGCGCCATGTCTGCAGCTTATGTCGCTGCCGGCGACACGTCAATAGAACGTGTCGCAGGTTTGCTGTTTCGGCGACATGAGCTCTTATCGACTAAGCTGGGGAAACTCGATTCCGACCCCTAAGGCTCCGCCTGTTCTGAGGGCGAATCGGCCCGCCAGCCAATAGCCGCGCGCCTTTCCAGGCTGCGGCCCTCATTTTCATCGCCATCCCGGCAGCATTCGCCGCCCGCGGGCTGCGCCGAGAAACACAGCTCGACGTGGCACTCGCCGGCTGGCGGAACTCTGGGCCGGAAGCGACCAAGTGGTGATTCCCGGCGTCATCGACGAAGCGTCGAGCCGTCGCGTCCTGACGATGGAGTACGCGGCTGGCTACACGCCGGACGACGCCTGCGACCACGCACGGCCGCAGGCGCTGCGCGATCGCTGGGGAGCGGTGCTCTTCGACTTCCTGCTGCGCTGCCTGTTCGAGCACCGCATGATCCACGCGGACCCGAACCTCGCGAACTTCTCCTTCCTCGCCGACGGCCGCATCGTCGTCTACGACTTCGGCTGCGTGAAGTCGGTGCCGCCGACTATCGTGCAGGGCTACCACGCGCTCTCCCGTGCCGTCCTCGACGGCCGGCGCGGCGAGGTGCCAGCGCTGCTCGCGGCGATGGGTGTCAGCACGGTCTCGGGCGGGCCGGTGTCCGCGGGGCTGATCGCGCCTGCCCTCGACCTCGTCCTCAAGGTGCTCGATGACAAACACCCCTACCGCTTCGGCTACGACGACCAGCTCCTGCGCCAAGTCATCGAGACGAACCTGAGCCGGTTCGGCGAGGCGAAAGACATCCGCTTTCCCCACCACATCATTTTCATCAACCGGACTGCGGCGGGCCACTTCGGCAACCTCTCCCGGCTGCGCGCTGCGGCGCTGTGGCGCCGGATGCTGGAGGCGCGGCTCTCCTAAGGAGCCTGGGTTATGCCTGCCGTGCGTTTAGCGTGACAAATAGCAATGCGGGGCTCGGCTGTGCTGCGCTCTTGTGTCTGCTCAACAAGATAATTCGTCGCTGACACCTTTTGGTCCCTCAGTCTGACCCCTTTGCTTTCCGCGCCTTTCAACGGGGCGGATGCGACTAGTATAATTGTCGGCACAATGATCGACACGATACCGAAGCTTGAGGACTTAGAGCTTATCCGTAATTAATATATAATACCCTCCCGAGTCGCCTGTGACGCGGCGCGGGAGGGGTGATGGGAACGAAAAAGCGAGCAAAGAAGCGTGTGGCTTCCTGGGTGGTAACAGATGATTTCTGGGCGAGAG
>ORMF010444744.1_pt1 | contig 15579 bp, 18 predicted proteins | sample 1779871 | NCBI WGS metagenome assembly ORMF01 (sample SAMEA104232316, study PRJEB22302) | groundwater metagenome | biome: forest; feature: aquifer; material: groundwater | place: USA | collected 2011-08-07 | depth 5.4 m | reverse complement strand
TCCTCTCCTGCCGCGACGTTCATAAATCCTTCCGGTACGCTCCGGTACACGGCAACCTTCTGCAGGATCGCGTGCTCCGCCGCGGTCTGCAGCGGTCACGGACGCTCGTGCATGCACTGAAGGGTATTTCCCTCGCTCTTGCGCGCGGCGAATGGGTGGGGCTCTCCGGGCCCAACGGCACAGGCAAGACGACCCTGCTGCGCATCCTCGCCGGCATTCTCTTTGCCGATGCGGGGACGGTGGTACGCGGCGGCCGCCTCTCGTCTTTTTTTGAGCTGGGCGTCGGGTTCCACCCTGAGCGGTGCGCGGCCGAGAATATGTATCTGCACGGGCTCCTCCACGGCATGGCCCCCCCGGACATCCGGCGCGAAACGGACAGGATCATTGATTTTGCGGGACTCACTGCGTACGCGAAGATGCCGTACAAATGTTTCAGTTCGGGCATGCGCTTCCGCATGGGTTTTGCAGCCGCGACGATGGTGGATGCCGATGCCTATCTCCTCGATGAAATCCTTGCCGTCGGTGACTCTGCGTTCCAGCAACAGTGCTGGGATCATCTTTTCCGGATGAAGGCGCAGGGGAAATCCGCGATCATCGTCGGTCATTTTCTGCCGGAATTACAGCGGATCTGCGACCGGATTGTGTTTCTGGACAGGGGACTCATTCTCAGCGAAGAACCCGTCGTATCCGTTGCTTCTGAGCAAAGCCGGGATCCGGCAGGGCACTACCCTCAGTCCGGAGACAGGACGGAGAGACCAGCTACTTCGCAGAATCCATCTGCCTTTGAGTGCGTGTCGGTGCCCGACTTTCACCGCACGTACGGGATGTTCAATTTCAGCGCGGCCATGCACGGTCTCACGCCGGCGAACGATACGCAGGTCATCCTGACGCTCCTGATGCACACCCAGCCGAAGCGGATTCTGGAGATCGGCACGGCGGCGGGACACATGACCGCGAATCTGACGCAATGGAGTTCCGATGATGCCCATATTTTCACCGTCGGTGCAGTGGACGATCTGGGGATTCCCACAACAGAATTACAGAGATACGAAGACCCGCCGCGGGGTGAATTCGGCCGGCACGCAAACGCATTCGGGAAAGCCTATAAAATCTTTTTCATTACTGCCGACTCGATGCAGTACGATCTGGAGCGCCTCGCGCCGCTGGACTTCGTATTCATCGACGGAGCACACGATTTCGATCACGTCCTTGCCGATTCTTTCGGCGCGTACGCCGCACTGCGCACCGGTGGCTGCATTGTCTGGCACGATTTCAACAGTCCTACACCCTGGGTGAAGGTGCGCGAAGCGCTGGAGGAGGCACACTTCCCCGAACGGATTCACTTCGTCGAAGGAACGCAGGTCGCGTACCTTCATAAAGCCGCTCCCGCATGAGATGTCCGATACGTTCCGGCGATAGTAAATCTCTGACAAATTTTGCTCCCCGCTGCCCCTTTTCCTGTGCTTCAAGGGGATGCTCAAAGACAAAGCGCATCAGGCGCGCGGCATCGCTGATATCCGGCTCGGCCCAGACGTTGCCTTTTTCGTATGGCCCATGGGTTTCCGTGAGCTCTGTCAGTCGGTACCCGACCGGATAGGATACGTCTGCGGTCATAAAATCCGTGTTGCCGGAATAGTCCGTCGCGATGACGGGTTTGCCGAGTGCCATTGCTTCAGAGAGCGTGAGACCGAAGCCTTCGGAGCGATGAAGGGAAACGTACGCGTCGCAGCAGCGCATGAGGTCGCGCGTTTCTTCTGACGATTGATATCCGTGGAGAATCGTAATGCGCGGATCAGCCTCTGCCGCCGCGAGCAGTCGGCCGAAATTTTCCGGATCATGCCGGCCATTGATGCATTTGATCGCGAGTGCGGCCGGCTCGCCGGACAGGAATGCCCCGCGGAAAGCCCTGATGAGACCAAGCGGGTTTTTGCGCTCAAAGATGCTTAGAAAATCGAACAGGAACACGAAGAGAAACGCATCCTCGGGGGGTCCGAAGTGCCCGCGACCATGCGACGGAGATTCACTGACAAGATTCACATCGAGTGCGTGCGGGATGGTGAAGACGGGAACGGAGACGGTACGTGCGATGCTGTCACGTGCGAAGTCGCTCGGAGCCCAGATTTCATCGAAGTGCGCCGCGGCGTCGTTCCATTGCTCCGGAAATCGCTCCAGTTCCCACGTCCAGTAGGCGATGTTTTTTTTGCCGGCAAAATTATTTTGTCCGTGGCGCTGTACAAAATCGGATACCTGATCGGCATTGATGTGAAGGATATTCACTGCATAGGGAGAAGCGGATGTTATCCGTTCCCTGAAGCGCATCTCCCCACTTCGCGAGAGAGTGCTTCCTGCATCATTGAGCGCAGATGGAATATTTGCCGCATCCAGCGACAAGATGGTCCGTCGTACCGCTTCGCCCATGCCGCTTTCTGTCGTGACGTAGCCCGCGACAGTGACGCCGTTTTTGTTTGCAGGCGCTCTATCCGTCCCGCGCAGGAAAGAAAGAGCGTGACTCAGATGAAGGCGGAAGCGAAATGCGTGAAGACGGAAGCGGCGCCACTGATGGGAAGAAAAATGCCGCAGCCGAACAATATATCGCCCCAGCATCGCCCCAACATCGTCGAAATGCGGCACGCGTGAAAACAGTTTTAAAGATGTCAGGAAGACGGGGTCCAATGTCGGTCGATGCCTCGATAGGTAGGCTGCAAATGTGCATGCAGAAGCGGCTTCGTCCAGCGACTCAAGAGCGGTATGGAGTTCCTTTTGCTGAATGTGGATCGCGCGATGGAGATTCGTGAGGAAGCGCCCGTGACCGAGGAGGACGGCGGGTTTTTGCAGCCACAGGAAAAATGAACCGGCTGTCGTTGTGAAGGGATCGCCGAACCGTGCGCGCTTCGTCTTCAGCTCACGCCAGACCCTGCGCGCGGCGTCGGGAATCTTCACGCCGTTATCAAATGTTGCGAATGCGTAGGGGTGTGCACTGCAGAGATCGTATCCCGCTTCGCGTGCAAGCTTCGCGTAATCACTGTGAAGCTCTCCAAGCACAGGATTATCTGCAAGACGATGCGTCGTGACGTACTTCGTCAGTTCCTTCGGGCGGTGCGGCAGGAAACCGCTGAAGTGATAGAACCGCAGCGGCAGGCCGTTTACAAGATATCGCCCCCCGTCGCGACTGAGTGTCCGCTCGTGGAGATTCCAGTACGCGACGTTGTACGCAGGATCGCGGATGATCTTCACAGCGTCGGCAAATCCGGTCGCGAGGTCGGCCCAGCGCTGATCGACGAAGAGTCCGTGGAGCACATCCTCGGTGCAGCCGTCCGTCAGACGATCGTGCCACCAGAGGAGGAAGTCCATCGCCTCTGGAGTATTTTTCAGACCAATGAATCCGAGATTATAAATGCCGACTTTCAGGACGTCGGCGTCGGACGGGAGCACCCCGCGAGGAATAGGGGAGCAGACATGCGGGGTGAGAATGATGGATGCCGTATTTAGCTCATCAAAGAGCGGTTGCAGCGCATCGGTGACGAGGATATCGGGGTCGAGAAAGAGGACCTTGTTCTGCTTTTCTTCGGTGAAGAGGTAGCGCAGGAGTGCGGGCTTCACCGCCGTATTTAATTCTTTGAGGTTGTACTGAAAACACATGTCGCGCAATTCTGTGATGCCGAGATCCGCGAGGCGGACGATGGTGAAAACATCATCGGATTTTTCCTGCACATCGGGTGCGTCGTCAGCAAGCAACACGTAGAACGATGCGTCGGGATGCTGCCTGTGAAACGACGTCGCGAGCACGCGTGCCTGCGCCAGATAGTTCGCAGCGATGATCGTGCAGCCGCAGATGCGTTCCTGAGAGGCCATGGCGATATCTTACAGTTGAGAACCATTGTACGTCTGCAATGTGGTAGCCTCTTCCCATGCGCATTCCGTGGCCCGCATCGCAGAATACACAGACTCCTTCGCAGGAGATTTTCAGCAGGATTTACAGCAGGAATGAATGGCTTTTTGGCTCCGGTGAGGGCTCGCTACCTGCTTCCACCGGAGCGTACCGTGCATTTTTACAGCAATTTTTGCACGATTACCGTATCAAAAGCGTGGTCGACGCGGGCTGCGGCGACTGGCAGTTTTCGCAATTGATCGACTGGACCGGCATTGAGTATACGGGGAGCGATGTCGTCCCTGACGTGATCGAAAAAAATCAGCAAACATTTGCTGCGCCCACGATTCAGTTTTGTTGTCAGGATCTGCTCAGCGAAGAGCTTCCCCCCGCAGATCTTCTGATCCTCAAAGACGTCCTACAGCATCTTCCCTTCACCGCGATCAGCCGGATCCTGTCTTTTGCACCTCACTATCGCTTCGTTCTTGTGACAAATGATGCCGCTACCGCGAACGACGATACCATCATTGGCGGGTATCGTGCACTTGATCTGCGTCTGCCGCCGTTCTCTCTCCCTGCAACGGAAGTGCTGCGATACGGCGGATTCTCACAGGTTGATGGCAAGCCGTGGGAGAAGGTGACGCTGGTTATCGAAAAGAAATAACTTTCCTATTTGTCATGGTGAGCCCGTCTAACCACGCCCTTCGACGAGCTCAGGGTGACATTCTTAATAGGATATTTTTTAGGGTGTCACGGTGAGGCCAGCCTCATACCAGTTAACTAGTATACTAGTATATTGGTGAGCTTAGAAAGGTACGTGGAAGTTCAGAGACCAAGCTCCGTCGCGCATTCCTTCATCGCACCGAGCGTAATCCCGATAAATTCCTCTAGCGGAAGATTCAGCAGTTCTTCACATTTCCCGATCTGAGTGCGGTCCACCTGCGCCGCGAAGGCTTTGTCCTTCAGTTTCTTCTTCACACTGCTGATTTCGACGTCGGCGATTTTCTTCGACGGTCGCACGAGCGTGACCGCGATAATGAAGCCGGTCAGCTCATCGACGCAGTACAGACACTTCCGGAGCATCGTATCGAGCGGATATTCAGCGCCGTACTTCGACGCGTAATGTGCGCGGATGTCGCCGAGAAGTTCCGCTGGCGCTTTGATAGTCGAGAGGAGATGTTCCAGCGTGTCACCGCAGTGCTTCTCGTAATCTTTATTGAGCTTGTCCCAATCGAGATCGTGCAGCATACCTGCGACTTTCCACGTCTGCGTATCGCCGCCGAATCGCTTCGCCAGCGCTTCCATGGCTGCTCCGGTCGCGATCAAATGCGCGCGGGTCTGGTCAGCGTGTTCCATCAGGAGACCATGTGCGGCGGGGAGGAGGTGGCCGTAGTCGGCGTGCTGGAGGAGCATACGGAGAAATGGAATGGAAAGGATTGAGAGGAATTAGAGGATTCAGAGGATTCAGAAGAATAATACACGGACAAGATTATGGAATCATTAAGCCGGCAATCAAGAAGAGAATTTGGAAAAGCGATCTAAAGCCTGAAGTCGTTCGAGGACTTCATCGCGCTTGAATGTTGAAAGAAACCAACCCATTTGCGGTCCACTGGAACGATTGAGAAAAATTTTGTAGAGAGGTTCAAAAAGTTCTTTCGGTTCAATTCCACATTCTGTTTTTGTTTCATGAATAGCCGCATGGATACTCGCACCGTTCCAGTCGAGTATGTTAAGAATCTTTCCTGTCAGTGTTTCGAATGCATTAAATTGTTTTGGCACGAGTTTGAGAATAACGTTTCCTGGTTTTGTGATCGTATAACGATAGGAGTCCGGTGCGTACTGGTTGAGCCACTGTTGAACATAATGGCTTCGCTCCTCAAGTGCTTTAATTTCGTCTGCTGTCAGTGCGACCCCTTTCAATTTCGCTGCTTCCTCTTTCGGATCAAGATGGGGCATCTGAAGGACGAAACTGAGGATCGTGAAACGCATCTGCCACAGGTCTTTCGGCGGAGCGGGGAATTCTTTCTGACAGAGCGCAAAGGTACGCGCGAATTCCTCATCCGGAGTTTTGTGACGCTTAAAATAATGATCGCTGAGGCGGTCGAACTCGTCGAAGAGCAGGGGAATCGTCGTGCCCTCCGGATCAAAATCGATTGGCTGGTTCGGAAGTTTGCGGATCATCAGGAGCCGCAGCAGTGTGGGCGGGAGCAGATCAGAAATTTCTTTTGCAGACGCGCCGAGGCCTTTGCTCGCGCTCATCTTTTTGCCGCCGATGTTGAAAAATTCGTACGGAATGTCGTAGGGATTCGGATAGTGAAAAATTTCCTCGACGATGCGTTTTCCAATTTCGCGCGACCCGCCGGCGGCCGAGTGATCTTTGCCCGCGCCTTCGATGTTCACACCAAAGACCTTCCATTTCGCGGGCCACTCGACCTTCCATGGCAGTTTCGCGTGCCCGTCGAAGGGGCTCACGCTTCCCGAATGTCCGCAGCCCTCAGCCCATTTTACGAGATCCTTCTTACAGACGTAACTGACAGTCGTTCCATTCCACTCCGTCACCTGCGTCGTCCCGACTTTGCCGCATTGTTCACAAATCACCTGCAGCGGGAACCAATTATCGGGTTTCTGACTGCCGCTGACTTCGCGGTAGATGGCGCGGATTTCCGGCGCGTGTTCGAGTGCTTCGCGGATGGCGTCATTAAATTTCCCCCCGAGGTACGCGGGTTTCAGCGGGTAAAATTCAACGGGAAATTGCAGATGATGCACGACATCCTGCAATTCATTGCCGAACACCATCGGATAATTTTCCGCTCCTTCCTGATGCGCCGGGACTGTGAAGAGCGGCTGCCCCATGTACTTCATATATTCAGAGCGTTCGAGATTTTTCGGGATCTCATCCATCGGGTCGAAGTCGTTGAGTTCGAAGCGGAAGACGTTCGGGATGTTCTGTTCCGTAAGCACCTGCGCGATGATGCCGTGGATCGCAATGCCGCGAAGCGAGCCAACGTGCACGCGGCCCGAAAGCGTTTTTTCATCGCGAATGATAAGCTTTGCGCCTTTTTCAATCTGCGAGGCAAATCGTTCCTTTATCTCGCCGATGACGCGGTCGATCCAGATCATGGCTACAGCTTACTACGTTTAGCCGATCTTTGCCCCTCTCCCTCGGGGGGAGGGGAAACGACGATGAGGACGCTTCACAAGGAGGGTCTTTTCTGCTACAATAATGAGAAACCTTTTACACCCACACCCATATGACACCCCAGTCACTCGCAGACGCAGGAATCGACATGGCGCAGATCATGCAGCTCCTCTACGGAGACTGCGACGGGTACGGACTTTCAACGAAAGGCCGCGACCGGACCGCGAATCACACAGAGGACTTCGTGTACGGCGAAGTGACGCCGGAGGTGATGTGGCAGCTCCTGCAGGCGAGCGAAGCGAAGGCCGGAGAAAATTTCTATGACCTCGGTTCCGGCACGGGTAAGCCGCCTTTGCTCGCAGCCATCATGTCCGACCTTGGCAAGTGCATCGGCATTGAGCTCTTCGATGAGCTTCACTCCGCAGCGCAGCTGGCCCTGGCACGCTACCGCACGAATATTCTCCCGCACGTTCCGCACAAGGCAGGCCAGCATGTGGAATATCGCTGCAATGACTTCCGCTCTGAAGACTGGAGCGACGCTGACATCGTCTTCTCGCACTGCACATGCTTTAGCCCGACTCTTATGGAAGGGCTGGTTGCGCAGGTCCAGAAACTCAAGAGCGGCGCGCGCGTCATGACGGTCTCGAAAGAACTTCCGTCGCCGGACGTCACGCTGCTTCAGGTCGTCCCCGTCCAGATGGCATGGGGCGGAGCGACGGTCTACGTCTACAAACGGATGTAAGTCGCGTCCTCATTCTGTTCTTCATCTTTTTCCATGACGCCGCAGACACTCCTCGACGCCGGCATGGATCTCCTGAAATTGCAGCAGGTGCTTTATGGAGAAACCGACGGGTACAGTCTCGCGGAAGAAGGGAAGAGCCGGATCGGAGATCATGGAGAAAGTTTCGTGTACGGAGAAGTGACCCCGCAGTCTGTGTGGGAAATGCTCCATACTATTGAAGCGAAGCCGAATGAGGTGTTCTACGATCTTGGCTCAGGGACGGGAAAAGGTGTCCTCTACGCTGCGATCCTTTTTGAGTTCGCAAAGTGTAAAGGCATCGAATATCTGGAAGAACTTCACAAAGCCGCAGAGGCGTCCGTCCCACGTTACCGCGAAACTATTCTGCCGCTACTCACCTCCAAAAAAAATCATCCGGAGATTTCTTTCACCTGCGCCGACCTTCGTACGCAGGACATCAGCGATGCCGATATCGTCTTCTCGCACTGCACGTGCTTCAGCCCTGAACTAATGGAGGCGATGACGCAGAAACTTCTCCGTCTGAAGAGCGGCTCGCGCATCATTACCATCTCGCGCGGTGTCGAATCACCGGAGCTTCATTACATGGGATTCATTCCGGTGCGGATGGCATGGGGAAATGCGTCGGCGTATTTTTATCAGAGGGTGTAAGAAAAAAAAGACATCACACATGATACGTTCCCATTCACCTCATGATTGCAGATATCGCCGATGCACTGGATGTCACGCCTGAGGTATGGGATGAAACCCCCGAGCTACTTCCGGAGCGCATGACGACCGGCGCCGCTATAGGAATGCTGCGCAGTGCATTTGCGTCTGTGGTGAAAGGGGAGACGCTTCCGGACAATGCCGAATGGAATGACATTCAGAAGAAGTACGTCAAAGCCGCTGCGATTCTGAAAGAGGGCGAGAAAAGGGGCATCGATGACAGATATCTGAGACGCTACGCATCTGATTTTATTCTGAAGCAGAGCCGGAGCGGGAACTACGGCATCATCGTGAGCTTCATGAAGAATGCCGGATATGGAAGCGAGGCGCAGATCGCACACTTTGATCTGCTCGACCGGCAGCAAAAGGAAGCAATTGCGACTGAGAAAGAAGCACTTCTGGACATGGATCCGGAGGATCGCCCGATGATCGAGATTGCGGAGGGTGCGACGATGGCGGATTTTTTCTTTCAGCTGGATCACTCCTCCAGAGCACTGCAGGAAATTCTTCTCGAGCAGCTTTGGAATACTATCGGGAGCGCCGTGCAGGATTTTGACGAACTGCGAAACGACACCACCGGCAAAGCGGCGACGATCAGCTTTGATGATTTCTTTGACGGGCTGATTGATCCGATGGATCTCGAAGGGCCTCTGGCAATCCGGAAGGTTAAGAAAAATTAGACCGAGGGGGCGCCTCGGTCTGGGTTTGTCGATCCCGTCATGTTCAGACGGAGGGCGGCAACTGCAAGTGCTCGGGGGTGCGATACACCCGCCCCGGGTAGTGCAATGCCACCAGCAGGAAGCTGCCCACGCAGAGGCAAAATCCTGCGGTTATCATGTCAGGGGATTGCGGCACCTCATTGAAGCATTGCTCTCCAACCCATTGGGCTACGTCTTTGAGGGCAAAGCCAATGAGACCGGCAGTGCACAAGATCCAGAATCGTTGCATGTGTTTCTCCGTTTTCGCTGAGGCGACGCATTGCTTAGTGTAGGTGATGCTATTTTCAATACTACAAGAAATTTTTGTGGCTACTTTTTGCCTTGCTTCTGCCGACATAAGGTGTACGTTCGTACAGCCTATTGGAGGGGCCCGACCAGGTGAGTGCATCAGACTTGAGACTCTGGTGCTGGGGTTCAATTCCCCCGGGCTCCACCAAAGGCAAAAAAAGAACCCCAATGACGGGGCTCAATTCCCAACCAGGTTGGGCACCAGACTTGAGACTGATCACAGTGTATCAAGAGGATGACTATTCGTCAATCCGTGTCCGAAGCGGGGAAATCGTGTTGACTCCGCCTACCTCTTATCTTTACAGTACCCCAGCTCCCGAAAGAAGCTCTGTATTTCCCGCTAGCAGAGCAGCTTACGTTCGAGCCCGACTTTGTACGTCCTTCGACGAGCTCAGGATGACAGCTCTAGAGGTACAAACAATCGGGCCAGAGGAACCTCTGAAGCCATCCCGCCCCTGAGCAAGGTTTTCCCTTCTTTTATGCCTGTTGGCCTTATCGCCCGCAAAGTCGGTATGTCCCGCCAGTTTCTCCCCACGGGAGAAGCGGTTGCCGTGACGTATCTGGAGGTGGAACCCAATACGATTGTCCGCACCAAGACCACCGAGAAAGACGGTTATAATGCTGTGGTTCTCGGAATTGAACCCAAGGAATGGAAGTCACGGAAGGGGAAGACCAACACACGCTACGCCATACAGAAGGAGTGGGCCGTCGATTCACTCGACGGAATGGAGGCCGGAAAGAAACTGAGCGTCGAACTGATGCCGGCCGAAAGTATGGTCACGATTGCCGGAATCAGCAAAGGAAAGGGTTTTCAGGGTGTGGTGCGCCGCTTCCACTTCGCCGGCGGTCCGATGTCCCACGGTTCTCACTTCAAGCGCGAGCCGGGATCCATCGGTATGCGTACGGATCCGGGGCGCATTTTTAAAGGAAGAGCGATGGCCGGACACATGGGGCTTGATCACATCACCATCAAACACCGCGCCGTGCTCCTGTCCGATGCCTCCAAAGGCATTTTGGCGGTGAGCGGACCGGTTCCCGGACCGAACGGCGGTGCCGTCTACGTCACGCTCGAAGATACCCCTAAGAAGAAATAATCATGCCCGCAAAAGTGTTCACTGCCACCGGCGAATCGAAGGGAACGCTTGCGTTGCCGGAGACTCTGTTTGCCGCCCCCATCAACTGGGGACTGATGCACCAGCTGCTCATGCTCCAGCAGAGCAACCGCCGCCAGAGCGGGGCGCACGTGAAGACGCGCGGCGAAGTGCAGGGCTCGACACGCAAAGTGTATGCACAGAAGGGAACCGGACAGGCGCGCCGCGGCCCGATCCGCAGTCCGCTGCTGCGCGGCGGCGGAAAGACATTCGGTCCGCGCAATGATAAAAACTACGTGAAAAATATGCCGCAGCAGATGCGTCATGCGGCCATCCGCTCGTGTCTGAGTCTGCAGGCCGGCAAGGACGCCATTCTCATTCTCGAAAGTTATCCGGAAACGATCAAGACCAAAACTCTCACAACACTCCTGAAAAAAATGTCCGTCGAAATGGGACGCCGTATCGTCATCGTCCTCCCTTCGAAGATGCAGGGCATGAGCCTCTCCGCGCGCAACATTCCGCGGGTCACGACCCTCGATGCGCGCTACCTCAACCCCGAAGATATTCTCGGTTCAAAACATGTTATTTTCCTCAAAGATGCCATCGGCATTGCGGAGGGAATTTTTGGCCGGAAAGGGCCGAGAGGGCCGAAGGAACCGTCCGTGAGGGATGTGAAAGCAATCAAGATGCCCAAGCACAAGAAAACGAAGAAGGCCGCACCCAAAAAGAAATCTTCCGCTTCCCAGCCCCAGCCCTAGCCCCAACCCTCGTCATGGAACTCACCCGCATCATCCTCGGCCCCGTCACGACGGAGAAGTCAGAGCTCGGCAAAGAGCAGCGCACCTACACACTGAAGGTGGCGCCGGAGGCGACGAAGATAGACGTCAAGAATGCGCTCAGGAAATATTACGACGTCGATGCGGTGAGTGTGCGCGTGATGCGCGTCGGTCCCAAGAAGCGTCTCATCGGCGGCGGCAAGGTGATGGTGAAGCGCAAGCCCTGGAAGAAGATGCTCGTGACGCTCAGCCCCAAGAGCAAGGCGCTCGATCTCGTTCAATTCAAATCCTACCTCTTCCCTCTTCACTCTTCACTCTTCACTTCGTCCCATGCCCGTTCGTCCGCTGAAACCAACGACTCCCGCGCGGCGCCAGATGACGCTCGCGGACTTCTCGGAGGTGACAAAGTTCACTCCCGAGAAATCGCTCGTGCACGGAAAGCAGCGCATCTCCGCACGCGATAACAAGGGGCGGATTTCCGTCCGTCACCGCGGCGGGGGACACAAGAGACTCTTCCGCGATGTTGATTTCCGGCAGAGTGATAAGGAAGGAATTCCCGCGGTCGTCGTCGGCATCGAGTACGACCCCAACCGCTCCGCGCGTATTGCACTCATTCAGTACACCGACGGCGAGAAGCGCTATGTTCTGGCTCCGCAGGGCCTCAAACCGGGGGACCAGATCGTCAGCGGCATCCGCACGAAAGTGAAGACGGGCAACCGCATGCAGCTCCAGCACATTCCGGTCGGCTACAAAATTTTCAACGTGGAGATGCAGGCCGGACGCGGCGGGCAGATCGTCCGCTCCGCCGGAACCTCGGCGACACTCGTCGGCTTCGACGGCGACCACGCACTCATCGAACTGCCGAGTTCCGAAATGCGCAAAGTCCGCAAAGAGTGCCGCGCCACGATCGGCATCGTCAGCAATCCTGATCACAGCCTCATCAACATCGGCAAGGCCGGACGTATGCGCTGGATGGGCCGCAGGCCGCAGGTGCTGGGCACGGCGATGAACCCCGTCGATCACCCGCACGGAGGAGGAGAGGGACACACATCGATCGGTCTCAAGGCACCGAAGACTCCGTGGGGCAAGAAAGCCCTCGGTGTGAAGACCCGCCGCAGGAGACTGAAATCCAGCGATCTGATTGTCCGCCGCCGTATTAGTAAGAAGAAAAAGAAATAATTCCTTCACTTTTCACTTTCCACTCTTCACTTTCCACTCATCTATGTCCCGCTCCCTCAAAAAAGGCCCCTACGTCGACGCGAAGCTCATGAAGAAAGTGAGCGGGATGATCGACCGTGGCGAGAAGAAGATCGTGAAAACGTGGGCGCGCGACTGCGACATTCCGCCGGAGTTTGTGGGCTTCACCTTCGCCGTCCATAACGGAAAAGAATTCACGCCGGTCTACGTGACTGAGCAGATGGTGGGGCACAAACTGGGCGAGTTCAGCTGGACGACGAAGTTCAAGGTGCACGGCGGGAAAATGTCGGCGGCTGAAGCTGCCGCGAAGACCGGACCTTCCGCCGCTTCTGCCGGGCCTGCCGGATCTGCGCCTGCCGCTACTCCTCCCCCTGCAAAATAATCCACCGAGACGCCCCCTAGGGCGTCTCTACATTCTCCACTATGAAAGCCTACGCTCACTCACTGCGCATCGCCCCGAAGAAGGCCAACCTCATCGCCAAACTGGTGAGAGGGATGCCCGTGCATGACGCCATCGATCTTTTGAGCCGCACGAACAAGAAGGGCGCGCGGATGGTCGAGATCCTCCTGAAGTCTGCCGTCGCCAATGCGCAGCACAATGAGAAGCAGACGATGAGCGACCTGATCATCAAGACGATCATCGTGAATCAGGGAACCAGCATGCGCCGCGGCGTCCCGATGGCGCGCGGCCGGATGCGCCCGATGCAGAAGTTCATGAGCCACATTTCGATCGGACTGGGACTGAAGGAGACGGAAGAGAGGAAACCGACGAAACCGAAGCAACCGAAGAGCGAGAAAAAAAACGCACCGAAAGCTTCCACAAGCGGAAAAAATGAAGTAGAGTCTCCGGCAAGAACAAAGAAATCGGGGAGTGACAATCCTTCCTCGGTTTCCTCGGACTCCTCGGTTTCTTCGGTTTCCCCTTCATAACTATGGGTCAGAAAGTGAACGCCAACGGCATCCGCATCCACATGACGCACATGTGGCCCTCCACGTGGTTCGCGCGCGGGAAGAAATATAAGGATCTCTTCCTGCAGGATCAGAAGATCCGCCGCTACATCCTCGGAAAAATGAAGGAGGCAGGCATCAGCGGCATCGACATCGAGCGCAGCAAGAAGGTGACGGTCTCCATCCACACGAGCAAGCCCGGAGTCCTCATCGGCAAGCAGGGCGCGGCTATCGAAGAAATGAGAAAAGATCTGGAGCGGCGCTTCGACGGTTCCTTCCTCGTCGAAGTGAAAGAAATCCGCAATCCCGACGCCGACGCCGAGGTGATCGCCGAAAATATTCAGGGGCAGATCCAGCGCCGCATGCCGTACCGGCGTGCGGCGAAGATGGCGATCGAGAAGGCAATGCAGAGCGGCGCACTCGGCGTGAAAATCGGCCTCGGGGGACGTCTCAACGGAGCCGAGATCGCGCGCGTGGACAGCTTCAAAGAGGGCAACATTCCCTTGCAGACGCTGCGCGCCAACATCCAGTTCGCCCGACGTCACGCCGTCACGAAGTTCGGGACGATCGGCATTCAGGTGTGGGTCTATAAAGGAATGGTGTTCAAGAAAGTGCAGGAAGTCCAATCCGCCTCCCTTTCGCCAGCCCAGCAATGACGCACCTCTTCCCACCCACCTCCGCCCCCCACTGTTGCTGGTTGCTGGTTCACTCGTTGCTGGATCATCTCATCCCGCAGCAAGAAACCAGAAACCAGAAACCAGCTAACCAGTAACCTTCTTTTATGCTCGAACCCAAGAAGCTCAAACACCGGAAGCAGCACCGCAATCGCGGAGCGTTCAGCGGCAAAGCCACGCGCGGGGCGCTGCTCAGCTTCGGGACTATCGGTCTCAAGGTCGTCCGTGGCGGTGAGATTACCGCGAGGCAGATTGAGGCCGCACGCAAGGCGATGACCCACTCTGTCCAGCGCGGAGGGAAAATCTGGATCCGTATTTTCCCCCACACGCCCGTCTCCAAGAAAGCTGCCGAGGTTCCGATGGGAGCCGGAAAAGGCGGACTGGAATACTTCTCGGCCATCGTGAAGCGCGGCACCATGATCTTCGAAATGGATGGTCTCAGCGAGGCGGCCGCGCGCGAAGCGCTCCGGCTTGCGAGTCACAAGCTCCCGCTCGAAACCAAGATCGTCTCGCATATGAAAACCGTTCATCCCTCCGCTTCGTAATATGGCGAAAAAGACCACCATGACCGAGCTCAAGAAAATGCAACTGCCCGATCTCGAGCGTGAGATTACGGCGAAGCGCATGCACCTGACGAAGGTGCATCTGGGCGTCGAACTCCGTCAGGAGAAGGACACCGCAAAAGTCCGTTTTGAGAGGCGGGAATTGGCCCGCCTGCTCACAGCGCGTCGCATGCTTCAGCCCCTCGTCTCCGCTCGGGGTGACAGCAAAGCATTGAAGACAAGCGCAAAACCCGCTACTCTACCCGCCTCCGATAAAGCTTCCGTCGCCAAAAAGCGTGTGCCGAAAGCTGCAAAAACTTCCACCCCCAAGAAATGATCACCAAGCACGGCATCGTCACAGCGGCAAAAATGGCACGCACCGTCACGGTGACGGTCCACCGCTCGGTGGTCCACCCGATGTACCAGAAGCGCTATCGCGTGAGCACAAAGTTCCTCGCGGATACGGGCGACATGACGGTGCACGTCGGTGACGAAGTGACGATCACGGAGTGCCGTCCGCTGAGTAAGCGCAAGCACTTCAGAATAACGGAGATCACGAAGAAGGCGCCGCAGGTGAGTGAGATGGGTGAAGAAAAGGGATTGGCGGAGGCGATGGGCCAGGCGACGAAGGGGGCCGAAGGCACCGAGGGGACCAAGGGGACCAAAGTAAACGATTCACCCTCACAATCATGATTCAGCAGCAGACCTACCTCACCGTGGCCGATAACACAGGCGCGAAGATCGCGATGTGCATCCGCGTGCTCGGGGGGACGTCGCGCCGCTACGCGCGCATCGGCGACGTCATCATCGTGACGGTCAAAGACGCTGAGCCCCGCGGCACCGTGCGCAAGAAGTCCGTGGAGCATGCGGTG
>ORMF012699757.1_pt1 | contig 15582 bp, 19 predicted proteins | sample 1779871 | NCBI WGS metagenome assembly ORMF01 (sample SAMEA104232316, study PRJEB22302) | groundwater metagenome | biome: forest; feature: aquifer; material: groundwater | place: USA | collected 2011-08-07 | depth 5.4 m | reverse complement strand
TGGCGCTGGGCGTCGTCGAAGTAGGCCGGCACCGTGACGACCGCGCCGGCCAGTTCCCCGCCGAGGGATTCCTCGGCCCTGAGCTTCAGCACCTTGAGGATTTCGGCGGAGACTTCGACGGGGCTCTTCACCCCCACCACGGTCCGGATCTGCACCATGCCGGGCGCATCCACGAAATCGTAAGGCGCGTTCTCGGCGTGCGCGACGTCCTTCAGGCCGCGCCCCATGTAGCGCTTCACCGAGGCGATGGTGCTGCGCGGATCGTCCGCCTGGTGCGCCTGCGCGGCGTAGCCGATCTCGATCCGCCCCCCGGGCAGGTAGCGCACGATCGACGGCAGCAGCGCCCTGCCCTGCACGTCGGGCAGCACCGCCGCCGAGCAGCTGCGCATGGTCGCAACGAGCGAATTGGTCGTGCCCAGGTCGATGCCGCCCGCGAGCCGCTGCTGGTGCGGCTCGGGCGCCTGCCCCGGCTCCGATATCTGGAACAGCGCCATCAGGCCTCCGGCGCCTGCATGTCGATCCGATCATGGGCGGCGGCGATCTCCTCGCCGAAGCGTTCCAGGAACATGAGCTTTCTCACAAGGTCCTTGGCGCCCGCGTAGTCGCGCCGCGCGTCGATCAGTTCCGCGATCCGCGATTCGATCGCGGTCTTTTCCCGCGCGAGATTTTCCTGCAGCAGACCCAGCGTCGCAGCGTCCCGCGCCTGTTCCAGATTTTCCCTCAATTCCATCTGCCCCATCAGAAAATCCGCCGGCATCGCGGTATTGCTCTCGAACGCCACGTCCACGCCGTTCAGCTCCAGCAGGTATTTGGCGCGCTGCACCGGGCTCTTCAGCGTGCGGTAGGCCTCGTTGACCTGCGTGGTCCACTGCATCGAGGCCCTGCGCTCGGCGTCGCCGGCGTGCGCGAAGCGGTCCGGGTGGATCTTCGACTGGATTTCGCGGTACGAACGGTCCAGTTGCCCGGTCTCCAGCGCGAATGCCGGGGCCAGGCCGAGCAGCTCGAAGTGATTCTTCAAATCTGAGCTCGCAACAGGGGAGACCCGAGGTCTCTCCCGTACCCCCTCAGATGTTGAAGCTCTCGCCGCAGCCGCACTCGTCCTTGACGTTGGGGTTGCTGAACTTGAAGCCTTCGTTCAGGCCCTCTTTCGCGAAGTCGAGCACGGTGCCGTCGAGGTAGGGAAGGCTCTTCGGGTCGACCACGACCTTGACGCCGTGGCTTTCGAACTGCGTGTCCTCGGGGTTGACCACGTCGGCGTACTCGAGCTTGTAGGCCATCCCGGAACAGCCCGAGGTGCGCACGCCGAGGCGCAGCGCTGCGCCCTTGCCCCGCTTGGCGAGGAAGGACTGGACGCGGCTCGCGGCCTTTTCGGTGAGAGTGACGGACATGGGCTAGACGATCACGCCTCGGCCGCCGCGGTTTTTTCTTCCGCCTTTGCTTCCTGCGCGTGCTTCTTCTTGTAGTCCTCGACCGCCGCCTTGATCGCGTCCTCGGCGAGGATCGAGCAGTGGATCTTGACCGGCGGCAGCGACAGCTCCGCGGCGATCTGCGTGTTCTTGATGCCGGCGGCCTCGTCCAGCTTCTTGCCCTTCACCCATTGGGTGCCCAGGGACGACGGGGCGGTGGCGGAGCCGCAGCCGTAGGTCTTGAAGCGCGCGTCCTCGATGACGCCCTCCTCGTTGACCCTGATCTGCAGCTTCATGACGTCGCCGCAGGCGGGGGCTCCGACCATGCCGGTGCCGACCCCGTCGTCCGACTTCTCGAACGCGCCGACGTTTCTCGGGTTTTCGTAGTGATCGATGACTTTTTCGCTATAGGCCATGAGTTGCTCCTGCTCTCAACCTTACAAATGGGACAAGTGATCTCGAATTTGACGTTACCGGTCTGCCGACCTGGAGAGATTCATTCCAGGTCGGCAGATCTGGAGAAATTCAAATTCGCACCGAACTCCGCCATACGCGCCGGCCACTCAATGCGCCGCCCACTGGACCGATTCCAGGTCGATGCCTTCCTTGTGCATCTCCCACAACGGCGACATCTCGCGCAGCTTGATCACCTTGGCCTTGATGTGCGAGACCGCGTAGTCGATTTCCTCTCCGCTCGTGAAGCGCCCGAGGGTGAAGCGGATCGACGAATGCGCCAGTTCGTCCGAACGGCCGAGTGCGCGCAGCACGTACGACGGCTCGAGCGATGTGGAGGTGCACGCCGAGCCAGAGGACACCGCGATGTCCTTGACCGCCATGATGAGCGATTCGCCCTCGACGAAGTTGAAGCTCACGTTCAGATTGTGCGGCACGCGCTGCTCGAGGTGGCCGTTGACGAAGACCTCCTCCATTTCCTGCACGCCGCGCAGCAACCGGTCGCGCAGCGAACGGATGCGCTCGTTCTCGGTCGCCATTTCCAGGCGCGCCAGCCGGTAGGCCTCGCCCATGCCGACGATCTGGTGCGTCGCGAGCGTCCCGGAACGGAATCCGCGCTCGTGCCCGCCGCCGTGGATCTGCGCCTCGAGACGCACGCGCGGCTTGCGCCGTACGTACAGCGCCCCGACGCCTTTCGGCCCGTAGGTCTTGTGCGCCGAGAACGACATCAGCTCGACCGGCAGTCGCTTCAGGTCGATCGGGCACTTGCCCGTGGCCTGCGCCGCATCGACGTGCAGCAGGGCGCCTTTCGCCTTGCACAGCGCGCCGATGGCAGCGATGTCCTGCACCACGCCGATTTCGTTGTTCACGAGCATGACCGAAACCACGATCGTGTCCTTGCGAATCGCCGCGTCCAGCTCGTTCAGGTCGATCAGGCCGTCGGGCCCGACGCCGAGATAGGTGACTTCGAAGCCGCGCCGTTCGAGCTCGCGACAGGTGTCGAGCGTCGCCTTGTGCTCCGTCTTGACGGTGATCAGGTGCCTGCCGCGGGTCTTGTAGAACTCCGCTGCGCCCTTCAGCGCCAGGTTGATCGATTCGGTGGCGCCCGATGTCCAGACCAGATCCTTGGCGTCGCAGTTCACCAGCGCGGCCACCTCGGCGCGCGCACTCTCGACCGCTTCCTCGGCCTTCCAGCCGAAGCTGTGCGAGCGGCTCGCCGGATTGCCGAAGTGCTCGGTGAGAAACGGGATCATCTTCTCGGCGACGCGTGGGTCGACCGGCGTGGTCGCCGAGTAGTCCAGGTAAATCGGAAGCTTCATGCGGCCACCGCGATCGCCGGTTTCGCCGCCGGTTGATCGGCGTCGCGCCAGCTCTGGAGCACCGCCACCGGCTTGCCGTGCTGGTGCGCAACGAGGTCCGCCAGCGTCACCGACGCCAGGTACTCGAACATCTTCTCGTTCAGGCGCTCCCACAGGTCGTGCGTCATGCAGCGCTTGTCGCCCAGACAATTTTCCTTGCCGCCGCATTGCGTCGCGTCGAGCGGCTCGTCCACGGCCACGATGATGTCGGCGACCGTGACCTTCGTTACCGGTTGCGCGAGGTTGTAGCCGCCGCCCGGCCCGCGCACGCTCGATACGATTCCGGCGCGCCGCAATTTACCGAACAGTTGCTCGAGATACGACAGCGAGATTCGCTGCCGTTCGCTGATTCCAGCCAGGGTCACCGGACCACGATTCTGGCGCATCGCCAGATCCACCATGGCAGTCACCGCAAACCGGCCTTTGGTCGTCAGTCTCATTGGGGGCCTCGTCGATACTTGATTGACGGAGTCGAGTATACAACAAAACTTGACTGTATTAGTCTACTATAGCTAATATCAATTACATTCAATCACTTAACAGCCCTGAGTTGTTCCGCCTTTGAGGCTTCGGTCAAAGACCCCTGAACCCGCGAATCGACCTGGCGCAGCTTTTCTTCGAGCGCAGCCACGGTCTGCTCGAGTTCGCGCGTGTGCTCCATGAGCGTGCGGATCGCGGCCGCGTACGGGTCATCCATATCCTTCACCACGGCGTAGGCCGCGAATCGCGCCTCGTCGCGCGTGCCGGCCTCCTCCACGATGCGACCGGGAATTCCAATGACGGTGGCGCCCGCCGGCACGTCCTTCACGACCACTGCGTTCGAACCGATTTTGGCGCCTTCGCCGACGAATATCGGTCCGAGAATCTTTGCTCCCGCGCCGACCACTACGCCCTTGCCGAGCGTCGGATGGCGCTTGCCCTTGTTCCAGCTCGTGCCCCCCAGCGTCACGCCGTGATACAGCGTGACGTCGTCCGCGACTTCCGCGGTTTCGCCGATGACCACGCCCATGCCGTGGTCGATGAACACGCGCCTGCCCATGATCGCGCCGGGGTGGATCTCGATACCCGTCAGAAACCGCCCGACGTGCGACGTGAGCCGCCCGAGCCAGCGCAGGCCGTGCATCCAGAACCAGTGTCCGAGCTTGTGGAAATAGACCGCGTGCAGACCCGGATAGCAGGTCAGCACCTCCCAGGTCGTGCGCGCCGCCGGGTCACGGTCGAAAACGCTTCGAATGTCTTCCCTGAGCTGCGTAAACATGAAGTCGATCCTAGGTTATCCGACAAATTCGGTCAACTATCAGTTCCGCGTTTTTTGACGCGTGTCCTGCATCGCTTTCAGGAGCCCGCGCAGGATGTTGACTTCCTCGCGTTCCAGCGCCGGAACCCGCGAAAGAAGCCGCCGCCAGCGCTCGCGCAGTTTCGACCCCGAACCGGGAACGAGAAACTCGCTTTCGACCGCTGCCTGCTCGAGGTGGGCATACAGCCCCTCGAGGTCCTGGACCGTGGCGAGTTTTTCCGCGCGCGCCGCGGGAACCGTCGCACCGGCGCTCGCGAACAGTTCGTAGCAGATCACCTGCACCGCCTGGGCGAGGTTGAGCGAGCAATGCCCGGGACTGGCGGGAATGTGCACCAGCGTCTGGCAGGCGAACAACTCCTCGTTCGTGAGCCCTGCCGATTCGTTGCCGAAAACGAACGCCACCGGCCCCTGCGCCGCGCGCTCAAGCGCGAGGCGCGCCGCCTCGCGCGCCGCCAGCACCTGCGGCGACCATTCGCGCGGCCGCGCGCTCAGCGCGAACACCGCGACGCAGTCCGCGATCGCTTCGTGCAGCGATGCGTGCGTGCGTGCCGCTTCGAGCACGTCGACTGCGTGCGTCGCGAGCCATTGCGCTTCCGGCGCCGGATACCGCTCCGGCGCCACCAGCCGCAGGTCCGTGATGCCCATCGCCTTCATGGCGCGCGCCGCGCTGCCGATGTTTCCCGGGTGGCTCGGACGGCACAGCACGATGCGTACGCGTTCGAGGGCCTGTTTCATCCTTGCAGGATACAATGCCGCCGCATCATGCATCCGATGTTGAATGTTGCGGTGAAGGCGGCAAGGCGCGCCGGCGCCATCATCAATCGCGCCGCCTTCGATGGCACGATCCTCAAAGTACGCGCCAAACAGGCGAACGATTTCGTCACCCAGGTCGACCAGGCCGCGGAAGCCGCGATCATCGACATCGTGCGCCAGGCCTATCCTGCCCACGCGCTGCTCGCCGAGGAATCCGGCGCGCAGGCAAGCGCGGACGCCGAGTACCGGTGGCTGATCGACCCGCTCGACGGCACGACCAATTACATCCACGGTTTTCCGCAATACTGCGTCTCGATCGGGGTGCAGCACCGCGGCATCGTCTCGCACGGCGTGGTCTACGATCCGTCGCGCAACGAGCTGTTCACCGCGTCGCGCGGTCGAGGCGCGTTTCTCAACGACCGGCGCATCCGCGTGTCGCGCTGCGAGCGCCTGTCGGAAGCGCTTCTGGGCACCGGCTTTCCGTTCAGGGAAAAGGCCCGGCTCGATCTCTACATGCGGCAGTTGCAAGCGATGATTTCGACGACTGCGGGCGTGCGCCGCGCCGGCGCGGCCGCGCTCGATCTCGCCTACGTCGCGGCGGGCCGCCTGGATGCATTCTGGGAAATGGGTCTTTCGCCGTGGGACATGGCCGCCGGCGCGCTTCTCATCCAGGAAGCGGGCGGACTGGTCGGCGATTTCTCGGGCGAGCCGAATTACCTCGAAAGCGGCGACATCGCCGCCGGCACGCCAAAGGCGTTCGCGCAACTGCTCGCTGTATTGCGCTGAATTGCCGGCGCTCAGCCGACGAGCATCTGCGATCCGAGCAGCGCGAAGCGCAGAACGCCCCCGGCCGCGAGCGCGGCGCCGATCGACATCAGCACGGACTTCAGCGCGATCCTCCGACCGAACAGCTTGAGCGTCACGGCGAACGTCGAAACGCAGGGGACGTAGAAAGTCAGAAACACCACCAGCGTCAGCAGCTGAATCGGATCCAGGAAATCCTCGAGGTGAAAACTGCCGAAGGCCTGGTAGAGCATCAACAGCGAAAGTTCCTTGCGCAGCACGCCGAACAGAATCGGAACCCCGAGTACCGCCGGCAGCCCGAGCCAACCCAGCGTGAGCGGGCGCAGCGCCGAATTGATGATCGCGTCGGCGCCATGGTGATTCAGCAGCGCGAGCACCACGCTGCCGACGACGAGCAGCGGCATCACGATGGTGACGACGTCCTGCGTCCGTAGCCAGGTCTCGCGCAGCAGCGGCACCCAGCGAGGCAAAGTGAACGGCGGGATTTCGGGCACCACGCCGGGCTCGGCAGCCGGCATGCGCTGCTTCAGCAGCCGTCCCAGGATCGCGATCACGGCAAGCGCGAGCGCGAACACGCCGAACACTGCGAGACCGCCGAGGTACTTGCCCGCGAGCGCGAGCACCAGGGCCGATCGCGCGGAGCACGGCACGAAAGCGATGAGCACCGCCGCGGCGCCGCGCTCCTCGCCGCGCGTGGTCCGCGCCACGCTCGATAGCGCGGGCACATTGCATCCCAACCCCAACAGGAACGGCACCGCGACCGAGCCATGCAATCCGATGCGGTGAAAACCGCGATCGACGGCGAACGCGATCCGCGCCATCACCCCGCTGTGCTCGAGCGCGACGAGCAGCAGCACGAGCGGAATCATGTACGGCACGACGATCCCCACGAGCCCGATCATGCCGTCGGCCACCGCGCGAGCAACCACGCCCTCGGTCGATTGCGGCTGCCAGGTGGAGACCCATTCCGCCAGCCGTGCGGCCGTGAGCCCGTCGATCCACGCACTCAGCCCGAACACGATGAACAGCACCCCGGCGAACACGGCCGTGCTCCCGAGCAGGCTCCAGCGCGGACTGAGGAACAGTTCGTCGAGCCAATACCGCCAGTTGCGGCGATCGTCCGGGCGATCGGGCCGCGTCACGGCTTCCGCGAGCGTCAGCGCGAGATGATGGCGCTCCGCGTGCAGTTCTTCGGCCAGCGGGCGCGGCAGCATCGCGGAGGCCGCTTCGCAGGCGCGCTCGACTTTGTCCGTCAGCGCGGGAAAATGCTGTTGCAACTCCTCGCGAAAATACCGGTCGCCCTGCGCGACCTGCAACGTCAGGAAATGCGCCGGCACGCCGAACGCGGCCCGGATCTCGGAATCGCGCAGCACCGCTTCCAGCGGCTCCAGGCTTTTGCGCAGGTGCTCGCCTGCGGCCAGCGGCAGCGGCGACACGCCGGCGCGCGCGGCCTCGAGCGCTTCGCGGAACAGCTGCGCGAGTCCGTGACCCCGCGCCGCCGAAGTCCGCACGGCGCGCACGCCGAGACGCCGCGCGAGCGCTTTGCCGCTCAGGTAAAGCCCTTGCGTACGCGCCTCGTCCATCTTGTTGAGCGCGATCACGAGCGGGCGCGAGAGCTCGAGCAGCTCGAGCGTCAGTTCGAGGTGGCGCTCGAGCGCGGTCGCATCGACCACCTGCACGATCACGTCGGGCGGTCCGAAGGGCGCGGGGCTCGCGTCGCGATCGTGCCGCGAAACCGTCGCCGGGCGATCGCCCCAGAGCAGGTACTTGAGCGTCGGCCGATCCTCGTCCGCAAGATCGGTCAGCGTTCGCAGGCTCGGCAGCTTGACCAGGCGCGCCTCGTCGAGCCCCAGCTGCAGCGCGCATTCTTCGTAGGCGTGCCGCGAACCGGCGAGCGGCGCGGTCTTCACGGCAGTCGCCTGGACGTCGCGAAACAGCGTGCTCTTGCCGCCTCCGGGTGCGCCGACGAGCGCAATGCGCAGGCTACGCTCCCCTCTGAAAAGGGGGGTGCGCAACGCGACCGTCGCGACGGTGGACTGGTTCACCGAAACGATAATCGCTCCGCTGCCGGAGGGCCGATCTGATCTCGGTCAAGCTGCGTGCGATCTACAACCACTGCGATGCGGGGCGAACGGGACCGCGTGGCCCGGATGCGCGAATGTGCAAATCCGTGCGGCCGTTCAGAGCGAACGTCTTCACGCAGCAGGAAATTGCCGAGCCGCCACGATCGACGCCTCTTTAGCCGGAAATAAACTATTTGCCGATTCTCCGGTCAGACCGACAAAGCCGCGTAACATCGATTAAAACGCTCTCGAGCGACGCATTGGCGACGCCATGACTGACCCTGAAGCGGACAAACTCAATCTCAAGGACCTGTTCGGTCCGGACAACGGAAACGCGCCGATGTACGTGTATTTTCGCGTTTCCGACGACTCGGCGACCTTGTTCGTAGATCCGGGCGGGAACGGAATGAGTAGTACCGGGGGCGCGGCGTTGGCGACCTTCGCACTGACGCAAAGCCTGCCTCCGGCCGACGTGCTTTCCGCGCTGCTCAACGTTCCCCAGACCCTCGTCTAGCGAAGGCCGTCTTGTGGATTCCGAGCGGGGCGAGGGCCCCGCTTCTTTTTTGCTGAAGCGATTCGCGCCATCGCGCACGAGTCGAGCAAACGCCGAACGCGCGCCACGACATCGCTGCCCTGGCGCACGAATCAGGCACAATTCCAGGCGATGGAACCCGTAGCATCCCCGATGTCCGAATCGCTTTCGGCCCACACCCCGATGATGCATGGGCGTAAAGGCCGCGATTTCATTGGGTTTCCGGGCGGCTGAAGCGACGACCTATACCGCGACCTACACTGGACCGGAAAATTCGCTGCCAACCGGGCAGGCTACGCGTTATGCATTGCGGCGGCGCTTGATCGATCGGATTGCGCCTCGAGCATGCTTTACGCGACCGGCGGCAACATCGGCTAGCCCCTTGCACGCCTCATCAATCAACAGCAGGTGGATGCGTTCGCGCGCGAGCCGATGGTAATGATCGAGTCGTTCCGCGTCGATCAGTGCGACGTACGGCTCACCGTCCTTGGTGATGATTTTTTCGGCGCCGGCTTCGACCTCTTGCACCAGTTCCGAGAATCGGGCGCGAACCTGCGCGAGGGAAACGGAGTCGTTCTTCAAGATTCCCATGGACGGAGTCGCCGGAATCAAGCGCCCAAAAGCCTGCGCGCGAGCAGCGACTGCATGTCCCGCCTGCCGTCGGAGTTGAGGTAGATAAAGACCTGCCGGCCGATCACCCGATAGATCATCGCGAAGGCCATCAAGCCGCCGTCTTCCTGGCCCGTAACCGGCGCACGACATCGGCAACGGGTCTGACCTTGCCAGCCTCGACCTCGCGATTCCCCAAGGCCAGAATCTTGAGTAGCGCCATGGTCTCCTGCGTTTCCTCATACGACGCCACGTCCTGTATCACGGCTCTTGCATCACCGTTCTGCGTAATCAACATCGGTTCCCGTTTCTCGGCCAGGCGGTCGAGCACCTCCGCGGCATTGGCCTTCAGATAGCTGATGGGTTTGATCTGTGAGAAACGCATGGCCGCTCTCCCCCAAACGACGCAGGACTGAATGGGGTCCATTCTGGGTTCACCGTTGGCGCGGCGAAAGCCCGATTGCCAATATATGCCACTAAGTGGCATAGTTAAAAAATCATGCGGGTGTTCAAGACGCGGTTCTTCAGCCGGTGGATGCGCAATACGGAGCTGACCGACAGCGCCTTGTGTCATGCGGTGGCCGAGATGGCGCAAGGCTTGATCGATGCTGACTTGGGCGGTGGTGTCGTGAAAAAGCGGGTCGGGCTTGCCGGCTGCGGCAAGCGAGGCGGCGCCAGAACACTTGTTGCGACAAACAGGGGGGAACCGATGGTTCTTCCTCTATGGGTTCGAGAAGAACGATCGAGCCAACATCACCGAGGATGAGCTGGAAGCGTTGAAGGAAATCGCGGAGCAGTTGCTGGCGAGGACAGGCAGGCAGCTCGACGAGGCGATCGGGGATGGTTCGTTACAGGAGATTTATCATGAAAGCAAAATCCAGAGCTAAGAGCCGAATTCTTGAAGCTGTGCACGAAACGGCGGGTGATCTGCATCGTCTGGGCTTTATCGACAAGCGCAAGATGCGCAAGTTCGATGCCCTGTGCCTCGACCCCATTCCACAATACGACGGCCAAAAGATTCGCGCATTGCGCGATCACCTGCAGGTGAGCCAGGCCGTGCTCGCCGCCGTGTTGAACACCAGCCTCTCGACCGTGCGCAAATGGGAGGTCGGCGATAAGCATCCGAGCGGACCATCACTGAAACTGCTCAACCTGCTCGATCGCAAGGGACTGGAAGCGGTGATCTGAGCTGCCGCGCAAAACCCGAGATTTCACTGGGATCATTCGGGAAGTCGGTCTCCCGGAAAACATGCGTGAACGTCTTTACGGCTATTGGGGCGGGCTGTCCGGGCCGTTTGGACTGCGACAGTAGCCAGGGGGCATCAGCGCCATGGAGCAACTGTAATGCCCGCCACATGCGCGCGGCGAGCCGGTTTTACAGTGATCTCGACCTGCTGATCGAACGACACCAGCGCCTGCATCAGGCGTTCAAGCGAAATATTCTGGAGTTTATAGCGGCCAACCTGCGATACCTTGGGCTGTGTCATGCCGGTGATCGCGGCGGCCTCGGTCTGACTGAGCCCCCGGCTCTGGATGAGTTCGTTGAGCTTGACGGCAAGGATGGCCTTCGCGGACAGTTCTTCCGCATCGTCGAACCCAAGGTCGATCAGCACATTGTCAGTGCCCTTGTGTGTGTCTTTGCGTCGCATCATCACCTCCCGCTCAACCCATGACGGGCAAGCACAGACTTCAACCGCTTCTCGATCAATTGCACATCCGGCTGCGGCGTGCTGATGCCGGACTTCGACTTCTTCTGAAACGCATGCAGCACATGGATCGCATCTCCGACGCGCACCGTGTAGACGGCGCGAAAGGTGTCGCCCCGGTGATCTTCCACCAGCTCGTAGACGCCGGAACCAAGACCCTTCCACGGCTTCGACGAATCGGGCGTTCGCCCCAACTGGACCACGAATAGTGCAACACCCATGTCCTTCTGGACCGGGATTGGGAATTCCTCGAAATCCTTCTTCGAGGACCCCTCCCAGAACAGCGGTTTGCGCGTCTCAGTCATGCATTATACCCGTTCGTATATAGGTTGCAAGCCTCCGTGAAAAGATCACGCGGCGCGCAGCGACACGACTTTGCTTGCGGTCAGCGCCTCCACGCGCACATCCTTTTCCGACAGATTGAAATAGTCCGCGTCGGAATACTGCAGGGGCGACTTGTAGCCAGGCTGCCATGCAAGCCATTGAAAGAACCGCGTGACGTGCGCCAGCGCCTTCGCCACCGCGTCCACCGTGGGCTCGCTGTGGCGCTTGGCTTCCTTCAGATAGGCGAAGTAGCGGCGCTTGATCCGCTCGTTGTCGGGTTGAGCGTTGTCATGGTCTGGTGCCCCTACCCCAAGGCATGCAGTCCCTGGCTTCAACCCTCGTCCCGGTGCGCCTCGAAGATGTCGCGGAAGCGTCCGACGCAACCTTTGAATGCCTCCAGCACTGCCGGATCGAAATGCGCAGGCAGGGTGCGCCCGTCGCCCACGGTGATGATCTCGAGCGTGCGCTCATGGCTGAACGCCGGTTTGTACGGGCGCTTGGAGCGCAGCGCATCGTACTGGTCGCAGATGTTCATGATGCGCGCCGAGAGCGGTATCGCATCGCCCGCGAGGCCGGCCGGATAGCCGCCGCCGTCCCAGCGCTCGTGGTGCCCGTCCGCAATCTCCGCGCCCATCACGAGGTAGGGCGAATCGGTGCCGCGCAGCAGTTTTCCGCCCAGACCGGCGTGGCTTTTCATGATCTCCCATTCGTGCGGCTCGAACTTGCCCGGCTTGCCAAGGATGGCGTCGGGGATCGCGATCTTGCCCACGTCGTGCATCGGGCTCGCGTAGTGAATGACATCGCAAAAGTCCGCGTCCAGGCCCAGCGCCTGCGCCAGCTCCACGCTGTAGAAGCTGATGCGCGACACGTGCGCGCCGGTCTCCTCATCCTTGTAGGAGGCGGCGCGGGTCATGGTGGCGATGGTCTCGCGGTAGCTCGCGAGAAGCTGGCGCGTGCGCTGCTTCACCTGCGTGTCGAGAATGCGGTTGTGGTCGGCGAGGAAGTCGCTGAACTCCTTCAGGCGCAGCAGGTTCCTCACGCGCACCCGCAGCTCATTGCGGTCCACCGGCTTGGTGATGAATTCCTCCGCCCCGGCTTCCAGCCCGCGCAGGCGCGAGTCGCGGTCATCGAGCGCGGTCACCATCACCACCGGGATCGCCTTGGTGGCGGCGTCCGCCTTGAGCGCGCGCGCCACCTCGTAGCCGTCCATGCCGGGCATCATGATGTCGAGCAGGATGATGTCCGGCGGACTCTGCCGCGCGAGTTCGAGCGCCTGCGCGCCGTCGGCCGCCTCCGCAGCCGAGTAGCCCTCCGCCTCGAGCATCGCCACCAGCAGCCTGCGGTTTCTGTCCTCGTCGTCGACGACCAGTATCCGCGCGGGGTTCTTTGCTTGGTTCATGACTTCTCCCGTATGGGCAAATGCAGCGTGAAGGTGCTGCCTTTGCCGGGTTCGCTTTCGACTTCGATGGTGCCGCCGTGCAGCTCGGCGAGGCGCCGTGCGAGCGCGAGGCCAATGCCCACGCCGCCGTGCCGGCGCGAGAGGCCCGCATCGAGCTGGACGAGCGGTTGGAAGATCTTCGCCAGATCCTCGCGCGCGATGCCGATGCCCGTGTCCGCCACCGCGATCTCGAGCGCGCCGCCCGCGCGCCGCGCGCGCACCGCGACCGCGCCGCCGTCGCGATTGAACTTGACCGCGTTGTCGATGAGCGCATCGAGCATGCGGCGCAGCGCCGTGGGGTCGAGTTCCGCACTGCCGACCTCCGGCGCAACATCAAGCCGCACGGCCACGCCGCGCGCCGCGGCCACCTTGCGCTTCGCGGCCACGCGTTCCCCGAGCGCCGCGCCGATTTCCACCGGCTCCCGCTCGAGCAGGGTTCCGGGCGCATCGAGCCGCGACATTTCCAGAATCCCCTCCACCAGCGCGAGCAGGTGCCGGCCGCCGGCGAGAATGTCGGCGGCAAACCCGGCCTGTTTCGCGTTGAGCGCGCCCGGCACCTCGTCCTTCAGCAGGTCGGCAAAGCCTATGCCGCTGTTGAGCGGCGTCCTCAGCTCGTGCGTGATGTTGTTCATGAACTCCGACTTCGCGCGCAGCGCCTCCTGCAGCGTGGCGCGCGTGCGTTCCAGCTCCAGCTCCGCCTCCTTGCGCAGCGTGATATCCAGATTGGTGCCGCTCATGCGCGCGGCGCGCCCGTCGGCCGCGCGCTCGGTGACGCGCCCCCGCGACTGGATCCAGCGCCACTCGCCGGTGGCGGTGCGCGCCCGGTGTTCCTCGACATATTCCGGGCGCCCGCCTTTCAACACGGCAACGACGGCTTCGAGCAAACGCTGGCGGTCTTCCGGGTGCGCGAGCGCGGCCAGCGCTTCGACCGTCGTCCACGTCTCGCGCGGCGGCTCGCCCAGCAACCCGGCCCACTGCTCGCTCAGCCACACCTTGCCGCTCTCGGCGTCGGCGTCCCACACCGCAATACGCCCGCCCGCCAGGGCCAGTTTCAGGCGCCGCTGGGCCGTTTCCGCTTCCTTCTCGGCCGTGACTCTGTCGGTGATGTCGATCCAGGAGCCCACCAGCTCCTTCGGTTCTCCGGCTGCGTCCCGCACCAGTATCGTCTCGTCGCGCATCCAGCGCCAAGAGCCGTTCCTGTGGCGGAAGCGGTACTCGGCAACGATCGATCCCTCGGTGAAGAGCCGCTGCTGCCCGGCCAGCACCCGATCCCGATCTTCCGGATGGATGTTGTTCACCCAGAATCCCGGGTCGCCGAGAAAATCCTCGGGCGCATGGTCCAGTTGCGTGCGCACATTGGCGCTGATGAAGGTGGCGCCGTAGTCGCCGTGCGCCTTGGCTGCATAGATGACCGCCGGCGTCTTGCGCAGCAGGAAGTCCAGCCGATCGTTCAAGCGATGCAGCTCGGCGTCGTTGGCGGCAAGCGCCAAACCCCGCTCGTGCAGCCTGACGAGCGTGACCGCCAACACGAACAACAGCAGGGACGTGACGATTCCGCCCAGCAATATCCACCACGGCGGGGTGCTTGCGATCCGGGCTTCAAATTCCGGCGTGCTGGACAGACGCAGGGTCCATGGCCTGCCGGCGACCTCGAGCGGAAAGTCGCGGACGAAACGCGGGGCTTCGGTGCCGTGGTGCGCGTCGTCGTGCATCAGCGCGGCGGGCGAAGCATCGGGTCCGTCGTAGACTTCCAGACCGAGTCGCGCCGTGCCCTTGCCCGGTATGGCAAGCAAGAGGTCGTCCATGCGGAACGCTGCATAGACATAGCCGGCAAGCGCGGCGCGGCGCTCCGCCACGCTGGCGCGCGGTGCGCCGTTGCGGTAGACGGGGATGTACAACAGGTAGCCCGCCCGCGCTTCCGTCCCGGAATCCTGAACCAATTGGACTTTGCCCGAGAGCGCGGCCTCGCCGCTGTCGCGCGCCCGTTCCATTGCCGCGCGGCGCACCGGCTCGGAAAACATGTCGTAGCCGAAGGCGAGGAAATTGCCGCCGGCAAAGGGTTCGAGAAAAACGACAGGGGTGTATTCGGCGCGGGTTCCCCCGGGACGGATGTCGTAGTCGGGAAACCCTTGGTCGCGGATCGCGCGGACATGAGCGTCGCGGTCGTGCGCGGACACGAGCTGCCCGAAGCCCAGCCCCCGGATACCGGGCAAACGCCGGTCGATTTGGGCGGCCTCGGCGTAGCTCCGCCATTCATGGCGATCCACCGCGGCCGACGCGGCAAACAGCGCTGCGCCGCCACGCAACACCAGCTCGTAGGTGGCCATGCGCACCGCGATCGCGTTGCGTACCTCGTGCGCAGCCGATTCGAAGTGCAGCGCTGCCTCTCGCTCATGGCTTTCCTGGAGGTGGCGCCAACTTGCCAGCGTCAGCACGAGCACGACGGCAGCCACGAGCCAGCCGAGCGCCATGCCTGGCAGCCACCGGGGTCGCGGGAAATTGACCAGCGAGGACAGCAAGCGCAAGGGTTTCACGCCGTTCCCTGCGCCCACCTGGTGCGCGGCTCGGAGGCTGAACGCGATAGACGGACGCGTGGAGTTATTCCGGGCAGGAATGCGTACTTCATTCGTTCCGGCCTTCCAGCAGCGCCGCCACGTTCGCCAGAAACTCCTTGTAGCGGATCGGCTTTTCGAGATAGCCGTCGAAGCCTTCGGCCAGCAGCCGTTCGGCGTCGCCCTTCATCGCGAGCGCTGTGAACGCGACCACCTTGAGCGCCGCGGTGCGGGGCTCGGCGCGCAGGCACTTGAGCGCCGCGATGCCATCCATGCCGGGCATCTGC
>ORMF012253979.1_pt1 | contig 15590 bp, 17 predicted proteins | sample 1779871 | NCBI WGS metagenome assembly ORMF01 (sample SAMEA104232316, study PRJEB22302) | groundwater metagenome | biome: forest; feature: aquifer; material: groundwater | place: USA | collected 2011-08-07 | depth 5.4 m | reverse complement strand
CTCCCCAGCGGCCACGGCGGCGGCTGAACCTGACGATGACCCACCAGGCACGCGGGTTAGGTCCCAGGGGTTTTTGGTCGGACCGAAACTCGAGTTCTCACCAGAAGTGCCCATGGCAAACTCGTCGCAGTTTGTTTTGCCGAGCACAATGGCGCCCTCATGCACCAGGCGTTCCACTACGGTGGCGGAATAGGGCGGCACGTAACCCCGCAAGATTTTGGAACCAGCCGTAGTCTCAATACCGGTCGTCACAAACAGGTCCTTCACCGCCAAGGGTACGCCAGCCAGCTTGCCAACGGATTCGCCGCGCTTAACACGCTCATCAACTGCCTTAGCCGCAGCCACAGCCTGCTCAAGGGTTGGGGTGATAAAACTATTGAGCTGGCTCTTCTTAATTACCGCGGCGTACTCCGTAACCACCTCGACTGCCGACAACTCGCCAGCGGCAACTTTTGTAGTGAGCTCCCGAATGCCGAGCATAGCGCTATTCCCTATCGTCAAACACCGCCGGCACCTCCACGAGGTTGTCGTGGTTGTGTGCTGCTTGCGTAATGAGTGCCGCGGGGTCAGGCCAGGGCGCAACTTCATCAGCCCGTGGTGCTACGGGCAAGGTGGCAGCCGAGCTTGCCTCAGCCGCTTTGAGCTCTTGTAGCTTACTTACATAACCCAAAACCTCACCCAGCTGGTGCGTGTAGCGCTCAACTTCGTCCATTGTCAGCTCTAACCGTGCCAGCTTGGCTAAGCGGAGGACGTCGTCCTTTGATAACTTGGCAGCCTTAACCATATACCGCTCTAGTATAACGTAAGAACCAAAGGATACGCTAATTTGGTAAGCCTAGTGTGGAACATATACTACGAGCTATTTTTCTTGCCCAATATTAGCCGAAATCGTTTAGTCACTGTTCCATAACCCTTGACTTTTTGCGGGGTTGAGGGTAGTATGATTAGTTCTTTAACATAGGAATACAGTACTTCGTTCCCACAAACCTGGGAGGGGACCCCGTAAAAAGACTTTTGGTCTTCACGGGGCGAGGGAGTTTCGTAGCGGTAGTGGTTGGTTTCGACTGACTAGTACCGTAGACGTAGCTCTTGGCATGCTTGGGCCTTTTGGCCCGAAGGTATGCCTCCCTCACCTAGGTTTGTGTGAACGAAATTAACTCTATCAATCAAAAACCAAACATCCCGCCTCGGGGTTACGAGGAAGGAGAACATAATGACGGTAAAAACAGTATCAAGGGAGTTCGAAACAGTGTTCGAGCTCGAAAATGTTCGGCTCCGGGTACCCGAAAATTTCAAAAGTGAGTGCAGAATCACGCCGACGAACATAAATCTCGACGGCAACATAGTTGCCGACGCCGAGCACTACTACAGTGGGGTGCCGCTCGGTGGTGGCACATACCTTAACCGCCACTACTATTTTCCAAAGCCACCACTGATCCCCGTGGGAATGCAGCCTATTCCATTAGGAAAATCGGTTGTGGCCCGTGTGAGTGTTGAAATCGAGAAGTTTAAGGACGGCCGCCGGTTCACCATGCTGAGAATCTACGTCTACGCCGAGCCAAGGCGCGCGGGGTTTCACATGAAAATCAACCAGGCTGGTACCGAGGGTATCCCCATCGAGGGAACCAAGGGGAAAATTCTGTTCGAAATGATAGAGCAGAAAGAAGTCGAGGTCACCGAAACTGCGGCGACTGAATAAGGTCCCGCTCGGGACTGAAGAATCAATAAAGGGGTGAGTATGTAATCTCACCCCTTTTTGTTTTTTTCAAAACTACAGCTTACAAGCTAACCAACTTACGGAAAGTATTCTCGTCTAACACGGTCAGGCTCAACTTTTTTGCCTTAGCCAGCTTACTGCCTGGGTTCTCGCCGGCCACCACGTAGTCGGTTTCCCGACTCACGCTCTCACTGGTCTTGCCGCCTAAGCTCCGGAGGCGGGCTTTGGCTTGTTCGCGCGACATCGACGACAGCGTGCCGGTGAGCACAAACGTTTTACCCGCCAACTTCCCTTTGGGCTTGGGCCGGGCTGACTCCACCCGCAGGCCCACCTGCTTAAATTTGGTAATTAGTTTTTGGTTCTGCCGGTTAGAAAAATAGTCGGCCAGGCTCTGCGCTACCACGCCTCCGACGCCCTCCACCGCTACAAAATCATCGCGTGAAGCCCGCATCACCCCCTCGAGTGTGCCAAAGTGTGAGCTTATGTCCCGCGCCGTTTCCTCACCCACGTGGCGAATGCCCAAGCTATTGAGGAACCGCTCCAGAGAAATCGACCTGCGCGCCGCAATGGCAGCCACTAAGTTCTGGGCTGACCTTTCGGCAAAGCGTTCGAGGGGGGTAAGGTCTGCGGTGGTCAAGCTGAAGAAATCAGCTGAATCCTGCACTAGGCCCGCTGCCACCAGTAAGTCAACGCTCTTGGGGCCTAGGCCATCAATGTCAAACGCGCTCCGCGAAGCAAAGTGGTACAACGCCTCGCGCGAGCGGCCAGGGCAGTGCGGGTTCGAGCAGTAGTGGGCCACCTCGTTCTCCCGCCGCACTACCGGGGAACCGCAAACCGGGCACGTTTTGGGCAATGAATACTTTTTCTCCTGGCCGGTCCTGAGACGCGGCAGCACCTCCACCACGTCGGGAATTATGTCGCCGGCTTTTTGGATGATGACGGTATCCCCTATTCGTAAGTTCAGCCGGTCGACCTCATCTTGGTTGTGGAGGGTGGCGCGCGCCACCGTGGTGCCCGCCACCAACACCGGCGTGAGCACTGCTACCGGCGTGAGCACGCCGGTGCGCCCAATTTGGACAATAATATCCTTGACCTTGGTCGTAGCCTGTTCAGCGGCGAACTTGTAGGCCAGCATCCAGCGCTCTGACTTGCCAACTGAACCAAGCACGCGTTCCTGGGCGATGTCATTGACCACCAGTACCGCACCATCAATCTGGTAGGGCAGGCTGGCGCGTTTTTTTTCGCCCGCCTTAACGTAAGCCGCCACGGCCGCCAGACCGTTGAGCTCACGGCAATGGGAGCTGGTTTTAAAGCCTAACTGCTGCAAGAGCTGGTGAACCTCGGCGTGGGTGCGCTGGCCGCAGTCCGTCATGAGCTCAAAGGCGTAGAACTCCATCTTTCGACTGGCCACCAACTTAGGGTCGAGCTGGCGAATGGAACCGGCGGCCAGGTTCCGGGGGTTGGCGAAGGGTGGCAAACCGTGCTTGACCTGAACCGCGTTAATGCGCACGAGCTCGGCTTTGGTGAGTACAATTTCACCCCTGACATCGAGGCGCCGCGGCAGTTTGCGCGCCAGGTTCTCAAGCCGGAGGGGGATGCTCTCAATGGTTCTCAAGTTCAGCGTTACATCTTCCCCCGCTACGCCATCACCGCGCGTGGCCCCGCGCGCCAATAGACCGTCCTCGTAGGTCAGCACCATGGCCAGTCCGTCCATTTTGAGCTCGCCAAAGTACGTTTTTACCGGCTGGCCTAACAATTTCTCATTGCGCTGCTGCCAGGCCGCTACCTCTTCAAGCGTAAACGCATCGTCAATCGAAATAATCGGCCGAAGGTGCTGCACCTTGGCAAAGCGAGCGAGCGGCTTGCCGCCAACCCGCTGGGTCGGGGAATCGGGCGTGACAAGGTCGGGGAACTGGGCTTCGAGCTGCGCTAGTTCGTGCTTCAGCGAGTCGAGCGCCGCGTCAGAAATTTCTTGGCGGTCGAGCACGTGGTAGAGGTAGCGGTGGCGATTAATTTCCGCCCGCAGCTTGGCTAGGCGCTCTCGCGCGACAGCTTTCGTCATACCGTAGCACTACTTAACAATGTCTTGCTCCGAAAAAATGACGTAGTCGGAAAAACCGTAGGCGGGTGGGTTCTTAGGCACGGTGGTCTTGAGGGTTTGGGTGGTGCCGCTCTGCGCGCCCTGGCTCCAAATGTCCAGGTAGTTGGAACCCGAGCTGGCGCCTGACAGTTGAAAACTCAAATCGCTGACGGGCGCCGTCAAGGCCTTGACGCGCACCTGGTAGAGCTGGGTGCCGTCGCCCTCATCACCACAATTAAAGGGAAAAGCAAAGTTAATAGCACTACACTGCGGGTTGGCAGTAGTGGCGCCACAGTCGTTGGGCAAACCAAGTCCAGGACGGTACACTCGGGTGCTGACTGCCCCCGGCACCTGATCAATGTAAGAAATTTCCAGAGCGGGCTGTGCGCCGGTAAGGGCAGTTCGGTTCCACTGGTTGACGGCTATGCTCACCGGGGTAGCACAACTAGCCACGAGCGGCGGACTAAAATCGAGCTGGAAGTTTTGGTTAGTGTCGAGGTAGGGCACGCTGAGGAGCGTAGCAGGGGAAATCTTGCGGTTACAGGCGGCAGTGGTGTTACCAGCCGTACCAGGCGGCAAAGAACAGGTGACGTACGCCGTATCGTTGCAAGGTCCACTGTCACACACTTTAGCTTGCCTGATATTGTAGAGCGCCTGCTCCAGCCCGCTCTCAGCTTGGGCGTACGCCACCAGGCCGTTGTCGAGCGCCTTAGCTTGCCTAAGCTCCCCCACCACCAGGGCGGCGACGGTGAGCCCGCCTACCAGGCCGCCGGCCAGCATGAGCAGGGCCAGGAGCAAAATGTTCCCGGGGCGACGAGTGCCGGCGCGCTGAAGCTTGGGGCGGCTAGCGAACATAGGCGCGTGAGGTTACGGTGGTCTGCAGGTAGGTGGATAGGCGATTCTCCACCTTCGCGTCCACGGTGCTGAGTGACAGCACAATGGTAACCTGGGGCTGCACGTCGGGCGGCGTGCCGCTCTGGGCAAACGGGTCCGTGAGCGGGGTAACGTAGAAGTTCAACAGATCAACCGATAGGTTGGGCGAGGTTATGGTTTTCCAGGTGACACCTCGGTCGCGGCTTATCTGCACACAATCGGTTGATCCGCAGGTGAGAGCAACCGCTTTTCGGAACCAGACCGGCTGCTTGTTACTACCCAGGAGCAGGAGGCAGGCTGGCGGCGGGAGCGGCGTTAAGGTGCAGGGCGAACCCGGTGCAGTGTACGACGGGTAGTCCACCGTGTCGCTCCTGATCTCGCGCGCTAGCACGTCCAGCAGGTAGCGCGCGTCGGTGGAGGTGGTCTGGACGTTGCGGATGCGCTGCTGCACCCGCTGCACGTTCACGAAAATGGAAGCAATGATGACGCTAGCTAGGCTAAAAATGAACATCGCCACCACAATCTCCATCAGGGTAAAACCTCGACGCGGCCTGCGTCCGCGTCGAGGAAATCCAAAATCCAAAATCCAAAATCCAAACCGCACGTGGTTTTGAACTTTGAGCTTTGATATTTGAGCTTTAAACATACTACCTCCAGTTATAGATGTACTCGACCAAACTCAGGGTGCTCCGGTAGGCACCACCAAACAGCCCCGGCGTGGGCCAGCCCACCACTGACTCCACCCGGTAGCCCAGCTTCTGCTGACCAGCCGGACAAGCGGATTGGTCAGTAGCGACGTAAGGTGGGTTGCTACCCAACTGGCAGACTGGGTCGAGCAGCATGGCACGGTAGAACCCGGTGCTTGAGTATCCAGCGGGCGGACTCACCAGCCAGCCGGTATCTTGGCGCCAGAGGTAGCCCTGGACTGAACCGCCACGGAACAGCTGCAGCTCAGGCAGGCTAAAGCTAATTCGGGTAGCCAAAGATTTGTACTGCAGCTGCCAGCTGATGGGTGTCTGGTTGTCGGGCGGCGGGGTGAGCTGCAGGGCGGCGCCGCACGGACAGCCCACCAACGGCACCAAACCAACGTCCCAGCTCTGGCTACCGCCGCTTGAGGCCACCAGCCAGTTACTGTCGCGCACGGCCCGCACCAACTCCAACCCTTCGCGCGCCAGCTGCAGCGCCACAATGCGCTGAGCCGAGGCAGTGGTGGCGGTGACGTTGCGCAGGGTCAGCGCCAGAATGCCCCCCAGGCCGATCAAGATGATGCCAATGGAGAGGGTGGCTTCGAGCAAACCTTGACCGCGGGGGTGGGAGTTAAAGCGTGGCATAGGAGGTTACGAGCTACTGAACAAACACCTGACCGGTGCTCACGTTAACTCGCACCTCCGGCGCGCCAGTGGTATAGCGGTGGTGGAGGGTAACCACGGCGTCCGCACTCGAGCTGCCGTTTACCTTCACCTGCTCGCTTAGGTGGTCAAATACTATGCTCAGGGGGCTACCGGGCTGCAGGTCAGAAGCGGCCAGCGTGACGTGGCTGGAAAGGGTAGCCTGCTTAACATCCAGGAACAGGGGGTTACCGGGAATATACTGGTAGGTGGGGGCAATTGATTCGCAATCAGCAAACTCCTTCACGATCGGTGGCTGGCCTGGGCTGGCCGGTGGTGCTACGTACACGCCGTAACCCGCCGGTGGAGCGGCGGCCGGTTGACCAACCACGCAGGGCGTGGCGGTAACGGTGCCGGAGAGGGTAGCAGTTTGGGCCTCACGCACGAGCGACTGCACCAGTTGAGCCGAACCCGACAGCTCGTCGCGGTACTGCCCACTGCGAAAGTTTACGAGCACCATGGCGGTAATGAGGAGGAATATGCCAATGGAAACAAGCAGCTCAAGCATGGTAAAGCCAAGCTCAACAGAATCATGAATACAGAATAGCGAATTATGAGTTCTGAGCTGGTTCATTCTGTTTGATTCGTAATTCATAATTCTTACTTCTCTACTACTACCATTCTACCACAAAAACCCGAGGTACCACTGCCAGAGCGGAAGTCCCCACAGCAAGGTGATAACCGTCGCCACCGTCATGAACGTGCCCAAAGGGAGCTGGCTCTGCCAGTGCTTCCGCCCGGTGGCGAGCAACCCTAAACCAACCAAACTGCCGCCGAGGTAGGTGAGCATAAAAGCTACCAACAACCCTGGCCAACTCCCGACCATAGCGCCGACCATAGCCCCCAGGCGAATGTCCCCCGCTCCCACCCACCGGCCGCGAGAAATGGCGTGCTGAATCCAGAACCACGCGGAGCCTACAGCCGCCAGCACTACCAGTAGGTGCCAGTCATAGCCAGCGAGGATATTAAAGAGTAGTGCCAACCCGAGCCCGGGCAAGGTAACCTCATCCGGCAGAATGTACCATCTGAAGTCGAACACGAACAGCGTCAGCAGCACGCTGCCGAACAGACCAAAGGTCAAAGCGGGGAGGAAGCTGGTGCCAGCCAGCAGTGCTGGCGCGCCGAATTTCAAATACGCCCCCAGCCACAGCAGCCCGCAGGCCAACTCCACCAGTGGGTACTGCCAAGAAATTGGTTTGCGGCAGTAGCGGCAGTGGCCGCGGAGCGCCAGGAATGATACTACTGGCATGTTGTCGTACCAGGCCAGCTGACCGCGACAGTGTGGGCAGTAGGAACGAGCGGCATTAAACCGTTCGCCGTTCTTGAGGCGCAAGATAACAACGTTCAAAAAACTGCCAACGATCAAGCCAAAAATGAATGCAAAAAAAGAAAACATAATATGCTTTTATTATACCATACATCCCCGCAGCTTGTTGTAGCTCGCCGACATGAATAGCACCACCAGGCTAGATAGCTTGGCCTACCCCACGAGCTTAGTACATGCCGGTTTACGGCAGCGTGCCACAAGCTATTCACCCTTCCCGGAAAAGTGTCCGGCCGGACACTTTTCCGGGAAACGAAGGGATGCTAGTATACGGTTAACTACCCATGACTGACTAACCACCTTTTTGTATCCTAATGAGCCAGACGCCTCGCCTACCAGCTACTAAGCTCCTCCTCGCCCTCCTCGCCCGCACTGGCGAGGCCAGTATTGATTTCTACACCTTCCTGCATGACCTGCGCTACCACCGCGGTACCTATATGCGCGGCGGCCATGAGCTGGTGCAAGAGCTCAAGCGCTTGGGCGAGGCGAAGCAGGCTCAGCGGGTGCTTGATCGCTTGCACCAGGCCAGGTACCTCAAGGCGCACGAAATTGGTAATCGACTCATAGTTACCCTGACCAAAAAAGGTCTAGCGGCAGCACTGGCAGTACAGCTACACCAAGCGCCCCGTCGGGCTGATAAGCTCTGCACGGTGGTAATTTTTGATATCCCTGAAACTGAGCGCGGGGCTCGGCGCCAGTTCCGGCTGCTCCTCAGGCAGGGTGGTTTTACTAAGCTCCAGCAGAGCGTATGGGTGAGCCGAGGAGATACCCACGAGCTAGTGACCAAGTTCGTCAAGCAGGCAGCGCTAGAGGCATGGGTAAACGTCTTTCTGGCTACCAGCTTCCTGCATCTGCCACGGTAGGGCTGGTGTAGCGCTTCAAAGCAGTTCAAAACACTTCAGCACCTCTCCCGGAAAAGTGTCCGGCCGGACACTTTTCCGGGAGCACTAAACTATTCGCCTTGAGCCAATCGCAAAGTAACTACATTGATAAAGCTACCCACGGTGAGGCCAAGTAAGAAAAACACTACTGCCATGCCTCAAGTATAGCACCAGACCCCCACCCTCGGGGGTAGGGGTCTGGCAGTTACATACCTAATTAGGAACTACGGCAACACACAGTCAACAAAAGCGGCTGCGGCCGAAATCCCATTATTAGTCGCACAGTTACCACCTTTGGCCAAGTCGCCGGTTGGGCCTTCCAACTTGAAGAATATGGCAAACTTAGAAGTAGAAGCACTGTTAATCTTGTATACGTACTCCTGGACAGAACCATCACCTACCGGTGTAGCTGGTTGTTGTGGATCGTGCGGTACCTGACCCATGAAGGTTGGAGGAGTAGCGCAAGTAGCCACGAAACCAGCGGCGGTGCTGTCCAAACATAGCTGGTTACCAGTACCAAGGACGATGGCCGCGGCGGCGCTCGGGTAGGCGTTGCTCTTGTCGCCAAAGAAGAGCTCCAGCGCGGTTTGAATTTGCTTGATGTCGCTCACGCGCTTGGCATCACGCGACTTCTGCCGCGCGGTGTTAAGGGCTACCACCGCCAGAGTTGACAAAATACCAATGATGGCGATAACCACCAAGAGTTCGATTAGGGTAAAACCTTTTTTGAGTTTCATTACTGTCACCTCCCTTCAGTGTTGCTTCACAAGGTTTGAAGCTTAGATTACGTATATCTACTATAGCACACCGCGGGCCAAAAGTCCAACTCAGGCCGCGCCGGACAGGTTGTACATCGGCAGGAGAATAGCGGACACCATAAACCCCACCGTCACACCCATCACCAGCATTATAGCGGGCTCCAGCAAGGTCACCAGGTTGGTGACCAGGTTGTTGACCTCGTGGGTGTAGAAGGCGGACAAGCGTTTAAAAATCTCCTCCAGGCGGCCGGTTTTTTCACCCACAATCATCATCTGGGAGAGCATGGGCGGAATAGCGGGCGACTGGGCAAAAATGCTGGCGATAGAGTTGCCGTCCTCCACCTGCTTGATGGTGCGCTCAATAATGTCTTTGAACACCGCACTACCCACCACGTCTGCCACAATAGCCAGACTGCGGGTTAGGGGAACGCCGCCCGCCACCAAGGTGTACATAGACTGGGTAAAGCGCACCAGGTAGATGTTCCGGTAGATGGTACCGACGATGGGAATTTTGAGCTGGAGGGTGTGCCAGAGGTGCTTGCCCCGCGGCGTGCGCACAAATAGCCTGAGGAGCACTCCCCCGCCCACCACAATAAAGGCCACCAGCCACCAGTAGTGGGTCAGGAAACTGCTCAGGCCGATCAAAATACGCGTAGACAGCGGCAGCGCCACGCCCGACTCCTGCAGAATAGCGGTCAGCTTCGGCACCACGTAGATCATCATGACGGTGCCCACCAGCGTCATACCGAAGAGGATAAAGGCGGGGTAGATCATGGCGCCCCGGAGCCTGGAGGTGAGGTCGTAGTTCTTTTCCGCCTCGTCGGCCAGGTAGTTCAAAATTTCGTCTATCTTGCCCGAGCTCTCGCCCGAGCTCACCATGTTAATGTAAAAATCGGAGAAGATGTCGGGGTACTTGCCCAGCGCGGCCGAGAGCTTGGCGCCGCCCTCCACCTCGTCCGCCACCTCCGACACCACCACTTTGAGCTTGGGACTGGCGGTTTGTTTTTCCAAAATCCTGAGGGCCTGCACAATCGGCACGGTGGCCGAAGCCATCACGGCCAGCTGCCGGGAAAAAATGACGATGTCTTTGGTTTTGATGCGGGCAATAGGCAGCGCCGCCAAAAAGGCCAGCCGGCTCACCCGCTTCTCCGTAACGCTTAGGGGCGTGAGGTTACGCTCGGTCAGTATTTCGACCGCCACTTCGCGCGTGGGCGCCTCCACCATGCCGCGTAAGCTACGACCATCAATATCTTTAGCCTGGTACTCAAAGAGGGACATAAAAATTCAAAATGCAAATATCAAAAATCAAAATGACAATTCCGAATTGAAAAATTTTGACATTTTACTCTGTAGTTTTGCATTTTGCATTTACTTAGGCTTGAGCAGCGATTCTAGCGTCTCACGGTGCACGGCCTGGAGCAGCGCCTCTTCCCTGAGCACATCACCGTTCTTCACCAGGGTGGCCAGCTGGTACTCGAGAGGCACCATACCCTCCTCGCGAGACGTTTCTACGATCGTTTGCACCTGGTGCACCCGACCCTCGTGGATTAAGGACCTAACGGGTTGGGTGCCCAGTAGAATTTCACAGGCCAGCACCCGTCCACCTCCCAGGCGCGGGATGAGCCTCTGGCAGCTCACACCCAAGAGGCCTTCGCTCAGGCGCAACCTCATGCTCTCGGGCGAAAGGTTGGGCCAGGGCGTGGTCAGGTACTCGAGCGCCCGCACCGTCGAGTCGGCCTCCATTACCACCAGTACCAGCGTGCCGGAGGTAGCTAGGGTAACGAGCTGCGGCCAGGCTGAGCTCGGGAGCAGTACGTCTACCGCCAGCACGTCCACGTCCTCGTTGCGCACGTCGTCGAGCGCCTCACCGATGCTCGACACGTCGTCGCCCATGGTGCGCTGCTCAATGAGGGACTTGTCGTTGCCCAGCACGTACTCAATCGGCTCGGCTAACATTACGACGTGGCGGGCAGTACTGTGGTTTATGCTATCGACCAGGGAGCTTAGGGTAGTGGTGCGGCCAGATCCCAAAGGCCCCGTGATGAGCACCAACCCTTCGCGCGCGCCCATCAGCTCGACTAGGCGCTTGGGTAAACCTAAAATTGCCGGGGTAGCTACCTGGAGCGGGATGTAGCGCAGGTCAAAGCTCGGGTAGCCCTTCTGGTAGCTGGCGTGCACGCGAAAGCGTGCCTTACCACCTAAGCTGTAGCCCACCACCACGTAGTGGCGGGCCTCCAGCACGGCCTGAGCGTGCTCGGTCAAAAAAAAGGCGATGAGCTCTTGCAGAAACGGCGGCGCTACCACCGCCTCGTCGGCCATGGGCTCAAGCTTGCCATCGTACCTCAGCATAGGCTGGTTGCCGGCCGTTAGGTGCACGTCGGACGCCCGACGCTCGATGGCGCTCGTGAGTATGCGGTTGATGATGGCGCTGTCAGCCGTGGACATACATTCTCATTTCTAACTTCTAAACTCTAAAATCCTAATCCCTGGCTACCGAAATTACTTCCTCTAAGCTGGTAGCCCCCAGGAGCGCCTTAAGGTAGCCGTCTTGGATCAAGCTCGAGCCGCCCTGCCGCACGAACTCAGCCTTGAGGTCGTACGGTTTGGCGCCCTCCACAATGATGCGCTGGAGCTGGGGCGTATTAATGAGCACCTCGGAGATTGCCACGCGGCCGTGGTAACCCGTGTTGTCGCACTGGTTGCAACCCGGGGCTTTGTAGAGCTGCCAGGGTTCAGCCGGCACCTCGGCGGCCGCTTCTTTAGATAACCCCTCGAACTGCTTTTTGATGTCGGCCACTACCTCAGGCACGGGCGTGAGCGCTTTCTTGCAGTTCACGCACAGCTTCCGCACCAGGCGCTGGGCAATGATGACGTTGGTGGTGGAGGCAATGAGGAACGGCTCCATGTGCATATCAATGAGCCGCAAGATAGCGCTGGGAGCGTCGTTGGTGTGCAAGGTGGAGAGCAGGACGTGGCCGGTCAAAGAGGCGTGAATAGCCAGCTCGGCCGTGTCCGAGTCGCGGATTTCACCTACCATGATGACGTCTGGGTCTTGCCGCAAAATGGAACGGAGCCCGCTGGCAAAAGTGTAGCCCACCTCGGGGTTCACCTGGCTCTGGTTAACACCCGACAGGAAGTACTCCACCGGATCCTCCAGTGTTATGATGTTCACGTCTTCGTGGTTTAAAATATTGAGCACCGCGTAGAGCGTGGTGGACTTACCCGAGCCCGTGGGGCCGGTCACCAGGAACATACCGTGCGGCTTGGTAATGGCGTCGTTGAGGAGCCTGAGCTTCTGCCCAGAGAACCCTAAGCCCTCAAAGGTCCGGACGCCGGTGGTGGGGTCGAGGATGCGCATAACCACCTTCTCGTTGGCTACCAGGGGCAAGGTGGAAATGCGGAAGTCTATGACCTTCTCCACCACCTTAAGGCGGATGCGGCCGTCCTGCGGCAGGCGTGTTTCGTCGATCTTGAGGTTGGCCAGCACCTTGATGCGCGACACCACGGCGGCGTGAATGTACTTAGGGAGCGAGAGGGAGGTGTGGAGTACCCCGTCCACGCGGAAGCGGACGCGGCTGTCGGCCTCGCCCGGTTCTATGTGCACGTCGGAAGCCCCGCCCTCCACGGCGTGCCTCAGGATGACCGAGACCATCTTGGCGACCGGGGCCGACTTCAGCACCTGTTCGAAGTTCACCTCTTCTTTGGTGTCGTCACGGAAGACGTCTTGGTCTTTACCCTCGGCCATCTTTAAGGCCTCGCCCACCTCGCTCGTTAGGGTGCTGTACTGCCGCAAGGTTTGCAGCAAGCCCTCGGTGGTGGTGATGGCGTAGCGCGGCTTCCAACCGTTCTGCCGCGCCAGCAGCTCCACCGCCTCCATGGCCTTAAAATTTTCGGGGTGCACCAGTGCGAGCCAGACCTCGGTCCCCTGCCGCTTGAACGGCACTATCTGGTAGTACTGGGCGGTATCGAGAGGCAGGAGCTGCAGCACCTCTTTGTCGATGGTCTGGGCATTCAAAGACACCGCCGGAAAATTGAAGAACTGGCTCTTGGCTTTAAGCACTACCTCAGGCGTCAGCACCGCCCGCTGAATAATGAGCTCTTCCAGGCTGCGCTGCTCCACCGGCACCTCCTTGCGCAGCTCAGCGAGCTGGGCTGCCTTCAAGAGCCCTTGTTTCACCAAAAAATCGCCGAAATCTTTTTGGGAGAGAATGATAGCCATAGGTAGGGGGGTTAAGGGAGTTGGCAGGAGCTCAGGTTGCGGGGAAGCTCTGAGGTAGTAGTGGCGGCGCCTTCACTCTGGATGAGGTAGTGGGCGGGAGCGGTTTCGAGCTTGGCCCAGGTGCACCACTGGTCGGCGGAGGTACTGAAGTACAGGTCGTAGGGTTGATTGCTCACGGGATCACGGGGTGGAGCGGTGAGGAGTCGGTCGGCACCGAGCTCAGCCCAGGTGCCGTAGCGGCGGTGGTGGTCGAAGTAGAACTCCTGCGCCCGGGCCGCGACGGCGAGGTCGTGCCGCCTCACCTGGTCCCTGGCCTCGCGGCCCCGACTTTGGGCACTAACGTTGAGCCACAAGACGAGCGCTACCAGCAGCAGGGCACCGACTACCACCCCGAGGAGCGACCAGCCTGGCCTCAACTTGAGCAAACGTGGTCTACCGTCGCGCGGCATTACTTCCTTTTAATGGCAAACACCGGCAGTGGCGAGAACGGCTGGGGGTTTGGCCGCTGACCGTCTGAGGCTGGTAGGATACTTTCGTCTTGGAGCTCACGCCCAACGGTGCTATCGAACTCAGCCGGGCTGAATACCTGGGCAGGATCTGGCAGGCTCAAGCGACTATCAAGGTCGCCGCCGAACGTAGCCGACGGCACCACCAGTACGCTGGTCGCGCTGCCGGAGCTTAACGAGACTACCGTCAGGTATACCACCAAACCAACCACCACGGCCAGCAGGCCCAGGAGCACGGTGAGTTTCAAACGGCTTAAGCTGCGAGGAATGAGCATACCCGGTATATCAACTTCGCTCAACCACCTCAGCGCGAGTATGGTTAAGAGAATGTTTAATCAATAAAAAGCGTAGGTAAGGCATACGGCTGTTGTGCGTAGTGGTTATCATGAGCGCTAGCGAAGTTGTATTACCGGGCATAGGGTTAGTGCGAGTAGTAGTAGCTCGTGAGGGTAACGGCGTAGCCACCCTCCCGACCAAAGTTCAAGCTCTCCACCGACAGCAACCGCCAGGCGGCTTGGGCGGCTTGCAGGAAATCACGCAAACGGCCGTAGTTACCGCCAGCCAGGGAGAGGTTAACCTTTATTGACCGCAAACCATCAACCCCTCCCGGGCTGACGGCTGAACCGGAGCTGGCAGCGGTGGGCGTGGCCTGGTCGATGAGGGATACCGCCAGCACCTTGAGCTGAGCGTGGTTAGCAATGGCTTCCAGCTGCACCAGTAGGTCCGGCTGGTCGCTGAAGGAGGGCAAGATAACCGCCAGAGCCTGGTCTTGGTGCTGCTTCTGCCAATCATCGGCCCTGGCCTGCAGCAGACCCAGGCGCTCCTCGGTAGTCGTAAGCCTGGCGGCCAGCTCTTGGGCTTGGTTGTTAGACCTCAGGTCGTGGTAGAGCGGCCGGAGTAACCACCAGCTACCACCCAGCACGATCACAGCCGTGGTCACGCCCGCCCACCAGAAAAAGTGCTTGGCTACGTGGCGCAGCCACCAAAGTTTTATACGTTGTAATGGGGTAGTCATAGGTGCAGGCGTTAGCGGCCGGGAGCGGGTGACATATCCGCCTGCGCCCAGCCCGCGCTCAGGTGCAGCTGAAAGGTTGACCCCACGTGGGTGAGCGACTGGTCGGTGTCTTCGTTCACCGTGATGCTGCCTAGGGAAACCTGGTTAAATACGTTGCTCGATTGCTCAAATACCTTGAGCTGGCGCGCCAGGTCGCCAATGGAGCTGGCCTCCACCCCTAAGCTCAGGTCGCCTTGGCTCGAGAGTGAGGCGGTGGTATAGCTGACGCTCACCAAGGTGAGAGCCTGCAGCTTGTCGAGCAGGCTGAGCCAATCTATCCGGTTACGTAGCACCTGCTCTACAGCCCTAAGCTTGCGGCTGGCCAGCTCCATGCTCTGGAGCTGGGGCCGAAAAGCGTCCACCTTGGCGACCAAGGTTTGGGCCTTCTGCCGAATCTGCAAAACGTGCTGCGTGCGCTGCACTATCAAGAACGACAAAATACCGTAGCCTACGGCTACCACGCCGACGGCCGCCAGGGCTACCAGGGCCAACCGCCTACCGTAACCCTCCACCACCTCTATCGGGCGTGACTCAAACGGCAGCAGGTTAACATCGAGCACTACCCCTACCGGTGGGGTATCAGCGGTGACCTTAGGTGCGGCGGTAAGGGGTGTGGCGGCGACCGGGCCTGGCGGCAGTGGCGGCTGAGGCAGCGGCTTCCTGACGGTTGAGGCGCTGCGCTTGGGCGGGGGGGAGGGTGGGGTGAGCTCCGGCGGTATGGGCACCAAGGTAGGGGCGGGTGGGTTCATAAACCACTCCTGCAGGGGCCCCCCCCCGGGAGTTCCCGCGG
>ORMF012468018.1_pt1 | contig 15594 bp, 16 predicted proteins | sample 1779871 | NCBI WGS metagenome assembly ORMF01 (sample SAMEA104232316, study PRJEB22302) | groundwater metagenome | biome: forest; feature: aquifer; material: groundwater | place: USA | collected 2011-08-07 | depth 5.4 m | reverse complement strand
CGTTTGCCCAGCCTGCGTGGTCAACTGCACCTCGCCATTCACAAACTGAACATATCCGGCTGTATTCGCGTAGGCGGCGTTGCCGCACAGCAGAAATAGAATAGCCAGCAATGAATAAAACATATTGTTTGAGCTATTCATGGCACACCTCATTCATGTCAGGTTATTTGAAGTCACGCCGTAGCGTCACCGAAACATCGGTACGATCATAACCATAAATGACGATATTCGAATCATTACGCGAATAAGCCATTTGCGGACGCACTGTCCACAGCTTGTTCCAGTGCCAATTCGCACCCACCGTCAGGTCGTACTGGCGATCACTGCGTTGGCGCAGAAAGGCCGTGTTGACCTTGTTGTAATCACCGGCTTGGCTACCCAGACTGGCGAACAATTCAGTTTTCTCATTGAATGCTGACTGACCACCCACGCGCAATCCGGTGAAGTGTTTGCCACCATCGACTCGCCCGCCTGTGGCGACATCAGCCTCCGTACCGTAATACAGGCTGCCGAACAAGGCCGATTTTCCGTCTGCCAGCACATGCAACCAGCCGGCGCCGATAACCTGCTGATCAAAGTCATTCACCTTCATGGCCGCATCCACAAAGCGATATTGCGTAAACTGACCAAATGCATTCAGTTGATTGCTGGGGCTGAAGGTATGACGCCACTCCGCATTGAGGCCGGTGTTATCACGATTGCGTGCAGTACCAAGAGTATATTGCCCGCCCAACACGCCCACACGGAACAGGTTAGCATCCGAGCCAAATGCGACCCCGGCATGACCATCCGCACTAAGTGAACTAAAAGCCGTCTTGCTCATGTTGCCGCGGCTGCGCAAATCCATGCCAGCGTATACCGCAAGGCTTGAGTTGACGCTGCGATTCACCTCTCCACCGGCAGCAGCCCCCATATAATCATCAGCTGTTTTTACGTTGGTTGGATTCAGCGTGAACACCACATTGTTGAAAAAAGGAACGCTGATTTGGGACTGGCCGGTAGAGGCATTGACATTGCTGTCATTCCCCACCGTACCCTCTACGTATGCGGTAAAACCGGTTTGCTTGGCAGCTTCCTGCGCGGCAATCGCATCGAGATAGTTCTGGATGGTAGCGCGTGCCGCTTCAGGAGGATTCTGTTTCAAGACCGTTCCAAATTCGGTCTTGGCGCGCGGCATATCGCCGAGCTGGTAATAGGCACGCGCCATGTCCAGCCGCGCACCGGCAAAATTCGGATCTACCGCCAGCACCCGCTCGAATGCGAGCGTCGCCTTATCCGGCTTGCCACTGTCCAGTGCGGCAATGCCGAGCAAATAGTCGAAACGCACTTCACCGGAGCGGTCGAATTCAAGCGGTTCAAGGAGGGCATAGGCATCGGCAGGCTTGCCGTCTTTCATCATGTCTTCGGCATCGCGCAGCGGTTTCTCGCGTGCTTCAGTCTCGGCTTGTTTCCTGGCTTCTGCTTCGGCACGCGCTTCCTGTTCAGCCTTGGCGCGAGCTTCAATCTCGGCTTGTTTTTTGGCCTCGGTCTCGGCTTCCGCTTTGGCGCGCGCCTCCTGTTCGGCTTTGGCGCGGGCTTCCTCCTCATGCTGCGCCTGAACGGCTTGCACTTCCGGCTTGACGGATTTTTTCGCAACTGACTTGGATTTGGATTTTTTTACCGGAGCTTTAGCTTTGATACCGGCATCCTGATTCGTGGCTTCCTGCGCATGCACACCGCTTGCCGCCAATATCAATCCGGAAAATACCCAACATGACGATTTTGCAAATTTCATGAAAGCCACCCTTAGATGTTGTATTTATTCTGACGCACACAGTATCCACCCCACATATTAAGTAGTCAACTGGCGGAAACGCTAGTCACATCAGCCCTGTTTACGCGAACAGCAGGCACCCAACCGCCGCCACGAAGCGGCCCGGCAAGCACACGCCTGACAACCCTAAATTTGTATTTGCTTGAAAAACTATGCAGCCTGGGCGGGGATATTGTCGCGCTGGGCGACGATGCGGTTGCGCTCGTCCACATAAACGAGCTGGGGATGGAATTTCTGCAATTCCAGTTCGGAATACATCGCGTAGGTGGCGATGATCAGGATATCGCCTGGATTGGCTTTGTGCGCCGCCGCACCGTTCACCGAAATGACGCCGGAGCCGCGTTGCGCGCGGATGGCATAGGTGGTGAAGCGTTCGCCATTGGTGACGTTGTAGATGTCAATCTGCTGGTATTCCTTGATGTCTGCGGCATCCAGCAAATTGTCGTCTATCGCGCACGAGCCTTCATAATGCAGCTCAGAGCGCGTCACGCGCACACGATGCAATTTGGATTTGAGCATGATACGTTGCATGGAGTTACTCTCCTAAAACTGAGGCGCGCATTATATACAAACTTCGAGGTTGTCAATCAGTCTTGTCTGTCCCAGCCGCGCCGCCGCCAGAATCACCAGGTCCTTCGCGCCGCTTTCCGGTTGCATCAAGGTGGCCTGGGCACGCACCGCCACATAATCCACCTGCCAGCCGCGCGCAGTAAGCGCTTCCGCAGCCTGCCATTCCAGTTTGACATAATCAGCCTCGCCATCCAGCACTGCCTGCCGCATACTCACCAGCGTTTGATACAAAAAAGCCACTTCGGTTCGCTCGGCAGCGCTCAAATACTGGTTACGCGAGCTGAGCGCCAGCCCGTCCGGCGCGCGCGCGGTTTCCGCACCGACGATTTCGAGCGGCAAATTCAACTGCGCCGCCACTTGGCGCACCACGTACAGTTGCTGGTAATCCTTCTTGCCGAACACCGCCACCTGCGGCTGCACGATGTTGAGCAGCTTCAGCACCACCGTCGCCACGCCGCGAAAATGGCCGGGACGGAACGCGCCGCATAGCTCGTTGGCAAGAGGGGGCTCCACGGTCACCTGCTGCGGTTGCGGGTACAGCTCGCGCTCGGTTGGCGCAAAAACTACGTCCGCCAATCCTTCCAGCCTGTCGCAATCCGCCTGCAAGGTGCGCGGATACTTGCCGAAATCCTCGTTCGCGCCGAATTGCAACGGGTTAACGAAAATGCTCACCACCACGCAGACAACTCCGCAACCGGCTTGCCGGTTAGCGGATTGCGTACCTTTGGTGCAATGCCCATGCCGGCGCGCGATGCGCACCAGATCGAGATGCCCCTCGTGCAGGTTGCCCATGGTCGGCACGAAGGCAATGGAGGTCTCGCCGCGCAGGCGCCGGCGCAATTCGGCAACGGTGGAAATAACCTGCATCAGAAGCTGTGATCCGCACCGGGGAATGTACCCGCCTTCACTTCGGCCACGTAGCGCGCCACGGCATCGGCGATGGATTGCGCGCCCTGCATGTAGTTCTTCACGAAGCGCGCCTTGGCGCCGGGATAGATATCCAGCATGTCGTACAGCACCAGCACTTGGCCGGAACAGCCCGCGCCCGCGCCGATGCCGATGGTGGGAATGGAAATGTTCCCGGTGATTTCCTCGGCAAGGCTGGCGGGCACCGCTTCCAGCACCAGCAAACCGGCGCCCGCCTGCTCGACCGCCAGCGCGTCCTGCAACAGGCGCTGCGCAGCCGTTTCATTCTTGCCCTGCACGCGGTAGCCTCCCATCTGGTGCACCGACTGCGGCGTCAGCCCGATGTGGGCGCAAACCGGGATGCCGCGCTGTGTGAGAAAGGCAATGGTATCGGCCATCACCGCCCCGCCTTCGAGCTTGACCATATGCGCGCCAGCCGCCATCAACCGCGCGGCATATTCAAAAGTTTTTTCCGGGCTGGCCTGAAAGGTGCCGAAGGGCATGTCAGCGACTATAAAGGCGCGCTTCGCCCCGCGCGCCACGCAAGTCGTGTGGTAAACCATTTCGTCCAGAGTGACCGGCAAGGTTGTGTCGTGGCCCTGCAGCACCATGCCAAGCGAATCGCCCACCAGCAGGATATCCACCCCGCCGGCTTCGAGCAATTCTGCAAAGCTGGCGTCGTAACAGGTCAGCACGGCGATCTTTTCGCCCTTGCCGCGCATCGCCTGCAAGTCGGTCAAGGTCATTACTTTCGGTTTAGTGTTCATGCGCTATAGGGAACCTCTAAAAATCCACATTTCATTCCAACTGCTGCGTTGCATAAAAAATTTCTTGCTTACATATCCAACTATATGCGGCGCGGCGAAATTTTTCCCGCGCCTTGCATTTGGGCGAACTCTGAATTTTTAGAGGCTCCCTATATTCTCCAGTTGCTGTTGCCGGCAGCCTTGCAACGCTTTTTCCGCCGGGCCGATGCCGGGAATCACGCAGTCCGGCGCGATCTCCAGCAAGGGGCGCAGCACGAATGCACGATCGTGCATCTGCGGATGCGGGATGGTCAGGCCGTGCTCGTGACAACGCAATTCATCATACAACAACACGTCCAGGTCCAGTATACGCGGCGCATTGCGGAACTCGCGCGTGCGACCGCATTCGTGCTCCAGTCCAAGCAGCGCATCCAGCAGGACGCGCGGGCTTAATTCCGTTTCCAGTTTGGCCACCGCATTGATGAAATCCGGCTGCTCCAGATAACCCACCGGTGCGCTGCGGTATAACGAGGAGCGTGCCAGCACCCGAGTGTGCGGCAGGCCATCCAGTGCCTGCAAGGCCCGCAGAACCTGATCTTGTGGATTGTCCAGATTGCTGCCCAAGCCGACGAAAGCAATATGGTTGCCGCTAGCTCCATCGGGATATTCAGCCATCACTCGATGGGCAGCGCTATCTGAACTGCCCCATCTGGTTGATCTGCTGCCGCCGGCTTGCCTGCTGCGCCCGGTTTCTTGCGGCGGCGGCGCTTCTTTGGGCCCCCGGTATCCGGCAACAGCATCTCGGCACGGCGCTCATCCGACGCATCCTGAAACTCATCCCACCACAAGCCCAATTCCCCATCCACTTCGCCGCTCTCGCAGCGCAGCAACAGAAAATCGTAGGCGGCGCGAAAACGCGGCAGCGCCAGCAGGCGCATCGGGCGCTGGCCGCCGCGCTGCTCGAAGCGCGGCTGCAACAGCCACAACTCCTTCATGATCGCATCGTAACGGCGCGGGATGGACAGTTGTTCGCGTTGCCGCTCCAGCACCTCATCCATTGCCGCGTGCAGTGCCGCAACCGGGCGCTCGCCCGCCTCCTGATGCACTTTCCACGCTGCCAGCACTTCATGCCACAGCAGCGCCGCAAACAGGAAGGCGGGGGACACCGACTTCTCCTCGCTGATGCGCTGATCGGTATTCTGCAGCGCCAGCATGACGAATTTCTCGCCCATCGGCTGCTCCAGGATCACGTCCAGCATCGGCAACAGGCCGTGATGCAAGTCCATTGCGCGCAATTTCTTGACGCATTCCTCCGCATGGCCGGACAGCAGCAGCTTGAGCATCTCATCCAGCAGGCGCGCCTGCGGCACGTTGCCGAGCAACTCCTTCATGCCGAAGATGGGCGCGGCGGTGGCGGCATCCAGCTGCATGCCCAGCTTGGCCGAAAGACGCACGGCGCGCAGCATGCGCACCGGGTCTTCGCGGTAGCGCACCGCGGGATCGCCGATCATGCGCAGGGTATTGGCGCGAATGTCGGCATAGCCATCGTGGTAGTCGTAAATTTCCTGCGTGGCGGGATCGTAGAACAGCGCGTTGGCGGTGAAGTCGCGCCGCGCCGCATCCTGCTCCTGGTCGCCGAACTCGTTGTCGCGCAACAGTCGCCCGTGCTCGTCGGTCTCGGCATCTTCCGCTTCGATCATGCGGCGGAAAGTGGAAGTCTCCACCACCTCCTCGCCGAACATCACATGCACCAGGCGGAAACGCCGCCCGATGATGCGCGAACGGCGGAACACCCGGCGCACATCTTCCGGCGTGGCGTCGGTGGCAATATCGAAATCCTTGGGGTGGCGGCCAAGCAGCAAGTCGCGCACCGCGCCGCCCACCACAAAAGCCTTATAGCCCGCGGCCTGCAGGCCATCGGTCACCCTGCGCGCAGCCGGGCTGATGCCGTCGCTGCCGACGCCGTGCACATCAAAAGGGATAATGCGGCATTTGCCTTCCACCCGGATTTGGGCAGGCTTTCCGAATACACGCTTGAACAGTTTTTTTATCATTACCGGCTATGTAATTAGATGCCGCGCAAAGCGCGCGGCATCGAAGAAGCGCGAATTATACACCCGGCGCAAAGCAGCGTTTCCCTTACACGGACACGACTGGCTCGCGCAACCGGCAATCGGCGAAGACAAAACCATCGCGTGCGACTGTCTCGCCAATTTCAATGTCGAGTGGATGGGTGAACATGGGTCCGGCAAACACAAAGGTGTGGAACTCCCCATGCTCTCCACACGGATCAACGCCAGGCGGCAGGTCATCCAGCATATCCCTTGACAACTCGCGCCCGGCAAATTCGGCTGGCAGCACACGCGGGTCGACACAGGTAAGGCAGGCGCGCAAACCTCCCGCGAGCATTTCCCCGGCCAGCTCGCGCGTCGGCATCCCCCACAGCGGGAATATCGCTTCAACGCCCGTGCCTTCCATATGCTCCTCGCGATAACGCCGGACATCCTGCAAAAACAAATCGCCGAATGCCATACAGCGCACGCCATCATTGCGCGCATGCGCAACAAAATCCGCCATCACGGCGGCATAGTGTTCATTGGAACAGGGGTAGGGAATTTCTATCAGGTGCAATGGCAAGCCGGCAGACTGCGCCTGCCGATGCAGCAACTCGATGCGTACCGCATGCATGGCAACACGCTGGAACGCAGTGTTGACGGTGGTGAACAGCCCCGCCACCTCGTATTCGGTTGACTGGCGCAATACATGCAGCGCCCATGCGCTGTCCTTGCCACTGCTCCAGCTAAGCCAGGTTTTTTTACGCATGGCCGCCACAAAAAAACACGGCGGGATACCCCGCCGTGCTCGTCGGCAAAAGGCCTTCCATCAACCCTTCAGGCATGTGCTCATGAACTTCTTGCGCTCGTCGCCCTTCATTGCTTTTTCCTTGGCTTCCTTGTTGCAGTTCTTCATCTTGTCCTGTTGCGCTGCTTTTTTGTCTGCCGGTGCTGCTTCCGCTTTCTTTTCAGCGGGTGCTTCGGCCTTCTTGCTCAGGCATTCCTTCATGAACGCCTTGCGCTCATCGCCTTTCAAAGCCTTCTCCTTGGCGTCCTTGTTGCACATCTTCATTTTTTCCTGCTGCGCCCCGGCAAAAGCGGGAGCGGATGCGGCAAACAGCAAACCCAGACATGCGAGCGCGATCAGTTTTTTCATTGCATTCCCCTTTTAAAAAATAGTTAAGTTCGGCAAATCGGTTCATCTCCGGCAACGTTCCCATCGCTGGGCAGGAAATCCCGCCATTATAATGCAGCAAGGGGATTGCAACATCCCTGCTCAACGCAACGTCATAACACGCCAGCCCTGCTGCTCGGCATGTGCGCGCAGTGTGGCATCCGGGTCAACCGCCACCGGATTTCTCACTTTGCGCAGCAGCGGCAGGTCATTCAATGAATCGCTGTAAAACCAACTCCCGGCAAAACTGTCCCAGTTCCAACAATGTTGCGCCATCCAGCTTTCCAGGCGGGTGATCTTGCCCTCGCGGAAGCACGGCACACCGGCCACGCGCCCGGTAAATTCGCCGTCTTTCTGTTCGGGTTCGGTGGCAATCAGGTGCTCCACGCCGAATTCGCGCGCGATCGGCGCAGTCACGAAACTGTTGGTGGCGGTGATGATGACGCACACATCGCCCGCCGCGCGGTGCCGCGCCACCAGTTCGCGCGCGGCGTTGCCTATCATGCCGCGCACCCTGAACCGCATGAATTCCTCATGCCATGCGTCCAGCACCTTGTGTGCATGGCGCGACAGGGGCTTCAACTGGAAGTCGAGAAACTCGTGGATGTCCAGCGTCCCTGCCTTGTACTGCTCGTAAAAGGTCAGATTTTTCGCCTCGAACAGTTCGCGGTCGAGCACCCCTTTTTCGATGAGAAACTGCGCCCACTCGAAATCGCTGTCGCCGCTCAGCAAGGTATTGTCCAGATCAAATAGCGCAAGGTTCACAGTTACTCCGGAGTAAATGTCTGCATCACTTCCTTCAATAACGGCACGGACGCCCCGCGCTTCAGGCGCAGGCAATGCGCGTCGAGCGCATCCAGCAGCGCCACCAGGCTGGGCAAATCGCGCCGCCCGTGGCGCAGCAGGTATTGCGTCACTTCGTGCGGCAATACAAAGCCGCGCGCCTGTGCATGCCGCTCCAGCGCCTGCGCCTTTTCCTCATCGCTCAGGCCATGCACCTGGTACACCAGCCCCCAGCCCAGGCGCGTGCGCAGGTCATCGCGCAGATGCAAATGGGCGGGCGCTGCCGTGCCGCTCACCAGCAGCATGCCGCCGCTTTCGCGCAGGCGGTTGTAGAGATCGAACAGCGCAATTTGAGCCGCATCATCAAGGGCCTCCACATCGTCAACTGCAATCACTAATAACCCAGCACGAATTAACCATGAGTCCGTTCGCATTGAGCTTGTCGAAATGTGAATGGGCTCATGGCCTTCGACAAGCTCAGGCCGAACGGATGTGCTATTTAATTCGTGCCATATTACCTGAGCCGCATCCGGCACGGTGCTGCGGGCATAGGCTGCGGGCTTTCCCAATGCACGCGCCTGCTCCACCACTGCCTGCAGCAGGTGGCTCTTGCCGCTGCCCCCCTCACCCCACAGGTAAAAACACCGTTCGTTCGCCGTTCCCGCCAGTGCATGGCGCAATGCCGAGAGCAATTCGACATTGCGCCCGGCAACGAAATTGTCCAGCGTGGGCGCCCAGTCAGGCGCAATGTTCAGCAACAGTTGTACCATCCTAGAAACGGCAATTGACCGCTTGTTGTGAGTGATACGATTTTGAGCATATTGAAACTTCCACGAAGTTCTTCACCTTTCTGATAAATACGCTACGGCGCGAATTGCAGGTTTTTTCGGGCGCAGTGCTGTGTTGCTCCTCCTTGCATAGAACGGCTATGCCGTGTCGTCGCGCCTTGCCCCGCACCCGAAAAAACGTACACTTCACACCGTCCAACTGCCGTTTCTAGGATTATGGTCAACGCAGCCCATTACAGACGTTGTATGGGCATTTGGGGTAAAATTGGCAAACGAAACGGCCTGCACTTTATCCCGAAGAAAGCGAGAACTCAACTTGAGTCTGTCAAATCCCCTCTCCTACCGCGACGCCGGTGTGGACATCGATGCCGGCGACCGCCTGGTGGAGAACATCAAGCCTTATGCCAAACGCACCATGCGCCCCGAGGTCTTGAGCGGCATCGGCGGCTTCGGTGGTCTGGTCGAAATTTCCAAAAAATACCGCGAACCGGTACTGGTCTCCGGCACCGACGGTGTGGGCACCAAGCTGAAACTGGCGTTCGAACTCAACCGCCATGACACGGTGGGCATAGACCTGGTGGCGATGAGCGTCAACGACATTCTGGTGCAGGGTGCAGAGCCGCTGTTCTTCCTCGACTATTTCGCCTGCGGCAAGCTGGACGTGGAAGCCGCCACCAAAGTCATCAAGGGCATCGCGGCGGGCTGCGAGCAGGCCGGTTGCGCACTGATCGGCGGCGAGACTGCCGAGATGCCGGGCATGTATCCGGCGGGCGAATACGACCTCGCCGGCTTCGCGGTGGGCGTGGTGGAAAAATCGCATATCATCACCGGTGCCGACATTAAACCCGGCGACATAGTGCTGGGGTTGGCCTCTAACGGCGCGCACTCCAACGGCTATTCGCTGGTGCGCAAAATCATCGAGCGCAGCCAATCCGACCTCAGTGCCAAATTTGACGGCGCACGCACGCTGGCAGACTGCATCATGGCGCCCACCCGCATCTATGTGCAGCCTCTGCTGGCACTGATGCAAAAAATAAAAATCAAGGGAATGGCGCACATCACCGGCGGCGGCCTGCTGGAGAACATCCCGCGCGTGCTGCCGACCAATGTCAAAGCTGTGCTGGATGGGAAATCGTGGGATACGCCGAAATTGTTCGACTGGCTGCGCGAGCAGGGCAACGTGACGCAACAGGAAATGTACCGCACCTTCAACTGCGGCATCGGCATGGCGGTTGTCGTTGCAGAGAGCGATGCCGCTGCCGCACTCAACCAGCTTGAAGCCGCCGGGGAAACCGCGTGGGCCATAGGCACAATACAGGTACGCCAAGGCGATGAGGTACAAACCCAGGTTCGATAATGTAACGAGGAAGTCCATCGTTATCCTGATCTCCGGGCGCGGCAGCAACATGCAGGCGCTGCTGGAAGCCAACCTGCCCTGCCGCGTAGCGGCGGTCATCAGCAACCGCGCCGACGCGCCGGGACTGGCCATCGCCGAACGGCATGGCATTGCAACGCAAGTCGTGGCGCACCGCGACTACCCGGACCGCGAGTCATTCGATGCCGCGCTCGCCGCCGCCATAGACCGCTACCAGCCCGACCTCATCGCACTTGCCGGATTCATGCGCATCCTCACCCCGAATTTTGTGGCGCGCTACCAGGACAGACTCATCAACATCCACCCTTCGCTGCTGCCCGCATACGGCGGTCTCGACACGCATGCGCGCGCGCTCAAGGACGGCGTGAAAATACACGGCTGCACCGTGCATTTCGTCACCAGCGACCTCGACCACGGCCCCATCATCATCCAGGCCGCCGTGCCGGTGCTGATGAACGATACGCCGGAAACCCTGGCGGCACGGGTGTTGCGCGAAGAGCACCGCATCTACCCGCAGGCCGTCAACTGGTTCTGCCGGGGCTACCTCAGACTGGACACGGATGGCAAGAAGGTATTGCTGAACCGCGTTGAGCAGCCGGGTATCACCCTCATCGCGCCGGGACTGAAATAGGTTTATGCATAACATCGCGCGCCTGACTGTCTGGCTGCTGTTGTGCAGTGTGGCGCATTTTGCGAAAGCTGCGGAGTCCCCTACCCGCCTTCAGGTCAGCTACGATGTATTAAAGGGCAACCTCAGGGGCGCCACCATCACGGAAACTTATACCCGCACCCAGGATCGCTACCGCATCGAAAGCGTGAGCATGGCGGTCGGTTTGATCGCCATGATCAAGCCCGAAACCATCCGCGTCACCAGCGAGGGCGTCTTGACCGCAAAAGGGCTGCGCCCGCTCACCTTCACCAACGAGCGCAAGCTCGATAGCGAGCGAAATACCCGCGCCGATTTCGACTGGACCGCCAACCACATCACGCTGACCGACCGCGCCGGGAAACGCACCGTGCCGCTGCCCGCAGGAACGCAGGACCGGCTCAGCGCGATGTATCAGTTCATGTTCGCGCCGCTGAAAGATGCCGCCACGCTCGACTTCTACATGACCAATGGCAGCAAGGTGGACATCTACAACTATCTCATAACACCCAACCAGAGCGTGACGGTGCCGCTCGGCACATTCAAGGCACTGTATGTCGCCAGCCCGCCGAAAGCGGGCGAGAGCCGGACGGAAGTCTGGCTGGCAACGGAGCACGCCAACTTCCCGTACAAGATGGTCATCACCGACCCGGACGGCGACAAGCTTACGCAGGAACTGACCCAGTTTGATTTCGTGCCGTGATAGCACGTAACTATTCATCCTTAAAACGCAATTCAGCCACGGGTTTTATGCGTCTGAATTCCGTGAACATCCCCAAGGAAACGCTTAACAAGTCCAAAACCGCCATTGCGAGCGCAGCGAAGCAATCCAGAAAGTCTCAAAGACTACATAGTTATGGATTGCCACGTCGCTTCGCTCCTCGCGATGACATACTTATTCAGCGTTACCCTAAATATTTGCCGTTTTTTGGCTAACAATTCTTGTATTGATTAAGGGCTTTTCTAAAAGTTATGCTGCTTACCGAATACCGCTTTGACCTTGCCATCCAGGCCCTGCGCAGCATCCTGCCGCTGGAGCATCCGGCCGATGCCATGCTGCGCCAATTCTTCCAGCAGGAACGCATCGGTTCCAACGAGCGCGCGTTGGTTGCGGAAACCGTATTCGGCGTGCTGCGCCACCGTCTGTTTCTGGAGCACGCCTGCGCCAGGCAAGCCACGCCACGCCGCATGGCACTGGCCTACTGGACCCGGTTCGGCGGCTACAACCTGCGCGAACTTACCCCGTTGCTGAAACGCGACGAGGAGAGGTGGCTAGGACAAGTTAAAGGCATCAACCTCGACGAACTGCCCTTGTCGGTGCAGGCCGAGTTGCCGGACTGGGTAATTGAAAAGCTGCGCAATGCAATGACGGACGAGGATATCCTCACGCTGGGCCGCTCCATGCAGCAGCCCGCCCCGCTCGACCTGCGCGTCAACACCCTGCTCGCCAACCGCGACGAGGTGCTGCAATCAATGCAGGCGGAAGGCAGGGACGTGCAGGCCACGCCTTGGTCGCCCATCGGCATCCGCCTCAAGGGCAAGCCATCGCTCACCCGGCACGCACTGTTTCTCACCGGAAAATTTGAGGTGCAGGATGAAGGCAGCCAGTTGCTGGGGTTTCTGCTCGCCCCCAAACGCAATGACATGGTGGTGGACTTCTGCGCCGGCTCGGGCGGCAAGGCGCTGATGCTGGGCGCCATGATGCGCTCGCAGGGCAGGCTGTATGCATGGGATGTATCCGAAAAACGGCTGACCAATCTCAAGCCCAGGCTGAAGCGTTCCGGGCTTTCCAACCTGCATCCGCAGCTCATCGCGCACGAAAACGACAACAAGATAAAACGCCTGGCCGGCAAGATAGACCGCGTGCTGGTGGATGCGCCGTGCAGCGGGCTGGGTACGCTGCGCCGCAACCCGGACGTGAAATTCCGCCAATCGCCGCAAAGCATAATCGAACTTACCCGGAAACAGGCATCCATCCTCGCCGCAGCCAGCAGGCTGGTCAAGCCCGGCGGGCGCCTGGTGTACGCCACATGCAGTTTCCTGGATGAAGAAAACCGCGCCATCGTTGACGGCTTCCTGTCCAGCCATGCCGATTTCGCCCTGCGCCCTGCGGCAGAAATTCTCGCGCAGCACCTGATTCCTCTGGATACTGGCGAATGCCTGCAACTGCTGCCGCAACTGCACGGCACCGACGCCTTTTTCGCGGCGGTGCTGGAGCGGGTCAAACCGGTTGCTCAGGAAGACACCCCTCCTCCCCGGGAAGAATAGCGGCCAATTTGCGCGCTTGCTTTGTTGCCCGCCTTGCGCATATGCTATGACTGTTCGACGCGGCTCATGATGGGCTTAATAAAAAAATTCCCTAACGCTGACACACCAACTCGATGGCTTCCTGGTTCAAAATACTGGATGACAAACCGGATCACCCCATGTACGACGTGGCGGAGGCCAGGAAGCTTCTCGCCGCCCTGCCTAAGGAAGACCCCCTCAAGGCCCTGGATGAAATCACCTCCTGGCTGAGTTCAGTCAAGGACACGCCCGGCTTTCGCCCCGATCGCCGCATTGGCGTCATCATGCTGCTGGATGAAACCGGCCAGCCGCTCCATGCGGAGTTGCTGCGGCAATATCTGGCTGCACCCCATTTGCAGGATTTCCAGGGCATGCGCCTGTGGCAAGGCGCACATGGCTTCATGAGGGCGTTGGCTGAAGCTTATGCCGTGTGCGTTAATGAATACCAGCAGGCAGAAAAAAAACCGTTGGACATCAAGGAGCAGATGCCGGTCATCTGCGTCAGGTTGCTGCGTGCTATCGCCGAGCAGATGAAACTGGAGCTGATGCGTTATCTGGAGGTGGAGCAGACAGTCTGGGATCAGTTGTACCTGCATTACAATTTTGCCGAAGCCAGCCAGTTTGCCGACGTCATGGTTCACGCCTACCCCGGGCACGTCATCCACACCAACCCGCAGAGGGAATTGTTGCGGGCGGTGATTCTGTATGTTTCCTCACCCGCCACTCTGGCCCCGGACCAGATCGAAGTGAGTTACCGCATCTCCGCGCGCCTCGCAAGCCTTTTCGATTTCAAGCAAGCGCCTGACCCTGATTGCCCGTATTTCCTCGACCTCTCCAAGCCCGCCGCTCCGGACCATGTGAGCGACAAGCTCCAGGCAACTCCTGCCATGCGCTTTTTCGGGGCAGTCAGGGCGCTGCCCAAAATAGAAGACATAACCAATCAGAACGAGCGTGGTGTCATTGAGCAGGAACGCCGCTTCGGCAACGAATTCACTCCCGACGGCAAGCTTACCGTGCTCAATCATCTGCATGCGTATTGGGGGAGGGAGCCGCCGCACCGGCATCATGAGAGGAGAAACATCCATACCGCCATCGAAGTGGTACACACCTTCAAGATCATCAGCGATCTGGTCACACGCATCGAACTTAACCGGATAGCCAATCTTTCCGAAGAAGATTCGGCGATGCTGAAACAGCGATCCGAAATCAACATCCTTGATGAACAGGTCGTCTATGCACGGGAAACATGGGAAATTCTGGATGTGAGTGTCGGAGGTGTCGGCGGCGTGGTTCCGAAGGCCACCGGCACCTGGGTCAAGATTGGGGCCCTGTGCGGCCTCAAGGCCCAGAACAGCGATATATGGTGGGTCGGCATGATCCGGCGCCTGCACACCGATCTCCAAAACAAGGTGCATGTGGGAATTGAAATTCTCGCCAAGAAACCCCTGTCGGTGTGGCTGCGCTCACTCGGCAAGGGCGCGGAGCGGGTATCCAACTGGGAAAGCAGTTCCGGTTCCTTCGCTTATGACTACCAGCCGGTCATCCTGTTGCCCGACGCCCATAACTCCTACGTGAATGCCACCATGCTGATGGAATCCAAAAGCTACGTGGCAGGTTGCATCTATGAAGTGATGATGGGGGAAAAAAGTCGCAACATTGAACTCACCGGCCTGCTGGCGGAAGGTGAGGACTATGAGCAGGTAAGCTTCCGTTGGCTGGCGGGCTGACTAGATTTTTCAAGATCATGCAAACGCCTCAACCGGCAAAGCTTATTGATCGATAGACGACTTCAACCACCACCAGTTCTTCGGCTCCGCCGGGGATGCGCAACATCACCACATCGTCTTCGCGCGCCTTGAGCAGCGCCCGCGCCAGCGGCGACACCCAGCTGATCAGGCCGCGCCCGGGATCGGCCTCATCCACCCCGACTATGCTGTAAGTGCGCTCGCTGCCGTCCTCCCCGCACACCGTCACCGTCGCGCCGAAGAATACCTGGTCGCAATTTACCCGCTGCACCGGGTCTATGACTTCAGCGTTGTCCAGCCGCTTGGAAAGGAAGCGGATGCGTCGGTCAATCTCGCGCAGCCGTTTTTTGCCGTAAATGTAATCGCCGTTTTCCGAGCGGTCGCCGTTGGAGGCAGCCCACGTGATGGTCTTCACCAACGCAGGGCGCTCCACTTTCCACAACTGCTCGAGCTCGTCCTTAAGGCACTGGTAGCCGAATGGGGTGACGTAGTTCTTCTGCCCGAGGGGAAGCTGCTGCGCCGGTTCCAGCTCTTCCTCGTCGTCTACTTCTTTGGTAAATGCTTTGCTCATGAACATCCGTATTTGTTGGGAGCTCCGGCGTTCTGCTCAGAACCACGAACCTAAGCTTGTAGGAGCGGGCCATGCCCCCGAACCATTTGATCGCGGGCATGGCCCGCTCCTACGGGGGCTTAAACTTAAAAAGGAAT
>ORMF012605114.1_pt1 | contig 15599 bp, 11 predicted proteins | sample 1779871 | NCBI WGS metagenome assembly ORMF01 (sample SAMEA104232316, study PRJEB22302) | groundwater metagenome | biome: forest; feature: aquifer; material: groundwater | place: USA | collected 2011-08-07 | depth 5.4 m | reverse complement strand
GCTTGCGCACCCGCATGAAGGAGTGGGTAGCGGCTTCAAGTACAAGAGCGTTCCGCCCGTAAGTCTAAAATCGATCGCTAACAACGAAACCGCTGAAAAAGAAGATCCGTCTGACCAGCCGTTTGTCGATAATTCGCGAGCTAGAGTCACCGGTCCGTTCACCGTCGAAGCCGTTCCCGCTCCGGTTGTAAAGCCGCTGGTCGAGATCAAAAGTGATCAACCCGCCGATGAATCTGTTGCCCGTTCTGGCGAGACGTTGCGGCAGGCTGAGTGGCGCGATGAGTTGTTGAAGTGCGGCATTCGCGGCAAGAAGGGACAGTACATTCTTTTCTCTCGTGTCGAGGCATTGCCCGGAACGCGCTGGCTCCATGCGGAGGCAGAGACCAAGCCGAACGATAAGGGCGCAGACAAAGTGAAAGACCCGGAAGGAATCTACGGCAAACCGCAAAGGGTTGTGATCTCGTTCGGCCCGGAGTATGCGCCGCTGGAACAGAAGCAGGTCGAGCTGGCAATTGAAGAAGCTCAGACGCTGGTGCCGAAACCGAAGATCATTGTCTTTGCCGCGTTTCAGTTTGATCCGGAAGCGGCCAAGGACATCGACGAGACAGATTGGCCGGGAGTGACGCTGCTCAAGGTACAGATGAACGCCGATCTCTTGACCGAAGATCTGAAAAAGAAGCGGGCGAGCAATGAGAGCTTCTGGCTCATCGGCCAGCCGGATATCGTGCTCAAAAAGATCAAGGACGGGAACGACAAAGGAAAATACCGCGTCGAGGTGATGGGCTTCGACTACTACAACACCAAGACCGGAACCATCGAATCGGGCGGCAATGAAAAGATCGCCATGTGGATGCTCGACACCGACTACGACGGGCGGAGTCTGTTGCCGCGACAGGTTTTCTTCCCGATGGCCGGTGAAAACGACGGCTGGGCTCGCTTAGCAAGGAATTTGAAAGCTGAGATCGACGAAGAGCTTATCGAAGCGTATCGGGGAACCGTTTCTCTCCCATTCGAGGCGGGAAAGAACAAGCGCGTCGCCATTAAGATCGTCGATGACCGAGGAATCGAGAGTTTGAGAATCATCGAGGTCGACTGATGGGCAAGACCACCATAGACCACCTCATCATTAACTCACCCTACGACGAGCCAAAGCAATATTGGAGCTACGACCGCGAGAGCCGCACCTTCGACCAAAAAGATGGCAGACGGCCTGCGGGCTATGTCATCGCCTCTCAAAGCTCCAAAGCTTTCGACGATCCTGGAATCTTTGTTCCCATCCCGTTGGTGAATCAGATCCGCCCGCGCGTGAAAGCTTGGAGAGAAGCGGACTATCCGGGCGTCACGGGAATCACCAAGCGGCTGCTCGAACACTGGAACGATCCGCAGGAGCGGCAGTATCAATTTTTCTTCTGCCAGTTGGAGGCCATCGAGACTTTAATCTGGCTGGCCGAGGCGCCGGCGTCCGAAAAAGTTGGGATCGACATTCCATCGGACGGCGGTGCCTTCACACGGCTCTGCTCCAAAATGGCCACCGGTTCCGGCAAGACCATAGTCATGGCAATGCTGATTGCCTGGCAGGTTATAAACAAGGTCACGTATCCCCAGGACGGGCGCTTTTCGAAACATGTTTTCGTCGTCGCTCCGGGCCTCACAGTCAAGAGCCGCTTGCAGGTGATCGTGCCGTCAGGCACGGGCAACTTTTACGACGAGTTCAACGTTGTTCCCCCAGCTCTTTTGGACAAGCTGCGCCAGGGCAAAGTTCTCGTTCGCAACTGGCACACGCTCAATTGGGACTCGGAAGAGCGCATCGCCAAGAAAAAGTCTGTGGACAAACGAGGCGCGAAGAGCGACGAGGCTTACGTTAAGGAAGTCTTGGGCGAGTTGGCCAGCACGCGAAACATCTTGGTCATCAACGACGAAGCGCACCATGCCTGGCGCATACCGGCGGAGTCGAAGGTCAAAGGGGTAAAAAAGGAAGACATCGAAGAAGCAACCAAATGGGTTGGCGGTTTGGATCGCATCCATAAGGCGCGCGGGATACTCAACTGCTACGACTTCTCGGCGACGCCGTTCGCCCCGTCGGGAAAACAAAGCTCCGAAGAAGCGCTGTTCGACTGGATCGTCACCGACTTCGGTCTCAACGACGCCATCGAGTCAGGCTTGGTGAAAACTCCGCGTGTGGTCGTGCGCGACGACGGTTTGCCCGACGCGAAGACCTACAGGTCGAAGCTCTACCACATCTACGAGCACGTCAAAGACGATTTGAACCGCCGGGCTGAGGAACAAGTGCCGTTGCCGGACTTGGTGACGGTCGGCTATTACCTCCTCGGCAAAGACTGGCTTGAGGCGGCGACGGCGTGGAAGAAAAGCGGGCTGCGCACTCCACCGGTCATGATCACCGTGGCGAACCGGACGGAAACGGCGGCGCGGGTCAAATACGCTTTCGATCACAAAAAGATTCTGCTTGAGGAACTCTGCGTCCCTGAACGAATTCTCCACATCGACTCGAAGGTCCTCGACATGGCGGAAGCCCAAGAAGAACCGGTGGCGCTTAATGACGACGAAGAGCAAGAAGACGACGACGGCAGCGATGACCAACCAGTGAGAAAGCTTTCAAAGAAAGAACTCGCCGAACAACTCCGCCGACAGGTCGATACCGTCGGACAGGCCGGCAAGCCGGGCGAGCAGATTCAAAAAGTCATCTCCGTCGGCATGCTTTCGGAAGGATGGGATGCCCGGACGGTCACGCACATCATGGGGTTGCGTGCTTTTTCCAGCCAGTTGCTTTGCGAGCAAGTCGTCGGTCGCGGGCTCAGGCGGGTTTCATACGATTTCGACAAAGCCAAGGGATTGTTCGAGCCGGAATACGTCAACATCTTTGGCGTGCCTTTCACGTTCTTGCCGCACGAGGCGCAGGACGGACCTCCACCACCACCGCCAGCGCCGAAAACCAAGATCGAACCGGTCGTCGATAAAAAGGAATTCGAGATCAGTTGGCCGAATATAATCAGGATCGATCACGTTTACCGCCAGGAACTGAAGTTGGACCTGGACAAGGTTAAGACGCTGGAGTTGGACGCGCTCAAGACTCCGACTCTTGCGGAAGTCGCGCCCATCGTCGAGGGCAAACCCGACATCACCAAACTTTCAGAGATCGACCTTGAAGGGCTGGGGAAAAAGTTTCGCTGGCAAAAAATCGCCTTTGAGACCGCGAGCGGCATCTTCGACCAGATGAAGCCGAGTTGGAAAGGCAACAAAGAATATCTACTGGCCCGGCTCATCCATCTGATGGAGGAATTCGTCGCCTCTGGCAAGATTCAAATCACGCCGCCGTTGTTTTACCAAGACGACCTCAGGCGCCGGCTGGTGGTGACGCTGAATTTAAGCAAAGTCGTTCAGCACATGTGGGAGAGTATTATCCCGGAGAATACCGAGTCCCTGGTGCCTATCTTCGACAGGGAGAGGCCGATCGTTTCAACGGGCGACATGCGGACCTGGTACACGGGCAAGCCCTGCGAGTTCACGAAGCGATCACACATTAATTTCTGCGTTTTCGATAGCACCTGGGAATCGACGGACGAATTCCAGTTGGATCGCAGTGGAAATGTCGACGCATGGGTGAAGAACGACCACCTCGGCTTCGAAGTGCTCTATGTCTTCAAAGGCGTGGTGCATAAGTACAGACCCGACTTCATTATCCGGCTCAAGACCGGAAACTGTTTGGTTCTTGAAACCAAAGGGCAGGACACGGACCAAGACAAGACCAAGCGCGCGTTTTTGGACGAGTGGGTGAAAGCGGTGAACGAGCACGGCGGATTCGGTAAGTGGAGCTGGGCGGTGTCTAGGCGACCGGGTGAAGTAGTTGGGATTGTAGAGCGCCACGCGAAGTAGGGGAGAATAGGCGGATCTACCCCACAATCTCTATGTGCAGTTGAATCGTCGTCGTAAACCATCGGAGGAGAAAAGGGGTCGGGATCTTTTATTGACAATTTTTCTAGCTCGTCCAAAAGCGCATCGAGCTGCTCGCCTTCGGATTGTAGCGGTTTGTCTTCGACCATGGATTCGGGCGCGAGCTTATCGAGTTTGCTAGCCCTGGGCAAGGCTAAGTTTCTTATTGACAACCGGGGGCCTTCCGTATTAACCCTTAGCCGGTTCGACCCGATAGCAGTGCGGTTCCAAACAGGAGGTTAGCGGCCATGGAAGAGAAAAAGAAAGGCAACGGGCTATCCCGGCGCTCTTTCCTCAAAAATATCGGCGGCGGCGCCATCGGCACGGCGGTCATCTCCACGGGATTGGTCAAGTCCGATCCTGCAGAGGCCTACACCACAGAAATTGTCGGGGCCGGGCGACGCAAAACGGCGGTTAATCTTAAGGTGAATGGCAAGAATTATCGCGTCGAAGTGGAACACCGCGAAACGTTGGCCGAGGTCTTGCGCGATCAGCTGGGGTTGACGGGCGCCAAGATCGGCTGCGACCGTGGCGAATGTGGCGCCTGCACCGTCATCATCAACGGTCGCAACATGTATTCGTGCAGCCAGCTCGCCGTGTGGATGCAAGGCAAAGAGATTCTCACCATCGAAGGCTTGGCCAGGGGCGACAAGCTCGACCCCTTACAGGAAGCGTTCATCGAGCATGACGGGGCGCAATGCGGTTTTTGCACCTCCGGCCAGATCATGTCGGGCAAAGCCTTGCTGATGAAAAATTCCAAGCCTACGGAGGCACAGGCGCGCCGCGGACTGTCCGGCAATCTCTGCCGCTGCGGCAATTATAACCGTGAGGTCGCGGCGGTGCTCGCCGTCGCGGCGAAAGCGCGCTAAGGGAGGTCGCCATGGCACAAGCACAGAAAGAATTCTCCGTTGTCGGCAAAAGAATTCCACGCATCGACGGCTACGAGCGCGTCACCGGGCAAGCGCAGTACACGGGCGACATCCAGCTCCCCGGTATGCTCTATGCCCGGGTCTTACGCAGTTCGGTGCCGCACGCCAAGATCGTCAGCATCGACACCTCGAAGGCGGAGAAACTGCCTGGGGTCAAAGCGGTCGTGCACCATCAAAACGCGCAGATCCCTTGGTCCAGCGGCGGGCACACGCATAGACGGTTCATTTTCAATAACCCGGTGCGCTACGTCGGCGACGCCGTGGCCGCGGTGGCGGCCACCGACCGGCATATCGCCGAAGAGGCGCTCGCGCTGATCGAAGTGAAATACGAAAAGCTCCCCCATGTTCTGGACCCTAACGATGCGCTCAAGCCCGACGCGCCGAAAATTGGCCCGGACGGCAATCTGTCGGTGGGCAAGGGAGCCTTCAGCGCCCCCATCGAAGAGGCCTGGGGGAACCTGGAGAGTGGCTTTAAAGAGGCAGACCGTGTCTTCGAGGACACCTACATCACCAAGCATGTGAACAACGCCCAACTGGAGCGGCGTGTCACCGTCGCCAAGTGGGACGCCGGCAAGCTGACGGTCTACGCCTCGACCCAGGGGGTTTCCAACGCGCGCACGGACATCGCCAAGGATTTCGGCTTGCCGCTAAGCCGGGTGCGTGTCGTCTGCAAATACATGGGCGGCGGCTTCGGCAACAAGAACCAGGCGCAGGACTACGACTACATGACGGCGGTTTTGGCGAAAGTTTGCGGCCAACCGGTGAAGCTCGAGTTCACCCGCGAGGACGACTACATCGGCATGCACGGCCGCTGGTCTTCGGAGCAGCATTACAAGATCGGCGTGAAAAAAGACGGCACGATCACCGCGGTTTCCCTCGATGCGGTCACCAACATGGGCGCCTACCGCAAGCAGAGCGGCAATTTGAGCGGCACCGACTTTTATAACATTCCGAACTTTAAAAAATCGATCAAGCCGGTGCATACCAACACCGTGGTCGCGGCTAACTACCGCGCGCCGGCCTATCCGCAGTCGGTGTTCGGCTTCGCTTCCTTTCTCGACCAGATCGCGTTTGAGCTGGGAGTCAATCCGCTCGACATGTTCACGCGCAACCGTGCGCAAAAGTACAAGACCAAGATTCCGTTCACGTCGAATCATGTCGAAGAGTGCATTGTCGAAGGCGCGAAACGGATCGCATGGAGTGAAAAGTGGCATCAGCCCGGCGCCAGCGCCGGCCCGAAAAAGCATGGCATCGGCATGGCCCTCGGCGGCTATCCCTTCCGCCCGGGGCTGGGCGCGGCGACGATCCGGGTCAATCCCGACGGCACCGCCCATGTGCTGGTCGGCGTCACCGACATCGGCACCGGCGCCAAGACGACCATGGCGATCATCGCGGCGGAAGCGCTCGGCATTCCGCTCAATCAAATTCAACTCACCAACGGTGATACCGATGTGACGCCATACTCCGTCGGTGAGTCGGGAAGCCGCACGACGCCGTTTACCGGTCCGGCGGTGATTGCCGCAGCGGAGGATGTGCGCCGGCAGATCTTCGCCCTGGCTGCTGGCCAGTTGAAGGCCAAGCCGGAGGAATTGGATCTGCGCGACAGCGAAGTGTTCGTCAAAACCGATCCGTCCCGCAAGATCCCGCTGGCACGCGCGGTTGCGAGGGCCGGCGAACTGATCGGCCGGGCGACCACAAATCAATCCTTCAAAGACATGGAGGGCAAGAGTTTCGCGGCCCATTTCGCCGAAGTTGAAGTTGACACCTGGACCGGCCACGTCAAAATCACCCGCTACGTCGCGGCGCATGATTCGGGCACGATCATCAATCCGTTAGCGGCGGAGAGCCAGATCAAGGGCGGCGTGGTGCAGGGCATCGGCATGGCCTTTTCCGAAGAGCTGTTGATCGATCGCTTGACGGCGATCCCGGTTAACCCCAACTACCGCGACGCTAAAGTGCCTACCCATTTGGAAACGCCGGAAGTTGAGGTCCTTTTCATCGAGCACTACGATTCCTACGGCCCGTTCGGCGGCAAGGTAGTCGGCGAGCCGCCGATCACGGCGGCCGTGGCGACCGTCGCCAATGCGATCTTCAACGCAACCGGCAGACGATTCAAAGAACTCCCAATCACACCGGACAAGATCGTCCGCGCGGTCCGGGTCTAAGAGGAGGCGACCATGAAAAGTTTCGAAAATATCGATGTCAAAAGCGTCAAAGAGGCGGTCGGCTTGCTGCAAAAGTTCCAGCAGCAGAAAAAAAGCGCCGCGGTGGTCGGCGGCGGCAGCGAATACTTACAACTGATGAAAGATCACGTCGCCGAACCGGACTACCTGCTTAACTTGAAGTCAATTCCCGGCCTCGACTATATCAAAGAAGAGCGCGGCGGCTTTCGCATCGGCGCGCTGGCGAAGCTGGCTGAGATCGAAGAGCACCCGGCGGTTCGAGAAAAACTGCTGATTCTCTCCGATGCCGCCGGTGAAGCGGCATCGCCGCAGATTCGCAACGCCGGCACCCTCGCCGGCAATATTTGCCAGCGGCCCTTCTGCTGGTACTTTCGCTCGTCCAATTTTACCTGTCTGCGCAAAGGCGGCCAGCTCTGCTACACCGTGACCGGCGACGGTCGCTTCCACGCCATCCTGGGCGGCGGGCCGAGCTACATCACCCATCCGTCGGATACCGCGCCGGCATTAGTCGCCCTCGGCGCGCAGATCAAAATCGCCGGACCGGCTGGCGAACGAACGATGCCGTTGGAGAGATTTTTCGTTCTACCCCAGGTCGATTACAGCCGCGAGAATATTCTCAAGCCCGATGAAATCGTAACCGAGATTCAAGTCCCTTATCCCAAGTCGGGGAGCAAGGGTTTCTATCACAAGGTGCGCGAGCGCTTGGCGTGGGATCACGCCATCGTCGCTGTCGCCACTGTCGTTCAAAGCAGCGGCGGCATGGTGCGCGAGGCGCGCGTGGTGATGGGCGGGGTGGCGCCGATCCCCTGGCGGGCGCCGAAGGCGGAAGGGTTTTTGCGCGGCAAAAAATTAGACGAAGCCACGGCGCAAAAGGCCGGGGAGATCGCTCTGGAAGGCGCCAAGCCGCTTAAAGACAACATTTACAAAGTGAAAATGGCGCAGGACTTGATTCAGCGGGGGCTTTTGGCATCGGTGTAAGGCAAACAGCGTGCGGAGTCTCGCGGCCGAGACTTCATTAAGTCAAAACACAATAAACAATCTCGCCTCGCACATCGTATCGGAGACCATTCGGTCAGAGTCGAGATCTCGCCCAAGTAACGTCTTCAGTTAATCCTGGCACCCAGGTCCCCGGCCTTGGCAGGGCGCTCTTGCTCAGGATTCCACTCTACAGTCGTACTGGAAGGTGCCACGGGTTTGCCCGTGGGGTTTCACATTTCTTGGACCAGTCTCACGTTTAAGCCGGGGCGGTACCCGCCGATATACATAACATGAGGACTGATCTGCTGCGGCTCGACAGGACGACCCTGCGTGAGGCGCGGGAAGTTAGGCCGGTCTCGGCGCGGCTTTTTGGGGCTGATGATATGACCCACTTGCCGCGGGAGCATGGGTTGCCCTTGCTCGAGGTGGGTCAGGAGATCGGCGCTCTGGTCGTTGAAGAATTAGCCGATGGGCGGATCGTGCTCGATCTGGACGGTTCGCTGGTCGAGGCCAACAATCCCGGCGGACTCAGCGCCGGGCAAGCGCTGCGTTTGCGCGTTGATCTGATAGAGCCGCAAGTCACGCTTCACATTATCGAACCGGAGCCGGCGCTGGAGGATGAGGCGGCGAAGTTCTTGCGCCAGCACCTGCCGGGGCTGGCTGCGGAACAGGAGTCGCTCGCCGGATTGCAAGCGAAAATCGGGACGGTCAATCTCCTTGACGCAACCCATGCGTCGCTCGTCCGGCTTGAAAAGCTGAAACATTTTCTTGCCGATCTGTTGAACTCGAAGGAGCCGCTCGACGCCGCGCGTTTAATGCGCTGGGTACGCGACGGCGGGCTGCACTACGAAGCCAAACTGCTGCGCGCCGTGATAGAAAACCCCGAGCGGCTGGCGGATATCGCCGACCACGATCTCAAGGCATTGTTGCTTGGCGCGCTCGGAGAGTTGGAAACCAACCGGTTATCGGGTGCCCCGCTGAACGCGATCGTCAGTCAGCTCGGCGACCTCGAGACCCGGCAGGCGGTCAATCTCTTGGCGCAGCTCGAAGGGCACGCCTATCAGCTCCAGATTCCACTTTTTACCGCCTGGGGATTTTCCAACCTGGCGCTCTCCGTCGAGCGGGACGGTGAGGGCGGACGCGGCCGGGCCGACGACTCGGCTGAAAATTATAACATTCTGTTTCTTCTCGAACTCGAAGATTTCGGCCGCACGAGAATAGACGCGCGTCTGGAAGGGCGCAATCTGCGGGTCATTTTTTACGTTGAACGGGAAGATTCCATCCGGCTCTTGACGCGAGAGATGTCTTCGCTTCGCGAAACACTGCTCGCGCTCGGATGCCGGGAAGTGCTGCTATCGGCCTGGCCGCTTCGCGCAATGCCACGAGAGCAGCGTCCCAAATTCGAAGCGCTGGCATTGGGGGTCCCGCCCGATCTTCAGCTCTTGAACGTGAAGGTATGAACCAGAAATCCAACACGCGCCGGCAGGCCGCCGCGCTGCGCTACGAGCCGAAACGCGACCGCGCGCCCAGGCTCATTGCCAAAGGGCAGGGCGCTCTGGCCGAAAAACTTATCGAATTGGCCAGGCTTCACGATATTCCGATCCGTCAGGACAAGAACCTGTTACAGATTCTCTCCCGCCTCGATCTTAACGAAGAGATTCCCGCTCAAGTTTACCAAGTCGTGGCGGAAATTCTCGCCTTCATTTACCGGCTGAGCAATCGTCGCCTCGCGAAGTAAGCCAGGCCGGAGACCCTGCTCCCTCGAGACTCATACCGAGTCCGATTGAGTGTTGATGGCCCGTCGACATAAGCCCGTTTATTTATAGTTAACCCCGCCTCTTGAGGCGGGAACAATATTGTGGGGTTTCCAAAGGGGGCGGGCATCCCCTTTGGGCAAGGGGGGGGTTAAAACCCCGCCGGCGAAGTGGCTTCGTTTATTGGTAAAACCACGGTCAACCGAGCGTGCTGGAGTTTTGCGCGCAAGTTAAGTACTCATCTTGAGACCAATGACCGGCTCAGATCCATCAAATCCCCTATGGTCCGTTGCGCCCGCGAAGGTCACTTTGTCGGCACACGAAGTCCACGTCTGGCTAGTCCGGGCGGACGATGCCGCTCTTTGCATGGCCTGTTGCGAGAATCTGCTAGCGACGGCGGAGCGCGAGCGAGCGGCAAGATTCAAGTTCGAGAAAGATCGCCGCTTGTACACGGTTGCCCATGCCGCGTTGCGGTCGATCCTAGCGGGCTATTTGAACATTGCTCCCGGCGACTTGGAGTTCGAGATCGGTCAGCGCGGTAAGCCGCGCCTGGCGCCGACATTCAGTAAAGACAGCCTGGAATTTAATCTTTCCCATTCTTCCGAGGTTGCGCTCCTTGCCGTGACCCGTGAACGAGAGATCGGGGTCGATGTCGAGCACATCAAAGAACAATTTGCCTTTGCCGAAGTCGCGGAGCGTTACTTTACGACCAGGGAAGTGAGCGCGCTCCGCGCGCTGCCGGAGGCGTTGCAACGGCGGGCGTTTTACCAGTGCTGGACGAGCAAAGAGGCATTCTTGAAGGCCAAAGGTGTTGGGCTGTCCGGTGAACTGGACGAGGTTGAAATTGTTCTCGCCGGCGAAGGTCGAGTCCAGGTGAAGAGCACACTTCCCGGCTGGTACTTAGGCGAGCTAAATCCGTGCGACGGTTACGTCGGGGCGGTGGCGTTGGAAGGAAATGGATTCGATCTAAAGTTCTATCGCTGGCCGGGGCCGGCACAAGGAATAAGGCACGCCCATCCTTGAAATCTCACTATCCTCACCTTGGAACGCAGCCGCTTTTTGGAACGTCAGGAATTGTTTACAGCAGGGGTTCCAAGTTAAGGGAGCGTGCGGTATCGGAATTCACGTTGCTAACGCTGTGAACCATGGAGGAATCGAAAGTCGCCGGTGCGTCCGTTCCCTGCCTCGCCACGCGCGCTTTTCGGAGAAGCGTCAGAAATTCTTGTGCCAGGGCGGACAACGGTCTATCGGCCCGGTAAAGAATGTAGGTGTCGGATTCCAGTCTTAATCCATGCCCTTTTAGGACTTTGAACTCTCCGCGGTCGCCTTCGCGCTTCACCACGTCCTCAAACACAATACCGATACCGGCATTTTCCTTGACCGCCTCTTTGATCGCGTCAGGCGCCTCGCAGCGCATGCCGATTTTGAACTTCAATCCCTGACCGGCAAATTCGTTCAACAGCCGCACCGTCGCTCCTTGAACGCCCGCGATGTACCTGATGACAAGTGGGAAAGCTTGCACATCAACTAAGGTCACCTTGCTTTTCCGCGCCAGCGGGTGGGCGGGGGAAACAAACAATACCATTCGCTCGCGCTGGAACGGCTCCCAGACCAGCTCCGGATGATGTGGGCGATGGGTGCTGACAGCGATCTCGACATGACCATTGAGCAATAACTGCTCGAGCCGCTGGGCGCTTCCGGTTCTAAGCTCGATCTCCATTTCGCTATGGGTTTTCTTGAATCGCGCGGCCAGCGAGGGGAGCAGGAGCGTCGATAGGCCGAAGGTGCCCCCGATCTTCAACCGTCTGGTCTCGGCCCCCTCTTCCCGCAGCGGGAAGACGGATTTGATCTGCGCCACCTGCTCCAGGATTGGCTCGATCCGACCCAGAAAAAGCCGCCCCGCCTCGGTGAGTTCGATCCCCCTGCCGTTGCGCCGGTAGAGCTTGACGCCGGAGTCCCGCTCCAACAGCCGCAGTTGTTGGGAAACCGAGGGCTGGCTGATGCGCAGCTCCTGCGACGCCCTGGTGAGACTGCCGTGCTTGGCGACCGCCGCTAAGAATGTGAATTGATTGAGTGTCATCGGCTACGTCCTTGTAGAGGAATCCCTCGCCCAAAAATCCCCTGCCCTAACCGGCGCAAATCTACGCCAAACGGCCCATGAACGTCAAGGGCCGTTATAAGAAAAACCTATGATTCATCTATAGGAATTTAATATTGGACAGGGGTGTGAGTAGGGGATACAAGACGCGGTTAGCTGAAACAAAGCCGAAGGAAGAATTGTGTCGTCCCGAAGACTTGAAGACCTGCATCCCTTCTTGGTCGAGGGGGTTAGTCTGGCGCGGAAAATTTCAGAGTTTTAGGGACAAACCCCATTTCGAGTTTCACCCAAATCTAACATTGGCCCAAGCCAATCAACGACGGGAAAGTAATCAGAATTTGCTGGCGTGATGGCTCGAATGTAGAACGAGTGGAAGAAAAATTATGCAACAACTCAAGCCTGACACCGGATCTGGAGGACGCAAGAAAGGGAAAGAGAACAATCGCGCCAGGCGACGGTGAGGTCCACCGCGCGCGTTACGCAACACGCGACTGGGGAAGCTCAGACCTTGCCTTTTAGCAATCGAGAAATCGCGGAAACGAACCAGCGGCGGGAGAGCAATCAGAATTTGATGGCGTGAACGCGCCACGATGGGCCGAAGGCATATAAGATAGTCCACCACGCAACCCGTAAACTAGATTTGTGGTAAGTCGAGGAGCCGCTGGGAACTCAACACGACTCGGAAAGCAAACTCAATTAAAAATGGAGGAGACGCAATGAGACGGTTACCACTTTGTTTTTTACTTATCGCTGGGGCTGTTGCGAACGGCTGCGCGCTCAGACCGACGGTAGACTTCACCGATAATACAAGCTTCGCCGGGCAAATTAACAGCCATTTTGAGAAGATACAAACCGAATATTTTGAAAACCTCGGAGCTAACAACGCCACAGCAGCGAGACAAAAGAGGGACGAGCTCATTCATGATGCCTTGTCTCATATTGATAACGCATACGGAGACTTTGTCACCGACCTTACCGCTGGACGGAATACAAGTAATTTTATCGCGGATGTTGTTGAGCTAGGAACGTCGGCGGCAGTTGGTATTACATCAGGGGTGCGTACCCTTCAAATTTTAGGCGTCGCTCTCACCGGTTTTAAGGGTACCCGTAGATCAGTGGACCTCAATTTCTATAAAGAACAAAGCACACCAGTCCTGATCAACAAGATGGACGATAACCGCGCGAAAGTGCATGCGACTATTCTGATTAGAAAACAAGAGGGTAAATACCTACCCGATTAAAGAGGCAATCTCGGACATTGTCGCTTATTACAATGCGGGGACGTTAGTCAGGGCCTTTACCGAATTACAAAAAGATACGGCAACTCAGGCTAAAAAGTCAGAAGACAATTTACAGGTGCTAAAGGGAGTAACTATAACCCCCGAGGCAACACCGGAGTTTCGCAATCTTTCAGTCTCTGCTGGGAAGGTCCTTCAGAGCCTATTAAATGATCTGAATGATGCCGATGCCACGAAGAAAGATGCGGCCACTAAGAAGGTGCAAAAGATAGCTTTGGCAATGGAAAAAGATAAAGATATCGCGGCTGTTTTGAAGGCTGCTGGTGCTTCTTCGCAAGAGACGGACGGACTCAAACTGAGGAGCGCTTTGATTACGGTTAGAAGGAGTGCTGTCGAGAATACTGATCTGCTGAACAAGATTAATCAAGCCATTACTGAAAACGCGCAGTAAAGCAGGAAAGGAGAAAGTGAAAATGCCTGCAATAAAACACGACAAAGCTTACGGAGCAAATATGAGTTCTCTCAAAGGGCTGGAACTCACGTGCGAGGCCGACGAAGCTAATCTCACAGCTAAACTCTTAAGTTTGGAGTTAGCGCAGCTTGAAGACGGGACCAAGGTGACCAAAGCAGTCTATGAAGAAATAGACGGAATGATTCTTGGTGAGCTTATTTGCGAGGACTTCACAACTGAAAACGATGCGCTAAGCCGAATAGCTATTCATAAGACGAAGATGGAACCTCTTGTCTGCAAGGGAAAAGCTTTCGTCAAAAATAGCGAAAAAAATGTGATCGTTTTTAGAGAAAAATAACCATGGAGAACGGCAGTTTGCGTTTAGAGCGAACTCCGGGGATGCGTTACACAGTTCGGCCGCATCCAGCGCAAAGAAATTGATATTATCAGGGAAAATCATAGTGTCAGGCCTAATGAGTGATCAGCCCGCCCAGCGCCCGGCATTGCTCAGATCAAGGCGCTCGCCGGGCAGGTCGATCGGCTCACGCAAAAGAGCGTCGCGGCATCCGAGGCCGTCGTGGCCGCGGGCAAGGTGCTCGATCTCATCGCGAAGTCCAGTCTCGCGTGAGCCCTCCCTGGCCATCGGTCGCTCGGTTCGGCGTTCGTGAAGCAGTGCGCAGCTCCTCGACGGGGGCGAATCGGACATTGCCCGAGGGCGGGGCGAAAATGATGTTCATCCAGTCTATCTGTGGCAGTGTCATCGTCTTCAAGAGCACGCGCATGCGCTTGTTGCCCATCGGTCAGGAGAAGGAGCGACAGGATCGCAGTGTGGACGCTCGACAACGGCGGCTAGCCGCATTCATACGGGCACTGCCGAAAGAAGGAGAGGACCCATGAATACCCAACATCCCTACCACCCGATCATCTACGTGCGCGGCTTCGCGGCGACGCAGGGCGAGATCGAGGAGACCGTCGCCGACCCGTACATGGGCTTCAATATCGGTTCGACCAAGGCGCGCATGGCGTGGACCGGCGACGTCAAGCGCTTCTACTTCGAGTCGCCGCTCGTGCGCCTTATGAGCGACCACCAGTATCAGGACGTCTTCGTGGACGGCGAGGACCTGGTGGCGGCCGAGCGGCCCGACTGCGTGGTTCCCTACCGCAGCGTCATCATCTACCGCTACTACGACGAGGCGAGCAAGGACTTCGGCAAGGGCGAGACGCCGCCCATCGAGCACTTTGCGAAGGGGCTGGGCGAACTCATCCTGCGCGTGCGCAACAAGATCTGCGCCGACCCGAAGAACGCGATGAGCCCGGCGGACTTCCGCGTGCACCTCGTGGCGCACTCGATGGGCGGGCTCGTCTGCCGCGCCTTCCTGCAGAATCCGAAGCTGGGCTCCGCGGAGGCGCGCGGCGCGGTGGACAAGCTCTTCACCTACGCGACGCCGCACAACGGCATTGACATGCGCATCGTGCGCAATGTGCCGGCGTGGCTCTCGTTCGGCGACGTCAACAACTTCAACCGCGAGAAGATGGCTGGCTACCTCGGCCTGCCCAAGGGCGACGACGTCTCGATCGTGAAGAACTTCCCGCCCGAGCGCATCTTCAACCTCGTCGGCACCAACCCGCGCGACTACACGACGCTGGGCGGCCTTTCGTCGTGGGGCGCCGGCGAGGCGAGCGACGGCCTCGTGCGCATCGACAACGCCACCACGCACGGGCCGGGCCCCGACGGCAAGGACGTGAGCTCGCCGCGCGCCTTCGTGCACCGCAGCCACTCGGGCCACTACGGCATCGTGAACTCCGAGGAGGGCTACCAGAACCTTACGCGCTTCCTGTTCGGTGGGCTGCGCGTGGACGGCATCCTCGACATCGACGACATCACGCTGCCCGTGGAGGTGGAGAAGGACTTCAACGAGGGCAAGGCCGTGCGCGCGTCGTACCAGTTCGAGGTCGCGGTCTCCGTGCGCGGCTGCCAGTGGCAGATGACGCGCCGCGAAGTGCGCGAGAACTCCGCGAT
>ORMF012170879.1_pt1 | contig 15602 bp, 16 predicted proteins | sample 1779871 | NCBI WGS metagenome assembly ORMF01 (sample SAMEA104232316, study PRJEB22302) | groundwater metagenome | biome: forest; feature: aquifer; material: groundwater | place: USA | collected 2011-08-07 | depth 5.4 m | reverse complement strand
CAGTTTGCGTTTTGTGATTTTGTGTATGCGGCCATATACTTCGACTGTGATGGGTTCTGCTGTTTGGATGGTGATATCGGATGCATTAATTTGCTGACAGTAAACCAGTAAGTCATCAACGTTGGATGCTTCGAACCGGGTTGGTTCGCGGGGGTAGAAGAGGGATTCTGGTTGATCGCGCATAGAAGTAGTCCATTGTCAGTAATTGGTGATCAGTGATCACTGATCAAAAAACAAAGCCTCCGACACTGATCACTGATCACCGATCACCGATCACTTAGTCATCACCGGCTGCCATTTCTTCGGATTCGGCTGCAATTGCGATTGTGAGGTGATTCGCAATACTTGATCATCAATACGTAATTGCGTTGCATCACCAGTCACGCCCAATTGCGCTTTCGCCACAAACGGTGCGCTGACCATGTGGAGCGCAAGCAATTTGCGATACAAAATCATGCCGAGCATATCGCGCTTTAAGCGATTTAAATTTTGCGTAAAAATCATGTCAGCTTGTTGCGCGCCATTATCCCAACCGACTTTAATGAAATGATTCCACAATTTTGCTTCTGCCTCTGTTTGCGGCAACATGGAACGATCGGTTAAATCAGGTTGATCGAATCGCATCCACAAATAATCACGCCAATTGGGTGGAGATGTCACAAAACGAGCAGGACGAATGATGCGGTAGGTTTTTGCGTTGATGCGCAGTGTTTCGTCGTCATCCAGCGCCAAGTTATTATCGCTTTCAACGAGAACGGGTGGCAGTGCGTTGTGGTTGAGCATCAGTTGATTGAAATCAAAAATTTGATCTAAGAAAACTTCTTCTGTTTGCAGTGATATGTCGACATTTCTGGCTTCCCATGCCAATCCGCTGCGTGCACCCAGTGATGTAGCGGCTTGCTGAATCGCGGCAAAACGAATGGGATTTACTTGAGATCCACCAGGCGGTAAATGCGGAATGGAAATGAATCCAACGTCAGCCTTCAGATTTTCAGAGTCTGCATTGCATTGAACAGCGGAAATAAGGGTGATAGCGCTGACCATGGCGATGCTGTAGCGTTTCAATTTTTTGATGAATATCATCGTTTATGTTCCCTAATTACCGTGGTAACGCAGCTCGATGGTGCGAGATTTCGGGTAAACAGCAATATTGGCTTTCATGACTACTTGATACGTGATGTTGCGCAAAATATCGGCGATGGGTTTATTTTTCACATTGAGCGATATCAAAACGGGCAGAGCTGGTTTTTTGCCGATTACGCGTAATTTGTAATTTGTTGCTTGTGCAATTTTTTTCAACACAGGTTGCACGGGGCCAGTCCAGTCGATCGATGCCATTTTATCCATGCCGATTGCATGTGGGTCAAAAGGCTTGTTGAGTCTTTGTGGTGGATGCACGGTCATTTGCACAGCAGATAATTCTTGTAACGATTGGCCGATTGCGGTTGCTGCTTCGGCGACTTGTTCTTGGGCTTGCTCATCGGTGATGTGTGCTGGCACGCGATTGGTCGGTAAATATCGTAATTGAAGATCAACTACTTTTTTGCCACCGTCGCAACTTGAAAGAAACAAGGTTGCTGGAATCAAGAGAGCGAGTATCCATGTGCTTTTGTGAATCTTCGTGGTTGCTGTTTTAGATTTTGATAGCAAGCAACGGAAGGTATGACATATCCGTGACATGTGAGCGCTCCATAGTATATAGATCATCTTAAATTAACATTAAATTATTTTTTTGGCTATAAGTGTGAGTGGGAGTGTGAGTGTGAGTTCTGGGGCTAAACGATTGCAGTACAGTAGTAATTTGAATGCTTATTTTGTAATTATCATGAATTCTCACGGGGGCTTAAACGTTAAGCCTCCGATCTCACACCCACACTCACGCTTTCCTCACCAGCGTTAACCCATCCCCAATTGGTATCATGCAGGGTCTTACGCGATCATCTTGAATGATTTTTTGATTGAGCTCGCGAATGATGCGTGTATTTTCGTCTTGGTTTTTGGGGTTGATGACTTCGCCGTTCCACAAAACATTGTCAATGGCGATGACACCGCCAGGACGCACGAGTTCTAAACAGTATTCGTAATATTTGCCGTAATTGGGTTTGTCTGCATCGATAAATGCAAAGTCAAAATGATTTTTTTTATGTGCCATGAGTTCTTGTAATGTGATGATCGCGGGGGCGAGATGCAAGGTGATTTTGTTTTGTAGGTGCATTTTTTCCCAGTATTTTTCTGCCATGCGCGTCCAGTCGCGGCTGAGATCGCAGCAAGTGACATGGCCATCATCAGGAATGGCGAGTGCAAAACAAATGGCGCTGTATCCAGTAAATGTGCCAATTTCTAATACATTTTTCGCATTCATCGTTTCCAGTAAAAAACGAAAAAATTGGCCTTGTTCAGGAGAGATTTGCATGGGCGCTGCTTCGAGTGTCGCGACGGTTTCGAGTCGCAGTGCTGTTAGTAACTCAGGTTCTTGAACACTGTGCGCCTGTAAATACTGAATTAATTCTGGTGTTAGTGAGAGTGAGTGTGTTGACATGTTTTTTAAATCCGTTCAATTAGATTTTTTATTAGCAGTAGGATAACATAAAAAAATGACGTTATCGGTCTCTGAGATTTGCCTCTGATACCGGTCACTGATCACTGATCACAGGTTACTTTAAATATGGCAATTAATCCTGATGCGCATTGGCGAGATTCAGCGCGCCCCGTGATGTTTTTTGGTCTGGATGGTCGAGCTGCATTTCCAGTCGTTATTTTTTTAATGCATATTTCGCTCTGGACATTTGGCATAACGATTTTTTTTATGATATTTTTTTCGTTGTTAAATCGATATGGATTTACGCCGATGGTTTTTTTTCGCTGGATGCGAAATGTGATTGCAGGTAAGCGTAAATTATCTCAGCCATGGTGGATGTTATGAGTAATTTAGAAAAAAAACTCACCGCAATGGCAAAAAAAATGGGCGTGTCTTTCACATTGAAAGGCAGTGTAGCGAATTATAAAGATATTTTTGGTGACGCCGGATTGTTACCAGGATTAACGAAACGCGCGGATCAATTGGCGCAGTTGTGTTTGGGATATGGTTTGGGCGCAACCTACGAGGACGTGGAAGGTTCATTGTTGGGTGTGCGCGTTATTTTCGATGAGTTCACGCCGGATGCGTTGCGCTTATTGTGTATTTTGGATGTGTTAACTGAGTTAGTGAAAGTCAGTCCCAGCCGCGGTGAAGTGCCGTTGGATGAGCTGATGTATGATTAAATTTTTCGTGCCCGTGCCCGAATATTTGGAGAGCCTAACTCTCCAGGAAATTTTCAAATAACCTACTACAATTAAGTTATGGATGATGCAATTTTAGGAGGATTTTTAATGTTTCCTTAAGGTTTGATCGGTAGAATGATTAAATTCTTAAGGGGTAAATCGCCACGGAAGGCCATTAAAACAACAGGATAGAAACAATGGCTGAAGTGGTGGTGAATATGAGCGCTATTAAAAGTGGTGCAAAAAAAACGGCTCCAACGCCGCAAGAGTTGCAAGCAGCGGGCAGTGACTTTGTTAAACAGTTTGCCCTTATTATACAATCTATTAATACGCCAGGTTTGACTGGTGCGGGTTTACTTAAGGCGATACAAGAACATCAGAAGGAACAACAAAAGCCAGATGTTGGTCCAAAATAAATTTTTTCAGAACCCTCGGCGCTAGCTGGGGGGGCGAAACGCCAGACAAAAGTGACGTGATAACGTACTGGTACATTGTCACACTAACTTTGTCCCGTTCTACGCCCTTGCTGGCGCGCGGGCTTCCTTCCCATTTTTCTAAAAACGCAGAGCGTAGTTGAAAAGTGTGGGAGGGAGCGACCACGTAGGACAATATTTAGTGTGTCAATGTACTAGTGTCAGAAAGCTGGAATCCTTCAAGGTTTTAACATGGACAACATCACTTCCGCATTTACCGCTGACTCCAAAGGCCAAGAACTCAAACGAAAATTAATCGAATGTCTCGACAAAGAATCGCGTGAATTTTCTGTCGCGGTTCGTGCCTATTTCACCAAAGGTGTTTTATCCAAAGAAGATAAGGCTGGCTTGCTGAGATCGATTATCATGGCGATTGATCACGTCATGGAAGGCGGTGATTGGAGTAGTTCATTATTTTTGAAAAACACCTTAAAACCCCTGGCGGCAATTAAAGCAGAAGCCGAAGCTGAAATCGCCAAATTAGAATCAAAAGCCCAAAGCAAAATCGTGCAAGTAGCGCCAGCAGCTGACAATGAAGTTGAAGTTTATATTTCGTTGTTTCAAAGTGAGGGTTACAATGTCAGTAAGTGGGCGATGCAATTGAGGTCGTTGGAGCGATACATTGTCGGTCGTCCGATTTATCGAAATGAAGCAGATGTGGAAAAACGCGTTCGTTTGCGTGGAGCCAGTGGCAACGAAGCGTATGTTGCAGTGATTGTAAAAAAAGTGGATATTCAAACTGCGGATCCCTTGTCACCGCCATTGAAAGATCAGTTTGATCATCCGTTGGTGCAGATTAAGGAAGTGGCATTGCGTAATGGTCGTATTACTGCGTTTTGTCATCAGGGCTCGCGTTATCATTTTGTGGATGGGCAGTTAATCAAGCAGGGATAACCAAGGATGGCCGCCGGACAACAACAGCAAACTGATCAAACAGCCAATTTTTTTTGGTTGCTCTGCATTATTTGCGGCTCTTTTATTATTTTCTGGTGGGTTGATGAAAAATACATCGTTGCCCCCATTTTTTTTATACGTGACGTCGAAATTGATGTGGTTCGTTGGCTGGCGCTTTTATGGACGCCAGTTGCTAAATTGCTTCATCTGCCATTACCCAATCTCGATCAACTTCAAGCATTAGAAGAATACACACAGCAAGCAGATCCAAGCCAGGTTGGTTGGGAAAAGTTTGCAGCCATTAATGCAGAGTTTGGTCGATGGGCTCGTTATCCTGTGATGGTTATTTTGTTGGGGTTGGCTGCTTTTTCCATTTTTCGCCGTGGCGGACAATTTCAACACAAATATGATATGAAATCATTGCGAGTGGTGGGTCAAGAAGTCTGGCCACAAATTACGCCGATTATTTCGCTTGATTTGATTAAAGCAGACATCGACACAGGCCCATGGGCGATGGCGACTCCACCACTTAATTTTGCTCGCAAGCATGATCTATTAACAACGAAAGTGGTTTCCGCAAAAAAAATCTGGATACTCAAGCAAAAGCCCGCCTATCGATTATTTGTTTTGCAATTGGGGCCGCTATGGAAAGGTTTGGATCACCTGCCTATTCACGCAAAAGCATTGGCTTATATTTTTCTCGCACGAGCAACAGGTCAGCGTCCAGCAGCGAATGCTATGTTGAAACAAATTGCAGCATCAGCATCCTCAGGTAAATTAGATTTCATGGATGTCTCCGAAAAAATAAAACCATTTTATGGTCACACTATTATTAAGTGGCTTGAAAAAAGATACGCTTATACTTCCACGTTATTGGCGTCGTTATTGGAAATTGCAAGAAGCGATGGTGTATTAGCCAGTGCGGAATTTTTGTGGTTAAAACCCGTTGATCGACGATTGTGGTTTGTGTTGAATTCGGTAGGTCGACGCACGTCTGTGGTTGAGGTGGCTGGTGTGTATTCACATTGGAAAGCAGAAAAAAAAGTGGGTCGCGCATTGAAAACACCGATGGTGAAAGGTGCGGTTGATGCATTAGATGAAGCATTGCAAACAATTTTGGTTGTTGAAGAGGGTGATCAATGGCGCGACGTCAAAGAGGATTAGACTCTTCGCAGGAACAGGATTACACGCGAATAATTCGGGATACGCGTACGCTCGGTATGCGTATCACCGACCTTTTGAAAAAACCAAAGGGACTGGCGGCAACGTTGGTTGTTTTTGCTTTCGCTACTTTTTTCATGGGTTATATTGCTGAATGGATTTTATTGCTCGGTATCGGATGTTTCATTTACGGTTACTTTCAGAAACAGGTTTTACCCTTTCGATTGCCCTTGGTATCACATCGAAAAGATTTTAATGATCTTTTACCCGGATCGGGAAAAGCGCGTATGGCGCGTGGTATTTATTATTTTGGTAATGAAAATAAAACAGCGGACGAGTTGTGGTTTAGTAATGAAGACATGCGAACACACTGTTTGATTTTCGGATCAACTGGTTCTGGTAAAACACAAGCGCTGATGTCGATTGCTTATAATGCATTAGTGCAATCGTCTGGATTTATTTACGTCGACGGTAAAGGTGACAATAGTTTATATGCGTCCGTATTTTCGATGGTGCGATCGATGGGACGTGAAGATGATTTGTTATTAATTAACTTCATGACGGGTGCGCGTGATGTCATTGGTCCGCAAGAATCTAGGCTTTCTAATACATTAAATCCATTCGGTGCTGGTTCGTCGAGTATGTTGTCAAACTTGGTCGTGAGTTTGATGGGTTCGTCGAAAGGCGGTAGCGGCGATTCGGATATGTGGAAAGGCCGTGCCATCGGTTTCGTCGAATCACTCATGAAAGTATTGGTCGCGATGCGCGATGCCGGATATATTTTGTTGGATGCTAACACCATCCGTAATTATTTCCATTTACCCAAATTAGAAACGATCGTATTAGATAAAGTATTTCCACGCGATGGCATGGAATCCGTGAGCCTCGAACATTTTCCGCCTTCTATTCTCGAGCCGCTGGCAAACTACGTGACAACACTGCCTGGCTTTCGTAAAGAAACGAAAGGTAAACAAGTGTCGCAAGTGTTCGAGCAGCATGGTTATATCACGATGCAATTAATGCGTATTTTTACCTCGCTTGCGGATACTTACGGACACATTTTGCGTGTTCGATTACCAGAAGTGGATTTGTCGGATGTGGTATTAAATCGCCGTATTTTATGCGTATTATTGCCGGCACTTGAAAAATCTCCAGAAGAATTATCGAATTTAGGAAAAATTGTTATTGCGACATTAAAATCCATGATGGCAGCTGGATTGGGTGATAGTGTTGAAGGGGAATGGAAAGATTTAATTGATCGTAAACCCACGAATGCGGAAACCCCCTATTTATGCATCTTAGATGAATATGGATATTACGCTGTTGAAGGATTTGCGGTCGTACCAGCACAAGCGCGATCCCTTGGTTTTTCTGTTATTTTTGCCGGACAAGATTTACCCGCGTTTCAAAAAGCATCGAAAGAAGAAGCCGCATCCATCGGTGCGAATACCAATATTAAAATTTGTATGAAGCTAGAAGATCCAGTGGAAACCTGGGATTTCTTCATGAAAACTGCGGGTGAATCTTATGTGACACACGTTGATAGTTTTCAAGTGGATCAAGGCAGTGTGTTGGGAACGTATGCGGATGCGAAAGGTGCGCGTTTGGAAAAAAGAGCGCGTATCGATTTGCTCGATTTGAAAGAGCAAACGGAAGGTGAAGCGCACTTTTTCTTCAAATCGAAAATTGTTCGTGGACGCTTTTTTTATGCGAATCCAAAACCCGTCAAACGCATGCACCTAAATCATTTCTTGATGGTTGATGCGCCAGCTGATTCTTTTGTTGCGCAACTGCAAAAATCAACAGAAGTATTGGAATCTTTGCATGAAGCCGCGGAAAGCGGATTGGCATTTGAGTTGTCAGAGAATGAAGAAATTAATCGTGTGTTGCATTTTGTGCAACAATATCCGGATATGCCGCCTATTCAGCGTGCGTTATTGACGTTGATGAATTTTGAAGAGCATCATGAATTATTAGGTGGTGATATCCCTGCTGATTTCTTCAGCGAAGCAGCGCAGGCCTCTATGGCTGAGGTCGAATCTGATCGATTTAATATTTTTAAACCGCTGAAGATTACGCCCTATCTTGAAAAGTTGTGGATTCCAGAAGATCCAAAATTCAGAGCAGCTATTTTAAATCGTCAGCAAGTACGTGAGCAAATTGAATATGTGCAACGTTTGTTGAATAAAACGGGTCGACAAGCAACGACGATCGCCAACGAATTGATCGGTGACATGGATCGTGGAACAGATTATCCGCCAGCACCACTAGATCCACCCGTGCTCGCGCCACAAGTCACTGCTAAATTACGTGAAATTCTCGCGGCGATTAAGTTGAAGAAGAAAGAGGCGGGAGAAGTAGGTGATCAGTGATCAGTGATCTCGGAGGTTTTGCGTAACTCAAACTAAGATTAAAACTCTGCATAAAAGTTTGGGTTTTCTTATACCGCTGGATCACCGATCACCGATCACCGATCACTGATCACTTTCTTAATGCTTTCCTAAGAAGGTTTTGCTAAATTATTGTTTAGTCTGGAATGAAAAACCAGAAAACCAGGGACAAAGATCGAGATGGATAGAGCTCGTTACATTATCATCGGCTTGATGATCTTGCTTATCAGTGGGTGTAATCGCGCGCCTTCCTGTTCCCACTATCTTAGACATCCTCCGACAATAGAAGTGAGTCCACTCGTTGAATTGAAAAAGCCCGTCAATGTGGTAGCGCGACGTGAATATGATTTATGCGTGATGCGTAAACATGGCTTGCAGGTGATTCGCTTGGGTCAAACGTGGCGATTTATTCTTCCGAATGATGATTTGTTTGATAATGATACCGCCGAAATCAACGAAGATTATAAACCCATGTTGAATGTGATTGCTGATTTTATGCAAACCTATCACAAAATTTCTGTAGAGGTAGCGGGCTATTCAAACAGAGCGCTTGAAGATCAAATGACAAAATTCGGCTCGGTCACGGATTTATTAACTGAGCGACAAGCATCGGCTGTGGCAGCGTATTTGACATCGCGTCGTATTAACGCCAGATTGATTTATGCGGTTGGTCGTGGCAATCGAAAACCGATTGCATGGGATGGAAGCCCAGAGGGCAGACGTTTAAACCGCCGTGTTGAAGTGAGTTTTCGGTATTACAAAGATAATACGGCGTGGTATTGAGTGATCGGTGATCAGTGATCAGTGATCACAGAGGTTTGACACAGCTCAAACTAAATTGGACGTTTTTGTAAAATTTTGCAGTAAAGCTGAAGTATTGTTATACCGCTGGATTACTGATTACTGATTACTGATTACTGATTACTGAGAGACACAGTGATGACTGACAACACCGAATCACAAGAACAAGATCTACAACTCAACGAGTTCTATCGCGACAAGTACCGATTCGCGATGAAGTGTATTTCCTTTTTAGCGGTAACTTGTGCATTATTGGCATTGGTTTTTGCATGGATGACCTATAATCAAAAACAACCAGCTTATTATGCTGCAGCGTCAACGGGTCAAGTGCTTCCGCTTCATCCGTTGTCAGAACCGATTGTGACCAGTGATTTTATTGTGCAATGGTCTGCGTTGACGGCGCGCCTCATTTATAACTTAACGTTCTCAAATTATCAAAATCAGCTTTCGCAAGCGCAAGATCGTTTTACACCTGCGGGATGGGAAAGATTACAAGCGGCATTGAATTCGTCAGGATTGATTACTAATTTGGTTAACAATCGATTGATTATTAGTTCTGTGATTTCTGGTCCGCCAGTCATATTGGCGCGTATGATTATTAACGGTCGATTTACGTGGCGTGTGCAAATGAAAATGTTGGTAACCTATACGAGTGCGAGTGCGCAATCACAGCGTCAAATGTTGGTAACGATGAGTGTTCAACGTATTCCGACGTTGAATTCCGCTCAAGGAATTCAAGTGATCGATTTTAGTATGGGTCCAGCGCAATAATAGTGAATAAATTATGGCAGAGCAGAATAAAAATAGTGGTCCAGAGGGTTTAACAATTATCCTCATGCGTAATGCTTTTTATCGCGATAATTATAAGCGTGCTTTATTTGCTTTGTTTATTTTGTTTTGTATTAATGTATTGATAGTGGGTGCAATTTTACATCGCTACTTTAATCCCGCAGCCCCACAATATTTTGCGACAAATCCACAATATCAAATCATTAAATGGCATCCTTTGTCTGATCCTGTTGTAGATGATAATTATGTGTTGCAATGGGTGACAACGGCGGTGCGTCAATCATTTAGTTTGGATTTTATTCACTGGCGTCAACAATTACAAAGTGCTTCAATTAATTTTACACCCAGCGGTTGGCATTGGTTTTTGACTGCTTTTAAACAAAGTGGTGATTTAGATACGCTGGTTAATTTGAGTATGGTTTCAGATGCGGTGGTAACGGGTTCACCCGTTATTCAGAAAAAAGCGGTGTTGAATGGCCGATTCGTTTGGGAAATTGAAATGCCAATGATGATCACGTATACGAGTGTGCAAAAAACCATTCATCAGCCGTTGAAAATAACCTTGGTGGTTGAGCGTGTGTCGGTGGTTGATAGTCCGTATCGAATTGCGATTAATCAATTCTTACCGGAAGTGCAAAGTCAGGTGCCTCAAAATTAAGTGGGTTGCTAGACTGTGTGAAAAAATAGTTAAAGAGAGAATGCGGTGAAAAAAAATCTTTTCTCCAAAGTAGTTGTGATCGGAATCAATTGCATGACCATGAGTTTTGCAATCAATGCACAGGATGCGTTGCCCAGTCCTGATGTGACTGCGCCTGCGGTACCCGTGGCGCAACCGCTTGTACCCACTTCATCAGCGCCATTGCCTGGTGCAACCTTTGTTGATGATGGCACGCAAAATCCGAATCAAACACAGACGACGGTTTCCCCAATCGTTCAAGATCCGGTAGTGCCTGCTCAAAATGCTGCGCCACCTGTATCCCAGGCGCAGTCGCAATCCACCTCTTCGAATGCGTTTGGTAATACAGAGATGGGTCGGACTGCATTTGCGCAAATGGTGCGTAATTTAATACCGCTTAATCCAAATCAAATCGTTACGTTGCGCAGCATGTTTGATCAAAGTCAAAAAGCCGTCGCACAGTATCCTGGCGTTCCCCCTAAGCCTACGTCTAGTTCGATATTAGTCAATATGTCTCCGGGTGCCGCACCCCCCGTGATTCGTTTGTTAGCAGGGTATGTGACGTCTTTGGTTTTTTTAGATTCAACGGGTCAGCCTTGGCCGGTGGTGGGTTATGACTTGGGAAATCCTAAAGCATTTAATATTCAACCCAGCGCACCAGATGGAAAAAGTAATACGTTGATTGTTCAAGCATTGGTACGTTATGAGCAAGGTAATTTAGCAGTTATGCTAAAGGGTGAAAATACGCCAGTGATGATTACCCTAATGCCAGGCCAACGTGCGGTGGATTACCGTGTTGATTTGCGCATGCCAGGTTTGGGTCCCAATGCGAGCGTTACGTCGAGTGGATTGCCGCAAGGGGCTGATCCGCTGTTGATGGATTTTTTGGATGGCGTGGCACCACAAGGTGCAAGACAAGTGTCTGTTAGCGGTGCGCCTGCACAAGCATGGGTTTTTCAAAATAAACTCTTTTTACGCACACGTGTCACGGTGTTATCGCCAGGTTGGGTTGCTAGCATGAATAGCCCGGATGGCACACACATTTACGAATTAGAGAAAACCCCCGTTTTATTAGCGTCACATAGAGGTCAAATGGTTCAGTTATCCGTTCGAGGATTATGAGATGGATGAATCACAAAATAAAAAAGTGCAATGGCGATTTTTTCAAAGTGCACAAAGTCGTGTATTTTTAGCGATTATTTTGGTTGCAGTTGCGGTTGCTGCAATTGCTTTGTTTATTCATTGGAAGAGACAAGCGGATGCGAATCAGGCATTCGCTGCCGTTTCTGGTGCGCCAGGTATTGCTTCTATACCCGGTGCGGGCGATCCTTCTTCTGCTTATGTTAAAGCACAAACGCAAGCGAATATTGCAGGAGAATCAGCAGCGCGTAAAGCGGGAACTGCTTTTATTCCAACGATTACGCGATCAGGTTTTCAGGGAGACCCCAATCAGTTTGGTCAACAGCCTGAAGATGCTCAATCAAAACAGTGTGGCGCTAATAAAGTTGTTTTGATGTATAAACCCAATCCAGCGAATTGCACGGCAAAAAGTTTGCAAGTGGCGAGACAAACGGGTGTGACAGCAGAAGAATTGCTGTGTCACGGATGTGCTTGCCCTGCACTTAAGTTGGCGGGCTATTCGGCTGGTGATCTAAAAAAAGTAGGGATGACAGCGGAACAATTGCATGCCTGTGGATTTAATTTGCAGGAATTGGTTGATGCAGGATTCAGCGCGGGCGATTTGAAAAATGCGGGTTACAGTGCAGCGGAGCTCAAAAATGCCGGTTTCACAGCGGGTGAATTAAAGTCCGCTGGTTTTAGTACGGCTGATTTGAAAGGGGCGGGTTTTTCTGCAGACCAGCTCAAAAATGCAGGATTTGATGAGTCCGATTCAGGCGCATGTGATCCTGAAAAATTAGCGAAAGAGCGCACATCAGGTGTGTCTGTCGCTACACTAAAGGCACAGGGTTGTGGTTTAGAAGCATTGAAAGCAGCGGGATTTACAGCAGCACAATTAAAGGAAGCTGGTTTTAGTGCGGCTGCATTAAAAAACGCAGGATTTAGTAACGCAGATTTGCGTGCAGCAGGATTTTCACCCGCAGTTATTAAAGCAGCAGATGAAGCATCAGCGGCATGTAATGTAGAAAAATTAAAACAAGAGCGTGCGGCGGGTATGTCAGCTACTGCATTGCGTGCACAAGGATGCGGTTTGAGTGCGTTGAAAGCCGCTGGATTTTCTGCAGGTTCGCTGCGCGCAGCAGGTTTTAGTGCGGCTGATTTAAAAGCGGCTGGATTTAGCGCGAAAGACTTAAAAGATGCTGGTTTTTCAGCAGCAGAATTGAAGAATGCGGGTTTTTCTGCCGCTGCTTTGAAAGAGGCGGGTTTTTCTGCAGGCGAATTAAAGGCAGCAGGTTTTAGTGCCGCACAATTGAAAAATGCGGGATTCAGCGCCAGTGATTTAAAAAATGCTGGTTTCAGTCCTGCTCAATTAAAAGATGCTGGCTTTTCTGCAGCGCAATTGAAAGACGCAGGATTTTCTGCCGCTGATTTGAAAAATGCGGGATTTTCGGCGGGACAATTAGCGTCAGCAGGATTCAGTGCCAAAGATCTAAAAGACGCTGGTTTTTCAGCGGCGCAATTGAAGAGAGCGGGTTTTTCAGCAGCGGAATTAAAAAATGCAGGTTACACTGCGGCAGCATTAAAAGCAGCTGGATATACCAATGGCGATTTATTGCGATCGGGATTTAATCCAGCAGAAGCGGGATATCACGCACCAGTGCAAGTCGCTACAGATGAACAACCAGTCGTTCCAGGTGCGAATTTATTATCCGTCAGTGCAAATACACCCGAGGGACGTCTTGCTGAGTTTGAGAAAAAACAACAAGAAGAAATGAGTGATCAGCAACGTCGAGATCGAATCAATCGGTTAGAAGCTTACATGACAGAAATGTCGCAAAAATTATTGACAGGATGGAGTGGTGTCACTACTCAACAACTCCAAAAAGCACCAGAAGAGAAAAAAGAACCAGTGAGTGTTGCTGCTGGTGCTGGCGGATTGCCTGGTTCTGCTACAGCAGCAGAGACGGCGGCTGCTTCTACTACTGGTCCAATTATCAAGGCTGGTACGGTTTTATTTGCAGTAATTGATACTTCTATCAACAGTGATGAAAATACGCCAATTATGGGACGTATTGTCGCAGGCCCGCTCAATGGTAGTAAATTATTGGGTACCTTTACGCGTCAACATAAACGTTTATTGATTCAATTTAATATGCTAAGTAGTCCATTTTATCCTAAATCAATACCGCTAACTGCAGTTGCAATTGACCCTGATACGGCAAGAACGGCACTTTCCGGGCAAGTAAATAGTCACTATTTGTTGCGCTATGGATCACTGTTTGCTTCATCGTTTTTAGAGGGTATATCTGAGGGTATTATGAATCAAGGTACGGTTCGCTCTTCTACCTGTATCATCGGTTGTACCACAACACCGAATCCTTTAAATGCGAATCAAGTTGGATTTGTCGGATTAGGAAAAGTCGGGCAAGCCTATGCGCAACACATGGGACAAAGTTTTAATCGTCCCCCCACGATTCGAATTTCAGCGGGTACAGGCGTTGGTGTGTTGGTGATGTCGGATTTAACGTTGCCGGCGCATCCGTTGCCACAATCACAGCATGCGATGGGCATGTTAGATGCGAGTGAATATTGATTTATTTTAGAAGTCGCCATGCACAAGCAAGCGCGTCACAAGTGTTATTGAGAAGCGATGGTAGCACGCGCGCAAGCAAGTGCGATTAACCACACCAGAAATTGTTAAAAGCGATGCGCATAGCTAAGTGTGAATAGGAGGATAATATGGTGGATCAACCAAAAAATACATCACCAGATGATGAATATCAGTTTCCACAAGAAGAATATATAGCTTCGGGTGCATCGGATGCATCGCAACAATCCGTAGAAAATGAAGTGCCAGCTGACATAAAAAAAAGCGGCGTTGAAAAAATCATGGGTACGTTATCCAATTTATCCCCGATATTGCAGCGCAATAAACGGATTGTTATCGTGATTGCGGCGGTGCTTATTGGTTTTCTGTTCTTGCATTTCGGAGTGTCCAAAAAACAGCCCATTCAGGTTCAGCCAGTACAAACAACACAGTCAGCGCCACAGCAAATGGTATCAACTCCTGCGCAACAACCAAATAATGGTGCGATGATGGGCTCGCTTGATTCGCTGCAGGCACATTCCTCTAAAACCACATCCGATATTAAGAGTTTGCAATCACAGATTGCGGATTTGCAAAGTGCCGTTAGTCAATCACAATCTCAAAATGATCAACTGCGAAATACTATTAGCGCATTAGCAGAGCAAATGAAGGATGTATCCGCTGAGCTTGATCAACTCAAGGCAAGCGGTGGTCGCGCAAAAAAAACCTCAGAAATAACCTATCATTTGAGAGCAGTGGTTCCGGATCGCGCCTGGATTACTTTTGCAGGTCAAACGCGGAGCGTTACTGTGGGTGATGCTGTGAAATCCTATGGCAAAGTGACGGCCATTTATTCACAACAGGGTATCGTAGAGACGAGCAGCGGTAGGAAAATTGAATTTGGGCCGAACGATCGCTAACAGGGCGCTAAATTATGGGTAATCTGTTAATACAAAATTTCACGACCATCGCACAGATCATCAATATCTTTGCGATCACGGCCGGCGTTTTTCTAACGTTTATGGCTATCATGGAATTTAAAAAAATGGGTGAACAAAGATCCATGATGTCGCAACAACATGGTGCCATGAAACCGACCGTATTATTGCTGTGTGGCGCGATGTTATTAATTTTACCTACCTTTGTCGGTACAGCCATGCTTACTTTCTGGGGGCATACAAGTGATTTGTCTTATCCTGGCGACTCGAGTGGTTATGGTTCTCTGGCACCCGCTGTATTGGCTTTTGTTAGATTAATTGGTTTGGGTTCATTTATTCGCGGCATTATTCTTTTGTCTCGTGCGGGCGGTCAGCAATCACAATCTGGCGCGATTGGAAAAGCATTAATTCATATTTTCGCTGGAATTTTGTGTTTGCACATAGTGGAGACAATGAATTTACTAGGGTCTATTTTGGGTATAGTGTGAGCATGGCGTTGTTGAATAAATTAGT
>ORMF010855273.1_pt1 | contig 15607 bp, 23 predicted proteins | sample 1779871 | NCBI WGS metagenome assembly ORMF01 (sample SAMEA104232316, study PRJEB22302) | groundwater metagenome | biome: forest; feature: aquifer; material: groundwater | place: USA | collected 2011-08-07 | depth 5.4 m | reverse complement strand
CCCCCTGCATCCGGAAGAATGTAGGAAACCGAAAGCCCACGCCGCTGTAATTCCTTGAAGCATTCAGAAACGGATGGGTGCTCGACGGCAGAGGTAATGGCGTGCATTTCGGAAAACGCAATTCCCTGCCGCTCTCGCGCCAAAATGACGCCAAAAATCGCAAGGTTATTTGCTTCAGTCCCGCTCCCCGTAAAAATAATCTCGTGCGCCTGCGCGCCAAGTACGCGCGCCACGGTACCGCGCGCTTCGGCAACCGCTCGCTTTGCAATCACCCCTTCGCGGTGGAGAGCTCCGGGATTCCCAAAGTGGGTTTTAAAATACGGCTCCATCGCCTTTTTGACCCTTAAGTCAAGGGGTGTTGCCGAGGCATAGTCGAGATATATCCGTCGAGAGCGTTTCTTGTTCATGAAGCGATGGTAGCGCCGCGCGCCTTATTTTGCAAAAAGGCCGCTCGCATAGCTCGCTCTAGCGGTGGCAACAAGCATACTCACTTTCCGATTTTTCCTTCACCTAGACCGTATCAATTTCACAAGGTATACTGTTTTTTCGACGCCATGCCTCCCGCGCTCTCATTATTTTTAAGTGATGTCACGGTTCCTGTATACGCGCTGTTCTGCGGCATCGTCCTTCTTTCGTTTTGGGCAATTGGTTTTGAGCGACGGCTTCGGCGACTCACGCGAGGCAAACAGGCGGAGAGCCTTGAGGAGACCATCGCGTCTCTCGTTGAAGAACATAAGGAGCTCAAAAACTTTCGGCATGAGCTTGAAGAGTACCTTACTACCGTCGAAAACCGCTTGCGGCGCAGCTTCCAAAGCATTCACACGCTGCGTTTCAATCCCTTTAAAGGAAGCGGCAGCAGCGGTAATCAAAGTTTCGCGACAGCTTTTCTCAATGAGCGCGGCGACGGTCTTATCCTCTCTTCGCTCTACGCGCGCGGGCAAATGAGCATTTTTGCCAAACCCGTGAAAGCCGGCGTTTCAGAATACGAACTCTCCGAAGAAGAAGCGCAAGCACTCAAAGAAGCAAGGGAGGCTATCGCAATGCCGCAAGAGCGCTAACATGTACCTCTACCACCACCATCATGCCCACAGCAAAAACGACATCAACTACCGCAGTCACGGCGCGTTCGCCGGTCATTGCTATTCTCGGACACATCGACCACGGCAAGTCGGCGCTTCTTGATTACATCAGAAAAACAAATGTGGTTGCCTCCGAGGTCGGTGGCATTACGCAACACCTCTCCGCGTACGAGGTTGTGCACAAAGACCACGAGGGACGGGAACGCACCATCACCTTTCTCGACACCCCGGGCCATGAGGCATTTGCCGCCATGCGTAGTCGCGGCGCCGCGGTCGCCGATATTGCCATTCTTGCGGTTTCGGCTGAAGAGGGTGCAAAAGCGCAAACTCTCGAAGGACTAAAAGCCATCAAAGAGGCGGGCATTCCCTATATTGTCGCGCTCACGAAGATTGATAAACCACAGGCGGATATCGAGCGCACAAAGACAGGTCTTCTTCAACATGAAATTTTTCTTGAAGGCCTCGGCGGCGATGTCCCGTTCGTGCCCCTTTCCTCAAAGACCGGAGAGGGCATTCCGGAATTGCTCGATATGATGCTTCTCGTGGCTGATCTCGCCGGCCTTACGGCTGATACGAGCGCCCCCGCTACCGGCGTCGTCATTGAAGCGAATCTCGACCCCAAAAAAGGAATCACCGCGACACTCATCGTAAAAAATGGCACGCTCAAAAGTGGTGCCTTTGTGGTGGCGGGGGGTGCCTTAGCCCCGACACGGATCATGCAAAACTTTCTCGGCAAAAGTGTAATCGAGGCGGGACCTTCTCAGCCGGTTCGGATTATCGGCTGGAACAAAATACCTGTGGTTGGTTTTCCTTTCCAGGTTTTTGAAAAGAAAAAGGATGCGGAGGCCGTGGCTGAGAGCGCGGGAGTTCCACACGCCGCCGCCCCTGCCGAAATTACAGAGGGCATGACTGTGGTGCCCCTTATTATTAAGACAGACACTGCCGGCACGCTCGACGCCATTTTGTATGAACTCGACAAAATTAAAGGAGACCGGGTGTCACTAAAAATTCTTAACCACGCGGCGGGAAGTATTTCGGAAAGTGATATAAAAACCGCGCTCGGCGCGCCGGGCACGATTATCGCCGGTTTTAATGTGAGCGCCGACCCGGCGGCGGCGGATTTGGCACTTCGAAACAACATTTCCATTCACTACTTCGATATTATTTATAAATTCACCGAGTGGCTCACGGAGGAGCTCAAACGCCGCCGACCCACGCGCAAGGAAGTTGAGATCACGGGACGGGCTAAAATTTTGAAACTGTTTAGCGCCACTAAAGACCGCTATATTATCGGCGCGCGAATGACCGAGGGCGCGCTTGCCGTAGGCAACACGGTTAAAATCTTTCGTCGCGATCTTCCCATAGGTGAAGGTGCTATTCTCAATGTACAACAACAAAAGGTGAATATTAAAAAAGTGGAGAGCGGCGAGTTCGGAAGTGAGCTAAAAACAAAAAGCCTTATCGCGCCCGGTGACACTCTTGAAGCATTTATTATTGTCGAAAAGTAAGAGAAAATGGAGTACTATGAGCGACAGACAAGAAAAAGCGCGAGAGCTCATTCAACATACCGCGGCAGAATTTCTCGGAGCTGAAGCAAATAAGTCGCCCCTCATTACCGTTACCAATACGCGTCTTTCTACTAACGGTAAAGAGGCAACCATTCTCGTGACCGTATTTCCCGAGAGTGGCGAGCAAGCTGCGCTTTTTTTTCTCAAGCGAAAGCGGGGCGAGATGCGAGAATACCTAAAATCCCGCGCCCGTATCGGGCGGCTGCCGAGCATTGATTTTGCCATTGACCGCGGCGAGAAGCACCGCCAACACATCGATACTTTAATTTAAGGCCATGTAGCCAAGTAGTAAGGCAACTCTCTGCAAAAGAGTTATACGCGGGTGCGATTCCCGCCATGGCCTCCATGGAGCAAATGTCTTGAGACATTTGCGTCGGGAATCGCAAGGCGTAGCGTTATTTTTGCAGTAGCAAAAATCGCGAGCCGTGGTCACAACCGAGGCGAGCGGCGGCGAGCCGAGCGTTGTGACCGATCCGCCATGGCCTCTAGGGTTCCGTACGAACATTTGTTCGTGGCGGGAATCGCAGGCCGCAGAAGCTTGGCTTCGAGGCGGGGTCGCGAGATTTTGCAGCGACCTAAAGTTTCTTAGGAGCGGAGCGAGTTAGAAACTTGGAAGTACTCTTGTGGTGCAGCAAAATACTTGTGACCGATTCCCGCCATGGCCTCAAAAATAAAAACATGAAAGTAGTTTTATACATGGCAATGACAGTTAACGGCATCATCGCCAAAAGCGATGATGATACGAGCTGGATTTCACCCATCGAATGGAATAGCTATAGCGAGACCGTGAGGAGTGCGGGTAATGTTGTCATGGGCCATCGTACATATGGCATCATCACAAAACAGCCAGAATTTAGCGAATTAAAAAATGTTAAAGTTATTATTGTCTCCCAGCGACAATTCACCACGCTTGCCGAAAACCATGTCATCGCAAAATCTCCGGAAAATGCTTTGGAAATTCTGAAGGACTCTGAAACGGTCATCGTGGCCGGCGGTGGCAAACTCAATGCTTCCTTTATGCAGGCCGGCCTTATTGACGAAATCTTTCTTGATATTGAGCCAACCGCCATTGGCCAAGGCATTAAACTTTTTGGAGACACAGATTTTGATGCCCAGCTTGAACTTATTGGAACTAAACATTTATGGGGATGTATTAGTTTAAGGTAGTGGTTATCCACAGGGAGGTCTTGTGGGGTTTGGGGAGGATGCTATACTGCCTATATAAAGGTAGTAACAAAAAGCACCATGAATATCATACAAGTTTACAAGAAGTTCCCGACTCAAGAGTCCTGTTTGTTCCATTTGGAAGAGGTGCGCTGGCATGGCAAGCCGGTGTGTCCATACTGTAATTCCCTACGGGTTACAAAAGCTCTCGATATTCAGCGCTATCACTGCAACGCTTGTAACACCTCATTTAGCGTAACAGTGCGCACAATTTTTCACAAGACTAAAGTTGACTTCCAAAAATGGTTTCTTGCTATCTCCCTTGTCCTCAATGCACGAAAGGGTATTAGTGCCCGGCAGTTGGCGCGAGACATCGAGGTAAACAAGAACACCGCTTGGCTCATTCTCATGCGGATACGCAAGGCAATGCGAGAGCAAGGCAACTTACTAGAGGGCATTGTCGAGGCGGACGAGACATACATAGGAGGAAAAAACCGCAATAAGCATAAGGACAAGAAAACAAAAGGCGGTCAGGGTCGAAGCACTAAGGACAAGACCCCAGTATTCGGAGTGTTGAGCCGTGGCGGAGAAGTACGAGCACAGAAAGTCCACAATGTAAATGCTCGTTCGCTCCAAGCCCTTATCAAAGCAAACGTGAAGAAAGGGGCACATCTCATGACAGACGAATGGGGTGCATACACGGGGCTAGAGAGCAAGAAGTTTCAGCACTCAAAGGTAAATCACGGGCGCGGTCAGTATGTTGTGGGTATTGCGCACACGAATACTATCGAGAGTTTTTGGTCGCTTCTCAAGCGAGGAATTATCGGACAGTACCACCATGTAACTGCCCGACATCTTGATTCCTATGTAGACGAATTTTGTTTCCGTTACAACAAACGCAATGCGGCAGGAGTGTTTGATACGCTCGTATTAAAAGCTGTTAACATCAAGTAGTTATATGACAGAGAAAATTAACAAGGCAGTATACGGTTCACCAGAGAGACCGCTAAAATTAGCGAAGTTGGAGATACCAGCCTATGTTTTAGAGGATGGTACGCGGGTACTTGTTCAGCGAGGAATGATAATCGCTCTTGGAATGAAGCCCGGAGGTGGGCGAACACAAGAAAAGGGGGGGCGTGCGCAAGAGGGCGATAGATTAGCTCAATTTACCCATACTAAAGCCTTACAACCCTATATTTCAAAGGAGATTTTAGAGCGTGCGCAAAACCCCATTAAGTTCAAGCTACCAAATGGAGCTGTTGCGCATGGATATGAAGCAACTCTCTTACCTGATATTTGCAATGCGGTTCTCGATTCGCGCGAGCATGGGGACTTGAGTCATAAACAGAGGCATATTGCAAAACAATGCGAAGTATTGGTACGTGGCCTAGCGACTATCGGTATCATTGCACTCGTTGATGAAGCTACGGGTTACCAAGAAATTAGGGACCGAGAAGCTCTGCAAAAAATCTTGGATAAGTACATAACGGATGCATGGGCGAAATGGACTAAAACATTTCCTGATGATTTCTACCGACAACTATTTCGTCTTAAAAACATGACGTATCCTCCTCGAACCAAAAACAAACCGAGCTATATAGGGCATTGGACAAACGATGTTGTTTACTCGCGCCTTGCGCCGGGTGTTGTGGCAAAATTAAAAGCTATCAATCCTCGTTTATCCTCTGGCGAGCGAGCCCGAAAACATTTTCAACACATGACTCCCGACTATGGAACACCAGAATTACGTACACACCTTGATAACCTTATCTTCCTTATGAAGGGGTGTACTACTTGGTCAGACTTTTATAGAAAACTCAACCGCGCAAGACCAAAATATGGTGCTCAAATCCCACTTGATTTTGCGCAAGGTAAAGACGAAGGAGATGAATAGCTGTGCTAATATACCTTCATGATACAAGTAGCACTAATTATATGGGGAGTACTGGTTCTTGTACTTCTTTGGGATATTTACAAGCAACTTAGGTATGTTAACGAAAACATTGGTCGTCTGCGAGATGACTTGAATGGAGACAGCGAAGATGAATAGTGGTGCTATAATCGGGACATTACAATATGAAATTTAAAGGTTCAAAAATAGGTTTGGGTATCTTGCTTATCTTTCTAGCTTTTATTGGTGGCGGGTTCACATATCTACCCTATTGGGATAGTGCGGAGTTATGGGGTCGCAACGTCTTTACCCTCATTTTGTTAGCTGGTGGTGCGTATTTGATTTACAAAGGATACAAAAGTAAACCTTCAAAACCCACTACCTTAAACTAATACATCCCCACATTTATCTCCTAATGAGGTACAACTACATTACAAAGTTGTAAAATAGACTTACGCCCGGGTGGCGGAATTGGTATACGCGCACGACTTAAAATCGTGTCCTTATAGGATGTGGGTTCGACCCCCACCCCGGGCAACAGAAAAACTCATCGTGGTACCTGAAAAAACATGATTATCCACACAGAAATATATCAAACTATACGATATATCGTATAGTTTGATATATGCCGCACATTTCAAAACAGAAACTTGAGGAAAAGACATTGCGAGAAATCGACACTCTTCTCATTTCGCTTATTGCGGACACCAATATACGAACTCATCGCCTTATTTTGCGAGAGATTCTTACCGACACTGAGCGTCTGATGGTCGGCAAACGACTCGCAATGCTTATGCTTATAGAAAAAGGTATTTCCACTTTTCATATCAGCAATCTTATCAAAGTGAGCCCTTCTACTGTCGCCCGATTTGAAACAAGGGTAGAGCGTGGCTCCTATGGAAAGACCAGAGAGTGGCTACGGTCACACCGCAATCTACATCCTGCACTTAAAATACTTTTGGACTTTGCGGCAATTCCATTTGAAGCTCGTCGTAAAAGTCTGGCGAGAATTGTCAGTGAACGCTTCTAACCTTTTTTTAGAACTTTTTAAGTTACATGTTAAATTTAAACGGTAAATAAACTATACGATATGTCGTATAGTTTGCCTTTGGCGTATAGTTACAATATATTTTATAGTATCCGCCCATAGCTCAGTTGGTAGAGCAGTTGCCTCTTAAGCAATTGGTCGCAGGTTCGAGCCCTGCTGGGCGGACTAGCGGGGCTAGTCCGCCGGTCGTAGCGCGACGGCGCGAGACGGGGTCGCGGAAATTTCTAGCAAGAAATTATCCGTGACCGGACAAAGCGGAAAGTCCGCCCAGAGAAAGCAAACTGTTTTGCTTTCGTCGGGGCTCGAAAAGCGGAGACTTGTCGCGAAGCGACAGTCGAGCTGGGGTCGAGAGTACTTAGCCGCGAAACGGCTTAGTAACTTGTGACCGGAAAAATAGGAAAGTCCGCCAGTCGAAGGCGACGAAGGTCGCCGAGACAGGGTCGCGGAAATTTCTAGCAAGAAATTATCTGTGACCAGACAAAAAGTGAAACCTGACGCTGAGTCCTGAGCAAACTTTACAATGAACCGTTTCCATGCTATTTAGGTAGCAGCTGTACCGTAGGTGGGCAGCAATGAAAGGGTCTGAGACCCAAGGAGAGTTCGATGAAAACCTATGAAGCGCTCAACCATGGTGAGTGGGTGGTGGGGACATTTCCCAAAATCAGCATCAATCCGAAACTCCATGTGATGGATTCCCACAACCGCTTGTCTGCCGAGGAGCTTCTTCCGATGGCCGACAGCGTTCTCAACATCCGGCTCGGCCTCCGCGCAGCGGAGCTCTTGTTATGCCGAGTCTTCGAGCCAGAGGTCCTATCGCACATCGAGGTGGTTAAGATCGGGTATTTCGTCAACATCAACCACACACCAAGCCGGCCGATCATGCGTCTCGCCATCATCCTGCGCGAGCCGATTAGCGAGAAAAAGATCGAGGCCAAAGCCCATGTGGTGATCGACCTCGACACCGGCGCCGTGATCGAGGTGTGCCACGAGCTTGCTATCGCAACACTCGTCGAGCGTCTGCGCGCGGAAATCGGAGAGCAGCTCAAGATCTGGCGGCCAAACAGCCTTGGGGCCGTGCCCGAACTACGATCGTTCTACTCGCTGTTCTCCGAGCATGCCAAGACCGCAACGAAGGTCCTCGAGGAAGCAGGCCCCGCACGCGCCGCTCCCTGATGTGACTCTAGTAATTTAGTAGTCGGTTTGCCAGTTGTCCGCAACAACTGGCTTTATTTTTTAATAGCTCTGTAACAAATTCCTTCTTTGTCTGTTATTACCAATATGATAACGACACTTTTTATCACCATGTTCGCATTCCGAAAAAAAATTCCGCTCGCGCTACTAAGAGCACCCATTTCCTATTTTCTTTAAACCGCCTACAATAACTTTCACGGGCGAGTAGCCGAATTGGTATAGGCGCACGGCTTAGGACCGTGTGGAGAAATCCGTGGGAGTTCGAGTCTCCCCTCGCCCATAAAGTTTTTGGATTCTTCGGGGAGACTCGAAGGCCGCAGAAGCTTGGCTTCGAGACAGGGTCACAAGATTTTGCACCAGCAAAATACTTGTGACCAAGTCCTCCCATCCGCATTCCAAAAAATTAAGACCACCAAAAACCCTTATTTTATAAGGGTTTTTAGGTGTTGACAATTAGTTCTCTATCTGATATAATGCAAGCTGGAACAAACAACCAGCTCTTTGAAAGGGGCTCAAAATGTACTCACTTTTTTTGATCTCGCTGGGAAGCATACTGGCTTCCACTGTTATCAGCGTCGCTATCCTACTGCTAAGGAGAGCGAGAAGGAGAAGGTCTGCGCCAACAACAGCGTCGACCCAGAACACAGCGGCACCGGATCCGGATGATGACATCGAGCCGCCCGAAAAACCGCCAATCGTCGAGAACGACAGCGATTATCCTGAGAAGGAGTTCCGGGATCGCTTTGGGCGTCTGGTGGTGCTGACGGTTTATACCGCCATACTGCCCGCCGTCCTTCCCCTAGGGTTCTGGTTCATTGCCGACTGGCAGTGGGTTTCCAGTATCAAGTGGAATCGGGCTCTCAACGACCTCCTGAGTATCGGCGTGTTTGCGGGGTTTGCGGAGGCCTATCTGCTCAGCATCCACCGCTTCCTGAAGATCGTGCCGAACGCGCAAGCGCTCGTCACGCAAAACCCGTTCGGCGGCTATCGCATTCCGTACGGGCCGGGACTTCATGCGTCGTTCCCGCAGGAACAGGTCGAGGGCAAGAGCAACTTCTCGCTCGAGACCATCACCGACACGATAATCGTTGAGATGCCGACCAAGACCTCGTTGGTCAAGGTTACAATGACTTTCCAGTACAAGGCGTATCTGCGGGTAATCACGCGCCTCCTCGGCGTTAACGACAGCACAATCAAGGAGGGCTTCGGGTCTTTCATCCAGAGCTACCTTGCGCCCAAGCTCGCAGAAAAGACGGTCGAAGAGGCGAGAGAGTACGTCGATGAGTACAATACGCAGCTCGCGATCGACTTCGCCAAAAAACAGACCGCAACGCCGACGGGTGGCACCATGGCCGGGGCGCACTACTTTATGCGGTTCGCCATCCTCTCGATCATCCTCAAGATCGCAAAAATTGAGCTTCCACCCGCTGTGCAGAAGACTCGAGACACCAAAGACGAAGCCGAGCAGCAGCTCGAGATCGTGGCAACGATGTATGGCCTCGATCCAGTCGAGCTCAAAAAAAAGCGGCAAAGCGGCGAAATGACTACCGAGGAATACAACTCGATGCTCGATCGCGCGCTTGCCGCAAGCGAACAGGCAACCATGAATGTCACTTCAGTACATGGTTCCGCTCCCGCGGTCATCGGCGCCGCACTCAACAAGCTCGTCGAGAAGAAGTAGGAGGTAGCCATGGCAGAGAAAGGTAAATTTGACCAAGTCACCGCGCTCGCCGCCGAGGTAGGCACGGAGAAATATCACCGCTTCAAGGCCGGTATCCGCCGGTTCGGGCGACTGATATACGGGATCGTTGTGGTCGTCTTTTTGGCCACAGCCGTTTGGGTCCATGCCAGCGACCTCGTCGGATCCGGTGCAAATGCCTCCGTAGCTTCCGGTCCACTCGTGATCCCCGCAATCAACAATGTTGGGGTCTACGAAGGGAAGCTCGGGACGGACTTTATGCCGCGCTTCTGCCCCCCCAAGGGCAGCAAGTACACGGCATTCAGTCTCGAGGGAGGCGTTCTCGTCCACAAGCTGACGCTCAAGGCGGGAGGGGAACGGGAGTTCTACTACCCGCCGAGAACGGCCGCGGATGATGCCAAAGAGGGTATCGTGGTGGAGTGCATGAGCTACCGGATGAGAGACAAGCCAGCACTCGTGCATATCGAGATCTCGCCGCCGTGAGGAGCGGCAAACCAAGGGCGGGGGCAATCGTGCCCCCGCTTTTTTTATTCTTATATCTCCCTTCTAGCGTGGAAGGGTTATGCCAAAGGTGTTCGCGGCAATTTTAAGAATGGCGTAGGCCGCGACCATGACAAACATGCCGATGATGGCCCAGAGCATGTGGCGCTTGCCGGTGTCTCGTCCATCTTCCGTATCCGCCGTCCAAATAAACTGCACCATACCCCAGATGAAGAGAAGCAGGGCCAAACCAAAAAGGAGCGCGATGAGCGGATTAAGAATGGCGTCCACGATTTTCGCCATCAAGGCAGAAGCCGAAGACATAGCCGAAAATTAGAAGCGCAGAGAGACTCCGCGCTTAGATTTTAGGTATGAGTTGCTGAATGACAGGAGGTGAGCCGCCCTGAATCTGGAATGTCTGCGCGAGGACTCGTACCAGTCCCCAGACGGAGACCATTACCGTGAGCGCGATAATGCCCCAGATCATGATGTTACGGCCCTCAGACTTTTTCTCCTCATCACCGGAATTGAGAATGTAGTTTGCAAGCCCCCAGAAGAAATAAAGGAGGGCGAGAGAAACAACTATCGGCGTGGCGAGGTTAAGAATGGACTGAAACTTGTACAAAACCGACTCTGCCTGGGCAAACGCAATGAACGGGAAAAGTGTGGCGATAGCAACAATGGCCTTTTTCATATACTAAAGTCTAAATTATGACTAAAACGCTTACAAGCGATTGCTTCCACTATGCCACACCACACTCCTTTTGCAATATGTTCGTGTGGATAGGAATCCAGACAAAAATCTTTAGATACCCCGCACATCAAGGCCACGATGGAGGGGGTGGCACATAACGAGAGCTTCCTACTCCACAAGCTCTGACCCCAAATGCAGACCCGACTACGCACACCAGACCCCAGACCGAGACGATAACCGTGAGCGCGATAATGCCCCAAATCATGATGTTGCGCCCCGCCTCATGGGCCTCTTCGCTCCCCGAGTGGAGAATAAATTGCGCGAGACCCCAGAAAAAACTGAGAAGGGCGAGCGAAACCAACACCGGAAGGGCTATCTGTATAAGATTGAGAATAATCTCCACTAGCCCGCGAAAATCGCTCGGTGGAGCGGCCGCGGCCGCAATGAATGGCAGCGCAAAACTTATAGCAATGCTGAGTCCCTGTCGCATATCAGCGGAGGCTGTTTACCGTACCTTCAATGGCTCGCGCGATAACCGAGGCACCAAGAATAATGAGCGCACCGACGATGGTCCACAACAGGAGCCGCTTTGCTTCATTGATCTTGTCCGGGTTGCCCCGCGCGCTTACAAAGAGAAACCCCGCGTACACGATAAAGAGGATAATGATGGGGAACGCGATGATAACCAGAACATCAAGGAGACCGCGCACGAATTGCGGAATGGACTGAAACTTGAGCGGGTTATTAAATGAAATGCCGACGCTTGTGGGGCCGGTCGGAGGGCCGCCACCCGTCCCCGATGAGCTGTTTGGTGGACCCCCGCCCGTCTGTGCGTGTACTGCCGAAATTGAGACTAAACAAAAAGAAAATGCGAAGACCGCCGCTAGTACCACAACCATCATGAGTGAATTGCGTAATGTCATGAATCTATCTTACCGTGAGCGCAGGGCGCTTTCCAGCTCGCCCGATGCGGAAGAGACCGCTTCGCCGAGGCGCTCTCGACCGGATGTAATGTCTTCAACCATCGTTTTAAAAATGTTGTTCGTTTTTGTAGGGTCAGGGTCAAGCCATCCGCGCGCGATAAGCGCGCTCTGATAGAAGACACCCTGATAGCTCTCCGGGGGTGTTTGGCCAAGAAGTGTGCGCGAAACCGGCGGCAATACCGAGTACACAATAAATTTACTAAGCGCCACATCGCCGGAGAGGGCCAGCGCCGCGTTTGCCGCACCCTGCACATTTACCGCGGACTTTGAGACGGCGAAGGCGTACAGCCGACCAAAAGTACTGGCGGTTTTGTTGTCTCGCACTTGCGGAATTATGGCAACGGCAAAATTGAGGTTGGCATTGGCGTTCCTAATAACAGGAAGCTCGCTCGCAAAGCCGAAATACATTGCCAAATCACCCGCCGCAAACGCGTCACGCGCGTTAGGGAGCGCCCGATTCCAGGAATACGCGGCTTTGGAAGGATTCGAAAACTCCGTATAGAAGTTCATGCTCGATTCGGCGGGAGGCAGTGGTAAGTCAAATTTGTCCGCAAGCACCGAGCGAAGCATCCCGTCCGGAAGTGTCGCGACGATGGGCGTGCCGGCTTGCATGAAAAGCGCGCTTATGAGCTCCTTGGCATTGGGGATGTTGGCGTACTCGCCAAGCGCGACCGCGGAGCGCGTGATGGTATTACTTGGTGTGCGTGTCGTGAGTCGAGGCGCAAGGGTCAGAAATTCATCCCAATACTGCGGTGGCTTCGACACACCCGCCGTGGAGAATAGGTCACGGTTCCAATACATCACCAGGGGGTCAACCACAAAAGGTATCCCGACACTTCCCTCGTTGGTCAGGTAGAGCTCCCCTTCCTCAATAAACGCGTCTTGAAAAGCCCGCTTGGAAAAATTGGCGTAAGGAATGCGAATCGTCTTGTCGGCATAGCGGAGTATATCGTCCTGTCGTAAGAGAAAAAGGTCGGGGCCCTTTCCCGCAGCGAGCGCTTCGATGAGGTCGCGGTCGTAGGTGGTCGCGTCTTTTTCCACATACACGACATCTTCAAAATCGGACCGTAGTCCCCGTATATCGGAGAGCGTATCGTTCATGGCCTCCTGCGGAAGAGTGCCCCAGACCAACACTTTTCCTATGGCGCTACCCTTTCCTACGCCGCCCAAAAGGGTAAACGCTAAAAGACCGGCGACGGCCAGGAAAATAAAGATGCCGAGAACAATAATATGGAAGCTTTTCATTATTCTTAAATCTTACATCTTCGTAGCATTTCTCAAAATGAGTCCCCAGTGATGCGCACCCGCGGGGACAGCGCGGTCAACGACAAGTCCTGCCTGAGTAAAAAGACCTCGTGCATCAGATTCTGTTACGATGTCATGCGGCGCCGGTCCCGTGCCAGCGAACGAGTCGGTCCAGTCAACCGCAAGAAGACGCCCCGTGCGCTTGAGCACCCGCTTCGCTTCCGTAAGTATATTTCCCTTATGGTCCGTCTGAAAAAGAATGTTGCAAAGAAGCACCACATCCATGGAAGCATCTTTAAGTTTTGTCCCGCCCACTTCTTCGATATCGCCCCAGAGGATGTGGATATTATTGAGCCGCTCAGCATTGGCAAGATTTTTAATCCGAGCAAGCAGATTTTGCTGGATATCAATAGCAAAGACTCGCCCCGTATGCCCCACCCGCCGCCCCGCCTCAATCGAGTAATGGCCCGAGCCGGCGCCGAAATCCGCCACCTGATGCCCCTCCGCAAGCCCCAGCTGGGCAATTATCCTTTTCGGCTCGGAAAAGGCGCTCTGCTCTGGTGTTGTAATAGATCGTAGTTGCATTCTCTGTAAGTATACCCTGCACCGCTTTTTTCTTAAAAGTGGTGCAGGGTATAGCGCCCATCGCCTTTCGGGTAAAGCTCCGCTTCGCGCGGAGGTCTAAATAAATCGGCAGGGCGCGCGTGCGCCCTGCCGAACCGATGACTTTCGCAACTGAGGCCTGTTCGCCCTATTTCTGCGGCGAGAGCTGAACGGCCGGCTTCCAGCTCTTGTAGATCGCCGGTTCCACCGTCTCGCGATCGGAGAACGGGAGGGTGAGAATGTCGGCGACAACGCCGAGATAGCGCACTGCGACATTGACGCCGCACATCACCGGCGCCGTCACGAGTACGCCGATGTAGGCCCGATCCGACGCCTTCTTCACTTCGTCTGCGGCCGCCTTGCCGCACTCCGTCCACCCGATGAGGGTGTTGGCGGCGATGTCTCCCGCTTTCGTTGCGGTGTCGGCAAACGCCGAGGTTGTACCGAGAGTTGCGACGAGCAACGCCGCAGCCAAGCATTTTCCGAGCTTCATGGGGACCTCCTGTACCGCCATACCGAAAATGAACAACCGAGCAATCCACCACCCCACACACTTATGGACACCGAGTGTCCATAAGTGTGTGTCCTAGTAGCGGAACCTCACGGTTCCCTGCCCGGCGAGGCGGTTTTTTGTTTTGATCTATTCTCCTATTCGCGCGAATTAGAGAAGAGATCTGGGCCGAATTTATCCCTTTGTTGTATTGCGTTTGCTATTTTTCTTGAGCCAGGAGGCGATACTTTCAAGGTCAAGCTTTTCAGAAATCACCGACAGCGCAAACGCTTCCACACCACCCTTTGATACGGTGATACGGAATCCGTTTCTTTGCAGAAAAACATCCGCGGCAGCCATTGCGGTGCGCTTATTTCCGTCAACAAACGGATGCACAGAAATAATACCGCGAACATATACCGCCGCTTTAGTAAAAACCGTAGGATACAGTTCCTTCCCAAATGCAGATTGTCGCGGCAGCCCCTCAAGGGTCGCTAGCGCATGACGGTCACGCACGCCATGAGAGCCGCCGGTTTCGTCGATGATAATGGAGTGAACGAGCAAGAGGTCCTCGCTCCCGAGGTAGTCAATCGCACGCATGGTTATTTAGCGAGTGCTTCAAGGTCCTCGCGATAGCGCTTGATGAAGTTTGCCGTCATTGTGGCGACACTACGCTGGCGCGCCGTCGCTTTTTCCGCGCGCACCGCATGTACCGAAACCGTACGACTTTGAGCATTAATGTGAAGCGACACCGAGTCGCCGATTTTGAGCCCAAGTTCTTTGAGCGATTTTTTTGGAATCGTCACCGCCGCCGAGCTACCAACACGCAATACTTTTTGAATCATACAGCTATTATAACAATATACTAATCAAACGCAAACTCCCGCACCGGCAACTACCCCGCCGTACGGCGGGGCTTTTTGTTTTTGGCTGAAAACTGCTATAATCTGAACATGACCACGAAAGAGCTTGCGTATGTACAAAAACTTGCACGAGAAACTGAAAAGGCGGCGAAAACCGTCGTTCGCAATCGTTTTCTTATTGAAACTTATTTAAGCTTGCAGGAAGCAAAACAAGGCAAGCTCCACTCCTATAAGTCGGCAAAGGACTTGTTTAAGAAGCTCGGCATCTAGCGCAATGCGTCACATACAAACGACACCGCGCTTTGACCATAAACTCAAAGCGTTTGTTGAATCGCATCCGGACCTGCGCGCCCGACTGCTTATACTTATTGGCTCACTTGCCGAAAACCCTTTTGTTGCGAAGCATAAAACACACCGGCTTTCAGGAAAATTAAAAGGTCTCTGGGGTGCGAGTATCACTTTTCACTACAGAATTGCATTCATTCTTACCGATGAAGTAATCATTTTCGTCAACCTTGGCTCACACGACGAAGTGTATTAGTTCCCCGCCCCGCCTGCAGGCGGGGCGGGGCGGGGGGATTCGCGCGAGGCGGTTTTCTTTTTATCTAT
>ORMF011274852.1_pt1 | contig 15613 bp, 11 predicted proteins | sample 1779871 | NCBI WGS metagenome assembly ORMF01 (sample SAMEA104232316, study PRJEB22302) | groundwater metagenome | biome: forest; feature: aquifer; material: groundwater | place: USA | collected 2011-08-07 | depth 5.4 m | reverse complement strand
GATTCGCGATCGATAGTGATGCAGAAAGGCGTGATGCCTTGCGTCTTTGCCTGGCGCAGAGCTTCGCGGGTGTCTTCACGAGCATAGCGGGCGTCACCGTAATCGTGATCGTAGGGACGGCCGTCGGACAAAACGATCAGCAAGCGAGTGCGAGCCTCCTGCTTGCTCAACTTCGCGGCTGCGTGGCGAATCGCAGCGCCCAGACGAGTGTTGTTCTGATAAGTAATGCCGCCGATACGCCGCATCACTTCGTCCGAATAATGCTCACCGAAATCTTTGAGCACGTAAAACTTCACGTTGCGTCGGCCCTCGGAAGTGAAGCCGTTGATCGAGTACGTATCGCCAACCGCCTCCAGCGCTTCGCTCATCAACACCAGGCCTTCCTTCTCAATTTCAATGATGCGCCGGCCTGGGTGAGTGTAGGGTTGCAGTGGGTGACGCCCAATCGTGCGTGCGGTCGATGACGATTGATCCAAAAGGAACGACACGGCCACATCACGACGGCGGCGCAGGCGCCTGGTATAGATGCGCTCTGACTGGTGTCCATCGGCGCGACGATCGATGAAGTAGTCGACGACGGCGTTCAGATCGTAATCGTCGCCGTCAATTTCGTTGGTGACGCGCGCCAGGTCCTCGGGTTTCATCAACTGAAATTGATGTCGTATTGACGAGACGACGCCTTTGTATCGTTCGCGCGTGTCGTCGACAAAGGCGCGCTCGCCACGCTTAACTTTCTTTTCGATCACGCGGCACCAGGCGACGCGATGGTCTGTCAGCTCGCGGTCCCACTCGTCATAGTTAAAAGCAACTTCGCCGGCTTCCAGATCCTGTTCCGGAGCTTCACCTTCGCTCCACGCTTCGCTGCCCTCCAACTCGTCAAATTCGCCGTCCGCTTCAGTGTTCCAGGCGTTGAAGAGCTCGCGCGCATCGCGCCGTGGCGGCTGCCGATTGGCGTCGCGCTCAGCGAGCATCTCTTCGGCAGTCTTGCCGGCGTCTTCATCATCCAGTTCGTCGGGTACTTCGATTTGCTGCTCTGAATCTTCCAGCGAGATCGACTGGAACAGCGAATAGACGCGGCTGGTGGCCATCAAAGTGTCGGCCACGGTGGCCAGCGGGTTAGACAAATACTCGGCCACGATCGTTTCCAGTTCCGAAACTATCTGACCATAGAACTGCCGGGCATCGTCGCGCGCACCGGCTAGCAAAGTAATTTGAAACAGCAGCTCAAACGGCACCAGCGTCGCCGGCAAATCGACAATAGCCGGACGGCGAGCGCGTAAATGATCGCGGATCAAATCGAGGTCGCGCGCCAGACCTCGATACGCTGTTCGCAGCCGCCGATCGATGCGTCCGTTTTCGAGAGTGCCGAAGATCCTGCGGGCCAGCGGCGGAATCGGGAACAGGTTAAGTACATGATGATAGTCCACTCCCTCAGGGCTTTCTCGTGCTGTGTGCCTTTGCGCCTTTGCGTGAGCTCCCGGTTTGTCCTTCACTCTACCGACATCATTGAGATCAACCGCAAAAGCATCCCGCGCATCCTGGTTCCGAGGATCGTAAAGCTCACTCAGCGCCGCGTATGCCGCGCGCAAGTCATCGGTATCACGGGCGTAAGTCTCAAATTCAATCTGTCCCGCCGCGTGCGCCGCCAGCACTTTATAGAGTCGAAAATCCAGTTCCTCATCACCGAATTCGGTGACTACGGAAGGCAGGTGAATCGTGCGGCCGTCGCCGATGCGCGACTCAACCGGCACTGCCGCCAGGGGAGCAATCTCGACCGCGCGCCCGGTCAGGCCCTCGACGTAGAGTCTTAACAAGAGCTGCACCGATTCCAGCGCCACACCCGCGCCGCCTTCCAGCAGCGCCTCGTTACTGCTGCGCGTTTCCAAAGCGTAATAGCTGCGGCGTGCGCGCGTGTCACCGGCGACCAAGCCGGCGCGCGCCCAACTTTCGAACTGTTCGATTGAAACAGTCTGCAGGGCTTTCGCACTCGAACGTAGACATGCGAGTGCCGCTTCCGAATCAATCCGGGCCACTTCCCGCGTCAAAATAATTACTCGATGCGCCAGGGTGGCGGCGCGAAGACGGTCCTTTTGCGACGCGATCGTCTGAAAGAACGCGGGGCTGGAACGAATGAAAGCGACCAACCCCGCGTTGCCGTGCGAGGCCACCGCCCAAAGCAAATCGATCCACTCGTCAAAGCATTCCGGCAGAATGCGGAGAACCTCGCCCCCAGCGATTAGCAGATGAAGCGCGGCCGCCCCACCGCGTTCCAGAAAGCTCGTCGCACGGCGCATTAACATTAGAGCTTTTTCTGTGTCCAGGTGATCGAGCGCGTCGGGAAGGGCTACCCACGCGTCGGCGGCGATCCCGCCGGCGCGTTCGGCGAAAGCCGCCGCCAGATCAATTGCCGCACGCGTTAACTCCCTGCCTCCGTTTTGAGGCGGGCTACTGCCCGCCGTGAGTTCAGGATCGGCGGGGGGGTCAGGGGCGGGGGGCGCACCCCCGCCGCTAAACGATTTGCTGAGGGTTCTCCGAAGTCTGTCCATGACCACGGGCGTCGCATTCAAGAAATCCGCGCTGTGCTTTGCTGACCGCCGCGAAATCTCCGCGGCAACCTCGTAGATCGATCGAAGTAACGCGCCTTCTCTAATTTTCTCGGCGAGCAAAGGCGCATTGCGAAAGGTCTCCGCAGCTGTCGCAGCCGAAAGAATCATTTGTCGGGCACATACCTGGAAGACAAATGGACGCGCGCCCGCCGGTACGTTGATGAACTCGCCAAGACCGTTTGTAAAAAAGGTGACTCCGTTCTCGACGTCGCCCATGGTGAGACGCCGGCCCAGTTCACCCCAGGCTCGGAGTTCCGTCGGCTCGAGCACCTGCGCGACACCGGGTGCGGCCCGCAGGAATTCGGCGCTGGCGCGTAAGGATACTCCGGCGATGGCCGCGCTCGTTTCAAGTGCGGCTCGCGTATGATCGAGCGGCAGATGGCTAATCTCCAGCAGCAGTCCGGCGAGCGTGCGCCGTTCGGTGGGACTCTTAACTGAACGAAGGCGCTCGTCGATCTCTTCGCTGAAAGATTCGTCGGGATTGTCGTTTTGGGGTTCGTCCGACAATTCAGATCACCGTCGTGACGATCTCACGAATGCTGCGCTGCAAATCGCGATCGTCGGTGATGGGCGAGCACATGGCCACTTCGGCCGCCCGGGTCGGCGGGATGCCAAGGGCGATCAGTTGCGCGGCGTAAATCAGTAGGCGCGTCGAGACTCCTTCTTCCAATCCATGACCGCGCAGGTTGCGAACTTTTTGTCCGATCAAAACCAGATCGCGCGCGGTGCCTTCGTCGATGCCGCCTTCGCGCGCGACGATCACGGCTTCCGTGTCGGGCGGCGGATAGTCAAAGTCGATTGCGACGAAACGCTGGCGGGTTGATTGCTTCAAATCCTTCAGGATCGATTGATAACCGGGATTATAGGAAACCACCAGCATGAAATCCGCGGGAGCGTCCAGTATTGTTCCCCGCTTCTCAATGGGGAGCCGGCGGCGATGATCGGTAAGCGGGTGAATGATTACCACGGTGTCTTTGCGCGCCTCAACGATTTCGTCGAGATAGCAAATCGCGCCGTGACGCACTGCCGAGGTCAGCGGACCATCATGCCAGACAGTCTCTTCGCCTTCGATCAAAAACCGTCCGACCAGGTCCGGAGCGGAAAGATCTTCATGACAAGCGACGGTGATCAGCGGCCGTTCCAGACGCCAGGCCATGTGCTCGACAAAGCGTGTCTTGCCACAGCCGGTCGGCCCTTTCAGGATCACGGGTAAGTGCGCGGCGTGCGCCGCCGCAAACAGATCGACCTCATGATCGACGGGCAGGTAATAGGGCTCTTCAGCGATTCGGTATTCTTCGATGGCGCGTTCAGGCATGACTTCTGATTTCGAGTTTCAGGTTACCGAAGCGAAATCTTAGCACTGGCTGGTCTGTGTCAGAAGCCCGCGCGTAAGCAAGGGCAACTCTCGCGTCGTTTTGCCATCGGCATCCGACAAAACGGTTCTGGCGATTTAGTCATCTGGATCGCTGCGAGAGTAGCCCTCCCTCACGGTCGGGCTTCTGACACACTCTTGGCGATTGCTCGCAGGGAAACCGTTTTGAAACGGTTTCTCACTGGGTCGGCCAATAGATCCAACGGGCTAAAGCCACGGCGCTAATGGAATTGAGGCCGGCCAACTCGCCACTTCAGAACAAAGGACTCTTCTCAACTTGAAACTTTAAACCTGAAACCTGAAACTAAGATCGAATGAAGATAGCAGTAGCCATGTCTGGCGGCGTGGACTCCTCCGCGGCCGCCGCGATTCTGAAAGAGCAGGGCCACGAACTGGTCGGCTTTACGATGCAGTTGTGGAATCAGAACCGCGGCATCAGTGTGGACGAAAATGGCGAGTCGCTGCCTTCGCGTTGTTGTTCGCTCGACGACGTTTACGATGCGCGCCGGGTCGCCGAAGAACTCGGCTTCCCATTTTATGTGCTCAACCTCGAGCGGGAGTTTGAACGCGACGTCGTGCAGCCGTTTGTGACCAGCTACCTAAATGGCGAGACGCCCATCCCGTGCGTGGCCTGCAACAGCCGTCTGAAGTTTGCATCGCTGGATCGTCTGGCGCTTAGTTTGGGGTGCGAGAAGGTAGCGACCGGCCACTATGCGCGAGTTGAATTCGATCCAGTAACGAACCGTTACCGGCTCTTGCGCGGACGCGATCCGCAAAAAGATCAGTCCTACTTTCTTTGGGAGCTGACTCAGGATCAGCTATCGCGTTCGATGTTTCCGCTGGGTGAGATGTCCAAGCCGGATGCGCGCGAGGCCGCGCGGCGCAACGAACTCGCCGTGGCTGAGAAGGCTGAATCGCAGGAGATTTGTTTTGTTCCCGATGGCGACTATGCGGGATTCATCGATCGCTATCTGGCCTCAGGCGATCAAGCGGAGCGCTTGCCGGGTGCAGGCGAAATTGTGAGCACGAGTGGTGAAGTAGTCGGCGAGCACGCCGGCATACATCACTACACAATCGGCCAGCGCCGCGGTATTCGTATTTCCAGCGCGCAGCCTCTGTACGTCACGGGAATTGATTCGGCCAACAACCGCATCGTCGTAGGTAGCCAGGAAGAATTATTACGCGACGAATTTACGGCAGCCGGCGTGAACTGGATCGCTTTCGCTAATCCGGTCGAAACAGTTCGCGCGGATGTACGCGTCCGCTACCGTCATATGGCCGAGCCGGCTACGCTCACTCCTATGCCCGATGCTCGTGTGCAGGTGAAGTTTGACGAACCGCAGCGCGCGATTACCCCGGGACAGGCGACGGTCTTTTATCGCGGGGATGAGGTTGTGGGTGGCGGTTGGATTGTAAAGACATAGGACCTATTCGACCTATATTAAATGAGACCTGCTAGAGATCGCTGCCTGCCTAAAACCTTTTCGGCTCTCTGCGCGTACTCACAATCAGTCAGAATCTTAGGAAATAATAGGAAAACTGCTTATGGCAATGTCAACAACTCGCAAAGTCGTGCTCACCATCGTAGGCATTCTACTTGGGCTGCTGCTCATCTGCGTCGTCGGGATCGCGATCATCGTTTCCGCGGTGCGCGGCAATCGGCCATCGATTCGTGATAACAGCGTATTGGCCCTGAAAATATCCGGCGCCCTACCGGACTATGTTCCTGACGATCCGTTTCGACGGCTTTTCGGCGGTCAGCCGCAATCTCTCAGCGGCCTGCTGACGCAATTCCGCAAAGCAAAAGTCGACAAGCGCATCTCGGCCGTGTTGCTGGACATCGACATGTCGGACACGGGCTGGGCCAAATCGGAAGAGATACGCGGGGCGATTGAAGACTTTCGCACTTCGGGCAAACCCGTTTACGCCTATATGGAGACCGGCCTCAACAAGGACTATTACATTGCCACCGCGTGCGACAAGATTTTTGTGCCGCCACCTGGTGAACTGTTCACAATCGGTCTGGCAGCCGATGTAATGTTTTTCCGTGGTTCTCTCGACAAGCTGGGCATCTATCCTGACATTTACCAGATCGGAAAATATAAAAGTGCCGCGGACATGTTCACCAAAAAAGAGATGACGCCCGCTCATCGCGAGTTCATTAACTCTCTGCTCGACGATTTGTATGGCCGCTATATCGAAGGGATCGCCAAAGCACGTTCGAAAACTCCGGACGCCATGAAGGCGCTTATCGATGACGCTCCCTACACGGCGGAGCAAGCGAAAGCAGCCGGATTAATCGACGGCACTTTGTATCGCGACGAGGTTGAGAAAGAGCTGAAGAAGCGTCTGGGTTATAAGGACAGTGACGATCTGGCCATTGCCAGAGCTGGGGACTACCGGAAGATTTCACAGGAATCTTTAGGTTTGAATAAGGGCGAACGCGTCGCGGTGGTTTACGCTTCGGGCGATATCGTTTCCGGCCGATCGACTTTCGGTGGCTCAGGTGAAGAGACGATCGGATCGGATTCTTTGGTCAGGACGATCAACGGAGCCCGCGATGACAAGAGCATCAAGGCGATCGTTCTGCGGATAGACAGTCCAGGTGGATCGGGATTGGCCTCCGATATCATCTGGCGCGCGATCGAGTCGGCCAAAGAGAAAAAGCCCGTCGTAGTTTCGATGAGCGACGTGGCCGCATCGGGTGGTTACTACATTGCTTGTAACGCAAACAAGATCGTCGCGGAGCCTTCAACGATTACCGGATCGATAGGTGTTCTGGGTGGCAAGCCGGTCATCAAAGGCTTCTATGATTGGATTGGCGTGACCAATGAATATGTGCTGCGCGGCAAGAACGCCGGCATGTTCCGCGAGTCTGAGAAATTCAGTGATAGCGAGCGCCAGAAGTGGGAAGGGTTCCTCGGATCAACGTACGACGACTTCATCTCGAAAGTCGGGAAGGGCCGAGGCAAAGACAAAACTTACATCGATTCGATCGGCCAGGGCCGCGTCTGGAGCGGCAGTCAGGGGAAAGAAAGAGGCTTGGTGGATGAATTCGGCGGACTTGATAAGGCCATCGAGATTGCCAAGCAACTCGCCAACATACCCGCTGATCAGAGCGTTCAGCGCGTGATCCTGCCCAAGCCGCCGAGCTTCTTTGAAGAACTCTTGAACAGTAGTGACGAAGGCGAGAGCTCCACCACCACGCAGGCCAGGCAACAAGCCGCGATTCTGGACGCGATGCCCGTGGACGTCCGGCGAGCTGTACGTTACGCGCAGCTGCTTGATCGCTCACGAAATGGCGAAGCGATCTATATGCTGCCGTTTGATCTGCGGATCAGGTAATTGAGGTGTCGACAAACTTTAGTTTGTCGTGGTTTCTTCCCCTCCCATTGGGAGGGGTTAGGGGAGGGTGTACAGCTTGACGTAGCCAAACCCTCTCCCCTGCCCTCTCCCAAAGGGAGAGGGAGAAAAGATCAAAAAGTCTGTGCCACAACTCAAAACGATTTGCGAATCCTACTGGTAGAAGACGAGCCGCGCATGGCGGAAGTTGTCGCAAGGGGTCTGCGCGAGCATTCCTATGCAGTCGATCTCGCCAGCGACGGCAACGCGGCGCTCTATCAAACCTCGATTAACGATTACGATCTCATCCTGCTCGATGTACTCCTGCCCGGCCCCGACGGGTTTGAGGTGTGTCGCGAATTACGCGCGCGCGGTAACGCGACGCCCGTACTAATGCTGACTGCTCGCGCGACGATAGACGATCGAATCACCGGGCTTGATGCCGGCGCGGACGACTATCTCACGAAGCCGTTCTCTTTCCGCGAGCTGCTGGCGCGGGTCCGCGCTTTGCTCAGGCGCGAGCCTCAGCTTCATCACGATCTGGTGCGACTCGACGATCTGCTTCTCGACGGGACCAGTCACCGAGTCTCGCGCGCGGCGCGGGTAATCGAACTCACGGCGAAAGAGTATGCTTTGCTCGAATATCTGGTTCGGCGCGCCGGCCAATTGGTTACCCGGGCCGAGATCGCGGCGCATGTCTGGGACGAATCGTTCGACCCGTTCTCAAACACCATCGAGGTTTATGTAAACCGGCTGCGCAAAAAGATCGACGAACAGCATCCCGTCAAACTCATCCACACCCGCCGCGGTGAAGGCTATATCCTCGAGCCGCGTTCAACGTCCGATAAACTCCAGTGACTCACCTGCTCGCAAGGACTTCATTAGCGCAGGGGTTGGTGCTAACGAGAAGACCATCAGATTCAGCAGGGCCAATTACCTTCCGCGCAAATATCTATTGAAGCAACCCGCGAAAGACTGTAATTTTGTCGGGACAATCCGAAAAGTAAGGTTCGTATGAATCATAACGAGCAAGCCCAAAGTGAGAACCGGCGCGGGAATCCGGTTATTCCACACTCTGAACCTGCTGGCGGCACCGGTTCGCTGGAAGCGGCGATGACGTTGGAAAAAAATCCGCTCAAGCGGTTTCTCAAAGTGCTCGGACCGGGATTGATCACCGGAGCTTCAGACGACGATCCTTCCGGCATTGGCACTTATGCCGTGGCTGGAGCATCGCTCGGCTTTACCACGCTTTGGACCGCTCTCTACACCTGGCCGTTGATGGCTTCGGTACAACTTACCTGCGCCAGAATCGGGATGGTCAGCGGTATGGGTTTAGCGTCGGTGCTGCGACGGCACTATGCCCGAAACCTGTTGTATCTCACTGTATTTGGATTAGTCATTGCTAATACTATAAACGCCGGTGCCGACATCGGAGCCATTGCCGCAGCGATCAATCTACTCTTGCCGATTCCCATCGCGGCATTGGTGGTGCCGATTGCGCTGGTAATTCTGGCGCTGCAGATCTGGGGCTCATACCGTCTGATTGCCAGAACGTTCAAATGGCTGACTCTGGCGTTGTTCGCTTACATCGGCTCGGCGTTTTATGCAAGACCGCCTGCGTTTGCCGTCCTGAGAGCGACATTTATTCCGACGCTCAGTTTCGACGCGACCTTTCTTGCGACCCTCGTCGCTATTCTGGGTACCACCATCTCGCCGTATCTCTTTTTCTGGCAGGCGGATCAGGAAGTTGAAGAGGAGATTAGTTTTGGTCGAATGACTACAGCCGAGCGGCGGGGAGCGACCGACGCAGAAAGGAAATATGCCGCGTGGGATGTCAACATCGGGATGTTTCTCTCGAACGCGGTAATGTACTTCATCATTCTGGCGACCGCGGCGACGCTGTTCAAAGCGGGTCAGACAAATATTCAATCAGCTACTGATGCCGCACAGGCACTCAAGCCACTTGCCGGCGAAGGCGCATCGCTGCTGTTAGCGTTGGGTCTGATTGGCAGCGGCTTGCTAGCCGTGCCCGTGCTCACGGGCTCGAGCGCGTATGCCGTGACCGGCGCGTGCGGAGGCAGATATGGGTTCAATCAGAAACCCGCGCGCTAAATTGTTCTATGGAGTCATCGTCGGATCCACGCTGGTCGGAGTACTATTTAATTTCATCGGCATAAATCCGATTCGCGCCCTCTTTCTGGCAGCAATTATCAATGGCTTTCTCGCGCCACCGCTACTGGTCGTTATAATGCTCGTGGCCAACAATCGGCGTATCATGGGCAACAGAGTGAATGGCCGCTGGTCTAATATCCTGGGATGGACCACTACTGTAGTAATGTTTGTGGCGGCGGTCGGGTTGGTGTTGACCTGGGAACCATGAGAAGTATCAGCAGACCTGCGCTGTCGTTATTGGACTGTTTTGGGAATTTCATTAACATCGCCCTTTAGGGCAGTGTTCAAGAGGCTAATGATCTCTCGACCGTTTGAAACGGTTTAAGAATCAATTAGACTGACCGTAGCACCTGGCTGAAGCCAGGGCTAGTGAGATTGACTACCGACAACCGACCTACCACTGGACAGTCTGGAACCGGCGCGATAACAAAAGCGTCCTTTGTCATGACGTCTCTGATACGGGTAATTCTCGTTGTGACTTTCCTTGGCGCTTCCGCTTTCTCTGCCCGGCCCCAATCCGGCACCGCGACGCCCCAGCCATCGCCAACTCCAGATGAGCCAGGTTCGATCTTACGTACGGCTGCACAACCCGAGCTGTCCAAGGCAGGACGCCCCCGATCCGATTGAGCGGTCGGACGAGTTCAAGTCCAAACTAACGTTCAGTGTCTACTTCACGCATGGCAACCGGGCTTACGATCTAAACCTGCGTCATCAGGTTGGATCACTGACGGTGTGGATCGCAGGCTATTATGATCCGCAGAACAATCAACTCATCCGTGTGGGCGCGCAATACGACTACAAGAAGGCCTGGTTCCACTTTGTGCCGACCATTGAGGTGGCCACCACCAAAGGCGTGTCCGGATCTCTCTATTCCGAACTTGGTTCAGGAAAAACGTTCGCCATCGCCGGCGTCGCGCGCACGAACCTCAAAGCCTTTTTCGATCTCTTTTGGGATCCGAGCGAGTCCGTGGAACTCGGAGTCGGACACAAGATCAGCAGCTACGACCGCATTCAGGTCTACTCGATTTTTGATGTGCGTCTGCACACCGAGCAACAGAACACTCACGTTGTCTGGCGGCATAAACTAAACGCGACCAATGGCATTACGCTTGATGGAGTTTTCAAGTCGGGACATGAGGACTCCGGCCGGATCATTCGCGCCGTAGGCCTGGGGGTTTACTATGATCGCCCGCATTGGTTCTGGAAGCTCCATTACGATCCCCACGTAAACTTTTCCGGTCAGACAATGGTGCGAACGGGGATCGGTTTGAAGTTCTGACTCTGGCGACCACATCTGCACTTTGAGAACCCAGACAAAAAGTAAGACTGGCACCAGGAGCAGGCTTTCCTCGGCCTTGCAAGCGTTGAAGTATCGAAACTTCAAACTCTTTCTGGGTGGCCAGCTGATCTCAATTGTCGGCAACTACATTCAGATAATAGCCCAAGCCTGGCTTGTCTACCGGCTGACGGGTTCGGCCACGCTACTGGGTTTGGTGGCCTTCTCCGGACAGATTTCAATCTTTGTGCTCGCGCCGATCAGCGGCGTCGTCGCGGACTCAAAGTCACGCAAGCATATTCTTTTCGCGACGCAGGTCGGACCAATGATGCTTAGCTTTTTACTTGCAGCGCTCACCCTGACCGGGCGCGTGCAGGTCTGGCACGTCTTTACGGTCGCTGCTTTGATGGGAATAGTTAACGCGTTCGATTTTCCGGTTCGCCAGGCGTTCGTGGCCGAGATGGTCCCGAGAGAAGACTTGATCAGCGCGGTGACGCTGAACTCCTCAATGATCAATAGCGCCCGCACGATCGGTCCGGGGATTGGGGGACTGTTGGTAGCCGGAGTAGGCGAAGGTTGGTGCTTTCTGGGGAACGCACTCAGCTATGTCGCGGTCATTATCGGACTGCTGATGATCAAATCAACCGCTGCCAGGAAAAAAACACCGCAGCACTTTCGGGCCGGTGTGGCTGACGCTTTCAATCTTGTTCGTCACACGGGCCCTGTCGGCGCGCTCCTTGTGCTCCTCGGGTTAATCAGTTTCACGGGATTGCGCTACGAGATCCTGGTGCCCGTCTACGTGAAGGAAATGCTGCATGGCGGGCCGACCCAATTCGGTCTGCTGATGGGAGCGTCCGGCATTGGAGCTATTCTTGGTTCCCTGGTCCTGGCCATGTTTAGCAACGTGCGCACGCTTGGTGATTGGGCCGCGCTGGCGGCTGCCGGCTTTGGCGGCAGCCTGGTGCTGCTGTCATTCTCGCACTCGTTCGCCCTGTCAGTTCTGGTCATGTTGCTGATCGGATTTACGATGGTGACGGGATTGGATGCCTCGAACACTCTGGTACAGCGAATCGTACCCGACGAATTACGCGGGCGGGTGATGGCCATCTGGACGATGATGCTATCTGGCCTGGCTCCATTCGGATCGCTGGCGGTCGGCGCGCTGGCACAGCAGTTTTCTGCGCGCAGAACATTTGCCGCCGGAGGCATGGCGTGCATCATGGGCGCCATGGGCTTTGGCTTTTCACTGCCAATTCTTCAACGCGAAGCCCGGAAACTCATCCTAAAGCGCGAAAGCGCAGACGCGCGCGCCACGGCGGTGGCCAGAAACTGAGGCGGTGGGAGAGAACCAATCGGTGACCACGGCTGGGCCATCTCAGCGATTGTGACTGAATCTCAATGGACTTTTAATCCCCCATTAAGGTAAACGTCCGTATACTCGACCGTCTCGAAAGAATCTATGCGGAATGCATCGAAGGCAGGCGTACGTCTGCTAATAGCACTTGCGGCGCTCTCATGCGTTGGAGGATTCGTGCGTGCGCAAACACGGCCGCCAACTTCGACGCGGCCAACGACTTCATCAACTCCATCGACGCAATCGCCCTCACGCTCGAAGACACCATCGAATACGCCCTCTCCTAACGCGACGCCGTTGCCGCAATCGACGCCCTTCGCCCTTCCCACCGCGCCTGGTCCAATGCCGGCCCCGGCCGCCACACCAGCTTCCGGATCAACGCCGCCGCCGCCCGTGTCGCTTGGCATTCAGACTCCCCAGAATGAAAACCCGCTGACGCTCGAGGAAGCGTTACGCTTGGCAAATGCGCAGGCGTCGACTTTCCAACAGGCGGGGCTGAACGAACGAATTGCTGCTGAGGATGTAAAGCAGGCACAAGCGGCTTTTCTGCCAAAAGTCAGCGCGCCTCTGAGTTACATTTACACCTCGCCCGCCCTCGGACAGCCCGCAGGTACGCCGCGCGCGCCGAGTTTTATCGCGAACAATGGGATCAGCGAGTACCAGGCCTTTGTGAATGTCTCGGGTGACGTTGATATTGCCGGTAAGCTCCGCGCTTCCCTCGCACGCAATCGGGCGTTGCTCGCCGCGGCCCATGCCGGCACCGACGTCGCGCGACGCGCCCTGGCCCAGGCCGTGCTCGAGGCTTATTACGGATTGGCATTGGCCATCGCGCAGCGGATTGCGGCGGAAGGAAATCTTGCCGCGGCCGAAGAGTTCGAGCGCATCACTTTGCTGCTTCTCAGCGGCGGTGAAATCGCTCCCGTTGATCTGACGCGCGCTCGCCTGCAAACCATTGCGCGTCGCGATGAATTGGACAAGGCGCGGGCGAATGAAGAAATTACGGCCGGATCTCTGCGCACGCTGGTCGGCTATGATTTCACCCGCCCAATCAGCACAACTGATTTGGCCCTGGTCCTGCCCAACGATACCGACTTTCAGCAGTTCAGTTTTAGTGATGTTTCGCGCCGGCCTGAATTCGCGCAACTCGAAGCGCAGCTTGGCGCGGCCAGGCAAGACATTAAGATAGCGCGCGCTGATCGTTTGCCGGCGCTGTCGTATTCAATAAATGGCGGCTTCGATACCGATTCGCTCAAGAGACCGCGACTTAAGGAACATTCAGGAGTGTCGGCGGCGGTCAGTCTCACCGTCCCCGTTTTTGATTGGGGAGCTACCAAAAGCAAAGAGCGGCAGGCTCGTCTGCGGGTGCAGTTAGCAGAGAATGAACGGACCATGGCCCTGCGCGGCTTTACGCAACAGTTTTTTGCGGCGCGGGCCCAGGCGGCCAGCGCGGCTGCACGCGTTCGTCTGGCGCGGGAAGGGGTGCTGCAGGCCCAGGACAATTTAGCGACGTCGATCGCTCGTTACCGGTCCGGCGAAGCGCAGATTGTCGAAGTTACCGATGCGCAAACCACACTGGTGGCCCAGCGCACGGCTCTGTACCAGGCATTATTCGATTATCAAACGGCGCTCGGGCGTCTTAGACAGGCGACAGGACGATGAATCCAGAAGGCGATTCAGACAAGCAATCGACGGAAACTGGCGAGCCGGTGCACGTTGTTTCTTCCTATGAGCAAACGCGGGTGCGTCGTGGATCGCAGAGCCCTCGGCAACGAAATCTCGTGATTGTCGTTTCCGTGGTCGCCTTACTCGTGGTCTTGCTCATTGTCGTAGTGGTCTGGCGCCGGAGAAGTGCCGCGGTTGCTGACCAGACGCCGACACCGGTTGTCAGCGTTAAGGTGGCCAAAGCCGAAAAGGACGCGATCGCCGCCCAGATAGTGGCAGTCGGTACGATCTGGCCCCGAGAGAAATCTGATGTCGGAGCCAAGATTAGCGCCCAAATCAAAAAAATGGCGCTGTTGAAAAATAAGGTTGTCAGAGCGGGTGAGGTCATCGCGGTCCTCGAGTCTCGCGATCTCCAGGCCCAGCGGGCCGAGGCAATCGCAGCTCTGAATCAGGAACGCGCCAACGAGCGCAGCGTGACAACCGGCACCATTCCGCAAACCAACGCGCAGGACCAGAAAGCGCTGCGGGATGCGCGCGCCAAAGCCGCCACGGCCCGGGCTACCTTCGAACGTCGGCAGATCCTCTATGAAAAGGGAGGCATCTCGAAGAAAGACCTCGAAACATCACAACTTGACCTGACGACTGCTGAAAACGAATTGCGCCTGGCCGAACAAACGGTGACCCTTCGCGCCACTTCGCTGAACCCGAACGATCGCGCCCTGGCCGCCGCCAGGGTTGCGCAGGCTCAGCAGCACCTGGCGACCCTCGACGCACAACTCAGCTATGCCACGATTCGCGCGCCCATCACCGGCATCGTCACCGACCAATTTCAGTACGAAGGCGAGTTTGCTGCGCCAGGAGGTAAACTCGTCACCATCGCCGACATCAGCGAGGTGATTGTCAAAGCGCCCTTTGCCGACACCGTCGTGTCAGAGCTTAAAGTCGGCGATCCCGCGGCAGTGGTACCCACGGATACTTCCAGCGAGGAAATGAAGGGCCGGATCACGTTGCTCAGTCGCTCGTCCGATCCGGCCAATCGCACGGTCGAAGTTTGGGTGACGCTGTCGAACGGGGCGGGCAAATTGCGCGCGAACGGAGCAGCCGAGGTCACCATCTCTGCCAACTCGAAAACCGATGCAGTGGTGGTTCCCGCTTCAGCAGTCACACTTGATGCCAGCAACGCCAATGATGGGACCGTGATGGTTGTGGACGCCGCGTCGGTGGCTCACGAAACAAAAGTCACCGTCGGGATCCGGACCAACGACAAGATGGAAATTACTTCCGGCTTGGTGGGCGGAGAGACGGTAGTGATTGAAGGCAATTTCTCTCTGGCCGATGGGACGAAGGTTGACGTTGCCAAGAATGAACCAGCGGCAGATGCGAAAACGCCGGAAGGGAAGTGAGGTTGTGGAGTGCGCCGGGAGGGCGAAGCGGCGACGGCGCCGTGGTTTGGAGTCCCGCCTTTAGGCGGAGTGTGTTGTCTCCAGGCAGGGCCGCCTGAAGGCGGTACTCCAAACGATCCAAAGCGGTGTCGCCGCTTCGCTCTGCCACCGCACTCCAAAAGAAGATCATGAATCTCGCCCGGCTTGTCTCAAATCAATCGCGCGCGATACTGGTAATGATCGCCGTGATCTGCGCGGGCGGTTTGTATGCGGCCTGGCAATTGCCAATCGCGATTTTTCCCGCAACCAATTTTCCTCGGATCGTAATCATTGTTGATAACGGCGTAGCGCCGGCGCCGCAGACACTTGTCTCCGTTACCCGTCCCATCGAAGAAGCGATGAACGGCATTCCCGGTATTCAGCGCATTAAGTCGAAAACTTCGCGCG
>ORMF012139712.1_pt1 | contig 15621 bp, 14 predicted proteins | sample 1779871 | NCBI WGS metagenome assembly ORMF01 (sample SAMEA104232316, study PRJEB22302) | groundwater metagenome | biome: forest; feature: aquifer; material: groundwater | place: USA | collected 2011-08-07 | depth 5.4 m | reverse complement strand
AGCCGGCCAGCTGACGCACGCGAAGAAAACACGCTTAACGAGCTCCGCTCGATCCGCAAGGTACTTCCAACAGCGACACGACGAGGAACGTGGGCGCCTTATCGGTGCACAATGTCCGAATGAAGCTGACCGTTCGCGTGTGTCTGGCGGCGGGCGCCCTCGCGCTGATGGTGGTCTTGGGGGCGGTGTCCACGACTGCGCAGGAGACACAGCCGTACCAGCCGCAGCTCAACCAGCCGGGCAAAGACGTCCAGTGGGTGCCTACGCCACCCGCGCTTGTCGAGAAGATGCTCGACATGGCCCGCCTCACGCCCAACGACCGCCTCGTCGACCTCGGCTCGGGTGACGGCGTCCTCGTGATCGCGGCGGCGCGTCGCGGAGCCCGCGCGCGCGGCATCGAGTACGACCCCCGGTTGGTGGAGTTCTCCAAACGCGGCGCCCGGGCGGCAGGCGTCGGCGCCCGGACCAAGTTCGTGCGCGGCGACATTTTCGAGACCGATTTTTCGGACGCCACCGTGGTCACCACCTTCCTGCTGCCCTCGATGAACCTGCGGCTGCGGCCGACCTTCCTCGCCATGAAGCCAGGCACGCGAATCATCGCGAACACCTTCGCGATCGGCGACTGGGAGCCGGACGAGACCGCCGCGATCGAGCCGTGCGAGCGCTGGTGCACGGCGATGCTCTGGATCGTGCCAGCGCGCGTGGGAGGGACATGGCGCACGCCGAAAGGAGACCTGACCCTGACGCAGCGGTTTCAGTTCGTATCCGGAACGCTGGGGAACGAGCCGATCGAGAGCGGACGGCTGCGCGGCGAGGAGCTCTCCTTCACCATCGGGACGGCGACGCATCGTGGACGGGTCAATGGATATCGGATGCGCATGAGCGCGACGGTGGACAGGAAGCTGGTGGAATGGACGGCCTGGCCCGCGCCGCGACGCTGAAGGCGTTTACTCATACCTTCTGTTCGCATCTCGCGATGCGTGGCGCACCCGCGAGAACGATCAGGATTTCTCTTCGAAACGAGGTGATGATGGCTGGAATAGCTCGAGCCCTGTGTGCCGTTGTGGCGATCGCCGGCATGGCGGTCATCGCCAGCGCGCAGCCGCCCGCAAGCGAGGCAATCGTACCCTTCAAGATCAACGTTCCAGACCGCGTGCTCACGGACCTGAAGCAGCGTCTCTCACGCGCACGCTTTCCCGATGCCATCCCAGGCACCGGATGGGACTACGGAATGGACATCCCTTTCTTGAAGGACCTGGTCGAGTACTGGCGCACTCGTTATGACTGGCGCGCACAGGAGCGCAGGTTGAATGGATTCGATCAGTTCAAGACGAACATCGATGGCCTTAGCATTCACTTTGTCAACCAGCGTGCGAAGACGCCGACCACCAAGACGGTCGTGCTCGTGAATGGCTGGCCGAGTTCCTTCGTGGAGTACACCAAAGTGATCGGCCCGCTCACCGATCCCGTGGCGCACGGCGGCCGCGCCGAAGATGCGGTGAACGTCGTCGTTCCCTCGCTCCCTGGTTACGGCTTCTCCGACAAGCCTCACGAACGAGGCTACGATCCGGCGCACATGGCCAGGACGATGGTGACGCTGATGGCGCGTCTCGGGTACACGACGTATGTCGCGCACGGAAGCGACTGGGGCCTGGGCATCACCACCCACATGGCGGCGCAGGATCCCACGCACATGATCGGGCTGCACTTGACGGGCTGTTCGCCCCTGACCCCGACCAGTGCCACGGCTCCGCCACCGCTGCACGAGCGGCGGGCCTACTCGGAGGTCCAGAGCACCAAGCCTCAGACCCTAGGTGCCGGTCTCAGCGATTCGCCGACGGGCCTTGCCTCGTGGATTGTCGAGAAATGGTACGGGTGGAGCGATCACGACGGCAACATCGAGAAGATCTATACAAAGGACGAGCTGCTGACCAACGTGATGGTGTATTGGGTCACGAATAGCGGCACTTCGTCGGCACGTCTCTACTACGAGGCCCGCCACCAGAACGGCAGGCTGAACCCGTCGCTCATCGGAGGCATGCTGCCCAATACGAAAGTCACCGTACCAACGGGATGCGTCGGCTTCGACCGGCAGTTCGATCAGCCTGGCGTCAGACCCAACCCCGACATCGCCGCGCAACGCGCTGCCGCATCCAGCCGCTATCCGGTTGTGCACTATGCGATCATGCCGCGCGGGGGACACTTTCCCGCCGCCGAACAGCCCACGCTCTGGGTCGACAACTTCCGGGCGTTTCTCAGGACGCGATGATGCGGATCATGAAGCTGCTAACGTTACTCGCGATCATCGTTCTTGTGAAAAGCACTGCAGCCTCAGGCCAGCCCCCATCGGCTGTGGGGTTATTCGACAGCCGCTGTGCCACCTGCCACAGCGGCGCGGCTGACTCACGAGCACCAAGCCGCGCGACGCTCGCTCTGAGTGCACCAGAAGCCATTGTGCGCGCGCTCACGACGGGCGTCATGCAGCCGCAGGGTGCGACGCTCACTGAGGAACAACGGCGGCTGATTGCCGAGTTCCTCGCGGGGCGCCGGATCAGCGAAGAAGGACCAGCCTTAACATCAAATCGCTGTGGGACATCGCCGCCACTGTCCGACCGAGACAACGCCCCACGATGGAACGGATGGGGAGCGACAGTGACAAACACCCGTTTCCAACCCGCCGCGCGTGCTGGACTGGCAGCGTCCGAGGTGCCGAAGCTCAAACTGAAATGGGCATTTGGCTTCCCAGACGCCACGTCGGCGTGGTCGCAACCAGTCGTTGTCGGCGGGCGGTTGTTCGTCGGAAGCCAAAACGGTCACGTGTACTCGCTCAATGCGAAGACCGGGTGCACGCATTGGGACTTCACGGCAAGTGCCGCCGTTCGCTCAGCTGTCACGATCGCGCCGCGATCCGCTCCCCCAGGAGCGCTCGCGTACTCGGCGTACTTTGGCGACATGGCGGGGAATGTCTACAGCATCGACGCGACAACGGGCGAGCTGCTGTGGCGTCGCCGCGTCGACGACCACCAGATTGCTCGCATCACCGGCGCCCCGACGCTCTATGAGGACCGCCTGTACGTTCCCATCTCGTCGCTCGAGGAGGCTTCCGGCGCGAATTCCAAGTATGCATGCTGCACATTCCGAGGCAGCGTCGCGGCACTCAATGCCGCGACCGGTGCGACGCTCTGGAAAACGTACACGCTCGATGAACCCAAACCGCTTGGAAAGAACGCGGCCGGCGTGCAGAGCTGGGGACCCTCGGGCGCCTCGATCTGGAACGCACCATCCGTAGATGCGAAGCGTCGTTTGGTGTACGCCGCCACGGGTAATCAGTACACCGGTCCGGAACGTCAAACGAGCGATGCCGTGCTGGCGTTCGACATGGACACGGGCGCCCTCAAATGGTCGAAGCAGCTGCTGCCCAAGGACATTTTCGTCGGCGGGTGTGGAGCGGCAGCGCCGTCGTTTCCGCGCTGTCCTGAAAAACTGGGCCCCGATTTTGACTTCGGCAACTCGCCGATACTCACGACGCTGCCAAGCGGCCGCGATTTGATTGTCATCGGACAGAAATCTGGCATCGGGTGGGCGATTGATCCGGACCAACAGGGGACTGTTGTGTGGGAGTACCGCGCCGGCAAAGGGGCGCTCTACGGAGGAATGGAATGGGGCTCGGCAGTCGATCAGGAACGGGCTTACTTTCCTGTCGCGGATTTTCCGTCGTCGCAGCCGGGCGGTTTACATGCGGTGCGGCTCGATACTGGCGAACGCGTGTGGCACACGCCGCCTCCGGCTCCAACGTGCGGCGGTGGTAAAGGGTGTGACGCGGCTCAATTGGCGGCTGTGACCGTTATTCCCGGTGTGGTGTTCTCCGGTTCGAACGACGGCGCACTCCGCGGCTATGATACGAGCAACGGGGCCATTATTTGGGAATATGACTCGAACCGCGAGTTCAAGACGGTCAACGGCGTCAAAGGCACCGGAGCGTCGATGAATGGGGCAGGTCCTACGATTGTGGACGGAATGCTCTACGTGAACTCCGGCTATAGGGGTGGCTCCGGCAGCTTCAGGGCCGGTAACGTGCTTCTAGCATTCGGCATCGATTGATTGAGGAGGCGGCGGTCGTGGCCGACCGGATCGGTCTATGGTATCGGCAGCAGCGACTTGTCTTTCGGGCGCACGTGCTGGTCGGCAGCATTCAATAGAATCGTGGTCGCCGCATAGTCACCCATCAGAGCAACAATATCGACGACTCCCTGATTTCCAAACAGTTTCAAGGCGCGGGCGAACGTATCCGAACCCACTTTGTGTTTCGAGATCGAATCACGTCCTAGCTGGACAATGACCGCTTCCTTTTCTCCCAGCGTCGTCAACGGCCTGCGGTACTTCACGGTGTCAATGATCGCCTGGGCCAAGCCTGCCTTCTGCGCGGCAGGTTCGTGCGCGGTCCACACAAATTGACAGTCCATCTCTCGCGCCGTGACCAGGATCGCCAACTCCACTAATCGGGGGTCGAGACCGGATTTGCGCCGAAGGTAGTCATTCAGGCTACTCATGGCATCGGCCACGGGTGGGCTGTAGAGCCGAATGGCTCCCGGTCCGAAGCCATCCGCCGTTGGCCTCGTGTCGTAGAGCTTCTTCCCGGCTTCGTTCAACTGTTCCCGCTTGATCGCTGGAAAACGGTTACCCGTGTCGGGATGGATATCTTTCGGAAGTGTTCCCCCGGATGCTTGTGATGACCCTCCGACAGCTCCAGCAGTTGCCTGTTCGGATGCGCGACTCAGCGCGTGTCCAGCGGCCACGGTGGTTCCAATCACCAAAAACAGCCCTGTCAGAGTTTGAAATGATCTCATTTCCGCCTCCTGACGAGAAAACCTGGACACTTCCCTGCCCGCGATTCTAAGGCCAGGAATGCCGGGCAGCAAACACTATCGTCGCGCAAGGATTCGGGATCTTTGCTCACACGTTCGGATCCTCGATCGTCACTTCGCCGGTGATGCCGATGTGGGGGACTCCGAAACTCAAAACACGTGATAGCCTGGAGTCTTCACGCGGATTTTCAGAAGCTTGCGCCGGCACGTGATGTACAGAGTCCTGTAATCGGGGTCCCCAAATCCAAGACTCGCAGTATTTTCACCGGGGGTGTTGGAGAGAATTGTGCCGATGTGTTTCCCGCTCGGCGACATGATCCATACCCCGCCTGGGCCTGTCGACCAGACATTTCCTTTGACGTCCACTCTGACGCCATCCGGCACGCCTGGCGTGGTGTCGGCTTCCATGCCGACGAACAGCTGACCATTGGTGGCGGTCCCGTCAGCCTGAACATCGTAACGCCTGAGGGCCCGGCCTGCCGTGGCATACAGCGTTTTCTCATCCGGCGAAAACGCCAATCCATTGGTGTTTGCAATATCACTCACGACAAGCGTCAGCTTGCTATCCCCTATTCTGTAAATGCCGATTGGCGGCAACGGCTCCGTCGGATCGTGACCGCGGCCTCTGACCCCGCCATTCGTGTCCGTGAAATAGAGGGACCGGTCTTTTCTGAAGACAACATCGTTCGGACCACGTAACCGTTTGCCGTCGTACCGATCGGCCAAGAGCGTACGCGTGCCGTTCTTCTCGAGTCGGTATACGGTTCGCCCGACGTAACTCGCGACCACGATTCGGCTCTGCGGGTCTACGGCGAGGCCGTTCGCGCCGAGCAGGAAGTACCTTCTGTAGAGGGGGTCCTTCTCATCCTTGCCGTTATTGGTGTCCCAGCCCGCGTTCCAAGGATCGTAGCCCGCATAGCCTGCGCGGTCCGCCACAATGGAAAAGCGACCGTTGCCGCTCATCCTGTAGATTACGTTCGCAGCAATGTCCGTGAACACCAGAGCGCCAGATTTTCCCTCCGGAATCCACACAGGACCTTCGGTTACGCCAAGATCATCTCTTATGAGCTCGAGTGTCGCGTCGGGAGCGATCAACTCGTCCAATGCAGGATCCAAGCGAACGACCGGCGCCTGCCCGCCGGGGACGTAAGAGTCCAGTGTGGACACGGCGCCCAGGCCGGGCGCGAGCGCCAGGGCTGCGACCCACACTATGGTTTTCATATCCAACCTCGCATGTTCCTGAGTGATTTCCGCGCAGGTGGCGTGCTATACGCGGTTAGCCCGCGATCTTCAGAAATCGCTGTGTTCGCTGGCCCATTGGGCTTTCGCCGACATAGACATTCCCCTTCGAGTCGACTGTAATCGAGTGCGCGGACAGGAATTGACCAGGCCCCGGACCCGGTTCGCCAAACGTGCCGAGGATGGCGCCGGTTTCGCGAGACACGATGTACACCCGGCCACCTTCAGGTGAATCACAGCCACATCCGTAATACAGCACGAACATGTAGCGCTGCTCTCGATCCGGCGAGAACGCGATATCCGACACAGCCCTTTCCGCCTTTATACCGCCCGATACCGAAGTGCCCGCTGGAACGACATACATCACCCGCTTCAGGGTCCCCGTTCTGTCGAAAACCTGGACGCGATTCCCAGAACGATCGCAGACGTACACGAGACTGTCGTTTCCGAGCACGACGCAGTGGGGATGGCCGCCACCAGTTGGATAGAATTGCCCGGCGCCCGTGCCTGCTGATCCCCACTGCCGCACGTACTGCCCTCGGCTGTTGAAGACGACGACGCGGTGATTGCCGTACCCGTCAGCGATGTAGACGGAGCCTCGCTCGCGGGTCACCGGATCTGGATTCGGATCCACGGCAACTTTTGCCGGCTCGTTCAGCAGCGTGCGGCTCGTATTCGTTCCCGGCGCTCCGCATGTCGGGTAGGGCGTGTTTGGTGCGATGGTGGGTGGGCCATCGCACACGCCTTTCGTGCCGATCTGGAGCAGCATCTTCTTCCCGTCATGCGACCATTTCTGAACGATGCCGTCGGAATTGCCCCCAACCCAGACGTTGCCCTCGTAGTCGACGAAGCAGCCGTGAGTGCCTTGCGGCAACACGGCAGACATGCCTTGTGGTGTGAGCGACGGATCGCCCCAGGCATTGACCACGTTGCCCTCGAAATTGAACTCTACGACGGGAGCGGCGGCAACGGTGCCGGGACGTGCGTTTCGGCGTGGGTCGTCGGGACGAAGGCCAACCAGCCCCAATTCGACGTAACGCCGGTTGAACTGGAAAATGTGATCTTGCGAGTCGATGCAGTGTGTGCCAACCCCGCCTGAAACTTGTGGGCGCATCGCGCCCTGAGCGTCTCTGGCGTCAGGTAACGGCTTCGGCCAGCTGGGATCAAAGCGGTATTTCGCCCCCTCCCCCGAAGGCGTTTGCGCGCTGGGTCTCCAGCCTCCCATGCTTGCAAGGAGCAGCAGGAGGAGGCTTGCAGCCACAAACCGCCGATGCGTGCAGACGAAACGCCGGGCCGCACTCACGATAGTGTCAAGCGTGTCCATGAGCCATCCTCTCAAAGGAGCGCGCCGCTACTTCTTGTCACGCGCTTTCAGCTCGAGTTCATACGGTGCTCCGGTCCCGGAGCTGCCGACAAACAACTTGCCACCGTCAGGCAGCGTGACGGACCGGCCATTTGCCCTCAACGACCCGTCCTTCGCCCGGTATCCTTCGACCACGACCTCCGTACCCGCCTTGAGTGACGCCTTCGTCAGACCGCGGCGGAAAAGAACGCTCGGCGTGCCGCCTTCCACCGCCCAGGTTTCAACTTTTCCGTCCGGCTTCTTCACATCGACGAAGATCCACGAATGGGGATTCACCCACAGCACCTTCGAAATCATGCCCTTGAAACTCACCGGCTTGTTTGCGTCGAATTCGGCTGCAAAAGCATGATGTGCCGACACTGATCCAGCTCTCCCCATCAACACGAAACCGATAACGACTACGCCAACGGCCAGTTTGCTCACCATGTGAATCTCCGCTACTGCTACGCCCTTAGAACGCTGCAGGGGCCTTACCGACCGATCCGTTCATGGATTTTGTCCACGGGCGGAATCTTCCGTGTAATGTCGACAATCATGGTTTCCCCTTCCCACCGCTTGACTAATTGCTGCTTGCGCAAATGGCCGTACAAGAACTCTTCAACGAAATCGATGCAATGATACTCGAGCAGTTGCGCGTTTGGTTCGAGGCGCCGGTAGAGAGGCATCGAGATCTTCCATGGCCGCGTAAACACCTTGGGATCCTCGATTGTGACTTCGTAGTGAAGCGCGTCCGACGAGATTGGCGTGAAGCGTTCGACCAAATGTAAGGCATCGCTGTGAAAATTCCCCGCGCGGTCAAACCAGGTTGCATCATTGAAGTGGGAGACATCGACGACTAACGTATCGCCATCCCAACGACCAACCGAGTGCCCCATATATACGTCGTCCGGAGGATCATTGACCTTGTCTAGGTGTATCGTGCGAGCCGCTGACGAGAAGGCAAACGCCATTTCGATCTTGTTCGTGCTCTGGACGATCTGAAAGGGATAAGGCATGTACATCGCTCTGGGGATCCCGGGCAAGTAACATTTCAGCTCCGGATCGCGGTCGATCCACTGCTCGGCGTTCAGTTTCTTTTGCGCGGCAGCTTCCGGTGTGTACGGAATCTGGCCGTCGCCGTCAACGACACCGAGGGAGGCGGGGACGCCTCCCGCCGAGCCGAGGGCGAGGACCGGCGCCGCAGGTACTCTTGCGTACTCGAGCGGAAAATACCCAGGCTGAGTCACGGCTCCCGCTCGAGCCTCATGCGCCGCAAGGTCCCAGTGAGCTTCGTTGAGCGCCTGCCACACGCCGTTCAGGGTTGGCTTCCCGTCGATCTTACTTGCTCTCCCAGGGGCCTGAGCCGTGCCGTTTCGCGTCAGCACCATCGAAACCATGGCGCCTATGGCCGCAGCGACTATGGCTGTAAGAATCGTCGCGCGTGTGACCCGTCTCGCCATCGCGTCTCCCCTCGCAAGGTTCCTCCCAGCCGATTGCCGGGACGCGTCGACCGTTGTATCAGCGATTAGGATTGGGTTCGTCCACCGCCGGGAGGCAGACGATATAGCACTTGGTCGCCGGGTCAGGTCCCCTACCCTTCGCAAACCTTTCATCGTCCATACGCGCCCCCAGCAACATTGTAGGCATGGCAAAATTCCCCTCGTGGCATCGAGGTTCGTAATAGATTCGATTCTCCTGATCGTTCTGTCTCTGCAATTCGACCTTGACCGTCCACGGTCTGGTCCACGTGGTTGGATCCTCGATCGTCACGACATACTCGAGCGTATCCGCATTGATCCGAGTCCAACGCTCAATCAGGTGCAGATTCTGACGCGAACCTTGGAAGTTTCGCTTCGCATTGAAGTTCGTCACGTCGACAACCAGCGTATCGCCTTCCCAGCGCCCACGTGAATCACCCCACCATTGGCGAATACTGGATGGAATATGCGGCGCCGTGGTAATGGGAATCACACGCATGCGGCCTTGGCCTTGGCCGATGTCATAGAACATCGACACCGAAGCGGGTGACTGGATAATTCGTTGGAAGCCATTGAAACTTGGCAAGCCGGCCCCGAGACAGCGCTCGCCTAGACCACGATCCTCGGGCCCATCCGAGCGATTGACCGCTGTAAACAAGTAATCAGGTGGCACCTCCGCGCGACGGGGTGAGGTTCTCCCCGTAAACTGCACTCCTGCGCAGTTCGGCACATCCTTCGCCCCGTTCCTGCACACTTCAGTCGCTTGCAACAGGGCGGTACGATACTCGTCCGCTCTGCGGCTCATATCCTGCGCTTCCGGGGTCAACGGAGGAATTCTTCCATCCGGAGGATCAACAATCAGCGACGTCCGCCGGCCCGTTCGTCTCACCGACTGGAACTCGTCGCCGTATGCACCGGCCACGTCCTGTTCTGTTCCGAGTGGCCGGCTGCGGACACTGAACGTCGGGTATGCCGCTCGCGCGTTATCCTGGTCAGCAATTTCCGCATCCGTGAGCACTTCTTTGTTCCCGAACCTGGCGGGACGCTGCAAGGGAACCGCATATTCGTCGGTCCAGATGCCCTGCAAGTCCGGGCTGCCCCATGCGGTCTTGGGCGCGGGTCCAGCTTTGGCAGTCGCCGGTGGCTGCCGCGTCGGCGAATTCTGGCCCGCAACACCGACGACGATGAGAGCAGCAACCGATACAACGCCGGCAGCGAATCCCGCTCCCTTGCCTATTCGACTGCACACGTCACGCCTCCATCTCTGACACTATCGAGTTGCCGTCTCGATTCTGACCTTGCAACAAGCTTCAGCGGTCGACTTAATTCCCGGTCAGAAGCTCGTAGTGGTTGGTCGAGCCCTTGCTTAAGGGTCTGTAGCGCAAGGAATTCCTCCAACCGAGCGCGACCAACCCGCGCACATGGGCGCGTCCTCGCCTTCACGTGAGGACGTCGCGATGGAATGGTTCGGTCGGTCGGGGCTCAGTTTCTCCTATCGCTTGGGAGGACGTCGTTGTACCACTTCCGAAAGTCTTCGACGACGGGAAGCGGCGTTTTACGAAGCTTCCCATACATCAGTTCTTCGACGAACGGAGGACAGTTGTACTCGAAGACCTGCGCGTTGGGCTCGAACCGCCGATACAGTGGCATCCTGATCTTCCACGGGCGAGTGAACACTTTCGGATCTTCGATCGTCGCTTCATAAATGAGATGGTCCGGGCTTGCGGCAGTGTATCGTTCCACGACATGCAAGGCATCGCTGTGGAAGTTTCCGGCCCGGTCGAACCACGTCTGGTCGTTGAAGTCGGTCACGTCGACCACCAACGTCTCACCTTCCCAACGGCCGTTTGACCGACCCATCCACGAATCGGTATTGGCCCTCTCTTTGCCGCCAATGTCGATGGTCCGTACAGCATTCGCAAACTCGTAGGCCATCGTGACCGTGTTCGTCCCTTGAACGATTTGAAACGGGTAGGGCATGTATGTGGCGCGCGGCACACCTGGCTGGAAACATTTGATTTCCGGGTCGCGCGCGAGCCAGTTGTCGCCATTCTCTTTCTTCTTCGCGGCGGCGGCCGGCAGGTACGGAATGTCCTCGCCTTCCACGACGCCGAGACCAGCGGGAACCCCGCCGACTGCCCCGAAAGCGAGCACTGGCGCTGCAGGAACCATCGTGGCCTCGACACCGACTGGCCTCACCGCGAGCGCTGGGCGGGCGTAATGAGTCTGAAGGTCCCAATTGGCTGTATTGACGGCCTGCCAGATGCCATTCAGATCGGGGTGCCCATCGGCCATCCGCCGGGCTCGGTACCCAGGCGCCTGACCCGCAGTTGGGAACGCGGCCAGCGCGAAGATGGCGACGGCCGCAGTCGTTGAGGTCGCGAGTGCAACGTTTCTAAGCCAATTTGACACTGTGACGTCCTCTCCAGAGTTGACTCACCGCGCTCCCTTCGTGGCAGCTTGCGCGGCGGCCTTCTTCTCGTCAGCGCGAGCACCCGCGAGAATACCCGTCATGGCGTAATTTGCCTCATGACACGCGTATTCATATATCCGACCGTCACTCTTCGGCAGGGGAATTTCAGCGCTCCAGGGTCTCGTCCAGGTCGTCGGATCCTCGACGGTGAACTTGTAGAGCAGTGTGTCATCGTCGACGCGCGTGAAGCGCTCGATCAGGTGCATGTTCGGACCCGATGATTGGAAGGCGGTTCGGCCGTAGAAATTCGTGGTGTCGACGACCAGCGTATCGCCCTCCCACCGGCCACGCGAGTCGCCCTTCCACTGGCGCATTTGTGGTGCGGCGTGCGGACGCCCGTCGACAGGGACGATGCGCGCGCTGTGGACCATCTCGTTCAGAATCACCACGTACCGCGGCCCTTGCAACAGCTGCACGTTCTGGTTGTAGGCGCCCGGGACGAAGGGCGGTCCGGAGTTGAATCCCACGATGCAACGGTCGCCCCCAGAACGATCCTCCGGGCCATCGGCGGGATGTTCTTGTCTCAGCGCGGCGAGATCCTTCTCTCTCTTCTGCGCCGCTGGCGTCAACGGAGGCACCCTTCCATCAGGCGGATCAACAATCAAAGAGCTTCGTTTGGTCGAGACGACCTTGGTTCCCGTTTCCCACCAGAACTGATTGTAGGTGCCAGTGTTGCTACCCGTGCCTTCTCTGGGAGGACGATCTCGGTCGATGCGAGCCTGGGCTCCCGCCTCTTCTACCGCCGCCGCCTCCGTCTCCGTCAGAAACTCTTTCCCCCCCAGCTGACTGGGACGTTCCAGGGGGGTTAGCGTGGCGAAAGACCACACACCTTGGAGATCTGGGTCGCCCCACGCCGTACGAGGCGGTATCCGAGTTTTCGTCTTCGGCGGCACGGTCGTTTTTGCGGCCGTCGTCTTGGGATCCGTCCCCTTTGGGGCCGCTGGGGTCTGGCCCACGATAGATACTGGCGCCAGCGACATGACCGCGATTACCGCCCCCAACGCGCTCATTGGCACAAGACGTCGATGCCTCATCTCAACCTCCTAAACGCGAAAACCGATCGCGACCCCTGTTACTGCCACCGTTACTGAATGATGCGCGTCTTGACATAGACCAGTTTGCGCGTGATCGGTCCCGCCGGCGCGGTAAAGCTTCGCTCGATCGTCAACACGATGCCCCCCGCGTCCAGACTCCAGATGTCGGTCATTGGGACGTCTCTCTTGGTGCTATCAGCGTCGTTACCCACACCACCCCCAGATACGGATACCACTGAGGTGAGGACCAGTTTGGATCCGTCCCAGTTTGCCTTCGTCTTTGACTGTCCGCCGTACACCCTATTGACGCTCTCTCGACCATCGAGGCTGTAGGTCGCCTCCCCTGCGAGGACCAGTTGGGTTGGACTCTGTTTGACATCGATCAACGTCAATGCGGCAGCAAAAAGGACAGCCGCTCCGCCAGCCGGCGCCTTGTCGCTCTTATCCGCTTGAAACGTCCACGCGCCAGAAAAGTCCGTTTTCCCCTGCGCCCAAGGCACTGCGGACAGGGCAAAAACCCATGCGACCAATAACATGACCACTCGCGTCATGATTTCCTCCCATGTCACGCACGCCCGTGCAGCAAACCAGAACGGGACACGGGTGTGCATACAACCGCCCGACTATGTCTTTCGGGAGTCCTCCCTGTCAAGTGACGTCTCCCCCCGAAAACGACCCGAAAACTGGAGCAGAATGACGATTACCACGTTCTTCCGAAGCACAAATGTCAGCAGCGTGGATCTCTGATCGCGAACCGTCATGGTTGACTGACGAACGGCCTCTCGGGTATTTGTACTGCGAAACGAGATGTTGAGTTGGCTGGCCTGACATGGCATGCAGCCGACGGCGCTGGGGAACGTCGTTCGGTGGGAACTCGAACAGATGACGCATCCTCAAAGAGTTGCCCCCCGTTCATGCCGCGCGGTCCTGTGCGCGGTAGTTCTGTGCATCGGGACCGTTCACGCACTCGCGCCGCAGCAGGCCCCCCGCTTCGCATCGGAGATCGCACGGCTTTCGGAACCGGAAGGCAGTTTCGACACCGACAACCTGATCTCGAACGAACGTGAATACCTCAGCGTCATCGCCCCGCTCGTCGCTGGCGAAGTATCGGGTGGCACCTATCTGGGCGTCGGCCCCGATCAGAACTTCTCCTATATCGCCAGAATTCGGCCTACGCGTGCCTACATCATCGACATCCGCCGCGACAACCTCCTCCTCCACCTGCTCTTCAAGGCCCTGTTTGCCCTAAGCACCACACGGGTCGAGTACCTCAGTCACCTCACGGGCCGCGTACCGCCGGCCGACGCTGCCATGTGGACAGAGACGTCCATTGATCAGATCGTCGGCTACGTCGCTGAGCGGAAATCCGACGAAGGGAACGGCCTGCGGCCCCGGCTGGACGCCGCGATCGCCGCCTTCGGCGTGCCCCTGTCGGATGCGGATTTCCACACCCTCGAGCGTTTTCACCACACGTTCATCCGAGAGGGCCTTGGTCTGCGGTTCAGAAGTTTCGGCCGAGCACCGCAGCCCTACTATCCCACCTTGCGCGACCTGCTCGTGGCCACCGACGCGAGTGGCCACACGTGGAACTACCTGGCCTCCGAGGGGGACTTCCAGTTCTTGAAATCTCTCCAGGCGCACGATGCCATCGTCCCGGTCGTCGGCGATGTGGCGGGCACACATGCGATGTCGCTCATCGCGGAAGACGTTGCCCGACGCGGGGACCGTGTGTCGGCGTTCTACGTATCGAACGTCGAGACGTACCTGTTTCGCCGCAACCAGTGGCCGCAGTTTCTTGAAAACGTCAAGCGCTTGCCTCAGGACTCGCGGAGCGTCAAGATTCGATCGATTTTCTCGACTGCCGGTGCGAGCACGTCGGTCGTAGAACCACTGAACGGCCCGCGCTGACGCTTCAAGCAGAAACGCTCCCCGTGACGCCGGGCTGTGTTCCGCCAGAAACGGTGTGGAGTGTTTTAGTTGCTCTTCTTGCCCGGTGCGGCGGCAGCCTTTTCCTGCGCCCTCGCTCCACTCAGAATATTTCGCATCGAGTAATTGCCTTCGTGGCAGGCGTACTCGAAGATCTGCCAGTAGTTTGAATCTTTCTTGCCCGTGACGGCAAAGGTCCAGGGCCTCGTCCACGTTGTCGGGTCGTTGACGGTAACCTCCACCCTGACGGTGTCCGGCTCGACGCGCGTGAGGCGTTCGGTCAATCGTCGAGTGGATCCGGGTGATTTTCTCCAGGTGGTCTGATCGCTCAAGTTTGTCACGTCGATCACCAGGGTGTCGCCATCCCAGCGCGCACGTGACTCGCCCATCCACCGGCCGATGCTCGAGGTGAGCGGGGGGCGGCCGTGAAAGGGAATCACGCGTGCCTCGTGCAGCCGCTCGTAGTAAATCGCCACGTGGTCGGCCGACTGCACGATCTGGAAACCGTTGTTGTATTCGCTCGGCAACCAGGTGTGTGGCAAGCCTCTGGTGATGCACCGGTCGGCCAGGTGCAGGTCCTCAGGACCATCGAACGGACCATTGCCGAAGCTGCCACCCGCGTTTATCTCGGTCCCCTTTGGCACAACGCGCTGCTTCGCTTCCGCCGTGTACTCGGGCATGCGTCCGTTGGCCGGATCGATAATCAGCGATGTTCGGTGGGAGACGTGTGCGCCGCCTTCATACCAGTGCTCCGGACCCGCTTCCACATCGCCCGGCCGCCCGCGACGGTCCTCCTTGTTGTCCTGATATCTCTTCTTGAGCCGCTCGTTTCGATCCGCGAACTCCTGATCCGTTAACAGCGCCTTCCCGCCAAATTCGACGGAGCGCTCGAAGGAGACACCGATCTCGGCGTCCGTCGTCCAGATGCCCTGCAGATCCGGATGTCCCCACGACGTGCGCGGCACCTTCCACGCCGTCGACGCACCCGTCGGCCGAGTTTCCTGGGCGAGCGACCCGAGCGGCCCGAGCGCGACCAAACTCACGACGGCACCGCATGAAACCACGACCCGATTCAACATGTCAGACCTCCTGCTACGCTCCAGGCCCCGCGTGATCCTCACAAGAGCCTACGCGGATTTCGAGAGGAATGCCAGAAATCGACAGCGCACCAGCAATACTACTTATCGAGTCGTTTTCTTTCGAAGATCTCCATACAGGAGTTCCTCCGAAAACTCTACGCACTTGAACTCTCCCAGCCGAAAGT
>ORMF010060652.1_pt1 | contig 15622 bp, 14 predicted proteins | sample 1779871 | NCBI WGS metagenome assembly ORMF01 (sample SAMEA104232316, study PRJEB22302) | groundwater metagenome | biome: forest; feature: aquifer; material: groundwater | place: USA | collected 2011-08-07 | depth 5.4 m | reverse complement strand
GGCAGCCGCTCGTCGTCGGGGAGGTCCGCGAGCCAGCCCATCGACGCGAAGTACGCCACCAACCCGTCGCGATCGAGTGTCTGCGGATTCGAAAGCACCATCGCCTTGAAGGTCTCGAACGGCGAGTCGGCGACGGCGGGGCGCCAGCCACTCGATGCGTGGGGTCCGCCGAGGTCGAGCGGGATATGGTCGAGGTCGCCCTTCGGCATTCGCTCGTTCAACAACTCCTCCGCCTCCACCGCCGATGGCTCCCACGGCCCCGCTGGAAGGTTCCACATCAGGACAAGGGCGCCGCCCGGACGCAGGACGCGGGCGATCTCGGCGACCGCCCGCTCGTCATCGAACCAGTGGAATGCCTGCGCGGCGAAGACCGCGTCAACCGAGGCGTCCGCGAGCGGCACTTCCTGGCCGGTCCCGGCAAGCGCCTCAACGTTGGGGCAGAGCGACACGAGCAGCCGACGCATCGGCTCGGCCGGCTCGACGGCGATCACCCGCGCGAATACCGATACGAGGAGGCGCGTGAGCTTGCCTGTGCCCGCGCCGAGGTCAAGGACGGTCGCGCTTGGCGGCAGACGCGGAGTGCGCACGGACTCGGTCGGCCAGCCCGGTCGGCCCCGCTCGTAGTCCTCCGGCCAGCGATCGCCGCTGCCGCCGGGCATGCTCCAGGTGGTCGCCACTGCCGGCGACCGTACCTCCTCGTCGGGTGGCACTCCTGAACACCGGTGCAGGTCGTCGTCTAGTCGCCCGGCGTACGGAGCGTCGGGTCGTACCAGACGTCTTCGTAGTCCATTCGCCTGCTGGCGGATGGGTAGCTGGACGTGCGGTAGCGTGGACGACTAGATGACCAGATTCGTCGTCGACTGCGGCGTCGTCCTGCACTTGGCGAGTAAGGGGACCGACGTCCCGGCCGGGCACGAGCTGCTTGCGCCGACGCTCCTGCGCTCCTAGACGCTGTCGGCCCTGCACGAGGCGGTGCAGAGGGGCGAGATCCCGCCTAATGTCGCCCTCGACCTGCTGGCCCGCATCAGGGCCATGCCGATCCGCCTCCTCGGCGACGCCGTGCTCAGGCGCCGGGCCTGGGAAGTCGCCGACCAGCTGGGATGGGCCGAGACGTACGACGCCGAGTACGTTGCGCTCACTCAGCTGCAGGCAGACGCGTTCGTAACCTTGGACGCGGAACTGGCGCGCCGGGTGGAAGGGATCGTCCCCACGGCGACGATCGAGGCGCTGCGAACGGCCTGACGGCGAGCGCACACTCAACACGCTCGGGTGGCATTCCCGAAGACTGGCTCACACGAGGCCTCACCCATCGGTTTGCGCGTTGGTAGCTTCCGCGTCGTGGGTTTCTTCGAGCTGCCGCCGGCGCCTGCCGACGTCGAGCAACCGCGTGAGCCAGAGTGGATGGGGCCACGACAGAACGTCTTGCCGGCGCCGTTTCCGCTCTGGCTCGTGCTTGCGCGAACGGGCGACGTCATGCTCGCTGTCCACAACGGCCTCGCCTACCCGAACGGGTTCGGCTTCACCGTGTTGCTTCGACGTCGCCGTGCGCGGGAAGGGCCGGGAGACGATCCCATCCATCTCTGGCACACAGTGCGGGGCGGCGAGATTCCGCCGGAGGCGCTGCGCCTCGGCATCCAGTTCGGCGACGGCTCGAAGGCGACTGTCTTCGACGGACATCGTTGGTTCAGAACGGTTGAGCGGCCGGAGGGTCCAGTGCTGATTCAGCGCGGTGGAAACGGCAGCGAGCACGGTTGGGAGCTCGGCTTCTGGGCGTGGCCTCTTCCTCCACCAGGTCCGGTGGCGTTCGTATGTGAGTGGCCGTCGGAGGGAGTCGCGCTGACGCGCACAGCGATCGACGCAGAAGTAGTCCGCGAAGCAGCGGAGCGAGCGGAGACCCTCTGGCAGGAGGACGTCTCACAAACCCGTGCGAGCGGGTCCGGTTACATGGTGACCCAATCTGTTCGTCCCGCAACACCACCTGTCGAGAAGCCCCAGGCTTAAGACACGCCGCGCGGTGACTATTCCTCGCCTTCCCAATACTCGACGGTGGGCCCGGGCCGAGCGAGCATGATCGGTGCGCCCGCGACACTTGTGGCGAAGACCTTGTCGGTATCGAGGTACTCGACGATGTCGGGTCCGACCATCGACGACAGCATCAGCACACGGATCGGCGAGTCGGTGCGGTTGATGATCTGGTGCGCGCCGTCCTTGCCGCGCGGGAAGCAGACAACGTCGCCCTCCTTCAAGACCTGTTCACCCTCGGGCGGGCGGAGCGTCGGCTCGCCGCCGAGCACGATCACCCACTCCTCGTTCGCGTGATGTGTGTGATACGGCCAGAGCTTGTTGCCGGGCTCGACCTCGGACATGCTCGCGCCGATCAGCCCGCCGCCTATCTGGTGGCCGACGAATGCCTCCTTGATACGCCAGCCCTCGCGGTCCCTCGTTTCGTCCCAGTCGTCGCCGTAGAGGTTGAAGATCTTCATCTGTGCCGGGCGGCGTCGTTACGCGCTCGGTGGGCCGTCGAGGTTGACGACGAGCGGGCCCTCCCCGACGACGGCGAGGATGATCTCCTGGGGCTCATCCAGCGGGTTGACGTCACGGTGAATCAGCCCGGCAGGCACGTGGAAGAATCCGCCTTCCTCGACCTCCGTGCTCTCCCGGCCGCCGGGGCCGAACTCGAAGCGAGCTCGGCCTCGCACGACGTGCCCGAGAACATCACGGTCACCGTGGTGATGCCATCCCGAGGCCGCGCCGGCCTCGGCATGGGCACGCATCAGCGTCGCGCGGCCCGTGTCGAAAGCGACCTCGCGCAGGACGCCCGGTGTCGCGGCGGCGGCGCTCAGGCCATTCGGGGAAACGGCGGAAACTCGTCCGGTTGCGGCCACAGGCCAGGGTAGCTTGCGCATACGCCCGACGACAATCTGCTTTCGAGTCCCGGCCCGGACGAGCGCCACGACCGGTAGCAGCCGGTTCGCCCATGGAGCCGAGGTCACATTCCACACTCCGGCAAGTCGCCGTCCAGGCGCGGCTCCGAAGACACGAAGCATTTGAGCCGCACCGGTTACGCGTTACCCTCCAGGTCGCCCCTCAGGTCGACGATCCAGCCGCACCGGAGCAGCGCGCCGCGCGGCGATCCTGGCGCCGGCATCGTCGGCAGGCACGTGGCGGGCCGTCCGGCGCCGGAACCGAGGAGGAGAGATGGTCGAGGAAGCACGTCTTGAAGCCGTGGACTCCGGTCTCGCGCCGGTCACGGCGGGCTGGTTCGTCGTCAACGCGCGAGATGCGGCGTGGTTGACGAACGACTACTTCAGCAGCGATTGCCTCTTCGAGGCCGACGACTTCGTCCTGCGCGGGCGTCCCGATCTGGTCGGGCAAACCTTTCCTCAGGTGGGGTGCGCGCTTCGCGTGCTCTCGCCGGGACGCAGCCTCGGCTTTTACCACGCCGAGACGGATCAGGAGGACTTCCTCGTGCTGATGGGCGAGTGCGTCCTGGTGATCGAAGGGGAGGAGCGCCCGCTCCGCGCCTGGGACTTCGTGCACTGTCCGCCCGACACCGGGCACGTTTTCGTCGGCGCGGGGGAGCGCCCGTGCGTGATCCTCGCGGTCGGGGGTCGGACCGACGACTCGAGAACCGTCTATCGGCGCTCGGAGCTCGCGCTTCGCCACGGCGCAAGCGTCGAGACGGAGACGCGCTCAGGCGCCGAGGCGTACGCGGGTCTCGGCGAATGGCGCCTCAAGCGTCCCGAGCGTTGGAGCGAACTGCCCTGGGCGGAGTGACGCGCGCCCGCGTCGTCGACGGGGACCATCACCCTGCTGACCTGCGTTACGAGCGACATGCTCTCTCCTCTCGAGGGTTCACAACACTACGACCCGACGCCGCCGCCAGACTCATCGGTGTAACCCGCGGTTTCCCGGCTCTGGCCCTGCTCCATCGCGGTGGACGGGCGTGCCTGTTCCCGGAATCCCGTCACACGACACCGATGTGGTCGCCGGCCGGCCGCGCGCACCCCCGGCGTCGCTACCCGGCAATCCGTAGCTGCTCGAACGCCTGAGCGAACAGCTCTCTCGGCTGTGCGCCCAGCACGAGCAGTCGCCGGTCGAGCAGGAAGCCCGGCACGCCGGTGACGCCGATCGAGTGCGCCTGCGCCGTGGAGGCGAGCACGCGCTCGAGATACGTCGGGTCGTCCCAGGCTGTGCCGGGATCGTCGATCCCGACCTCGGCCGCGAGCGTGCGCAGCTCCTCGGCGTCGCCGATGTTGCGCGCCTCGCTCCAATACGCATCCATCAGGCGGTCGTGCATCTGCGGGCCGAGGCCGCGCTCGCGTGCGAGCTCCGTCAGTTGCAGCGCGAGCCGCGTGTTCGGCACGACGTCGACGGGCGGGTTGTACGTCAGGCCTTGCTGCTCGAACTGCAACGTGAGGCGGTCGTGGAACGTGTCGCCGTAGCGCGCGTGCAGGTCCGCGCGCGAGATTCCCTCCGGCGGGTACTCCGGATGGAGGTCATATGAGAGCCAGGTGATCTCGGCACCGAACCGGTTCCGCATCCACTCGGCCAAGGGCTGGCCGAGCCGGCAGAAGGGTCAGATGTAGTCCGACCAGACCGCGACGGTGTGTTCGCTCATCGCTCCTCGTAACGGAGGAGGTCGTCGACGGATTCCCGCCGCCGGATCACGCGGGCCGTCCCGCCGTTCACGAGCACGACCGCCGGTCGCGGCACACCGTTGTAGTTCGAGCCCATCGTCAGCGTGTACGCGCCCGTCGCGGGCACCGCGAGCAGGTCGCCGCGGCGCGGATGCGGCAGCTCGGCCGCGTCGATCAGCACGTCGCCCGACTCGCAGTGCTTGCCCGCGATGCGGAAGACGCCGTCGGGCAGCTCGTCGGCGCGGTTCGCGAGCAACGCCTCGTACCGCGCGCCGTAGAGCTGCGGGCGCGGGTTGTCGGACATCCCGCCGTCGATCGCGGCGTACCGGACGCCGCCGCTGTCCTTCAGCACGCCGACGCGATACAGCGTGACGCCGGCGCGCCCGACGAGCGAGCGGCCGGGCTCCAGCACGACCTGCACCGGGTGAGGCCAGCGCTCGTGCAGCCGCTGCACGAGCGGGCCGACGAACTCCTCGATCTCCGGCACGTGCTCGTCGCGCGTGTAGCGGATGCCGAGCCCGCCGCCGATGTCGAGCACTGCCGGAGCCCAGTCGAGCTCGTCACGCGCGCGCTCGCAGAACGCGGCGAGCCGCTCGACGGCGACGAGGCTCTCGTCGACGCGCGCGAGCTGCGAGCCGACGTGGAAATGCACGCCGGCGACCTCGATGCCGAGGCGGCGCGCCTCTGCGATCACCGCGAGCGCCGGGTCGGCCGCAAGCCCGAACTTCGACTCGTCGTGCGCGGTCTGGATCGACTGGTGCGTGACCGCCTCGACCCCGGGCGTGAGGCGCACGAGGGCGCGGCGCACGCCCGCCGCTGCTGCACGGCCGGGCTCGTCGGCCGCGTCGAGCACGAGGGTCGCGCCCGCCTCGGCCGCACCGCGGAGCTCGTCGTCGGACTTGTTGTTGCCGTGGAAGAGGATCCGCTCGCCCGTGATGCCCGCGGCGTGGGCGACCGCGAGCTCGCCGAGAGTGGAGACGTCGGCGCCGACACCCTCCTCCGCGAGGATCCGCAGCAGGGCGATGTTCGCGAACGCCTTCGTGCCGTAGACGACGACCGCCCCCGGGGCGGCCGCGCTGTACGCCTGTGCTTGGGCGCGAATCGTGCGTTCGCAGTAGACGACGAGCGGCGTCCCGTACTCGGCCGCGAGCTGCGACACGGAGACGCCGCCGAGCATCAGCTCGCCGCTCTCGGTTCGGGCGGAATGAGGAAATAGCTCCAGCACGCTGGGATTGCTAGCATCCCAGGACGATGCAGGAGCTGCTTGCGTAGATCAGGGAGGCAAGCGCGGCGACGCCGCGTCGGCTCCCCACGGCCTCTCTCGCGAGAGGCTTTTTTGTCTCTGGAGGACGAATGAACCGGTACGACCCGAAGGCGATCGAGGCGAAGTGGCAGGGCGTCTGGGAGGACGCGAGGGCGTTCCACGTCCCGAATCCGGAGCCGGGAGCAGACCAGAGCGCCAAGAGCTACGTCGTCGAGATGTGGCCGTACCCGTCGGGGACGCTGCACATGGGCCACGTGCTCGTCTACACGATCGGCGACGTCATCTCGCGCTTCCGCCGCCGGAACGGCTTCGCGGTGCTGCACCCGATCGGCTTCGACTCCTTCGGGCTGCCGGCCGAGAACGCCGCGATCCGCGAGGGGGGGCACCCGCGCGAGATCACCGAGCGAAACATCGTGAACATCACGCAGTCGATGCGGCGCATGGGCTGGGGCTTCGACTGGGACAGGCTGATCTCGGCGCACGAGCCCGAGTACTACCGCTGGGACCAGTGGCTGTTCCTGAAGCTGCTGGAGGCGGGGCTCGCCTACCGCAAGGCCTCACCGGTGAAAGGGTGCCCCGCCGACCAGGTCGTGCTCGCGAACGAGCAGGTGCACGACGGCCACTGCGAGTACTGCGGCGCCGAGGTCGTGTCGAAGAACCTCGAGCAGTGGTTCTTCAAGACGACGGCGTACGCGGACGAGCTGATCGACGAGCTCGAGAACATCGAGTGGCCGGACCGCGTCAAGGCCATGCAGCGCAACTGGATCGGCCGCAGCGAGGGCGCCGAGATCCTGTTCGCGATCGAGGAGCTCGAGACCGACGTCTCCGTGTTCACCACGCGTCCCGACACGCTGTTCGGCGCGTCCTTCTTCGTGCTCGCGCCGGAGCATCCGCTCGTCGCGCAGCTGGCCGAGCGCTCGCCGAACGGTGACGAGCTACGCGACTACGTCCGCAAGGCGGCAGTGAAGCGCGGCGAGGAGCGCGCCGCCGCGGAGGAGAAGACCGGCGTCTTCACGGGCTTCTTCGCCACGAACCCCGTGAACGAGGCGCGCATCCCGATCTGGGTCGCCGACTACGTGCTGATGGACTACGGCACCGGGGCGATCATGGCGGTGCCCGCGCACGACGAGCGCGACCTCGCGTTTGCGGAGCGGTTCGACATTCCCGTCGTGTTGGTGATCGACGACGACGGCAACCTCGTCAACTCGGCGCAGTTCGACGGTCGGCCCGCAGACGAGGCGAAGCGCGCGATCGTCGACTGGCTCGGCGAACGCGACCGCGGCAGGACGGCGATCAGCTTCCGCCTGCGCGACTGGGGCTTCTCACGCCAGCGGTACTGGGGCTGCCCGATCCCGATCGTCTACTGCGACGAGCACGGAGCGGTGCCGGTTCCCGAGAGCGAGCTGCCGGTACTGCTGCCGGAGATAGAGGATTACAAGCCGAAGGGGATCGCGCCGCTCGCGAGCGCGGAGGACTGGGTGCGCGCGCCGTGCCCGACGTGCGGGAAGGAGGGACGGCGGGAGGTCGAGACGATGGACACGTTCGTCGACTCGTCGTGGTACTTCCTGCGTTTCTGCGACCCGCACAACGACGACGCGGCGTGGGATCGCGAGATCGTCGACTGGTGGAGCCCGGTCGACCAGTACATCGGCGGCGTCGACCACGCGACCATGCACCTCATCTACGCGCGCTTCTTCATGAAGGCGCTGAACGACCTCGGCCTGATCGGCTTCCGGGAGCCGTTCCTGCACCTGTTCACGAACGGCTGGGTGCAGCTGGGTGGGTCGAAGATGTCCAAGTCGAAGGGCAACGTGATCGGCCCCGAGGAGCTGGTGGAGGAATACAGCGCCGACGCCGTGCGCCTCTACATCCTGTTCATCGGGCCCGCACGCGAGGACATGGACTGGACCGACGAGGGCATCGACGGGATGCAGCGCTTCGTCCGCCGTGTGTATCGCCTGGTCGGCGAGGTCGCGGAGCGCGCCCCCCAGGGCGACCCCGAGCCGAGCGAGCTGACGCGTAAGGCGCACGAGACGGTCGCGAAGGTGACCGACGACGTCGGCCGCCGCCAGTCGTTCAACACGGCGATCGCCGCCGTGATGGAGCTTGTGAACGCGCTCTCGAAGGCGGGCCCGGACGATCCCGCGGCGCGCTTCGCCGCGGAGACCGCCGTGTCGCTGATCCAGCCGTACGCGCCGCACGTCGCGGAGGAGCTGTGGGAGCTGCTCGGCCACGAGCGTCTGTGGGAGCAGCCGTGGCCGGTCGCCGACGGGACGCAGCTCGTGCGAGACACGTTCGAGCTCGTCGTGCAGGTGAACGGCAAGGTGCGCGACCGCTTCGAGGTCGAGGCGGGCGCATCCGAGCAGGAGCTCGTCGAGCGCGCGCAGGCGTCGTCACGCGTCAAGGCGCACCTGGACGGCGCGCAGGTGCGCAAGACGATCGTCGTCCCGCGCAAGCTCGTGAACTTCGTCGTCGGCTAGCGCGGGTCCTCGCGGTCGACGGATCGTTCCGGTGAGTCCCGCGGCACTCATCCGGCGGCGGTTCAGTAGACGAAGGGCAGGAGCCGGCGCCGCGTCCGCTGCCGGTATGCCTCGTAGTCGGCGAAGCGCGCCGTCAGCCAGAGCTCTTCCCGGCGTGCCTTCAGGTCGAGGAAGAGTGCGAGCGCGACGACGAGCGTCAGCCCGAGGACGCTGGCGAAGACGATCGTCCAGCCGAGTGCGATCAGAATGCCGGCGCCGTACATCGGGTGTCGGGCAAGGGCATACGGGCCGGTCGTGATGAGCGGGAGCGTCCGGTCCGTCCGGGGGGCGGGGAGCGGCGTGAGGGAAGAGCCGAGCTCGAGCCCGGCCGCGACGAGGAGGAGCAGGCCGAGCACGAGCAGCGCGCCACCGGCCGCGTAGGCCGCGACTGCGGCGCCACGAGCCCAGCCCCGGCCGGCGAGCGCGGAGAGCAGGACAGCTGCGATGAGCAGGACCTGGCCGGCGACCCATCCCTCACCGCGCTTGCCGAGCGCGGGCAGGCGCGACGGACGGCGGTTGCCCGTGGCCGGGCTTCGATCGTCGGGCGGCTGCACCCGCCGCTACCGTCGTTCCGCGCCCGGTCGTTCGCATCGGGGAAACGCGGAGTCTCGGTTTCGGGAAAGCCGCACGTTGTCCGGTCGACCGCCGCCGGCGCGACGGCACAGAGCCGGCACATTCTCGTCAACGTCCGCTCGCGAGAGTTGACGTCATGGATCTTCCTGCGCTTGGGGTATCGCAGCGACGGGCGATCGCCGTGGTGGTGGTGCTGGCGATTGCGCTCGTCCTGGGCCCGCGCGTGCTCGGCCACGGGGGTGCGAGGGCGCCGGCGGTCGCGCTGATCCGGCCCGCGAAACCGGCGCGGGTCTCGCAGGCGAAGCTCGTCGTGGACGTGGTGGGGGCGGTGCGCCGGCCCGGACTGCACCGGCTCGAGCGGGGGACGAGGATCGCGGACGCGGTCGCGGCGGCGGGCGGGGCCACTGCGAAGGCCGATCTCGCGCTCGTGAACCTCGCGGCGCCGCTGGCCGATAGAGGGCAGATCGTCGTCCCGTTTCGCGGTGCGGCCGGCGCGGCTTCCCGCGCCGGGTCGCCGACCGCTCCGCTCGACCTGAACACCGCGACGCTCGAGCAGCTCGACGGCCTGCCGGGCATCGGGCCCGCCACCGCGGCGAAGATCGTCGGTTTCCGGCAGGCGCACGGGCCGTTCCACTCGCTGGAGGAGCTCGACGCGGTGCCGGGAATCGGGCCGGCGCGGATCGAGCAGCTGAAGGGATTGGTGCTGCCGTGAGCGTGCGCGCGCCCTACGTGCTCGCCGCCGCGCTCTGCTGCGGCCTCGCCGCCGCAACCATGGTACGGATCGCCGTGCTCCCGGCGGCGCTCGTGCTCACGCTCGTTCTTGCGACTCGCGCCCCGCTTGCCGTCGCGACGTGCGTGCTCGCGCTCGCGGGCTGGTGGTGGGGGAGCGATCGAGTGCGTGCGCTCGACCGCAGCGCGCTGGCGCCGAGGATCGGGACGGCGGCGCGTGCCGTCGTCGAGCTGCAGGAGCCGCCGCGCGCCGGGCGGTTCCAGACCCGTGTGCGCGCGCTCGTCACCCGCTGGGGCGTGGAACGCGTGCACGAGCCCGTCCTGCTCGAGCTGGGGGCGGGTCGTTCTCCACCGCAGGGCGCACGCCTGTCGGTGCTCGGGGTGCTGCGCGCACCGCGCAGCCCGTCGAACGGCTTCGACGAGAGCGCCTGGCTGCGCCGCCACGGTGTGCACGTCGTGCTGCGTGTGGACGCCTGGCGCCGCGTCGGCAGACGGAGTGGGCTCGGCGGCGTCGCCGACCGGCTGCACGCATGGCTCGCGCGGGACGGCGCAACCGGGCTCGCAGGGGAACGCCGCGGGGTGATCGAGGGAGTCGTCCTCGGCGAGGATCAGGGTCTCTCGGACGCGCTCAAGCAGCGCTTCCGCGCCTCGGGGCTCTATCACCTGCTGGCCGTGAGCGGCTCGAACGTCGTGCTCGTCGCGTCGGGTGTGCTCGGGCTGGCGTGGCTGCTCGGCGTGTCACGGCTCGCTGCCGAGGTCGCGGTGCTCGTCGCGATCGGCGCGTACGTGCTCGCCGTCGGCCCGCAGCCGTCCGTGATCCGCGCGGGTGTCGCCGGCGCGCTCGCCTCGCTGGCCTGGCTGAGCGGCCGCCAGCGTGACAGGTGGTACGCCCTGCTCGTCGCCGCGGTCGTGCTGCTCGCGTGGAACCCGTACAACGCACGTGATCCCGGCTTCCAGCTCTCGTTCGCGGCGGTGCTCTCGATCTTCGTCCTGGCGCCGCGCTTCCGGCGCGTGCTCGAGGGCTATCCGCTCCCACAGCCGCTGCGCGGGCCGGTGTCGATCTCCGCGGCGTGCGGGCTCGGAACGGCGCCGGTCTGCTGGTTCCAGTTCCATGCGATCCCGCTGCTCACGGTGCCGGCGAACGCCGCCGCCGCTCCCGTGGTCGCGCCGCTGCTCGGGCTGGCGCTCGTCACCGCGGTCGTCGCGCCGGTGGCGCACGCCCCTGCCGTGCCGATCGCCGGGCTCAACGGCTGGTGCGCGGCCTACCTCGCCGGCTGTGCGCGTCTCTTCGGCGGCCTCCCCGGCGCTCAGGTCCGGTCGTCCGAAGGGGCTGCCGTGCTCGCCGCGTTGGTGCTCCTGGCCGCGGCCTATGCTTGGCGTCGTGGCGACGGAGCTGAAGCCGGCCTATCTCCTCACCGGCAGCGACCGGCCGAAGATCACGCGCGCGCTCCGCCGTCTGCGTGAGCGGATCGGGGACGACGCGACCGAGCACCTGAACGCGCGCGACGCATCTGCCGAAGACGTGATCGCGTCCTGCAACTCGATGGGCCTCTTCGGGGGCGAGCGGCTCGTGATCGTCGACGAGGTCGAGCGCTGGAAGGCGGCCGACGTGAAGGAGATCGCGGCCTATCTCGCGGCGCCCGCTCCGTCCACCGTGCTCGCGCTCGTCGCCGAGGAGATCAAGTCGGACGCGGCGCTCGCCAAAGCCGTCGCCAAGACGGGCCAGGTCTTGTCGTACGACGTGCCGAAGCGGAAGCTGCCCGAGTGGGTCGCCGAGCAGTTCGGGCGCTACGGCGCGAAGGCCGACGCGGATGCCTGCCGGGCGCTCGTGGAGATGGTCGGCGACGACCTCGACGAGCTCCAGAGCGAGATCGACAAGCTCTCGACCTGGGCGGCCGGCGACCAGATCACGCTGCGCGACGTCGAGCAGATGGCCGCCGGGCGGGCCGAGACCGCGATCTTCTCGCTCACCGACGCGTGGGGGCGACGCGACGTCGCAGGCGTCCTCTCCTCGGCCGAGGCGATCCTGGAGCGCTCGCACCGTCCGCGCTCCGGCGAGCTGATGCGGATGATCGGCTCGATGGTGAACCACGTCGGGCGCGTACGGCGCTGCCAGCGGCTCGCCGACCAGGGCGTTCGCCCCCGGGACGCAGCGGGGCAGCTGAAGATGCACCCGTTCGTGGCCGAGAAGGCGTTCGCGCAGGCCGCGAACTTCTCCGCCGAGGAGCTCGGCTACGCGATCGTGCGCCTGTCGGAGCTCGATGCCGCTGCGAAGGGCGGCTCGCGGATGCCGGCCGACCTCGAGCTCGAGCGCGCGCTGATCGACGTCACGCGCCCGCACGAGCGCGCGGCGTAAGAGCTACTTCGTCGCTTCGGGCTTGCCCGCAACGATGCGGGCGGCCTGCGCCTTGCGGCGGGCGGCGGTGTTCTTGTGGAGCGAGCCGCGGGAGGCGGCCTTGTCGAGCCAGCTGACGAGCTCGCGGTGGCTCGAGGTCACGCTCGCGGCGTCGCCCTGCTCGGCGGAGTCGCGGAGGCGGCGCATCAGCGTCTTCGCGGTCGAGCGCCAGCGCAGGTTCTCGATCCGCTGGCGGCTGGCCTGGCGGACGCGCTTCTCCTGTTGTCTGATGTTCGGCATAGGCGTTGAAATGCCCGCTGAGGCGGGCCCGCAGAGGGTAGCAGCCGGGAGGATCGGCCTGCGCGCTCCCTATGCTCTCGCCTGTGAGCGACGCCGACCGCGAGCGAGACCTGCGCAGGCTCGAGCGCGACCGGCGGCGCCGGGAGGGCGGCCGGGCGACGTATTTCGACGAGGCCGGGACGAGCTTCGCGGGCGCCGGCCTCTCGGAGCCGTCGACCGAAGTGCTGCGACCCGAGCAGCTCCGCTCCGAGCCGGTGGAGGACGAGGCCGTCGGCGAGGGAGGCCTCCCGCCGCGTCGCCGCCTTGCGGTCTCGACGGCGATCTTCGCGGCCGCCACGGGGCTCTCGCGCGTGCTCGGGCTCGTGCGCGAGGTCGTCGCGTCGTACTACTTCGGTGCGAGCGGCAAGATCAACGCCTTCACCGTCGCGTTCCAGCTCCCGAACCTCTTCCGCGCGCTCGTCGCGGACGCCGCGCTCTCGTCGGCGTTCGTCCCGGTCTTCACCGACCTGCTGGAGAAAGACAAGAAGCGCGCGTGGCGCGTCGCGGCGACGCTCTTCTGGCTGATGCTCCTCGGCCTCACCGCGCTGACGGCGATCTTCGTGCTCGTCGCGCCATGGGTGATCGGCATCTTCGGGAACCCCGGTCACGATCGCGCGCTCGCCGTAGGTCTCTCGCGCGTTCTCTTCCCGATCGTGGCGCTGCTCGGCGTCTCCGGGATCGTGGTCGGGATCCTCAACAGCTACGACCACTTCACCGTCCCGGCGCTCTCGCCGGTCTTCTGGAACATCGCGATCATCGTCGGGCTCGCGATCGGCGTCCCGCAGGCGCAGACGATGGACACGAAGCTGTACGTGTACGCGGTCTCGATCCTCGTCGCGACGCTGATCCAGGTGTTCCTGCCGATGCCGTGGCTGCGCGGACGCGACGGAAGCCTCCGGATCGTCTTCGACTGGCGCGACCCGGCGGTGAAGCGCGTCTTCGTGCTGATGGTGCCCGTGACGCTCGGGCTCGGGCTGATCAACGTGAACGCGGTGATCGACGTCTTCTTCGCGTCGCGGCTGATCGACGCGAACCTCGCTCCGACGGCGATCCAGAAGGCATTCCTCGTCTACATGCTCCCGCAGGGGATGTTCTCGGTCGCGATCGCGACGGTGCTCTTTCCGTCGCTGTCGCGCTTCGCCTCGCGCGGCGACATGGCGGGGTTCCGGCAGACGGTGAGCAGCGGCTTGCGCCAGATCGCGTTCCTGCTGGTTCCCGCGGCCGTCGTGAGCGCGGTGCTCGCCGGCCCGATCGTTCGCATCCTCTTCCAGCGCGGAGCGTGGCATCCGCCGCAGACGCCCGTCGTCGCGGCGGTGCTCGCGGCCTTCAGCGCGGGGCTCGTCTTCAACGGCGCGATGCTGATGCTGAACCGCGCCTTCTTCAGTCTCCAGTCGAACTGGGTGCCGACGGTGGTCGCGCTCGGGAATCTCTTCCTCAACGTGCTGCTCGACCTCGCGTTCTACCGCGTCGGCGCGTGGGGCATCGCGCTCTCGACCGCGATCTGCAACGTCGCGGGCACGGTGGCGCTGCTCGTCCTGCTGCGCCGGAGGCTCGGACGCTTCGAGGGCGGCGCGATCGCCTTGACCGTCACAAAGGTCGTGACGGCGTCGGCCGCTGTCGCCGCGGTTGCGTGGTTCGTGTGGCATCCGCTCGACTCGGCGCTCGGCCGCTCGTTCCCGGCGCAGTTCGTCTCGCTGGGGCTCGCGCTCAGCGCGTCGGTCGGCGTCTACCTCGGGGCGTGCCGGCTGCTCCGGGTGCGTGAAATGGACGTTCTCTTCTCGTTGCGCTCGCGCCTCCGCCGCGCGTGAGCATCGGCTTCGTCCCACTCGCTGCCGGCGATCTCGAGCAGGTGCACGCGTGGCTGCGGCAGCCGCACGTTGCACGCTGGTGGCACGACGATGACGACGAGACGTACGAGAAGGTCGTCGCCAACTACCTGCCTGCGATCGAGGGCCGGGATCCCACCGACAACTACGTGATCGTCGTGGACGACCGGTCGGTCGGGATGATTCAGACGTATCTCGTCGTCGACTATCCGGAATGGGAGACGATCCTCCAGCTCGGCCCGGGCGTCGCGGGCGTCGACCTCTTCATCGGCGAAGAGGACGCGATCGGCCGTGGGCTCGGTCCGGAGATCCTGTGCGCCTTCGCGTCGGGCGTCGTGTTCGCGAAGGAAGGGACGCACGCCTGCGTCGCCGGGGTCGAGTCCGACAACACGCGCTCCTTGCGTGCTTTCGAGAAGGCGGGCTTCCGATTCGTCCGCGCCTACGAGGAAGGGGGGCGGCCGCACCAGCTCATGCGCCTGGAACGCGACCCCTGAGCCCGTGCCGGACGCGGCTACGATCGCTCACGCCAATGGACCAGAGCAAGATCCGCAACTTCTCGATCATCGCGCACATCGACCACGGCAAGTCGACGCTCGCCGATCGCATCCTCGAGGTGACCGACACGGTCGCCGAACGCGACATGCGCGCGCAGCTGCTCGACTCGATGGACCTCGAGCGCGAGCGCGGGATCACGATCAAGGCGCAGGCGGTGCGGGTGGCCTGGAAGGGCCACGAGCTGAATCTGATCGACACGCCGGGGCACGTCGACTTCACGTACGAGGTCTCCCGCTCGCTGCAGGCCTGCGAGGGCGCGCTGCTCGTGGTCGACGCAGCACAGGGCATCGAGGCGCAGACGCTCGCCAATGCCTACCTCGCGATCGAGAACGGCCTGGAGATCGTCCCGGTGGTGAACAAGATCGACCTCCCGTCGGCCGATCCGGAGGGCGCGTCGCAGGAGGTCGCCGACCTGCTCGGCGACGATCCCGCGAAGGTCGTCCGCATCTCCGCGAAGACCGGCCTGAACGTGGGGGACGTGCTCGATGCGATCGTCGAGCGCGTGCCCGCGCCGGCCGGTGACCCGGACGCGCCACCGCGCGCGCTCGTCTTCGACTCCGCGTACGACCAGTACCGCGGCGTGCTCGCATTCGTGCGCGTCATCGACGGCTCGTTCTCGCATCGCGAGGAGCTGCAGACGATGGCCACCGGCACGCGCTTCGACGCGGAGGAGCTCGGCTTCTTCTCGCCCACGATGACGCCGGTCGAGTCGCTCTCCGCCGGCGAGGTCGGCTACATCGTTACCGGTCTCAAGGACGTCTCCCGGCTGCGGGTCGGCGACACGATCACGTCGGTCGCGCGGCGCGCGTCCGAGCCGCTGCCGCGCTACAACGGCGTCGAGC
>ORMF012148306.1_pt1 | contig 15623 bp, 11 predicted proteins | sample 1779871 | NCBI WGS metagenome assembly ORMF01 (sample SAMEA104232316, study PRJEB22302) | groundwater metagenome | biome: forest; feature: aquifer; material: groundwater | place: USA | collected 2011-08-07 | depth 5.4 m | reverse complement strand
TGGAAAGGACTCGTTTCTCGTTCGGTCCGTACCGTCGTTCGCGGCACGGAAATCGGCCGAACCTCTCCTGAAGGACATGGTCGACGAGCTGGCCCACCAATCGGTCGCGCGTCGGCTCATCGTGCAGCGGGAACACGTTACGATCACGAATGCATGCAAAATGGCCGTAAAGGCCGGCGATCCGCTGACCATACAAGAGATGACTGGCCTGCTGGACCAGCTCGCCGATACCGAGAACCCGTACCTTTGCCCGCACGGGCGACCAATCGTCATCACAATCCCGTTTGGAGATATTGATCGGAAGTTCAAACGGTCATGACTCTCATCCACAGATGTCACAGATTCTTCAGAATTGGTGGGCCATGAGAATACTTGTCCTCTGTGTGTTATGCCCGGCTTGGTTCAGTCTGCCGTTTCGACCAGCTGACCAAACGCCGACTGGGATGGTGCTGACCAACCTTCGCCTAATAGCCGGCACGGGTCGGCCCGCCATCGAGAATGCGAATATTGTAATTCGCGGCGATCGGATCGTAGCTGCCGGCCCTGCAGCGTCAGTGACCGTACCCGCGAACTTCGAACAGATCGACGTCCACGGCCAGACCGCCATGCCCGGCCTCGTCGATTGCCATTTTCACATCGAGCAGGACCCGAAGATGGCCCTCCGGCAGCTCGCAAACGGAGTCACTTCGTTCCGGGATCCCGGATCATGGTTCGAACAGTTCGACGAATTGAAGCGAATGATGGCCGCCGACGGTCTAACCGGTCCGCGGATGCAGATTTGTGGTCCTCATATCGACGGCGAGAACCCCGCATACCCGAAGGACTCGGTCGTCGCCCGGGATGTGGAAGAAGCGCGCCTATTCACCGAGCGTAACATCCGGAACGGCGCTGAAGCGATCAAGATCTACTTCCGACTGCCGATGGAGCGTGTCAAGGCCGTGATCGACGTATGTCGCAAACACAATGTGCCGACGACCGCACATCTGGAGATTCTGGACGCGCGTGACGCGCTCAGAGCCGGTGTGAATGGGATCGAGCACATCACTTCATTCGGCCAGTGCCTGGTCAACAGGCGGCGGGCGGAAGTTTACCGACAGACCATCTTGAAGGACAACAGCGCTAGAAGCAAGGGACGATACGAGCTGTTCGCGGAAGCGGACTTCGACGGCCCCGATGCGAAAGAGCTTTTTCAGGTGCTGCGAGAAAAGCGGCCGTTTGTCACTCCGACGCTGGCTGTCTTCGAGGTTCGTCCGGGCCGTATGCCTGCATCCCTCGGCGCGCAGTTCGAGCCCATTGCCCTTCGCGGGTTCGAAAACATGAAGCGGATGACAAAGCTCACCCACGACCACGGCGCGCAAATCGTTCTTGGAGGACACACCTCCGTCCCATTCGCGGGGCGTGGAGAAGCGCCGTGGCGGGAGCTTGAGCTGCTGGTCGAATCCGGTCTGACGCCGTTGGAAGCAATCCGCGCCGCGACCCTCAATGGCGCTCGGTTTCTTCGCCGCGATAGGGACGTGGGATCGATCGAGAAAGGGAAACTGGCGGACCTAATTGTGATCGATGGCCGACCGGATCAAGACATCTCAGACATCCGGAAAGTCTCTCGCGTTATGCTGGGCGGCCGGTGGGTGGATCGCCCCCGATACTCGACTTATTGAATCGTCCGATTGTACGATTTCTGAAGGGACGTGATCACGCGCCCGGAACCTTCATCTTCAGCTTCCGCTGCGAGAACGGCTGATCGAACAGGGTCAGCTCCGCGGGTTTTGCGCTCTTTGGGGCCTTGAAAATGACCCGCGCCCGGATCTCTTTCGAGGGTTCCAGCTCCATGTCGAGCGTGGAATCCGCGCTCATCCGAAAAACATCGCTTACCCACTCTATTGGCTCGCCGTTCGTGTCGGTCATGCTGTATTGGAATGTGCTCCAGGTGAATTGACGCTTTTGCTGAGTCGGGTTGCGCACAAGCACCGTGGCGACGAGAAGCTTGTTGTCGTCGCCGGGATCGTAGTTACCCAGTTTCCCGGACGTCGTTTCGACCTTCTCCACCGTCAGGTCCCAATTCCCCAGCCAGGTGGCACTTCCGATGGTCCCCATGGCCGAATCCTTCGTATCGATCCCGCCGGTCTCCATGAAAGCATCCGTAAGCGGCTTGACTTTGTCGCGCAGTGTATAGCGCAGCACCGGCGGATTGCCCCGCTGTACCATCAGCTTGACGACGGGCCCTTTCCCATAGATTGGAATAACGGCCACGGCGCGAACCTTCTGAGCGGGCTTCAAGCTCATATCGAGGCGCACCTTCCGATCCGGGTGATAGACGTAGCCGTCAAACCCGAAGTTCTGGTCGTCCGGCGAGACAACCGTGAACTTGAATGAGCCCCAGCTGAAGCCCATTTCACTCTTCTGCGGATTCTGCACGGCGAAGGTGACCACCAAGAGTCGCTCACCGGCTTTGGCGAGGACGGTCTCTTCCTGCATCATCGACCGAAGCGCGAACTCCGCCGATTCCAGCGTAAAGTAGAGCTCCTCACCCTTGGCGCCGAGCGTGTATATCACGCCCGGCTTCCCATTGTCGCCGGGCATTTGGGCCGTGCCGGAGGAAGAGCCAGGCGGAGGCGTGGGTTTCTTCGGCTTCTGGGGGCTTGTTTTTTGCGCCAGACCGGGCGCCGACATCGTGCTCAACAAGACGAAAGAGAAAACACATTTCAAACAAGTTCCGGTCGAATTTCGTTCCATTTCGTTGCTCCTCTTCCCGAAGACCCTCAGGGTCGATCTGGCCGATGTCTCGAAGGGCTCATTTGAGCCGCATAAGTATTCTTAAGGTTTCAGGTCCAATCCTCCATGTCGTTCGAAAGGAAATGCTCTGATCGGCTGCCTGCGAGATAAGCAATTCTTGCTCGCGGGTATAATAGCCCCACGCTCAACCGAGCCGATAATTGAACCAATGGACACCCGCGAACAACTAGAACAACTGCTCTCTCGACGCATCTTGATCTTCGACGGCGCGATGGGCACGATGACCCAGCGCTATAAGCTGGGCGACCGCGAATACCGAGGAGATCGTTTCGCGGACCATCCGCGCGACCTCAAAAACGACAGCGACGTCCTGTCTCTGACTCAGCCGGAGATCGTCAAGGATATTCATCGTGCATACCTCGACGCAGGAGCGGACATCATCTCGACGAACACATTCACGGCGACCTCCATCGCCCAGGCCGACTTTGGGCTGGAGAAATACGTCTACGAAATGAACGTGGCCGGAGCGAAGCTCGCCCAGGCAGCCGCGGACGAGGCTATGGCGAAGGATCCGTCGCGCCCACGCTTTGTCGCCGGATCGCTTGGACCGACCAACCGGACCGCGTCACTCGCCATCGACGTCAACAATCCCGCTCACCGCGCGACCACTTTCGACGATTTCGTCGCCGCGTACTATGAGAATGCCAAGGGACTGCTTGAAGGCGGGGTCGACATTCTCCTCGTCGAGACCATTTTCGACACGCTCGTCGGCAAGGCGGCGCTGTTCGCCATCCAGAAGCTGTTCGATGAGGGCCATCGCAGTGTCCCAGTAATGGCATCCGCGACCATCGTCGACCTCAGCGGCCGCAATCTGTCCGGCCAAACTGTCGAGGCTTTCTGGATTTCCGTCTCCCATTTCGATCTCCTGAGCGTCGGCATCAACTGTTCGCTCGGGCCGAAGGAGATGAGGCCGTACATCGAAGAGTTGTCGCGGATCGCGCCGATCTACGTCAGCTCCTATCCGAACGCCGGTCTTCCTGATGCCCTCTCGGAAACAGGCTTCCCGGAGACGCCGGAATCGCTGGCGCCCCAGCTCCGCGACTGGGCGGAAAACGGCTGGCTTAACTTCGTAGGCGGCTGCTGCGGCACCACCCCGGACCACATTCGCTCCCTTGCCGACGCCGTAGAAGGCCTCCGCCCTCGCCAACTAGCCAATCGACCGAATACGAGTACGAGTACGAGCACGCCCCCGACTGGGCGCCTGCCAATGGCCCAACGCCCCACGGGCCCAACGACCTACCCCCAATTCTCCGGCCTCGAGCCCCTCACCATTCGCCCCGACTCCAACTTCATCCTGATCGGCGAGCGGACCAACGTCACCGGCTCGCCCAAGTTCTCCAAGCTCATTCTGAACGGTCAGTTCGAGGACGCGCTCAAGGTCGCCCTCCAGCAAGTCGATGGCGGCGCGAACATCCTGGACGTCAACATGGACGAGGGCATGCTCGACTCCGAGCAGGCAATGACCACATTCCTCAACCTGATCGCGTCCGAGCCGGCTATTTCGCGCGTCCCGATCATGGTGGACAGCTCGAAATGGTCGATCATCGAGGCCGGACTGAAGTGCGTCCAGGGCAAGGGGATCGTCAACTCCATTAGCCTCAAAGAGGGCGAAGAGAAGTTCCGGGAGCAGGCGCGGCTCGTCAGGCGTTACGGCGCGGGCGTGGTCGTGATGGCGTTCGACGAGACCGGGCAGGCCGACACCGTCGAGCGCAAGGTCGGGATCTGCACGCGCGCATATCGGATCCTGGTGGATGAGATCGGCTTCCCGCCCCAGGACATCATTTTCGACCCGAACATCCTGACAGTCGCGACGGGCATCGAGGAGCACAACAACTATGCCGTCAACTTCATCGAGGCAACGCGAATCATTAAGGAGACCCTGCCCGGCTGCAAAGTGAGCGGCGGAGTCAGCAACATCTCCTTCTCTTTCCGTGGCAATAACGTCGTCCGCGAGGCCATGCACTCCGCCTTCCTCTACCACGCGATCAAGGCCGGATTGGACATGGCGATCGTCAACGCCGGAATGCTCGCGATTTACGAGGAGATCCCCAAAGACCTCCTGAACTTGGTCGAGGATGTTTTGCTGAACCGACGCCCCGATGCAACTGAGCGTCTCCTGACATATGCCAACGATACTACAATCACGCCGGGAACAGGTTCTCTTACAATTCAAGGTCGCGCGACCGGGGTACAAGTTCGGGACTTAGCCTGGCGCGAGGGAACGGTGGAAGACCGCCTGAGCCACGCTCTGGTTAAGGGGATCATCGAGTTCATCGACGCCGACACGGAAGAGGCGCGACAGAAGTATGGCCGTCCGCTGGATGTGATCGAAGGCCCGCTGATGGCCGGCATGAATGTCGTTGGCGATCTCTTCGGATCCGGCAAGATGTTCCTGCCTCAGGTCGTCAAGAGTGCGCGGGTGATGAAAAAGGCCGTCGCCGTTCTGCTTCCCTACATGGAGGCGGAAAAGGCGGCCGGCGGAGGGCGCGCTCAGGGCAAGATCGTGATCGCAACGGTCAAGGGCGACGTCCACGATATCGGCAAGAACATTGTCGGCGTTGTCCTCGGATGCAACAACTACGAGGTGATCGACCTCGGGGTCATGGTCCCCTGCGAGCGCATTCTCGCGACCGCCCGCGAGACCGGCGCCGACTTGATCGGTCTCAGTGGCCTCATCACCCCTTCCCTGGACGAGATGGTCCACGTCGCGAAGGAGATGGACCGCGAAGGGTTCGACGTCCCGCTGCTCATCGGCGGCGCAACAACGAGTAAGGCCCACACCGCCGTTAAGATCGCCCAGAACTACCGCCATCCGGTCGTCCATGTCCACGACGCCTCCCGGGCCGTCGGCGTCGTCGGCAATCTTATCAGTCCGGAGATGAAGCCGGAGTTCGTCAAGACCAACGCAAAGGACCAGGAGACCGCACGCGAGCAGCACGCCGCCAAGCGCGAGCATAAGGCGATGTTGACACTGGAGCAGGCTCCCGCCCGCCGAGTCTCAATCTACTGGGCCAAGGCCGGAGCCCCCAAGCCACGATTCTTCGGAGCCAAGGAGGTTCGGCCACGGCTTGCTGAGCTCGTTCCTTTCATCGACTGGTCGCCTTTCTTCCACGCCTGGGAATTGCGCGGTCGGTATCCGGCAATCCTGGATGACGAGGTCGTTGGCGAACAGGCTCGGGAGCTCTATCGTGACGCCGTGGATCTCCTGAGCTGCATCGTTGGCGAGATGCGTCTCCAAGCACGCGGGGTGTACGGCTTTTTCCCGGCAAATGCGAACGGGGAGGACATCGAACTCTATACGGATGATTCGCGCAAGAGGACCCTCACTACACTCCATACGCTGCGCCAGCAGGTAGATAAGGGCGATGAACAGGTAAATTATGCACTGGCCGATTTCATCGCGCCCATGGAATCCGGAGTCGATGACTACATTGGAGCATTCGCCGTTACCACGGGTCACGGCTTGGACGAGCTGGTCGCCCGCTTCGACCGCGAGTCGGATCCTTACAACTCTACGATGGCCAAGGCGCTGGCGGACCGACTCGCAGAAGCTTTCGCCGAATACTTGCACAAGATTGCCCGTGCCGACTGGGGTTACGGTAGGGCCGAGGACCTTACCAACGAAGACTTAATTCGCGAGAAGTACCGCGGCATTCGTCCGGCTCCCGGCTATCCCGCCTGTCCCGACCACACCGAGAAGCGCACGCTGTTCAACCTGCTTTCGGCGGAGGATAACGCTGGGATTGTCCTAACAGAGAGCTTCGCGATGCTCCCGGCCAGCTCCGTGAGCGGCTTCTACTTCTCCCACCCGCAGTCCCGTTATTTCCCGGTAGGAAAGATCGAGCGCGACCAGGTGATCGACTACGCCGCACGCAAAGGCATATCCGTCGCAGAGGCAGAGCGCTGGCTAGCCCCAAACCTGAATTACGACCCAGACTAGCGCGCCAGCCCAATTGACAATTGATGACCGTCACTCACCTTCTCACCCCATGACCGCCTCCTCCGCCATCCTCCTCTTCCTCGCCGCTCTCATCGCCGGAGCTCTCAACTCCGTGGCGGGTGGCGGCAGCTTCATCTCCTTTCCCGCTCTCATGTTCGCCGGGATCGCTCCCAAGCTCGCAAATGCCACCAACACCATCGCGCTCTGGCCTGGTTCGGTCGCGAGTGTTGCCGCGTACCGGAAGGAGTTGGCGACCCAGAAGCAGGTGCTCTACTCCTTCGGCTTAATGAGTGTAGTCGGCGGGGTGGGGGGCGCGGTGCTGCAGCTGAAGACGCGGGAGCCGACCTTTGTCCGGCTCCTGCCCTTCCTCATGTTGGCCGCCACGCTCCTGTTCACGTTCGGCGGGCTGGTCACGAAGCGGCTGCTTGCCCGGGTGGGGGATCACAAGCGGCCGGAGTGGCTCGGCCTGGCCGGCGTCTCGCTCCTGCAGCTTGCCATCGCGATCTACGGCGGCTACTTCGGCGGAGGGATCGGCATCCTCATGCTCGCCGCGCTTGCGCTGATGGGAATGGAGGGTATCCACGCAATGAACGCCCTCAAGACGGTCCTGGCCAGCCTCATCAACGGGGTCGCAGTCGTCACCTTCATCGCCGCCCGCGCGGTCGTCTGGCCGGAGGCGACCGTCATGATCGTGGGCGCCATCGCCGGCGGCTACGGCGGCGCACACTACGCCCAGAAACTCCCACCATCCCTGGTCCGCCGCTTCGTGATTGCGGTGGGTTTCGGGATGAGCGCGTATTTCTTCGCGCGAACGTATGTAAGGGGGTAGGTGGAGCAGTTCGATATAAGCTCGGGGGCAAAAATACATTTGCAACCCGCTTGACAACCTCGGAATCGCTCGGCTATACTACAATAACTCCTGCAACATCGTGTCGTTTCTTCAGCTTTTGACTTTCCCAGCGGGCCCTGTCGTTTCCTGGTATTGCATTCCGCCCGGTTTTCATGACGATCAACCCGACCGACGAGCTTATCGTTGTCCTCGATTTCGGCGCGCAGTATGCCCAGTTAATCGCCCGGCGGGTGCGGGAATGCCACGTTTATTGCGAGATCCTGCCGTTCGACACTCCACTTGGCGAGATCCAGGCGCGCCGTCCGAAGGGGATCATCCTATCCGGCGGCCCGAGCAGCGTCTACGAGCCGGGCGCGCCCGACGTCGAAGAGGAAGTGTATCAGCTGGGGACGCCGGTATTCGGCATCTGTTATGGCCACCAGCTGATGGCGAGGGCGCTCGGCGGAAAGGTCGTTCCGAGCGAGAAGCGGGAATTTGGCAAGGCGGAAATCTCGGTCGTCGAGCCGGGCTTGCTGTTCCGAGACCTACCGGAGCGGCAGACCTGCTGGATGAGCCACGGCGATACGGTCCTGGCGCCGCCGCCCGGATTTCTGGTAATGGCGGTGACAGAGAGCACGCCCGTCGCGGCCATGGGCGATCCCGCCCGGAGCATGTATGCGGTGCAGTTCCACCCGGAAGTGGTGCATACACAGCATGGTAAGGAACTAATTCGCCGTTTCGTCGTAGATGTTTGTGGCTGCTCGCAATCCTGGACAGCCGATTCATTCGTCGAAGTATCCCTGGCAAAAATCCGCGTTCAGGTGGGCAGTGCGAGGGTTGTGTGCGGAGTTTCGGGCGGAATCGACTCCTGTACGGTGGCGGCGCTGGTGCATCGAGCGGTCGGCGACCAGTTGACGTGCATTTTCGTCGACCACGGGTTTCTGCGGCAGGGGGAGTCCGAGCAGGTCCGGCACGATTTCGCGGAGGCCCTCGGGATCAATCTGATCTTCGTTGATGGCCGGCAGCGTTTCCTGGACCGGCTGGCGGGCGTGACGGATCCGGAGGAGAAGAGGAAGCGCATCGGCGAGCAGTTCGTAAGGGTTTTTGAAGAAAACGCCGATAATATCGAAGACGCACAGTATTTGGCACAGGGTACGCTCTACCCGGACGTGATCGAGAGCGGCACCCGAACCGCGGAGAACATCAAGACGCACCACAATGTCGGCGGCCTTCCGGCCGACATGCGTCTCAAAGTCATCGAGCCCCTGCGGTACCTTTTCAAAGACGAAGCCCGGGAAGTCGGTCTGGAGCTCGGCCTGCCGGAATCCATCGTTTGGAGACACCCATTCCCAGGTCCTGGTCTCGCAATCCGGATCATGGGCGAGGTTACCGCGGAGAATCTCGAAACCCTTCGCCAGGCGGACGCGATCTTCATCGACGAGATCAAGAAGGCGGGTCTCTACCGCGAGATATGGCAGGCGTTCGCAGCGCTCGCGACAGGTATCCGCAGCGTGGGAGTGATGGGGGACAAGCGGACGTACGCGCACCCCGTCATCCTGAGGGCGGTGACGAGCGAAGATGCCATGACGGCGCAATGGGCCCGCCTCCCGTACGACATGCTGGAGCGGGTCAGCAGCCGGATCGTGAACGAGGTTCCCGGCGTGAATCGTGTGGTGTACGATGTCAGCTCGAAGCCGCCCGCGACGATTGAGTGGGAGTAGGGTAGGGGAGAGGCGATTTTCGATTTTGGATTTTCGAGTTGCATGAGGCGTGAGTGGTGAGCATTGGGCCGTCATTCCGACGACAGGAGGAATCCGGTTTTGGACTCGGGTTCGTAGTCTGCGGAGGTGGATTCCTCCTGTCGTCGGAATGACGTAAAAGCCGGGTGAACACAGGGTGATGGGGTGATTGAAGCGGCGGTTAGGGAATTCGTGGGTGAGAGCGTCGTGGAGGATGGGATCCGCGAGGTGTTGGTCAGCGAGTATGCCATCCGGCAGCGGGTTGCCGAGATCGGCGACCAGATCACGCGGGATTATGCCGGCAAAGAGCTGGTGATAGTTGGAGTGCTGACCGGCGCCGTCATGTTCCTATCCGACCTGATGCGGCAAATCAGGGTGCCGATCGAGCTAGATTTTGTGGCGCTGTCGTCCTACGGACACGCGACGAAGACGTCGGGAGAAGTCCGTCTGTTGAAAGACCTGGGCCATCCAGTCCAGGGGAAGCATGTCCTCGTGGCCGAGGACATCATCGATACCGGGCTGACATTGCGATACCTGATGGAAACACTGCAGGCCCGTCAGCCCGCCAGCATTTCCTGCTGCGTTTTGTTGGACAAGCCGTCACGCAGGCAGGTCGAAGTCGATATTGCATATAAAGGATTCGAAATCGAAGACAAGTTCGTCGTCGGATACGGCCTGGATTACGCGGGCCGTTATCGCAACCTCCCCTACATCGGGGTCCTAAACCTAGACGGCTCCGTGTAGAATTCAGCAACCATCGCGGCGCTTCGCGCGTAATTGCAAGTGATTGCGCCGCACGTCGACCCACAGAAGAAAAAACATTGCAAAATCGCTTTCATCAATCTCCTACTAGGCGCCGCGCTCGCACAGCGCCAACCGACGCGCCCTCCCTGCCTTCCAAGGTGGATAGATCGAAAATGGACCAGAATTTAGAACAAGAGACCCGGCGGCATTACACTACCGCCGAGCTCGATAATATGACCGCCGAGGACCTGCAGGAAGTCGCCCAGCAGCACGGATATAACGGCGACCAGCCCCCGAAGCGCGAAGACATGGTGCGGCGCGTGCTCGACAGTCAGGCGGAGCAGCGCAGCGGAGTTATGTCGGCCCAGGGTGTGCTGGAGATCCTCCCGGACGGGTGGGGGTTCCTCCGCCGGAGCAACTTCTCGCCCAACGTGGAGGACATCTACGTCTCGCAAACACAGATCAAGCGCTTCGCGCTCAAGACGGGCGACTTAGTCAAAGGGCAGGTGCGGCCGCCGAAGGACTCCGAGAAGTTTTACGGTCTGCTGCGAGTTGAGCAGGTTAACGGCCTCGATCCCGAGGTTGCACGCAATAGGGTAAATTTCGACGATCTGACGCCAATCTATCCCAATGAGCGGATCATTCTCGAGACAGAACCGCTGGAGCTGGCCGGCCGGTTTATCGATCTCATCGCTCCCATCGGCAAAGGACAGCGCGGAACGATCGTCGCGCCGCCGAAGGCCGGCAAGACAACGCTGCTGAAGACCATTGCAAATGCGGTCTCGATCAACCATCCCGATATGGTCCTTCTCGTCCTTCTGATCGACGAGCGACCGGAAGAGGTCACGGACATCCGCCGGTCGGTGAAGGGCGAGGTAATCAGCTCGACATTCGATGAGACGCCCGAAAACCATATGCGCGTCGCGGAGATGGTGCTGGAGCAGGCGAAGCGACTGGTGGAGTCCAAAAAGGACGTGATCGTGCTGATGGACAGCCTCACACGATATACGCGGGCATCCAACCTGACGGTCAATCCGAGCGGCCGCACCCTCTCTGGCGGGCTCGATCCCGCCGCGCTCTACCGCCCGAAACGTTTCTTTGGGGCCGCGCGTAATATTGAAGAGGGGGGAAGCCTCACGGTGCTGGCCACAGCCCTGGTGGAAACCGGCAGCCGGATGGACGACCATATTTTCGAGGAGTTCAAGGGCACCGGCAACATGGAGCTCGATCTCGAGCGGAATCTGGCCGATCGGCGCATTTTCCCGGCGGTCGACATTGTGAAATCGGGCACCCGGCATGACGAACTGCTTTACGACGAAGAGAGTCTCAAGAGAATAACACAGCTCCGAAGGCTTCTCTCCGGTCTTTCGACTCCGGAAGCCACGGAGCTGCTGATCGACCGATTGAAACATACGAAGTCCAACAAAGAGTTCCTTAAGATGGTGGATCGGACGATCAAAAGCTCGGAAGCGGCGTAGTCGAGGGGAGAGGCGTCAGCCGAACCCCTATGTAAGGATAAGTCGTTGGCGAACGAATTTAAGGACTTGTTCGGAGATTGGGAGCCCGGAAAAGAGGGCTCCATACCGCCCCGTGAGGGGCTGGAGCCACAAGAAGGAGAACCCGAGAACCGCCAGCCTCGCGCCCTCCACGAAAAAGAAGTCAAGATTCTCGGCGTCTTCGAGCACGCCGAGACCGGCACCCCCGGTACCGGCCAGACATTTGTACTCCTCCAGGATAACCACGGACGGCGCGTTCCGATTTTTATCGGACGTTTTGAGGCTTTCGCGATATCGATGGCAATGGAGGGGGAGGAAGTCGATAGGCCCATGACCTACGACCTTCTCAAATTGGTGATCGACCGTTTGGGCGCAAATGTCGAGCGCGTGGTCATCGACGACCTCTGGCAGGACATCTTCTACGCAAAGATCACGGTCGCGCGCAACGGCGATATCCACGACATCGACTGCCGCCCGAGCGACGCCGTAAACATCGCCCTCCGCTTCAAAGCTCCAATCTACATGGCCGAGGCGGTGATCGAGTCAGTTGAACAGAAGTACTGACCGACGCAAGACCAGCCAGTGCAACCAGATGGAGCGGGACATTATTCGTCCGGCTTTTTGTCGTTTGGCATATGCTTGACAGTTCTGTTCCTATTACTGGGGACCGTGCGGACAAGGAGTCTCTGGCGAGTTGGTGGAACGATCGATATACGGAGATTTGTCGTTGTGTAAAGGAGATTGGACGGTTGAATTGGCCATTTGGTCCCGCAGCGCGGAAGAGGACTGAAGCGGCGAAGCAGCTAGAAGAGTGGAAAGCGCTCAATCTGAGACGCCAGAGGTGCTCCGTCTATCTCAGGAGCTCGGCTGTTTGTGTGTTCTCAGCCGGAGCGATTGAAAAAGGTCAAGCCCTGTCCAGAGTTGCTCCACCAATGTACAAGGTGGAGCGGTCGAAGCCACCGAGCGAGATTGGGACGGCAATACTGAATGCGCTGATCGCCTCGCAAACGTCACTGGAGGGGCGCGAATCTCCATTCAAGGAGCATTTGAAGTTCATAGGGGTCAAGAGCCAAGCTCAGCTGGGGCGAGAAGCCCGCCTCGCAAGCGTAGATGGCCGAGATGACGATGACTTCATTACGATCCATGCTTGGGAGGCCGATATTCGGGGCGGATATGTCGGATCAGAAAATGTCGAGGACCTTAAATGTACCCGAGAGCCGGAGCATCTCGGCCGGAGCGTTTTGACCCTAATGGATCGTATCCCCGAACCCCGTGGCTCGAAGAAATCGAATGAGCGGGTTGTAACTGTCAAAACGAAATGGAAACGTGGACTTGCCTGGCTGGCCGTACGCACGGACGACGAGCAGCGGGTTGCGGATGTGCTGGCGGACAATGGCGTGAAAGCTGCTGTGTGTTCGGAAGGTAAACCGAATCCGCCGGGATCCGCAGGAGTGTACTCGCCGGAGCCCGGATGGACACTCGCGATCGGCGGCGGCGTGCTCCCGGATGCGGAGAATGACGGCTTTGTCGCCTTTCTCAAGGCAATCAGCATTCCTCTCGGAGAAGTCTACTATTTTGCAAACTATCGAATTGTCGAGTTTCATGCGTGGGCAAAGGTTGTGAATGGTGAGATCATCCGAGCTTTCACATGGCTTGGGGAATCCGGCGAAACCCACGTGAACGAAGGCGCCTTGACTCCGGAAGAGCTGGCAATGGGAAAAGATTCGCTCGAATTTCCTGATGACGAGGTTGTTTTCCAACTTGCCAAAGCATGGAGCGTCGATCCGGCGATAGTTATCGAGTCCGTTGGATGAGACGGCTCGTCAGGAGGCTCGCTCTCGGTGTAGCTGATGCTCTCCCAGTTTACGTTACATAATGTACATTATCGGACGTTTTATTTTGTGGTTCGAGTAAACGACTTCAATCGGGAGTCAACAAAAGACAAGCAAATGGCCGTCCCGCGTAATACGGGACGGCCCTCGTATTCAAACGACTGTCTTCTATGCGCCGACGGCGCTCGGCCTCGACGATTGCGGGTGCAAATCGGCCAGGTTGCGCTGCAGCTCATTCATTTTCGCGTAACAGTCTGTCAGGATCTCGGAAACGTTTCTGAGCGGCGGATTGTCCTCGTCGGCTTCGTTCAGTCGCCCGAAATAGAGGTAAGACGCTACGGCCACACCGGCTAAGGCGGCAACCGCACCCAAGATAAACGTCAATCTGCGGCTGCTCTCGTTCACAATTCGTCCCTTTCCTGCCCTACTTGGTGCTGCCGAGGTCGTAGCGTTTTTCGCCCTCGCCCTCTTCCTCTAACGATTTGAAGATACGCTTGACGAAAGCGATCAGTTCCATCGGGTTGAACGGTTTGGTCAGATAGCAATCTACTCCGGACTGCCACCCACGGAATACGTCGGCGTCCTGCGCTTTCGCAGTCAGCATAATGACGGGGATGTCACGTGTGTCCGGGTTCTTCTTCAGGTTCTGGAGGACTTCAAATCCGTCCATGTAGGGCATCATTACGTCCAGAACGATGAGGTCGGGTTTCTCGGACGCCACCTTTTCTAACGCCTCTTTGCCGTCGTACGCTGTGACGACTTCGTAGTTCTGTCGCTCCAAGTTGACCTGAACCAACCGGACGATGTGTCGCTCGTCGTCCACCGCCAGAATCTTCTTAGCCATGCGTGGTCCTATCTCCCTTTGCGCCCGTCCCTGCGGACGCCTGCAAGGGCGTACGAGCGCTACTGCGCCGGACAGTGCGGATTTGCGTGGAAAAGTGTGCCGTTCCGAACTATCGGAAGTATATCATATGCCCGTGCCCCTGTCAACAAGCGTGAGCGGCGCATACCGCCCCATAACCGCACCAACTCTCTCGTACTCCCACTCCGTAAGTGATCCAGGATCGAAGTCAACTCCCAAAGCCGTTCGCAACCCATTTCTGACTGCTCCGGCGACCATGCCGTCGTCATATCCCGCGAGGGGGAAGGTCGAGTCCCCCACTCTGTCGCGGAAAACGTGACCGGCCGATGGGTTCGGCGGCCGATGCCTGACCGACGACTGCTGCAAGATAGTCCCGTCGCGCCGGCATTGAGCGCTGCCAACCAGTTTGACGCCATCCGGACCGATCAAATCTGCCCTCGACCGTGTCGCGAAGCAGTCGCCCGGGCGATCTGTGCGGCGCTCGCATGCACCCATTTGTGCCCTGATATCGAGCCATCGGAAACCTTCGACGAAGCCTCTCGACAAATATTTATAGGAACTTACAACCCGGACGCCCGGTGTTCCCAGCGCCGCGACCGGGGTCACTATGGTCACGGTCAGATCGCCACCATGGAGCACCGCACGCCCGCCGGTCAGTCGCCTGACGATTTCAACGCCGTTCTTTCGGCACGCCTCCACATCGATCGAGCGAACAATTTCTTGGAAACGGCCTACCGAAACGCAAGGGCTCTCCCATCGGTAGAACCGAATGGTCGGCGGCGCTATCCCCATTGCGACCGCGTCCAAGATCGATTCATCCACCGCCATGTTCCAGGCCCCGTTGGCGCCCCCATCTTCGATTAAACGCCAGTTCAAATCGGTTGTTCCTTACAGATTATCGGGAATATGATGAGTAATTCGTAATGCGTGAATTCTGAATGAGCAAGTGTTCCGTGAACGTGAATTACTTACGGATTAGGCATCACGGATCAGATTTCGTATTCCTCAATCGGCGGGCACGAGCACACCATATTTCGCTCGCCGTAGACATTGTCGACCCGGTTGACCGGGCACCAATACTTGTCGCTGCTCGCGCCCGCCGGATAGCAGCCGAGCATACGCGGATAAGGATGCGTCCAATTGTCGTCGGCGAGATCGAGCGCGGTATGCGGTGCATACTTCAGCGGATTGTCGTTCTTCGACATGCGGCCCATTTCGATGTCTCGGATTTCCGCCCGGATCGCAATCATGGCGTCGCAAAACCGGTCGAGTTCCGCCTTCGATTCCGATTCCGTCGGTTCGATCATCAATGTACCGGCCACCGGGAAGCTCATGGTCGGCGCGTGGAAACCGTAATCGATCAACCGCTTGGCGATATCGTCGACAGA
>ORMF011605067.1_pt1 | contig 15624 bp, 16 predicted proteins | sample 1779871 | NCBI WGS metagenome assembly ORMF01 (sample SAMEA104232316, study PRJEB22302) | groundwater metagenome | biome: forest; feature: aquifer; material: groundwater | place: USA | collected 2011-08-07 | depth 5.4 m | reverse complement strand
TATAATGTGCATGGGGTACTTATCTCCTCCCTCTGGCAGCTTGTCTTTTGGTCAAAGCTAGTCTACCAGAATAGGTTGGGGTAAGTACCCTTTTTGTACCCTCCCCCTACGTATCTAAAAGACCCTTTCGCGGGAAGCTCCGAAGAGACTCCACATTGCCTACGTAGCCAGGGCGTGCTACCATACTTGGTTGCTGGCATCACGAGGCTGCCAAGTCAACGCACACGGAGGCCCCGCCAATGCACCTGATAATAGACGGCTATGGAGCCGACCCGCTCCGGCTCCAGGACTTCGCCTTCATCTATCATTTCCTGGACAACTGCCCCGCCCGCATCGGGATGCACAAGATCTCTCACCCCCATGTCATTGAGTACACCGACTGTCCACAGCAGGACTGGGGCCTCTCCGGCTTCGTGTTCATCGCCGAAAGCCACATCAGCGTGCACACCTATCCCGCACGTGGCTACGTGAACATAGACGTCTTTTCCTGCAAGCCCTTTGATCCGGACCCAGTGGCCCTGGAGCTCCAACGCGAGTTCGGCCTGGAGCGGGCCGAGACCTGGGTAGTGGACCGCGGGGTGTACCGGGCCAACCCTGCTCCTGCCGCGGCCGGTAGGGAGGCCCCTGCCTAGGGACCATACTATGCCACAAGAGTACCTGGTCCCCCTGGGCAACTTCGCTGGCCTCACCCCGGAGGAAGCGGACTTCGCCCGGGCCAGGGTAGCCCTGGTCCCTGTCCCCTACGACGCCACGGTCACCTTCAGGGCCGGCGCCCGCGAAGGCCCGGCGGCCATCATTGCCGTCTCCAACGAGTTGGAGCTATACGACCCGGAGCTGGACTGGGAGCCTAGCCAGGCAGGCATCCATACCCTGCCGCTGGTAGAGCCGCTGCTGGGAGACCCCAGGCCAATGCTAGATCGAGTGGCCAACGTCGTTGGAGACCTGCTGCGCAAGGGCAAACTGGTGGGCATGCTGGGTGGCGAGCACAGCTTGACGCTGGGAGCCGTCAGGGCCTACACCGCCACCTACCCCGACCTCGGCGTCCTATGCCTCGATGCTCATGCCGACCTGCGGGACTCGTACCTGGGCACCAAGCTTGGTCACGCCTCGGTAGTGAGACGGCTCCTGGAGGTATGCCCCGTCACGTTGGTGGGCGTGCGCAGCCTGGCGCTGGAGGAGAGACCCTTCTTGAATTCCCCCGGGCTGTGTGTGGTATCAGGCCGCCAAGCCGCCTCGGGAGCAGGGGTGAAGCGGGCCATTGCCGGCCTTCCACCCAACGTATACCTCTCGATAGACCTGGACGTGCTGGACCCTTCCCTGATGCCCGCTGTAGGTTGTCCCGTGCCCGGTGGTCTGGGCTGGCATGACCTGGTGGGCCTGGTAGCGGCAGTGGCGAGACAGCGCCGTATCGTTGGATTCGATGTAATGGAGCTGTGCCCCCAGGCTGGCCCACCCGCCTGCGCCTCCACAGCAGCCAACCTGGTGTACAAGGTGATCGGGTATGCTCTGGCGCCCAACCGGATCCCCGCGGAGGCCTCAACATGGACCTGAGAGGCTCTTTCCCTCTGGGCAGACTATTCGGTATCCCGCTGCGCATACACTATAGCTGGTTCATTATCTTCGTCTTGCTCACCCTGAGCCTGGCCATTCTGCTGCCACCACGAAGTTTGCAGCTCTCCACAGTGCAGGCATGGGCGCTGGGTGTGATCACTAGCCTGTTGTTCTTCGCTTCCGTACTTAGCCACGAGTTGGCCCACAGCCTGGTGGCGCGCGCCTACGGTATCCCTGTGCGCGGGATAACGTTGTTCATCCTGGGCGGGGTGTCCCAGCTCGGGCGGGAGGCCCCTCGACCCAGGTCCGAGCTCCTCATGGCTTTTGTGGGACCTCTCTCCAGCCTGGTGCTGGGCGCGATATTATTGGGCGGCGTTGCTCCTGTCACCCGGGAGGCAGCCCCCCCCATGGCGGTAGTGGCGACATGGCTGGGCGGCATTAACCTGGCGCTGGGCGTGTTTAACCTCATCCCAGGATTCCCCCTCGACGGGGGCCGCGTGCTGCGTGCCCTGCTCTGGATGGTCACGGGCGACATGCCCAAGGCCACCATCGTTGCGAGCTGGATCGGTCGGGGCGTTGGCTTCCTGTTCATCCTGGCCGGGGTATTCACCCTCTTCGGCGGGCATGTTCCAGGTCTTGACGACAGCCCAATAGGCGGCATCTGGCTGGCCTTCATCGGCTGGTTCCTGGAGAATGCCGCCTCCACCAGCCAGCGACAGCTCCAAACTCACCTGTCGCTGCGGGACGTGACCGCCAGCTCCGTCATGACCAGGGACTTCGTTACGGCGCCGAGCAACCTGGCCATCGAGCAGTTGGTCCGGAGCTACCTCCTTCCCTTCAACCCATCCGCAGTGCTGGCCACCCAATTGGACAGCCTGGTGGGCGTCTTCACCCATCGGGACCTGCACCGCTTTCCCAAATCGTCGTGGAGCACCCTGACGCTTGGCCAGGCGATGACGCCACTGGCGCAGACCAAGATCGTGCGCCCCACCGAGCCGGCATCTAATCTCCTGAGTGACATGGAGGAGGGCGAGGGTGTCGTGCTGGTAATGGAAGGGACGCAGGTAGTGGGCATCGTAGACTACGATAGCCTATCCCGTTTTGTCAGAGTGCGTGCCGCCTTGCGGTCCTCCGGCCCACCCCCGGGGCCGCGTGCCCCAGCGTAGCGCGTAGGGGCAAGGCGGCGCCTTGCCCCTGTTTGGCTTATTAGCATTCGCTACGAAAAGGTTGTAGAGTAAGAAGACCTGCATATGCTATAATTCCGATATGGTTCGGCAGGCCAAGACGTCAAGGGGGGAGCCATATGGGCAAGCTGATCTACATGGACCACGCCGCCACTACACCCGTTCACCCCAAGGTGCTGGAGGCTATGCTGCCCTACTTCCTAGAGAGATACGGCAACCCATCCAGTGTGTACTCTATCGCTCAGGAGGGTCGGAAGGCGGTGGACGAGGCCCGGGAGAAGGCTGCCCGGGCCCTGGGGTGTCGCCCCAGTGAGGTTATCTTCACCAGCGGCGGTACCGAGGCAGACAACACGGCCATCCGGGGCGCCGCTCTGGCCCTTCGCCAGGTGGGCGACCACATCATCACCTCAAGTATTGAGCACCATGCGGTGCTCCACACCTGCCAGGCCCTAGAGAAACAGGGCTTCCAGGTGACCTACCTGCCTGTGGACAACTACGGACAGGTGACCCCGGAAGACGTGGAGCGGGCCATTACCGAGCGTACCACCGTGATCAGCGTGATGATGGCCAACAACGAGGTGGGCACCATTCAGCCCATTGCTGAGATCGCCGAGGTGGTCAAGTCCTATCGTCAGAAGGGGCGCAACTTGGTGTTCCACACCGATGCCGTGCAGGCTGCCGGCGCCCTGGACCTGGACGTGAACAAATGGGGCGTGGACATGCTCAGCCTTTCCGCCCACAAGTTCCATGGCCCCAAGGGGACGGGCCTGCTCTATCTGCGGCGAGGCACCCCCTTCACTCCATACCAAACCGGTGGTTCCCAGGAAAGGAACCGACGGGCGGGGACGGAGAACGTCCCTGGCATCGTGGGCATGGCTGCCGCCCTGGAGATGGCCCAGGCCAGCCGAGAGTCCACCAGCCAGCACTGCCGCCGACTGCGGGACCGCCTCATCGAGGGAATACTGGCCCGCATCGAGCGGGTCCAGCTCAACGGCCATCCCACTAGCCGCCTGCCCAACAACGTGAACTTCGTCTTCGAGTTTGTGGAAGGGGAGTCCATCCTCCTTAACCTGGACTTCGCTGGCGTGGCGGCCTCCAGCGGAAGCGCCTGCACGTCCGCTTCCCTGGACCCCTCTCACGTGCTGCTCGCCATGGGACTCCCCGCTGAGGTAGCCCATGGCAGCGTGCGTTTCAGCATGGGGACCGCTAACACGGACCAGGATGTGGACTTTGTGCTTTCTATCCTGCCCGGGATCGTGGCCAAGCTCCGCGCTATGTCCCCGCTGACCCAGACCTCGACGATCTAGACCGGAGGCAAGCAATGTATAGCGACAAGGTAATGGACCACTTCTTCAACCCCCGCAACGTGGGCATGATTCAGGATGCCGATGGAGTCGGCATTGCGGGAAACCCCGTCTGCGGCGACCTGATGAAGGTCTTCATCAAGGTGAAGGACGACGCCATCGAGGACATCAAGTTTCAGACACTGGGCTGCGGAGCGGCCATCGCCACCAGCAGCATGGTCACCGAGATGGTGAAGGGGAAGACCCTGGACGAGGCTAAGGCGGTGACCAATGCGGCCGTGGCCCAGGCCCTGGGCGGCCTGCCGCCGGTCAAGATGCACTGCTCCAACCTGGCCGCCGACGCCGTACACAAGGCCATCGAAGACTACGAGGGAAAGCGCCCCGGCCACAAGAGCCGCGAGTCCCTGTTCAAGGGCGAGGGCGCCGAGGCCGGTGTCCGCGGAGGCCGCGAGGCGGCCGCCTACGACGAGCACCACCACCACGAGATTCCCGAGGAAGACGACTAGGTCCAGGAATCCGTAGGGGCGAGGCGGTGCCTCGCCCTCGCGTTTGCGCCTGCATGGGGAGGGACTCTGCGTCCTCCCCTTTTTGCTTTCTTTTCGCAAATCGTAGGGGCGGGTTTCAAACCCGCCCCTACGCATATGTCTCCAGACCTACACGGAGCGGGCCGCCGCCATGGCCGCCAGGATGATAAGGCCAAGGAGGACGTTGATGCGGCTGAGGGTTGAGATGCGCTCGGCAAGATGTCCCATTTGTCGGGCCTGGTCCGGACTGGGGGGCCCCTTGAGGCTGCTGCCGAGTTTCCCCAATCGGATTGCCGCTGGGGTGACGAGGCCAAAACCTACTATGCCAGCGGCTATCATGGCCAGGATGCCAATAATCATAGCCCAACCCCACCCCCTGTCCAGGAAAGTGCCCAGAGTCGTCCAATATACACCACGCATGTCAAGCGTAATGACAACTCCAGTCACGAAGACCACGACATAGCTCGTCATCTGGATGGGGGTCATGATGGGACCCAGAGCTGCCATCACAGGGTTCTGGATGCCGGCGCCGAGCTTCCGCAGCCGCGGCTCCAGGATCAGAGTGAGAAAGAAAATATTCCCTACTAACAGCACGCCAAAGACGATGTGCAACACGCGCAGGGTGACCATCCAAGTATCCATTGCTGCCTCCTTTACGAAAGAATGCCTAGATAATATCAGCGGTTACTGCTAGATGCAAGTGGTCACCCTGCCCGATACGCTCATATCTGCCGTTGTCCACCCGATAGAGGCAGATCGCCATGCGCCCCTACGAAACACACCGTAGGGGCAAGGTCACCTTGCCCCTACATTGGCACACGAAGGGGATGGCCTCTGCGCCCTCCCCTTTTCCTTCCGTCCTTCCAGAGGGAGAGGGGACCCTGCCCATCACCTGGCGGTGGACCCACGCACAAACATTAACCATCTTCTAACTTGGGCCTATCTGGCGCACGTTGCGTCGCCACCCGCTCGATGGTACAACGTAGCTAGTCCTGAGGCGCACCTTGGGTTAGGTGGGAAAGCGCCATCACCGCTAGGAGGAGTGGCAACAAGATGTGTCTAAGCTGCGGCTGTTACGTACCGGACGACGCCCACGGTGAGAAGCGTTACATCACCATGCAGCACCTTGTAGATGCGGCAGCAGCCGACAACGCCACCGTCGAGCAGACCTGGCAGAACATGGTCAACACGATGACCGGCGTGCTGGCCGGGAAACTACAGAGCAAGGCGTGGGCACCCAAGAAGGGGCCCACACCGCGCACAGTGACCCCGGCAAAGAAGGACCGCTAGCGGCGCCGGAGGGCGAACGCCAGCACGCCAATCATACCCAGGGCAAGTACCCCGGCGACCACTACGCCTATCACCAGGGCGAGGGGCACGCCGGGGGCCTGGGGGCTGGCCCGGCGCGGTGTTGGGTTGGGCGACTGTGGGGTGGGAGACACTGGACCGGGTGTGGGACGGGATGTGGGCGCCGGGCCAGCCCCCAGGTAGGCACGCCAAGCAGCATCCAGGCCGTCTACATCAAAACCGTAGACCTGCTTCAAGGCGTTGCTGAAGCGATTGCCCTCTTTCAGCACGCGGATGAGCTCCTGGAACTTGTCGCGCCCGTAAGTGCTCATCAGATAGTCCACCAAGCTATGCGCCTCAGCGTAGAACAGGTTGACCTGGTTAGGGTTGCCGGGCATACTCGACAGGGAACGCACGCCGATGAGGCGGTCCTGCTGCACCGCCTGGCGTAGCTCCAATGAGTACTGCGGCGATAGCTCTTCCTCGGCAACCATGGACAGACCCTCGTTCATCCACGCCGGCAGGTCCACAAACGGCCCCTCGGCAAGCTGCCCGGTCACCAGGTGGGTAAGCTCGTGGGTAAGGGTCTCCTCCAGGCCGGACTGCTCCCTGAGAATGGCTACAGTGTCCCCACCCAGGGCCACGCCCAGGGTAACTGTTTGCTGCGTATAGGTCGTGCTGCGCAGAGGCAGGGCCGGGTCCATATCCCTCTTGTTCTCATACAGCAGTACCTTCACATCCCCCTCATAGGTGATACCTGCCTCCGTCGCCAGCTTGGCCAGCGTGTCCACGGAACGGTCCAACAGTGCCCGGGCGCTGGCCTGACTGGCCCGGTAGTAGTAGAGGGTAACCTGGCCCTGAGACAGCTTCTGCCAGGTGAAGCGCACGTCCTCGAAGCTGGCCGTTAATTCCGGCGTCTCCAGCTTGCCGCCGGCGCTATCCTCGAAGACCCAATAGTACGTGACTTCAGACCAGGGGGGCAAATAGGTCTGCTGCGTGTTGTTGCGCAGGGTGTAGGTCGCCTGGATACGGGTGCCCGGGGTGAAATCGGGATAGGCATAGGCGCGGCTGCGAGCGCCCTTCACCCCATAGAACAGCGTTACTGCCTGGATGGGAGCGGTCCCCTCTGCCTCGGCCAAGAATACTATCGAGGCCGGGAAGTTATTCTGGAAGCTCTGGCTGAGCAACCTCGGCCCCGTAGGTGTCTGGGCGCTGGCCGACGGGACCACCCCACCTACGGCGACGGCCGCCAGGGCAGCCATGGCGAAGGCCAGGGCCAGTCGCCTAGGCCAAGACCAACGAGCGCAGGTACGTATCAATAAAGCCATCCAACTCACCGTCCAAGACCGCATCAGGTTCGCCGGACTGGTAGCCCGTACGGTGGTCCTTGACCAGCTTATAGGGGTGCAACACATAGCTCCGTATCTGGTTGCCCCAAGCTGCCGCAACATGCTCGCCCTTGAGGCGCGCCTCCTCTTCTGCCCGACGGGCCAACTCGCGCTCGACCAGCCGAGCGCGCAGGATGCGCAGCGCCGTCTCCTTGTTCTGAAGCTGCGAGCGCTCCGTCTGGCAGGTGACGATGATGCCCGTCGGGACATGGGTGATCCGGACTGCGGTGCTCACCTTCTGGACGTTCTGACCGCCCGGTCCGCTGGAGCGGTACGCCTCGAGCTTCAGGTCGTCGGGGTTTATGTTAACTTCCAACATGTCCTCGACCTCGGGGAGGACCTCGACCATCGCAAAGGAGGTATGGCGCTGGCGGTCGGCGTCGTAGGGGGAAAGGCGCACCAGGCGGTGTACACCCTTCTCGGCCCGCAGATAGCCATAGGCGTACGGCCCCTGGATTTCCACGGTGGCGCTCTTGATGCCCGCTTCTTCGCCCGGAGAGTTGTCCACCAACTCCGTCTTGAAGGACCGGCGCTCAGCCCACCTCAGGTACATGCGTAGCAGCATGGCTGCCCAGTCCTGAGAGTCAGTGCCACCGGCTCCGGCATGCACCGCCAGAATGGCGCCACGAGCATCGTAAGGGCCACTGAGCATTCCCTGGGACTCGAGCACGTCCAGGCAGCGGCCTGCAGTCACGATCTCCCCGGCGATCTCTTCCGCCAGGGCGTTGTCTTTGTCTTCGGCAGCCAGCCGGGACAGCTCGGCCAGGTCATCTGTCTGATGTCGCAGATCACGCCAGGGCTGGACGACAGCCTTTAGCTCCGCCACCCGTCGCATCGCCCGCTGTGCGGCTTCCGGGTCCTGCCAGAAGGCAGGGGCGGCGCTCTCGGCCTCCAGGCGGGCTAGCTCCGACTCCTTGGTGGGCAGGTCAAAGACGCACCCCAAGCTTGGAAAGTCGGGACTGCAATTCAGAAATGCGTTCGAGGTACTCCTGCATATCGTTCACCCCCTAATATTACAGCACAATGGCGCAAGTGTCTTTGGCCAGAGATTCATTGCATGGGTCAAACACGGCAGCCGGCCAGCGACCTCACCCCTTGGTCCCCTCTCCGTCTACGGAGAGGGGAGGCGATCATGAGTCCGATGTTGGGCTTCACGATGATCCGCTCTCTGTGTACTGAAACAGGGAAGACCAGAACCCTCTCCGTTCACGGAGAGGGCAGGGTGAGGTGGACCAGGGACTGGCCGCTGGCAGCGAGGTGCGCCAGGCGCGGGGGTTGCGGCAAACGATAGCCACGGCACGTGGCCAGGACCCAGTGTACGGCGGCAGCCAGGTCCACCTTGTGTCCGATAGATACGTACAACGGCGCCGACCGCCGTCGGGTGCGCAGCACCGCGCCGATGACCTCGCCATCGTCGCGAAGCTCCGTCCAGGCCCCCACCTCATCCGGCACAGGGTCATGTTGCCCAATGAGTCGTGACTTGGCGCAGCCAATGGTGGGTATGTCAAACATGAGCCCCAGGTAGCAGGCAATGCCCATGCGGCGGGGATGGGCCAGGCCCTGGCCGTCCACCAATAGCAGGTCAGGGTCCACAGAGAGCTTTTCCAGGGCGGCCGCCACCACCGGCGCCTCTCGAAAGGCCAACAGGCCGGGAACGTAGGGGAATGTGACGCTGGCCTCGGCTACCTGGTATTCGACCAGCGCCAGGTCCGGGTAGCTCACCACCACAGCCGCCGCCCGCACTGGGCCGCGACGGAAGCCTCCCACATCCGCACCTACTACGCGCGACACCGGACCTAGTTCCGGCATCCGGCGCACCTGGGGCGCCAGTTGTTCCTGGATGGCCTTGCCATGCGCAGGGGTGCCGTCCCAAGCAGGCATGGGGCGCGCCTTCATAGGCTACCCCTGGTAGGGGCGTATTGATGGTCATCAAGCATTTATTGTGCCAACTGTGCCTCGCACCGCTGTCATTCTGAGCGAAGCGAAGAATCCGTAGCCCCTGGGCTGGCACAGCGCCGAGAGACGGATTATTCGGTCGCTGCGCTCCCTCAGAATGACACAAAATGTCGCTTTATTCAGTTGATGACCATCAATACGCCCCTACGCCTGGCCAGTCGAGACAGATACCTTGCCGCAGCAGAGGGCTGGGGTCAGCAGCCTGCCTCCCACCCAGCGCGTCTCCTTGCTGACGGCAAGGATGCTCTTGAGCACCTGATAGGCGTTGCCCGAGACTACGGTATCCTTGACCCGGCCCATGATCTTGCCTCTCTGGACCCGATAGCCCAGCAGCACGTTGCCAGCGAAGTCCCCGCCCAACACGTTGCCCATGCCGGCGCCAATGACCTCTTCCACAATGAGGCCGTCATCAATGTCCGCGATCATCTGCTCATATGGCACCGTACCGGCGCCAACCACCCAGGCTGTGGGCGCAGGGGAGGGCGGGCCACCGTACATGCGCATACCGTTGCCGGTGCTCCGGATCCCCGCCTTGGCCGCGGTCAGGATGTCGTACAGGAAACCAGTCACTTTGCCGCCTTCCACCAGTGTGGTCACCTGGCTGGGCGTACCCTCATCATCCCAGGGCCGGCTGGCTGGGGAATAGGGGATAGTGGGGTCGTCGCGCAGATAGAAGCTTGGGTGGAAGGACTCCTTGCCTTGCTGCTCGGCCAACGGCGACGTGCCCTGCACCACGTTGCGTCCGTTGAGACCCATGGACAAAGGCATTAGCAGGACATTGGCCACCCCCAGCGGTGTGAAAACCACGGGGACCTCCCCCTGCGGGGCGGGCGCGGTGTTCCGTGCATTTTCCAGTTGCTCTAGAATGATCTGGGTGATAGGGCCGCTGTCGGTTATGGGGCGGCAGGAGGATTCGCTGTCGCCGACGAACAGCATGTCGGTACCACGCACCAATGTGCCCTCCGCCGAGAGGCCGAAGAAGCTCTTGCGGTAGCTGGCATGGAGCCCGCTGGAGTTGATGACCTCCACCTCAACGTTCCCCTTACCCACCCAGGCCTCGCACACCAGATCAGATTCGTCGCGCCGCATGGCGTCAATCACGCCCTGGCCAAGGCCCACCATGTCCTGTAGCGAGACCGCCTCCACCGCCGGGTCATAGATGGGCACCGCCTTGTCCTCGGTTTTCTCGGGAAACACCAGCCTGGCCCTATCGCCAAACTGGGCAGTCTCCACGGCCATATCTACTAGCGCACTGGCATCTGCGAGCGAGGTAGCGGTAGCGAATCCCAGTCGCCCATCCACCAGGACCCGCAGGGCGTAGGTGGTGCCCTCTCGGGTCTGGGCCGTCTTCAAGCGGTTGGCCTCGAAACGGACGGGGGTGCTGACCTCGTGGGTGCGGAAGAGCTCCGCAGCCTCGGCGGACTTGAGGGCCAGGCGCAGCACTTTCTCCATGGCTACTTCCCTCCTACCAGACAGCGCCGGATACGGATATGCGGGCTGCCGTTGGACACCGGTAACGGCGCCTGCATGCCTTTCCCACAACCACCCCCCTGGTTCATGTCCAGGTCGTTGCCAATGGCGTCAATGTTCTCCAGAGTGGTAAACAGGTTGCCGCTGAGCTGGACCGGGCGCACCAACTCTTCAATGCGGCCATGCCGGATGCGGCGGGACTCCCCTGAGGCGAAGGTGAACATCTCCATGCTCGTCTGGCCCCCGTACCAGTTGCTCACGTACACGCCGTCTTCGATACCCTCTAGCAGGTCCTCCAGAGTGGCTGTGCCCGGCTCGATGAACGTGTTGGTCATGCGCACGATGGGCGGATAGCGCCAGTCAATGGCCCGGGCGTTGCCCGTAGGCTTCTCCCCCATCGTGGCCGCCGTCTCGCGGGAGTGTAGTCGTCCCACCAGCACGCCTTCCCTTATAAGGTATGTCTTGCTGGCAGGGACCCCCTCCTCGTCATACTTGTACGAGCCCCTCAGGCCCGGTACCGCAGCGCCATCCACCACGTTGAAGTGCTTGCCTCCAAAGCGGCGGCCCAGGGCCATAATCTCCCTCAGGCGGTCATTCTCGTAGACGTGGTCGGCCTCCGAGAGGTGGCCAAAGGCCTCGTGGATGAATACCCCGGCGAGCACCGGGTCCAGCACCACGGTGTACTCGCCTCCCGAGATACGGGGAGCGTTCAGGAGGTCTGCGGCGGTCTGGGCCAAGTCCTTGACCTGTCCGTGTAGCTTCTCCATGGCGCCGAAGTCGCCCAATGCGCCCAAGCTCAGTCCAGCCTGCTGGACATCCCCGTCCTTCCGCGCGGTGGCGGCCAGGCGCAGGGATATCTCCTTGCGCTCTTGCTCGATGTAGCTTCCCTCGCTGCTGGCGAACACCACCTTGCGACGAGCATCCCCGTAGGTAATCAGAGAGCTATGGACACCAGGGACGCCCAGGATGATCTGGTTGTACTCCTCCATGAGGCGTACTTTCTCCGCCAGAGGGACCGCCAGCGGGTCCTTGCGGATGGTAGGCGGCACAGCGTCCACGACAGGGGCCACCGGCGCGAAGTGGCTGGCCTCCTGGCCCACCAGACGGGCCTCCCGGACGGCCTCGGCCACCTTCTGCCGCAGGTCACCCATCTCATTGAAACAGACAAACCCCCAGCCGCCTTTGACCAGGGCGCGCACGTTCCCTCCACGCGCCTTGCTGCGCCCGATGGACTCCCGTTCCTTGCCCCGGTACTGAAGGCGAGTCCCTTCGCTCTCCTCCCAACGGACTTCGATATACTCCGCACGATGGCCTTTCAGGGCCGATTCAATATCGTCTTTCACAGCTACCCCCTCCTGCTAGCCCAGTATAGCACAGGAATGCGCACCAGCCCGTAGCGCCAGATTCGGGACACCCACATGCTATAATGGCGCCATGCCAAAGCATCGTTTCGAGGAAGCGAAACGACCGAAGTTACCGCGGCGTGGGAACCGAGGTGACTCGCGCCAATGACCACTTTCCTCCTCGTTCGCCACGGCCAGACCGCCTGGAACCGCCCCGATGCATCGGGGCGTTTCCGCGGACGGGCCAATCTCGACCTGGACGAGACCGGCCTGAAGCAGGCCCGCGCCGCTGGCCTATACCTGGAGCGCTTCAGCCCCGTGGCGGCCTACACCAGCCCCCTCCAGAGGGCCTGGCGCACCGCTTGGACAGTCGCCCAGCTCCACGGGATTCAGGTGTACCCCCTGCTCGGCCTCATAGACATTGACTATGGGGAATGGCAGGGTCTTGCGCCGGAGGAGGCCCAGCAGCGATACCACTCGCTGTATGCCCAGTGGCGCAACCAGCCCCAGACGGTGGTGTTCCCCGGTGGAGAGGGCCTACCCGAAGTGCAGAGCCGGGCCACGGCCACCCTGTTGGAGCTCGCTGAGCGCCACCCCGACCAGACCTTGGTGACCGTTTCCCACGAGGTGGTATGCAAGTGCCTGCTCTGCTGGGCTATGGGCCTCGACCTGTCTGGCTTCTGGCGGGTGAAGCAGGACGTAGCCGCCATCAATATCATCGAAGTGAAGGACGGCATACCGACCGTGGTCCTCGCCAACGAGACCTGCCACCTGAAAGCGGCCGTCGAAGCGCCCAAAGCACAGCCACACGTGCACTGAAGTCGCGTCGCCCGAAACTCTCCCTATGGCGAGGCCCCACAGCCAGACTCCCCAGACAGACTCCCCCACCACGCTCAAGTGGCTGGACATGGTCATCTCCCTGCTGGAGCAGGAGTACGGAGTGCCTGAGTGGCGCTCACGCCGCGACCCGCTCTCGGAGCTTATCTACACCGTGCTCTCCCAGAACACGTCTGACACCAACTCCACCCGGGCCTTCGACCAGCTTTGGCAGGCATTCAGCTCTTGGCAAGCCATAGCTGGTGCAGAGGTTGGAGAGGTCTCCCAGGCCATCCACGTAGGCGGGCTGCACCAGGTCAAGGCGCCGCGCATCCAGGCCATCCTGCGAGCCATCAAAGAAGAGCGGGGTAGCTACGACCTATCATTCCTGGCAGACATGCCCCTAGAGGAGGCCCGCGCATGGCTGCGCCGTCTGCCCGGGGTAGGACCCAAGACCGCTGCCTGCGTCCTCATGTTCTCCCTGGTGAGGCCCGCCCTGCCCGTGGACACCCATGTCCATCGAGTTGCCCGACGCCTTGGCCTCATTGGCCCAAAGGTGGGCCGGGAGCAGGCCCACGAAGCCCTGGAGGCGCTAGTGCCTACGGAGAGGGTCTTCTCCTTCCACGTGAACCTGGTGCGCCACGGGCGGGAGGTGTGCAAGTCGCAACGGCCTCTGTGCCCCACCTGCGTCCTCAACGAGGGCTGCCCCACGGGCCGGGGCATCCTGGGACTTACGGGCCCTTTACCGTACGACGAGTAGCGTTCCCCTCTCCCCTGGGAGAGACTTGAGGCGAGGGCCGCCCCGCCCTTGCCGCTGCCCAAGCTCGGATATACACTAGAGTCGTTTTCGGATGGGAGTGGCTATGAGAGTCGGCATCATCAACGTAACTGGATATATCGGTGTGGAGCTGGCCCGAATACTGTGCCGCCACCCGCACGTCAAGCTGACCTGTGTCACTGGGCGTAGCGCCGCCGGGCAGAAGCTGGGCGACATCTTCCCCCATTTGGCCGACCTGGGCCTGACCATCCAGGCCGAGCTGGACGGCGTGGACCTGGCCTTCTCGGCGCTGCCCCACAAGTCCAGCGCGGAAACGGTCCGCCCCCTGATCGAGGCGGGCGTCCCAGTGCTCGACACCAGCGCCGACTTCCGCCTCCCCGCACCGGACTACAAGGCGTGGTATGGGTTGGACCATCCCTGCCCCCAGTTCCTGCCCCAGGCGGTCTACGGCCTCACCGAGCTGCACCGCAAGGAGATAGCCTCTTCCAAGCTCATCGCGGTGCCCGGCTGCTACCCCACCAGCGCCATCCTCGCCCTAGCCCCAGCCATGAAGCACGGGCTTATCGAGCCCGACATCATCGTGGACAGCAAGTCGGGCGTCTCGGGCGCCGGGCGCACCCTGGGCCTGGGCACCCATTACTCCGAGGTCAACGAGAGCGTGTCAGCCTACAGCCTGGAGGGACACCGCCACCTACCCGAGATCACGGGCGAGCTGCACAAGTTACAACCGTCGGCTCCAGTGCCATCGGTCACCTTCCTGCCCCACCTGGTGCCCATGACCCGGGGCATCCTGTCATCGTGCTACGCGAAGCTCAAGCCAAACGCCCTGCCCACCGGCAAGGCGGGAATCTCGGCGCTTCAGACGTTGTACCGGGACTTCTACCGAGGCGAGCCTTTCGTGCGCGTGACGGCGGCGCCACCCCAGACCAAGCACACCTGGGGCAACAATCTGTGCCTGGTCTATCCCACCATAGACGTCCGGGCCGGGCGCCTGATCGTTGTCTCGTGCATAGACAACCTGGTGAAGGGCGGAGCGGGCCAGGCCATCCAGGACATGAACCTGATGTGCGGTTACCCCGAGACCGCTGGTCTGGATGCACCCGCCATATTCCCGTGAAAGCCTACCCTCTACCTTTGGGAGAGGGCAGGGTGAGGGCGCTCTAGTCGCGGGCAACGCATTTAGGGTAGCATAGAGATGCTACTACAGGCCCCCATCGTCTAGAGGCCTAGGACACCGGCCCTTCAAGCCGACAACACGGGTTCGAATCCCGTTGGGGGTACCACTCGACCTTGTGGCAGGGTAGTATGTGAGGTAGCAAAAGAGGGTCTGTTATGGCCAGAACAGCTTCCACCATGGATGACATCCTGAAGAAGCTATCTACGCTTTCCAAAGCTGACCGGCGTAAGCTCTTGGAAGAGCTTTGCGCCGACCCCGACTTGCGGGAAGACCTTTATGACATCAGGACCCTGCTGCAACGTAAGGGCGAGCCCACTCGTCCCTACGACGAGTTTGTACAGGAGCTCAAAGCTGAAGACAAACTCTGAGCTACAGCCTCAGGATTGACCCTGCCGCCGAACGGGAGATGCGGCGGCTCCCAGGGGAAGTCCTGCGGCGGGTCCACGAACGTATCGTTAGGCTGCAACAGCAGCCCCTTGCTCCGGGAACACGCAAACTCGCGGCCGGTCTGGGGTACAGGGTTAGGGTCGGTGACTACCGAGTGATCTTCACTGTGGATACAGGACAGCGAATCGTCACCGTTACATCGGTCCGCCACCGCGGTGAAGCCTACAAATAGTCCGACGAGGACACCGGCCCTTCAAGCCGACAACACGGGTTCGAATCCCGTTGGGGGTACCAATCACCAAGCGCATTTGGCCCTAGCCCCCAATCCGTGAGTAGTCAAAGCTGGACAAATATGGCATGCTCTCTCCAACGAGGTGAGAGCCATGAGCCGACGCAAGAGCTTACTGGGGATCAGCTATGCCGGGGGACTGGCGGAACAGAGCACCGCGTTTGCGGGGG